>ENA-OFCX01000083-OFCX01000083.1-metagenomes-genome-assembly--contig:-NODE-83-length-49031-cov-5.537406_pt1 | contig 49031 bp, 51 predicted proteins | sample MGYA00153384_OFCX01 | MGnify analysis MGYA00153384
CCAGAATGCGCGAACTCTCGGGCGGAAAACCAGCTGGAATGAAGCTCGCCATCGGTCATCCGTGGGAATTTTTTGCGCTCGCCAAAGCGATGGTCAAGACCGGAATCACGCCGGATTTCATCGTGGTCGACGGCTCTGAGGGCGGCACGGGTGCCGCCCCGGTGGAGTTCACCGATCATGTTGGCGTGCCGATGCGCGAAGCGTTGCTGCTGGTGCACAACACGTTGGTGGGCATTGGTGTGCGTGACCGCGTGAAGGTGGGCGCGAGCGGCAAAATCGTCTCCGCATTTGACATCGCCAGGACCATGGCGATGGGTGCGGATTGGTGCAATTCGGCTCGCGGCTTTATGTTTGCGCTCGGCTGCATTCAAGCGCAGTCGTGCCACACAGGCACTTGCCCCACGGGTGTCACCACGCAAGACCCGTTACGGCAACGCGCGCTGGTGGTGCCGAGCAAAGCCGACCGCGTCTACGAGTTTCACAAAAGGACACTGCACGCGCTCTCCGAGCTGGTTGCCGCTGCGGGGCTCACGCATCCCGACCAGTTGAAGCCCGAGCACATCATTCGCCGCATCAGCTCAACCGAGGTCACTTCACTGGCGACGCTCTACAAATTTTTAAAACCGGGCGAATTGCTCAGCGATTCGACCAGTCACAAAGTGTTTGCTTATTACTGGCAACGAGCACGGGCAGAAACGTTTGCGTTGGTGACGTAGCGCAGCAATTCCGGTGGTGGCTTTTTGTGGAGACAGGCATTTCATAGCGGCTATTGGCCACAATCGCACGACCGTCCACTTAAAACGTCAGGTACCCAGCAGCAAGGTTCTATTCACGGGGCTTGCCACGCCATTGGGGGTGTCTCCGATTTGAACGACGGACGTGAGTTCATGCATGCTTCATGCTTTACTCCCGGAGTCGCGAGTGAACCTCGGCACGACGCTCTTCACACAGCTCATGGACCTCCTGCCTTGGAAGCGCTTTCATAGAATCGGTGCCCGGCCCGACGGCGACCGCTACGCCAGGCGCCTCTCCTGTGTCGAGCGGTTTCGCGTCATGGCCTTCGCCCAGCGCTCGTATTGGGAGAGCCTTCGGGATATTGTGGGTGCCTTACGCGGTGGAACTGCCCCCACAGACGTACCGACGAGGCCAACGGTTGATGGACTCAATTCGGGACAACATCCGGTGAACATCGGACGACTGCAGGCTCCATGCGGAAGGCGCCAAAACCGTCGATTTGCGAGTTGGGCGACGAATCTAGCGCTACGGAAAATTTGTCCCGCAATTGGCGTTCAAGTTCGCACGAATGGTCGCCCATGACGTCGCTAACGCTATGCCAGCGTTGACATTGGGGCCGACGAAGCCGAGCATCGCGCGTACCAGCACTAGGCCTTTTTTGGTGGGTGACAACAGCGAATCGCCGTCCATATCGAGGTTGCAGGCGACGGCATTTCCGGCGGGCGTTTCATATGCCCCCATGTCGACGCCCATGCCCTGCAAACGCGCCGCACCGCGCTGGTCGGTGAGTTGCGCGGTTGAGTTGCTGCCGGTGTTGATGGCGGGGCTGCCTGCAATCAGTCGCAGGGTTTTTGTGGGGCCGCCGTTGGGGCGAGGGGCTCTAGTAGTCCGTTCCACCAAAACAGAGACATGAAATCGCGTCTTTTTCCGCCATGCTGCGTTGCCCATCCTTGCCGTACTTCAGTACGGCTGCGGCTGTGCGTCTTGCCTGACGAAAAAATCCATCGATTTCATTGGTCTCTGTTTTAATGGAACAAACGACTAGTTTGGCGTCGGTGTTGCAGATGTTGAAGTTGCCGCCGCACTGAGCGCTGAAACTGTCGCCGTTATTTTCGATGAGGGTATTGCTGATGGTCGCGGCAAACCCGCTCGACACGCCAAACAGGCTAGTCGGATTGCTGGTGCCTTGGCGGCCACCCAGCACGGAGCTTTCAACCACCAGAGAACCGTTGAACGGATTTTGGCTTGATGGGTTAGCGTTGTTGAAACTGCCGAAACTCGCCACCTCAGAGCCACCCGCCGTGTTGCGTGCGATGGTTGAGTTGCGGATCACCACACGCATCGCATTGGTTTGCGACGACGGATTGAACGATTGAAAGGTGAGGCCAGGGTCGCCGCCATTGGTCACCAAGTTGCCGCTGATCGTGCTGTTGAGTATCGAATAAAGGCCGGGCGTAGTGGAATAGTTCATCGCATATCCAGAGCCCCCAGCCGCAGCGCCGGTCGTGGTGTTCCCCGAAATGGTGACGCGGTCAAAAGTGATCGAGTTTGTTGTGGGTGGCAACACAGCCACAGGCCGGCCTGTTGCATTGTCCACCAGCGAAAAACTTGCGTCGAGCCCGAGCGCGCCGAAGTGATCGTCCGACAAATTGCCAGCCACGGTGCTGTCGGTCATCACAACACTCGTGTTACTTTGAAACCTGCCCGCACCGCCGCTCGCGTAGGTGTTGGTGCCTTTCCGTGCTCAGTTGTTGATGATCGACGCACGGCGAATCAACACCGCGCCGGTATTGCCGCCAATAAAAACGCCGCCATGGCTGCCATTCAACACTCTGTTGCCAGAAATAACTACGTCGTCTATTTCCAGCGCTTCCGGTCATGTACTCCACCTTCATACCCGCGTTGGACGCTGTTGCGATGTTGTTTCGACGTTGTTGCGGATGCTGGAATTGCTGAGCACGATGCTGCGATTACCCCTCAGGTTCAGGCCCGAATCGCCACGGCGGGTGTTGCCATCGATGATTAAGTTTCGTAGGATCACCGGGCTTGCGGTGTTGTTGGTGATGCTCAGCGCGCCGCCATTATTGGCCGAGTTCGCCGTGAAGCTTGAATTGAAAACGGTGGCCGTTCCCTCGCCACTCATGCTGTCAATCCGAAGTCCACCGACCTGGTTGTTGAGTGCGACGTTGCCTTGAAAGGTGGAGTTGCCGCCAGATACGTATTCCGCTCGGATGATCGAACCGCCGCTATAACCGCCGTCCGCATAGTTTTGATCCGCCGCATTCGGCCCGCCGACCGCCACATCCGTCAACACCACATTGCCCATCCGTCCCGAGCCTGATCGCAAATAAAACGCGCCGCCGCCGGGGTTACCGGTGCTGCCGCCGGCCAGCGCTTTGTTGCCTTTAAAGTAGACGCGGGTGAGGCGCGCATCGGGACGAAATGCCGATGCAGCGTTGTCGGGCGCGCGCATGAATAGAGCACCGCCCGCTGCCTGAGCTACCGTCGGCGTGTTGGTGGCGATGCAGTTGGTGAAATTTGCGCTGAAGATGCTCAGATTTTCGAACGACAACACGCAAGCTCCCGCGCTCTCGACCCGCGCGTTCTGAAAATTCAGCGAATACAGATTCACACAGATTGAACTGCCCGCAAGCGTTGCGCCGGCCGCCGGACTCTCACTGATGCCGAGGATGCGCTTGTTCGTGGTGATGACATCCGAGCCGCCGTCAAGCGTGATGGACACGGCGGCTCTGCCGTCAATGGTGGTGGGGCTTGAGATGTAGAGAATGTTGCTTGGCGAGCTCGCGCTCATCGCCTGCGTGGCATCGAGCAGGAGGGTGCCATTGGCCAGTGCGGCGTCGAATACGATGCTGTCGGCACCGCCTAGGGGCAGATCAGGGTTGGCCGAGGCGATGGCCATGCGCAGCGTGCATTTGGGCGCGGTGAGCGGGACGGGGATGGCACCCGCCGCGTCGGGAAACACATCGTCAAGCAGCGAGTTCACGGTAATGGTGGCTGCGCTGGCAACCGTGCTGCAGGCGGAGATTGCCGCTGTCAACAAGGCGCTTCGCAACCAGAACTTGGTGCGGCTGGCGTGGCCCGTGCCGCTGCGGTGGTGACGTGTGCTCATCGTATCCCTCATCGATAGTGTTGAGCGATGAGTGTGGAGGCAGCAGGCGCGTTTGTCCCCTACGTATGTGGGTAGGCGTTGTTGGTTCGTCCGAGATTATTCGTTGGTGGAATTTTTTGAGCGTCGCCCCTGGGCAGGTAGGGGCCTGGTGTCGTGTCACGACACTAGTGTCTTTCGGACGTTCGAAGACCTGAGCAAACGTAGCAGAGTCGCTGGGTTCCTGCCTTCGCAGGAACGACGAAGGGGGTGATGGCCCTAATGAGTATTCTCGGTTTATTGGCTTTGCAAGCTCCTTGCCAATGAACCTGCGTTTGCGGGAGCGGTTCCACCGCGATGGCAGGTCACGTTGGGCGTTTCGCGGTGCAACCGCTCCCACAGAAACTTCAACATGCGCAGCTATCAGCTTTTTACTGAAAGCACCGTCAATGCTGGGGCAGAACTAAAAATACCGGTTTATCGATAAATGCAAAAATACCCACGTAGCCCCAACAAAATATTGGATGCAACCAAAAGCTGTTGCTACTTTTCGCAGGCGCGAACTTTGAATTCGACGCGTCGATCAATGGCATCGGTGGCATCGGTGGCGTCATTGGCGCCGGTGCCGACGATGGTTTCCTGAAAGCCGCGACCGGCTGATTTGAAGCAGGTTCTAGCGTCGCGGCTGGTTTGCGCGATGAGCGCGACGATGCTTTCGGCGCGCTGCTGTGACAGGCGCTCGTTGAATTCAGCTGAGCCGGATTTGCTGGCGTGGCCGGTCACGTCGACGCAGCGCTCTTTGGCGCTGGTCACCTGGCCCACCGATTTGAGCCACAAACGATACTGCGTCGACAAATCCGCGCTGTCAACGAACGCGGTGCCGCCGACCTTGAACAGCAGCTTCACCGACAGCGTGCCCGCATCAATGCCAGCGGCAACCAAGTCTGAAAACGCCTGCTCCGCTTCGGGCTTGCGGCCTTGCTTCCAGTAGGTTTGGTAGAGCCCGGTGAGTGCGCCGGGGTGGCCTGCGGCAAGCGCCTTCACTTTGATGAATCCTGCTCCGCTTCGGGGAAACGGTTGGCCTCGTAGGCGGCGATGGCGTCGGACAATCCGGACTGGATTTGCAGTGCACCACCCAGCGTGCCGCTCGGCGGCACTTGGCCCGCCATCACGCCGATGCGTTGCCGATGCCGGTCATCGGTGAAATACATCGGCGCGTCTTTGAAAAATGGCGTGGGTTCGGAGTTGAACTGCGCCGCGTCGAGATGGGTGTTGATGCGCGTCAACACGCGGCCGCTGGACGACTCGACCATCGCGACTTGCAACCGAATCCAGCTGCCTGCTTGCAGGTTCTCCGCTGGGCTTGGGGTGGCGTAATTGCCGAGCAGCACCCACTGCGCGTTGTTGGCGCTGTCGGTGTCGAGCGGCACAAATTTCAGTGGTGAAAACGTGCTTGACAACGCCGAGGCCAGTTGCTGTTGCATGGCGCGGCCCAAGGCAGAAACCTCAGCCGATTGAGTGCTGAAAAATTCTTCGACGGGCACTGTGGACTGGGTCGGACGCGGCGTGCGCGCCAGTTGTTGCGCGAGGCTCTGCGACAGAAACGTCACCAACGAGGCGGCGTCGCGGTGATAGACGGTGGCAACGGGCGGAATCGGTGATTCCGGCTTGACCGGCGGTGCTTGGCACGCGGCGAGCATCAATGCAAGTAGCGCAAGAAGCGCGGACGATGTGGTTTGCAACGACAGGCGGTGGAGCACGATGTTTCTCCTTAGGGCTTGGCTGAGGTGAATCACCGGCATCCGGGCAGCACGCTTTGTGACTGCAGCTGCTCCAGCGCGTCGAACACCGGCGACAGGATCTGCCGAATCGAACCCTCCTCAAACAGCGCGCTCGCCGCGTCGTCAAGGCGCAGCTCGCGCAGCGAACGGCCAGGGTGGTAGCGCATCGCCATGTACGCCGTTGCGTTCTGCTCCCAACCCGATACACCTCAAGCATCGCAGGGTGCGAGAAACGCGCCTGCAAGCGGGCTTCGCGCAAGAAGCGGCGCAATTCGGTTGAGTACGTGGGCTGGTGCAAGGTTGAGCGCACCAATACGCCGTGGTGCGCCGTTGAGCGGCCCGCGATGGTGATCGGCAAATACTCCTTGATCGGCACAGTGCGCTCAAGGGTGGTGTCGTGCGCCATGTAGACGATGCCGAAGCCGCCGACGCCGATCACATTCGATATGACGAACTCGCCCAGCGCCGTGCCCACAGGCAGCGCATCAGGATACGGCGGCGATTTAGCGTCGACGGGGCTCATGGAGGGGCGGGTAGCGAGTTAGCACGGGCGGCCCGGCAACTACAGTTTCGGCGATTCTACGGCGCGAATGCAGTGTCTGATGTGATGTGCAGGGCGACCGGTGGCCGATCCGTACCCGCGCAACACGCTGCAAGGTTTCGCCAAGCGCCTCTCGTCGGGCAGCGGCTTTAGTCACTTACCGGTTCAATGATGACAACTTGCGCTCAGAAAATGCACCGACCAGCGCGACGAGCCTTGCGTGACGCATGTGACAACGTGACGGTGGCGTGTCACTTCCATCATTTGGGTCACCTCCGTCACCTTGATTCGGGCTTACCTGCACTCGCTCACTTGTCCGTTCTCGCTTTGGCTGACTGCCGCTTCGCTTGGCGCAAGTTTTGACAGCGAGCGTTGGCATGCGGCGCTCCTTTTTTGAACCGGCGACGAGCGCGCGGTGACGGCGGGCGCGATCGGGTTGATGGGTGCCGCGTTCGCGACGGATGCGGTAGGCGCCGAACGAACGGCGCTGCTGTTGGCGTTGCCGTCCTCCGCACTCTTTTTAGGCACTGCCGTGCGCAATCGAGGCAGCGGTGGTTCCCGGTTTGCGGTGGCAACGGACGGCGCTCTGGCCTCAGACGGTGGCGTGGCGTTTGCGCTTTTTGACGCCGACTGAATTTGATCGTTGGCTATCGTGGTCGACAGCTTCAACGTCGGCGCAACCTTGGCTTTCGCCGCATCGGCGGAAACGAACCCTGACGCGGACGTGGCCGCGGGCGATTGAGTCTGCGCGATCATGGCGACAACCGTCACCAACATCGCGAGAGAGACAACGGAGACCCAGCGTGGATTGATCGACCACGTGAAGCCACGCTTCGATTGACGGTCGTTTGCCAGCAGCGATAGTGTGGCCTCCTCGACGGCACGATTGATCTTCGGCTCGCGATGCTCATCACGCCCATCGGTTGTGGCGGCGCTACTGGCGAAAGGGTCGGAGACGAGCACGGTAACGGCATCGCTGGCAGCGGGCGGCACCGGCGGAACGATTTCGGTTTGGCGGGCGATTTGCGCGGCTCGCCATTCCGCGTTGAACGGGATCGGCATAGTTGTCACGAGTATCGACTTAAGCTCATCGGCGGCCGGCTCATCGGGCCATCCGAGCGCTTCGCGGAAGGCAGCGACGCTTTGCAGGCGTAGGGTGGGCTGCACGGTCAGCGACGCGCTGACTGCGCTGATGAACTGTGCGGAGTAATGCCGGTACGCGACCGTCTCGAACTCGTCCAACGTGCCGCGCAACATTCGCGTCACCGCTTGCGGCGGTGCCTCGCCCATGGCTAGAAAGTAGAGCACTGCTCCCAGCGCGTACACATCCGTCCAGGGGCCTTGCTCCATGGTGCCATCTGCGATGTACTGCTCAACCGGCGCATAACCGGGCTTGAGCACCGTGGTCAAGGATTGCTCAGCGCCCATCACCACCATCCGCGCCGAACCGAAATCAAGCATCACTGGCGCGCCGGAGGGCATGATCAAGATGTTGTCAGGCGCCACATCACGATGCAGCACGCTTTGCGCATGCAGCACCGCGACGCCTTCGAACACCGGGGACATGATGCGCCGTATCGCCTCTTCATCGAACACAACGGTCGACGCCGAGTCTTCGCGCAACTTAAGTAGCGAGTCGCCTGGGTAGTACCGCATAGCCATGTATGCGGTGCCGTTTTGCTCCCACACCTGAAAAACTTCGAGCATCGCTGGGTGCGAAAATCGCGCCTGCAACCGCGCTTCGCGCATGAAGCTTTGCAGGCCAGCGACATAGCTCTCGGTGTGTCGGGTGGAGCGCACCAGAACGGTTTTGGCGCTGGTGCGGCCAGCGATAGTGATGGGAAGATATTCCTTCAACGCAACGGTTCGGTGCAACACGTCGTCGTGTGCCAGATAAACGATACCGAATCCACCCACACCGATGACTTGGGTTACGGTAAAGTCGCCCAAAACGGTGCCCGCGGGCAACGCGTCAGGGAATTCCGTAAAAGGGATGAGTGGAGCAGACAGAGTAGCGCGGCAAGTCCATCACAAGCGGGACTGCTGCGAATTCATGAACTGCTACGGAAGCCTAACGGCGGCAGTCATGCACGCTTGTAGGACAGAAATCACATTGGCTATAGGCCCTAAGCTGGCAAAGCTGGAAGAAAGTGACGGAGTGACTTAGGTGATGGAGGTGACGAAAAACCGTCACGTCGTCACCTACGTCACGCACGTCACATCGCGCTGATCGGCGCAGTCTCTGATCGCAAATTGTCATCATTTGCCCAGTAAGCGACTAAGGGCTAATAAACAAATAACGTGTCCATTCGCCCGGCTAGGCTTGGGCGCACTGCGTCGTTACGAATCGCTTGTGTGGCCAGCCACGCGGCGTGCTTCGTGCCTCGCAGTGCATCCCAATCCAGCGGTCAAATGACCAAGTTATTTATTAACAACCGCTTAGATGCCAGCGAAGCACATGCAGCAAATTCTCGGGCGACGCTACGCCGCGCCCTGCGATGTCGAACGCCGTGCCGTGGTCGACGCTGGTGCGCAAGAAGGGCAGGCCAATGGTCACATTCACCGCGCTGTCGAGGCCGAGGAGCTTGACGGGGATCAAGCCCTGATCGTGAAACATGGCGAGCACCACGTCGAACTCGCCAGTGCGGGCACGCATGAACACGGTGTCGGGCGGTAGCGGGTCGGTGACGTTGTAGCCGTGCTCGCGTGCTTTGTTGATGGCGGGCACCAGCACGCGCGCCTCGTCGGCTCCGAGCATGCCGCCTTCGCCTGCGTGCGGATTGATGCCCGCAATGGCAATTTTCGGATGTCTTTTACCCAGCCATCGTCCTGCTTCATGCGTAAGCTGAATTTTTTCGAAAATCAGCTCGGGCGTGAGTGCCGCCAATGCCTGCGACAACGGCAAGTGAATCGTGGCGAGAACAACTTGCAAGTGCTCGCTGGCGAACATCATGGCGAAACGGTTAGTACCTTCGAGGCCGGACAATCGCGCAAGAATTTCGGTGTGACCCGGCTCGCTGATGCCAGCGGCGCGCAGGGCGAGTTTGTTGACGGGCGCGGTCGACATGCCGCACGTGTAGCCAGCAAGGCTCAATTGCGCAGCTTCGACGATGGCGTCGTATGCGGCGCGGCCTGCTTCGGCGGAAACGATACCGAGCGCTGGCAGCAGGTTGAGCGACGATGCTGAATGCAACGCGATATCGTGCTCGTGTAATTCCGGCAGCGCGGCGCGCAGGTTGACGAGTTTGATGTGGCGCTCGGGTGCGTAGCGCGAGAGCGCATCCTGCAACACGAGTTCATCGCCAACAACTACGACGCGATCACGCAATATCGCGTCATGCGCCAGTGCTTTGGCGACGATCTCGGGGCCGATACCTGCCGCGTCGCCGAGCGTTAGCGCAAGGGGCTTGACGTTGCTCAAACTACTTGCCTGCGCAGCGTGCCACGTAGAGGCGCGTTGCACCGTCAAGCCCCAACCAAAGCGCATCGGCGACGAAGGCGTGACCAATCGACACCTCGTCAGGGGCAACCGCGGCAAGAAAATCGGGCAGATTGTTTAAGTTCAGATCGTGGCCCGCGTTCACTTGCAGGCCGATCTCGCGGGCTCGACGAGCGGCGACTGAAAACGCTTCAAGCTGCGTCGACGCGGCCGATGCGCCGCCCTGCGCAAACGCAGCCGCATAGGGCTCTGTGTACAGCTCGATCCGATCTGCGCCCGCTGCATGTGCCGCCTCAACGCTCGCATTGTCCGCATCAACAAAAACGCTCACGCGAGTGCCCAGCGCTTTCAGTTTCGCAATCAACGGCTGCACCGCCGCCATCTCTGCGCCCAACGCAAAGCCACGGTTTGATGTGGGCGTGTCCACCGCGTCGGGAACAAACGTGGCCTGATGCGGGCGCACGGCTTCTACAATCGCCATCAAGTTGTGGTGCGGATTGCCTTCGATGTTGAACTCACGGCCGGGGTACTGGGCAACCAGCGCAGCGAGCGGCGCAATGTCACTCAGGCGAATGTGCCGCTCATCGGGGCGCGGGTGAATGGTGATCCCGGCTGCACCTGCGTCGAGGATGGTTTTGGCCGCATGCAGCAAATCAGGCAGCCCGTTGTCACGACTGTTTCTGAGCAGGGCAATGCGATTAATGTTGGCAGAAAAATGAGTCACGGCAGGAGGCCATTTGCAAACGGTTAACAACAAGCACGACATTGTGCAAGATTTGCAGGCGCGGGGCTTTTCCGTGGTCGCGCCCGCAGCGCTTCAGGCATGCTTTGGTGTGACCGCAGCCGAGCTTGCAACGCTCGCGTCAACGTGGAACGATTTGCCGCGTGATGGCTACCTAAAAGACGGCGGTAAATATCGAGCGCGCCGACACAGCTCTTTCGTGCAATCGCTGCTGCCGCCGACGCTCAATCAGGTTGCGCATCGTGCGCATTGGCAGCCAGTGGATTACAACGCGCTTCACGGCGGCATTGAGCGCTGGTTTGAGCCGATTTCGCCGGGGGTGTGTGACGATGCGGCGTGGCGAGTGTTGTTGAGCGGTCTGGGCCGCGTTTTGGCCTCCGCAGTTCCTGGCGACAAGCGCCACCCTCACCCCAACCCTCTCCCCGACGGAGCGGGAGGGGAGCGTTGGTTCATCGAAGCCCATCAATTCCGCATCGACACCGCGGACGGCATCGGGCGGCCCACGCCCGAAGGCGCGCATCGAGATGGCGTAGATTTTGTGGCGGTGGTGTTGGTCGGCCGCTACCACATCAAAGGTGGGGAGACGCGCGTGTTTGAGGCTGATGGGCCGAAAGGGGTGCGCTTCACGCTCACCGAGCCGTGGTCGGTGTTGTTGCTGGATGATGCGCGGGTGATTCATGAGTCCACACCGATTCAGCCGGATGGCGAGCATGGTGCGCGCGACACGCTGGTTTTGACGTATCGGGCAGAAGGGTTTCAAGACCCGGTGTAGCTCCGGCGCATCGGGAAGCGGATGACGATTTGCGCCCGGAAATGGCGCGAGTGGCAAAAGTGACGAAGGTGACGAAAGTGAAGCGGTGATGGTTACCCGTCACCTATGTCACTCAAGTCACTCTCGTCACTCAAGTCACTCTCGTCACTCTCGTCACGTCAGTCATTTTCACGCCTCGGTGTCATGCCGCCTTTTTATCCATATCGCGCAGCTCACGGCGCAGAATTTTTCCAACCGGCGTCTTGGGCAAATCAGCGCGGAACACCACGTACTTGGGTTTCTTGTAGCCCGCTAGATTTTTCTCGCAGTAGTCGCGCACCTGTTGCTCGGTGAGCGCTGGGTCTTTCTTGACGATAAACACTTTTACGGCCTCGCCAGACTTGTCATCCGGCACGCCGATCACCGCGCACTCCATCACGCCGGGGCAGCTAGCCACTACGTCTTCGACCTCGTTCGGATACACGTTGAAACCGGACACCAGCACCATGTCCTTTTTACGATCAACGATCTTCACGTAACCCTGATCGTCCATCACGCCGATGTCGCCGGATTTGAAGAAGCCGTCGGTGGTCATCACCTTGTCAGTCTCGTCTGGGCGCTGCCAGTAGCCTGCCATCACCTGCGGGCCTTTGATGCAAATTTCACCGGGCTGTCCCATCACCACGTCGTTGTTGTCGTCATCGCGAATGACGATGATGGTCGACGGAAACGGCAACCCAATCGTGCCTGTGTAGCTCTCGATGGTGACCGGGTTGCTGGTGGCTCCGGGGGACGTTTCGGAGAGGCCGTAGGCCTCCAGAATCGGGGTGCCGGTCTTCGCCTTCCACGCCTCGGCCACCGCCCTTTGCACGGCCATGCCACCGCCGTTGGCGATGCGTAAATCGGAGAGGTCAAGCTGGTCAAATGTAGGCGCGTTTACCATCGCGTTGAACAAAGTATTCACCGCCGGAAAGACGTTGATTTTGTACCCTGCCAAGTCTTTGATCATGCCCGGAATATCACGCGGATTCGGTATCAACAAAATGTGCCCGCCGCAGCGCACACCGAACATGTAGCAAACGGTGAAGGCAAAGATGTGATAGAGCGGCAGCGCGCAAGCAATCACCAACTGCTCAGGCGCGGGGCGTTTCGAATTATTGAGCGCGGGGGCGATCCATACCTCGGTTTGAATGAGGTTTGCCACAATATTTCGGTGCAGCAAGGTCGCGCCCTTTGACACGCCGGTGGTGCCGCCGGTGTATTGCAACACGGCCACGTCCTCGATCTGCGCCTTGGACGGCGACAGCGCGAGGCCTTTGCCCTTGGCCAGAGCGTCGTTAAATTTAACCGCGGTGGGCAGACTAAACGCGGGTACCATTTTGCGTTTGTTGCGAACCACGTAGTTCACTAACGTGCCCTTAATCAACCCCAGCAAGTCGCCCATGGCGGCGAGCACCACGTGTTTCACGGGCGTTTTTTCGAGCACCTGTTGCAGCGTGACCGCGAAGTTTTCAAGGATGATGATCGCTTTGGAGCCCGAGTCTTTTAACTGGTGCTCAAGCTCACGCGGCGTGTACAACGGGTTGACGTTCACCACGATAAAACCGGCGCGCAAAATTGCGGCAATGGCAATCGGATACTGCAGCACGTTGGGCATCATGCAGGCCACACGATCACCCTGCTGCAAACCCAAACTTTGCAAATAAGCCCCGAGCGCGCGGGACTGCGCATCAAGCTCGGCGTAGCTGATGGTTTTGCCCATGCAGGTGAAGGCCTTGCGATTCGCAAATTTCTGAAAGCTTTCTTCCAGCAGCTGCACGAGTGACGTGTACTGATCAAACTTGATGGTTGCCGGTACGCCGGGGGGATAATTTTTAAGCCACGGGTAGTCCATGGGGGCCTCCTTGATTTCGTGATTCTGTGGTGCAAAGCGCGCGTCCATTGTCCTCGCAGCAGCGCTCTGCCTGCGACTTGATGATAGCAGCGGATTCGCGGGTCGCAATGCGGTTAATCCGAGGTTTTGTAGCGCACATATTGCGCTACAACTTTATTGGTAAAGCGTTTACTTGCTTGGGCTAAAGCACTAATAATTTGTTTTGTCGATAAAGCACTATTTAGGCGTTGAGCCCAATATAAATAAAGGTTATGGAAAAAAGCTGTACATCGACTGACTACACTTGAGGCATGGCTTTATTTACCCTCCACAACGCTCACCTCGCCTTCGGTCTCGCCCCGCTCCTCAATGGCGCGGATTTTGCAATTGAAACACGGGAAAGAATCGGCCTGATTGGCCGCAACGGCGCGGGCAAAAGCTCGCTCCTCAAAGTGATCTCAGGCGCGCTGGCGCTTGATGACGGAGCGATCGCCCAGCAGGGCGGGCTGCGCGTCGCCACGGTGCCGCAAGAGCCCGTATTTGATTTAAACACCACGGTATTCGACGCGGTTTCAAACGGCGTGGCCATTGCACGCGAACTGCGCAATCGTTACGAAACGCTGGCGTCCGAAGGCGGCGACGAACACGAGCTGTCAGACATTCAGCACGACATCGACGCGCACGACGGCTGGGCTTGGGAATCGAGGGTCGAAGCCACCCTGTCGCAACTGAATTTAGACGCGCAAACGCTGGTGTCCACCCTTTCCGGTGGTCTGAAAAAGCGCGTCGCCATTGCCCAAGCGCTGGTCGGCTCACCCGATGTATTGCTGCTTGATGAGCCCACCAACCACCTCGATTTAGCCGCGATTGCGTGGCTTGAAAATTTGCTTGTGAGCTTTAAAGGCAGTGCGGTCATCATCAGCCATGACCGCGCGTTTTTGGACAATGTGGTCACGCGAATTGTTGAACTGGATCGCGGCAAACTCACCGGCTTTCCGGGCAATTACGAAGCGTACGAAACGCAGAAGGCTCAGCAGCTCGAATTTGAGGCCACGGTCAACGCAAAATTTGACAAGTATCTGGCGCAAGAAGAGGTGTGGATTCGCCAAGGTGTACAAGCGCGGCGAACACGCAACGAAGGCCGCGTGCGTCGTCTGGAATCGCTGCGTGATACGCGCTCAGAACGACGCAATGTGCTCGGCCGCGTCAAGCTCGACATCACCAGCGGCGCGCAGTCCGGCAAGATGATTGCCGAGCTGACCGATGTGTCAAAAAAGTATGGCGACAAGGTGATTGTGAAAGATTTCACCAGCACTATTTTGCGCGGCGACAAGATCGGTTTAGTCGGCCCGAATGGCATCGGCAAAACCACGCTACTCAAGCTAATCCTCGGGCAAATCGCGCCCGACAGCGGCAAGATTCGCACCGGCATGAATTTGCAGGTCGCGTATTTTGACCAAATGCGCGACGGCCTGAATGAAGAGGCCACACTCGGCGAGTTTATTTCACCGGGCAGCGACTGGATCGAGGTCGGCACCAAACGCACCCACGTGATGACCTATCTCACCGACTTCCTCTTCACGCCCGAGCGCGCGAAGGCTCAGGTCAAAGCCCTGTCCGGCGGCGAACGCAATCGCCTGCTGCTCGCCCGCCATTTCGCCAAGGAAGCGAACGTTTTGGTGCTCGATGAGCCAACCAACGATCTCGATATAGACACGCTGGAACTGCTCGAAGAAAAGCTCGCGAATTACGAAGGCACGGTCTTTATCGTGAGCCATGACCGACGCTTTCTCGACAACGTCGTGACGAGCTGCCTAGTCGCTGAAGGCAACGGCCTATGGCGTGAATACGAAGGCGGCATCACCGACTGGCAAGCGCAGGTCAAGGTCATGGCGCAGATGCAAGAAGCCGCCGGCAACGCCGCCCCCGCCACCACAAAATCCACGATGGACGCAGCTATAGCCGAGAACAACCGCCGCGTAGCCGCGCCACCCGTAGCAGCTCCAGCCATCAACAAACCCACCGCAAAACTCAGCTACAAAGACCAACGCGAACTAGACGGCCTGCCCGCAAAAATTGAAGCGCTAGAAAAAGAACAAACCACCATCAACCTCACCCTAGCCGACGGCGCAATATTCCAAAAAGATCCGAAAGGCGCAGCAGCGCTCGCTAAGCGGGCCAGTGAGATTGACGAATTGGTGATGGCAGCTATGGAGCGGTGGGAGGCGTTGGGAGGGTAGCAAGCCGCTTCTGGGCTCGGTTCGGCTGAGCCGAGCAAGGGGCCGCAGCGTCAGGCCAACACATCCTCAACCGACTCCACCCATTCGCTGCTCACAAATGCGCGTCGGATGCGCGCAGTGAGCGTGACGGGAGCACTGCGGTTTCGCCCAAGACGCGGTGGTGCGTGATCCGCGAGCTGTTACGACAACACGGATCGCGCTGAAATCTCGGCCACTAGCGCGCGAGCTAGGGCGAGTTTGCCCATTCGGGGCAGCCGTACGGCACCTTCCGCGCCGCGCGAATCGATGAGCGTTACCTGATTGTCGTCCGACCCGAACGCGCTTTGCGCGTGGTTGGCGATGAGCAACGGGATGCCTTTTCTGGCCCGCTTTTCTGCGCCGTATAGTTCTACTTTTTCGCTCTCGGCTGCGAATCCGACGCAGAAGGGCGGCTTGCCGGATTTGCCGTTTCGTTTCGCGATTTTGGCGAGGATGTCGACGGTCGGTTCAAGGTTGATCGTCAGTCCCGCATCGGTCTTTTTAATTTTTTGTTCGGCGTGCGTGGTCGGGCGATAGTCGGCAACCGCGGCCACCGCGATGAAGATGTCGGCTTCGTCAACCTCGGCCTCGACCGCCGCGAGCATTTGTGACGCGTTGGTGACGTTTACCCGATTAACGGCAAAGGGCGTGGCGAGATGCGTCGGGCCGCTGACCAACGTGACCTGTGCTCCCGCATCGGCACAGGCTTGGGCCAACGCGTAACCCATCTTGCCGCTGGAGTGGTTAGTGATCACTCGCACCGGGTCTATGGCTTCTTGGGTGGGGCCTGCGGTAATGAGCACACGCTTTCCGGCAAGCAGTTGGGGTTGCGCCCAAGCGTCGAGCGCATTCACAATTTCCGCCGGTTGGAGCATGCGGCCGTCACCGGTTTCGCCGCAGGCCTGGTCGCCGCTGCCGGGGCCGATGACGTGGATGCCGTCGGCTTTGAGCGCCGCCACGTTGCGTTGTGTGGCGGGGTTTTGCCACATTTGCAGGTTCATCGCCGGGGCGACGATGAGCGGAATGGTGCGGGCGAGCACGGTGGTGGTGAGCAGGTCGTCGCTGCGACCATGAACGAGGCGCGCGAGAAAGTCAGCTGAGGCCGGTGCGATGAGCATGACGTCGTTGCCGCGTGTGAGCTCGATGTGCGCCATGCCGTTGTCGGGGCGCGCGTCCCACAAATCGCTGTACACCGGGTGGCCGGACAGCGCCTGAAACGTAGCGGGCCCAACGAATTCGCGCGCGGCGGCGGTCATGGCGACGGTGACCTCGCGGCCCGATTTGACGAGCAGGCGAGTGAGTTCAGCGGACTTGTAGGCCGCGATGCCGCCGGTGATGCCCAGCAGGACGCGGGCCGTGGGCTTGACGAGAAGATTCATGGCGAAAGTTTAGCCGTGCGACCTTGAAATGCGCTGCGCGGGTCGCGGGTTGATCGGTAGGGTGGACAGCCTCTGCCCACCAAAGCATGGTAAGCATCGCTTGCCTCGCATGGTCAAGCCACGGTGGGCACGGGTTGCGCACCCTACGAACTACGAACCGCACCCGTCGAAGCGCCGCGTACTTGTCACAACCGGCCTTCGACGGGTTCAGGCCGAACGTTGCAGATCGAACGCGACATCTCACACACAACGATACAACTTTCCTCTACAACGCTTATTTTAATTGGGCAAACCGCCACTTTTTCAATTAGTCGATAAATGAAAAAAATAGCCTTGTACCCAATTAAATTATGGGCTACAGCCAAAAGCTGTTACCCCCGCTCCTCACCCACACGCACGACTTTCAGTGCATTGGTGCCGCCGCTTTTGCCCATCGGTTCGCCGCAGGAGAGCACGATCAAGTCGCCGTCGCTCACTGCGCCGCGCGCTTTCAGCGCGTTTTCTGCGGAAAGCAGTGCCTTCTCCCGATCCGGGTCAAACGGAACGACGACGGGCCGAACACCACGATACAACGCCGCGCGGCGAGCGGCGGACACCTCGGGCGTGAGCGCATAAATCGGCACACCGCTGTCGTGGCGGCTCATCCACAACGCTGTAGAGCCCGATTGCGACAGCGCGGCGATGGCCTTGGCGTTCAGGTGAAATGCGGTGAACAAGGTGGCCATCGCGATGGCTTGATCGACGCGTACGAATTGCTGATTGATGAAATCGCTGTCCAACTCGTAAACCTGTGATCGCTCGGCGGCCAGTGCAATCGCGGTCATGGTGCGGATAGTTTCGACCGGATATCTACCCGTGGCGGACTCGGCCGAGAGCATCACCGCATCGGTGCCGTCGAGCACGGCGTTGGCCACATCACTCACCTCGGCGCGCGTGGGCACGGGGGCGGTAATCATGCTCTCCATCATTTGCGTGGCGGTGATGGTGAGTTTGTTGCGATCCCGGGCGCGCTTAATCATGCGCTTCTGCAGCGCCGGTACGGCGGCGTTGCCCACCTCAATGGCAAGGTCGCCACGAGCCACCATGATGCCGTCGCTGGCGTCGATGATTTCATCAAGCGTTTGCGGAATGATCGCCTCGGCGCGCTCAATCTTTGCAATCAGTTTCGATTTGCCGCCGGCGGCATTCAAAATCGTGCGAGCGGTCTGCATATCGTTCGCGCTTTTCGGGAACGAGATGGCGAGGTAGTCGCAATCAATCTCCACCGCCGTTTTGATGTCGGCCATGTCTTTGGCGGTGAGCGCGGCAGCGGTCAGCCCGCCGCCCAAACGATTAATGCCTTTGTTGTTGGACAGCTCGCCGCCCAGCTCCACGATGGTGAAAACCTTGTCGCCGACGATGCGCTGAACCTTTAATTGGATCAACCCGTCGGCAAGCAGCAACGTATCGCCCGCCTTCACATCTTGCGGCAGCTCTTTGTAATCAAGGCTCGCTTGCTGAGCGTTGGACACGGGGGCTTTGTTGTCTAGCGAGGCATCCAGCAAAAACGGCTGCCCCGCTTCAAGCCACGCCTTGCCGCCCTCGAACTTGCCCACTCGAATTTTTGGGCCTTGCAGGTCGCCCATGATGGCGACCTCGCGCCCGACAAGCGCTGCGGCTTCGCGCACGCGCTTGGCACGCGCGATGTGATCTTCAGCGGTGCCATGCGAAAAATTTAATCGAAACACGTCGCAACCCGCACCAATCATGGCGGCAATAATTTCAACGGTATCGCTCGCAGGCCCGAGCGTGGCAACTATTTTGGTAGCTTTCATACTCGGGAGTGTAGTCCCGGTATGTGGCTGTAGCGCGGCGTAGGCACGGCGAACGCCACAACCCTGTGCAGACGGCGATCGCGGCTTTCGCAGTTCCTACATTTTCCGCACTGGGGCTACTCCTTGCAGTCCCCCGCCCGCAGCGCGGTAATTTTCTCTTTGCGGTGTTGCGCTTTGCCAAACAAGGTGCCTTCGGTGTCAACTTCAGCGTGATATTCGTCGGCGTTGACCAACGTTATCAGGGTGGTGTTAGTACCCGAAACCGCACCCGGAATGTTGCAGCGCGCCTGCACTTGATATTTGTTTTCACCGACCGCCGTCACCGCAGACTTGCACAACAGGCTCGCAGCACGCAACATGCGCGTGATTTCTTTCTTCGGGCTCGCGCAATATTCGCTGTTGCGCGTTTCGTATTCCACCGGATTCAAGTCGAGCTTTTCCATCTTGCGTTCAACTTTCCACAAACCGGGACGCAGCTGGTCGAGCGGAATGGCGTCGATGGCGAACGCGGGCGCGGCTGTCGCCAGGGCGAATATCGTGAGAGCGAGTTTTTTCATTGAAGCTTAACGCGGAAGTACACGCCGTGTTGACTCCCGTCACGTGGGCGCGGTTCCACCGCGATGCGGCGAGAACCCAGCAATCGCGGTAGAACCGCTCCCACAAAACCAGTGGATCAGCCGTCGGTTACCGCGCCCTTGCTCGCGCTCGATGCCATCAACGCAAATTTGTACATCACGCCCTTTCTGTACTTCATCGGTGGTGCTGTCCAATTGAACATGCGAGCTGCAATGGTCGCCTCGTCCACGTTCAGTTGCAACAGCAATTTGTGCGCATCCACAGTGATCGAATCGCCTTCTTCAACAATCGCCAACAGCCCGCCCACCTGCGCTTCGGGCGCGATGTGACCGACCACCATACCCCACGTGCCGCCGCTGAATCGACCATCGGTTATCAGCGCCACTGTCTCGCCCATGCCCTTGCCGATAATGGCACTGGTGGGGGCCAGCATTTCGCGCATACCGGGGCCGCCCTTAGGGCCTTCGTAGCGCAATACCAGCACGTCGCCGTGGTTGATCTTGTTGGCCATGATGGCGTCCATGCACTCGGGCTCGCTGTTGAACACCCGCGCCGGGCCGGTGAGCACGGGGTTTTTAAGGCCAGTGATTTTGGCCACACAGCCTTCAGGCGACAAATTGCCCTTGAGAATCGCAAGGTGGCCTTGCGCATACATCGGATTGTCCGGCTGGCGAATCACGTCTTGGGTCAACGCAGGCAGATCGGGCACGTTGGCCAATTCTTCAGCCATGGTTTTGCCGGTGATGGTCATGCAGTCGCCGTGCAGCAGGCCTTTGTTTAGCAACATTTTCATGACCTGCGGCACACCGCCCACGGCATGTAAATCGGTCATCACATACTTGCCCGACGGCTTCAGGTCGCACATCACAGGCACTTTTTTGCGCATGCGCTCGAAGTCGTCAATCGTCCAGTCAATGTCGGCGGCGTGCGTGATCGCCAAAAAGTGCAGCACGGCGTTGGTGGAGCCGCCGGTGGCCATGATGACGGCAACTGCGTTTTCGACTGATTTTTTGGTAATGATGTCGAGTGGCTTCAGATCGTTTTTGATCGCGTTGAGCAGCACCTCAGAGGACTTGGCCACGCTGTCTGACTTCTCTTGATCGGGGTTCGCCATCGAGCTGGAACCCAGCAAACTCATGCCAAGCGCCTCGAAAGAGGACGACATCGTGTTGGCGGTGAACATGCCGCCACAAGCGCCGTACGTCGGGCACGCGTTCTTCTCGATACCTTCAAAATCTTCTTGGCTGATGCTGCCCGCGCCCATCTTGCCGACCGCTTCAAAGGCGGACACAACGGTGAGTGCTTGGCCCTTCCAATTACCCGGTTTGATGGTGCCGCCGTAGCAATAAATCGACGGAATGTTCATGCGGCACATGGCAATCATGCCGCCCGGCATGTTTTTGTCGCACGCGCCCAGCACCAGCACGCCGTCCATCATTTGGCTCTGCGTGGCTGTCTCAATCGCGTCGGCAATCACTTCGCGGGAGACGAGCGAATACTTCATGCCCTCGGTGCCCATGCTGATGCCATCGGTCACCGTAATCACGCCGAACGTCTGCGGCATGCCGCCTGCCGCTTTGATCGCCTCAACCGCACGATCCGCCAGCGGCTGAATACCCGCGTTGCACGGGTTCATGGTGCTGTGACCATTGGCCACCCCGACGATGGGTTTATCGAAATCGTTATCGCCAAATCCGACCGCGCGAAGCATGGAGCGGTTGGGCGAGCGGGCAATGCCTGCGGTGATGGTTTTGCTGCGGCGGTTGAATGTCATGGGGTATCCAATGGTGAGTGGAGGAGTGATTAGCGATGCAGGGTGAAAGCGAGAACGAATTTAGCCGTTATTCATCTCGGCTCTCTCGTCTCTCGTCACTCGCCACTGCACGGCGCGCGCAACCGAGCGCGAAAACTGAAATTTTATTCCCGCTACACTGACGTCCATGAAAGAACGTTGTTTTTGGCCTCTGCGCGCGCTCATTTCGCGCGTGTTCGGCGCGCTTGCAATCGCGAGTCTTGCGCTGTTCGGCGCCACGGTGACCGCATCAGAGCGTGTGGTTCGCAACAATGTTCTATTTTTTGATCTGAACAATGCCGAGGCTGAAGTGGCGCAGTTTGAAAACGAGCTGCCCATTGAAAACCGGCAGCTGTTTCTGGTGCCATCACTGTCGCGGTTCGATCCCGAGCGCCGAAAGAAAATTCTGACGCTTCACCGAAGTACCGACGACCTTACAGCGAAAGCATCGACCTGTGCGCCACTGACGCGGGTGAATCGAGCAAGCTGCCACGCACTGTGGGACGAGCTCCGAGACTTGGAGGTTCGCCGCGAAATGCTGACGATGAAATTCGATGGCGCGCAGGCACTCGCGGACGCTCGAGCCATTGGCGATAGCGTCGTCGACATCGTGGTGATCTCAGGCCACCACCAACGAAAATTTTTTCGCGGCGAGCTGGCTGAACTACACGTCGACGACCTGTTTGCAATCGCCAAAGCCGTTCCCAACGCTTTCAATCAGGCCCGTACCGTGATTTTGCTGGGTTGCGATACCGGAACCCCACAAATGTTGACGCAAGTTTTCAGCAAACTGTTTCCGGCGGCAGAACTCATCGTCGGGTCGGAACTGCCCGCACCGACCCGCGATGAACCACGGAACCTTAGTTTTATTCGCGAGCTTCTGCGACACGAGTCCCGGCTGCACGCGGCGTCCACTGCCGACGACATTACACCGATCTACCAACGGCTGTTGGCCGAACAATGGCCGGTCACGCTGCTCTGGAAGCGCGAACATTTTTTCTCCGACGACTGGCGATACTGGGAGAGCGCAGCCCACGGGCTGCGCGTGGTTCCCCGCATCCCCGTTTCGGTCGCACCCCGCAAAAAAAGTAGAGCTGACGCAACACCGTCAAAATAAGACTCGCCCGTTCGGCGACACACAGTCGCCCCCCAAACGCGCTGCGAGCCCCATAAAAAAGGCTGCCGAGCCGTCGTGATCAATTCGCGACCTTCGCCTACAGACACCGCGAGCGAGTTGGCAGAAACTGAGGGGTCACATTAGTGGTCATCACCTTGCATTGCCTAGCACTCCCTTGCTCACATTCTTTAATCTCACTCTTTCTTTCCGCCGCTGCGGCGCAAACGTTGCCCGCTCGCTGAGGCGCGGCTCGGTCGCGCGATGGTTAAGGGAGGCGCAAATTAGCAAGATTCCGTTTTTGGCGGCGCTGGCGCGATGCAGTGCTAGGCGCTCCGAGCGCCGTGTGGCTAGCCACACAAGCGAGGAGCAACGACGCAATGCGACCCCGAGTGCCGCCAAGAACGGGATATTTGCAATTTCTGCATCCCTAGGTGTGACGCGTGCCTGGGGTGCGGTGGCTTTGGCTGCGACTGCGGCTGCGGGTGCTTTTGCGTCAGGGCCGCACACCACCTTGTTCATTGACTTGAACAACGCGGCACCTGAAATCCTTGCGGTGCGTGCGGCGCTGAGCGAGCAAGGGCTGAACGGGCGCGTGATTGTGGTGCCCTCTGCGCAACGCTTTCCTGCGGCAAAACGAGCAGAGATTTTCGCGTCGCAGATTCGGTTAAATGCCGCTCAGGCACGCGCGCTGGACTGCACCAAAGATGATGGCGTCAACGGTTGCCGACCGTTGTGGGCGGAGATGCGCGACCTTGAGCTTGCGCGGCTTCGAGCGACGGGGAGCTACGGTATCAGTGAGCTGATGGAGGACATCCAGCAAGAGGTTATCAATATCGGAGCGAACATCGATATGGTGGTGATCTCTGGGCATCACAGCGGCGGCTATTTTGGCGGCGAGATATCGAGACTTGATGCGATGGATTTGCAGACACTCAACGTCGTCTTTCCAGAAGTATTCAAGAACGTTCGCAGCGTCTTGCTGCTGGGTTGTGAGACCGGGTCGAAGCAGATGTTTGATGACGTTTTCGCCCCGCTGTTTCCGTCCGCCCGCGTGATTATCGGTTCGGATGGTGCGGCCCCACTCCGAGACGATCCCCGCAATTTGCGCTTTGTGCGCGCGGCGGTGCTGGCGCAACCGACGCTTATCGGCGCGCGCAGTGTGGGGGGCGCGTCGCGCGTCTACCGTGCGCTCCAGCGGCAACCGTGGCCGGTTGCACTGCTGTGGAATCGCGAACATTACTTCGCCCGCGTGGACAACCCCACGATCCCATAGCGCCGGTCGTCGCCCAACTATCGGGCTTGCGTCGGGCGACTGCCGCGAGCGCGCGCGATCTGAAAGGCCAGACGTTAGACTCTCGCCTATGCTTATTCATCCCGAAATTGATCCCATTGCGCTGCAAATCGGCCCGCTAGCGATTCGCTGGTATGGCTTGACCTACCTTGCTGCGTTCGCGCTGTTCATGGCGCTGGGCGCGTACCGCGCCCGCAAGCAGATTTTGCGCGGCTGGCGTCCGTCGGACGTGGACGACTTGCTGTTGTACGGCATTTTGGGTGTGGTGCTAGGCGGGCGGCTGGGCTATTGCCTGTTCTATAAGCCCGGTTACTACATGAGCAATCCGCTGGAAATTTTTGCCGTGTGGCAAGGCGGCATGAGCTTTCACGGCGGGCTGCTTGGGGTGATTTTCGCGATGTGGCTCTACGCAAGGCGCAATGAGCGACCGTTCCTTCGCGTGACGGATTTCATTGCGCCGCTCGTGCCTCTAGGGCTAGCGTCAGGCCGCATCGGTAACTTTATTAATGCCGAACTGCCCGGCCGCGCAGCTGATCCGTCGCTACCGTGGGCGATGATTTTTCCGACGGTCGACCGGACTGCACGACACCCGTCGCAGCTGTATCAGTTCGCGCTGGAAGGCGTGCTGTTATTCATCATCGTGTGGATTTACTCAAGCAAGCCGCGCGCGGCAGGGCGAGTGTCGGGCGCGTTTTTGCTGGGCTACGGCGTCCTGCGGTCAGTGTCAGAGTTCTTCCGCGAACCCGACGCGTTCCTCGGGTTCCTGTCGTTCGGCATGACCATGGGACAGTGGCTATGCGTGCCGATGGTTTTGTTGGGTGGGTGGTTTTTGCTGCGGCCCGTGACTATTCCACGCGCCTAAATTCGCCGTCTACCGTTTTCGGCATCGCTGAAGGCGAAGTCGCTAGCGGCAGTGGCAGCGAGCGATTGGGCACCAGCAGCAAGAACAATGCGAACAAGTCGCTGACCATGCCGGGCAGCAGTAGCAACACGGCGGCGAGCATGCGGCGACCGCTGTCGAATACCATGCCTTGCAGTGCCATGCTTTGCATTGCGCCGACGAACTGCGCGCGCAGGGTGCGGGTTTCGCGTTTCATGACGAGTACGCCGAAAATCACACCGGGAATGAACAGCGCTAAGCCGGGAACGTTTAGCGCTTCGGCTAATCGAAGGGTTGCGTAGATGTCGAGCAGCGGCAGCGCGACTAAAATTCCGAGCAAGATGAGTGGCATGAGTGTCCTCTAATTCCTGATTTTGCGACCAAACGACCTAATGACGCGACGACGCGATTGATCCCAGCTGTGGCCAGTCGCCTTGTTTTGAAAGACGTATCCCCACATGCGAAGTATGACAGTATGCCCGCAAAAAAGTGCCAGCAGTAGCGTTGGGCAACCGTTAAGAGCGATGCTCGGTGTTGCGTTCTTGGCAATGTTCGGTGCCCTCTGTGGCTCTGTGGACGCTGGCCAGCAGCCCGCGCCGTTGCCTGTGGATGCCGCATTCGCGACGGTGGCCGCACTGCAGCCCGGAAAAATCGTGGTGAAGTTTGATGTGTTGCCCGGGCATTATTTGTATCGGGATCGCTTTGAAGTGCAGGCGAACGGGCAGGTTATTTCGGCCATCGTGTTGCCCAAAGGTAAGCTCAAGGTCGATCCCAGTTTCGGGCGAGTCGAGGTGTACGAGCAGCCGTTTGCACTGTCGGCGGCGACAAAATTGACCGGCGACACGGAGCTCATACTGGTGTTTCAAGGTTGCTCTGAAGTGGCGGGCGTTTGCTACCCGCCGACCACGCGCACGTTTGCGCTGGCGGCTGGCGCGAAGCAAGTGCGCGCCAAGGAGATCACCCCGGTGAATCTGAAACATCAATTCAAGCCGCAGGTGAGCCAGTGAAATCCGCCAGCAAACGCGCGCTGCTGCTCGGTGCAGGTGGGTTAATGGCCGCTGCGGCGGGCGCTTATGGCGGGGGAAGATGGCGGGTATTGGTGGTTGACGCGCGGCGCGGTGGCGGGCGATGAAGCCAAGTTGTTGGCCGCGAGTTTTGAAGGGCTGGACGGCACAACGCAGCCGATGTCGGCATGGCTTGGTAAGACGTTAGTGGTCAACTTTTGGGCAACGTGGTGTGGCCCGTGCCGCGAAGAAATGCCTGAGTTCGTGAAAGCGCAGACCGAATTTGCGGCCAAAGGGCTGCAGTTTGTCGGCATCGCTATTGACCGGCGCGCTCCGGTTGAAAGATTCGCGAAAGAATTAGCGATCAATTATCCGCTGCTTTTGGGCGATGTCGCTTGGCTGGAAGCGGTGAAAACGATGGGTAACCCGCAGGGTGTGTTGCCGTTCACTTTGATCATCTCGCCGAAGTCTAAGGTGATGCTTCGTCGCGTAGGAAAGCTCAAATACAGCGAAATAGCCGCTATCTTCGCGTAAATTGCGAAGCTCTGGTTGGCAGTCACTTGATTCGGATTCTTTATAAGACTTTTCGCCGAAATGACGGTTTAATAAGGGTCAACGAGCGTTTTTGTTAGGAGTTGACTATGTGTAATTTCCGATCATCGCCCACATGCAGTGGGCGTTAACGCGAAGAGCTGTTGCCGCGGCGTACCGTTTCTATTGGTCACCGGCCGCGGAAATCGAAGGATTCTTGCTGTCGCCATACGGCAACAAATCTAGCGAAAAATTCAAATTTGAGGCAAACTAGCGTTATCTCAACTTAACTCGCTGCGATCTCACCGATCTAAGCGACGCTGTCTTGATGGTCGAGGACACAGAAACTATTTCAAAAACGGACATTGCCAGCATCGCAAAGGCAACCAGCGCCGCGTTTGCGAGCGCCGTGGCCGAGAAACTGGTTGTCGCGATACCAAGAATTCTGTTACTGCACGGGCCAAACCTGAATTTGCTAGGAACCCGCGAGCCAGAAAAATATGGCTCGACGACACTCGCGCAGCTCGAATCGCATTTAACCGAGCGCGCCGCGAAGGCAGGCTTTCAACTCGACTGTCTGCAAAGCAATCACGAAGGCGTGATCGTGGATCGCATTCACGCCACCCGTACCGACGGCACGGTCGCTTGCATCATCAACGCCGGTGCGTTCACGCACACGAGCGTTGCCCTGCGCGACGCGTTCACGGGCGCGTCGCTCACGTTTGTTGAAGTTCACATCACCAATGTGCATGCCCGCGAGGAATTCCGTCATCACTCGTTCTTGAGCGCCGTTGCGCGAGGCATCATCGTCGGCCTTGGCGTGCGCGGCTACGACCTCGCGCTCGACTTCATCATTAGCGAACACGCTGCCAAGTAACCCACCCGGCTGCTTCCCCCCTTTTTCTTCTATCCGAGGAGACCATCGCATGGATCTGCGCAAACTGAAAACATTGATCGAACTCGTCCAGGAATCCGGCATCGCCGAGCTCGAAGTGACCGAGGGCGAAGAAAAAGTGCGCATCACGCGCACCGCGGCCAACACCATACAGCCGTTCATGCAATACGCCGCGCCCATGATGGCGCAGATGCCTCAGCAAGGCATGCAGCCGGCAGCGCCGATGCAGGCCGCCGTTGCGGCTCCGCCAGCCCCAGTTGCCGCTCCAGGCCCAGTCGAGCCGGAAGGCCACGCCGTCAAGTCACCCATGGTGGGTACGTTCTACCGTTCCGCCGCGCCCGGTGCCAAGCCGTTTGTCGACGTGGGCTCCACCGTTTCCGTCGGCGACACCATCTGCATCATCGAAGCCATGAAGCTGATGAACGAGATTGAATGCGACAAGGCGGGTGTGATCAAGGCAATCCTCGTCGAGTCGGGCCAAGCCGTTGAGTATGGTCAGCCCATGTTCATGATTGAGTAATTTCGTTCCCCGTCCTCAAAGTGGCCAACCATGACTTTGTTGGTTTCGCCTTGCTGTGCAAGTGCACTATCTGCGCTAAACCCCGGACGCCGCCGCGTCCTGCTTGCTTTTGAAACGGAATGAATCAGATGGCGCTCTCATTGACGACGGCGAAAAAGCCGCCCACCCAAATGTTCGAAAAAGTCCTGATCGCCAATCGCGGCGAGATCGCGTTGCGCATTCAGCGGGCTTGCCGCGAAATGGGCATCAAGACGGTGGTGGTGCATTCCGAGGCGGATGCCGATGCTAAATACGTGAAGCTGGCCGACGAATCGGTGTGCATCGGCCCGGCACCCTCGGCGCAAAGCTACTTGAACGTGCCCGCCATCATCGCCGCAGCCGAAGTAACCGATGCGCAGGCGATTCATCCGGGCTACGGCTTTTTGTCGGAAAACGCCGATTTCGCCGAAAAAGTGGAGAAGTCCGGCTTCGTGTTCATCGGCCCGCGCGCTGAGACCATTCGCCTGATGGGCGACAAAGTTTCCGCCAAACTGACCATGAAAAAGGCTGGCGTGCCGGTCGTGCCCGGCGTTGATGGCGCACTGCCAGATGACCCGCGCGAAATCATCAAAATCGCGCGCAGCATCGGCTACCCGGTCATCATCAAAGCGTCCGGCGGCGGCGGCGGGCGCGGCATGCGCACGGTGCACACCGAAGGCGCGCTGGTCAACGCGGTCACGCTGACCAAAGGCGAAGCGCTCGCGGCCTTCGGCAACGGCACGGTATACATGGAGAAATTCCTTGAAAACCCCCGCCACATCGAGATTCAAATACTGGCCGATCAACACAAAAACGCGGTGTATTTAGGTGAGCGCGATTGCTCGATGCAGCGCCGTCACCAAAAAATTATCGAAGAAGGCCCAGCACCGGGCATCCCGGAGCGGTTGATCGCAAAAATCGGCGAGCGCTGCGTTGAAGCCTGCAAAAAAATTGGCTATCGTGGCGCAGGCACGTTTGAATTTTTGTATGAAAACAGCGAGTTTTATTTCATTGAAATGAACACCCGCGTGCAGGTCGAACATCCGGTGACGGAGCTCATCACCGGCGTGGACATCGTGCAAGAGCAGATCAAGATCGCTGCCAACCAAAAGATGATCTTGCGGCAAAAAGACATCATCAAAAAGGGCCACGCGATTGAGTGCCGCATCAACGCCGAAGACCCGAATTCGTTTGTGCCCTCGCCCGGTCGCATCACCAACTGGCATGCGGCCGGCGGGCCGGGGATTCGCGTTGATTCGCATGCTTACAACGGCTATTTCGTGCCGCCTAATTACGACTCGATGATCGGCAAATTGCTGGCTTATGGTGCGACACGCGAGCAGGCGATTGCGCGTATGCGTATCGCCTTGTCCGAGATGATCGTCGAAGGCATCAAGACCAACATTCAACTGCACCGCGAACTCATGGACGACGCGCAGTTCATCAAGGGTGGCTTCTCGATTCACTATCTTGAGCAGCGCATGGCCAAACTCGCCGAGCGGCGTAAGTAGCACATGGCGCTGTCGTGGATTGAAATTGCCGGCCCGGTCAAAGGCGCTGCAGCGGATGCAATTGCCGACGCGCTGCTGGCAGCCGGTGCGCTCGCCGTAGACGTGGCCGACCTTAACGCTGAGAGCGATGCAGAGCAACCCATTTTTGGTGAACCGGGTATGGCGTTGAACCAGCGCTGGGCCGACAGCCGCATCAACGCGTTGTTTGAAGGCGAGGCGTCTACCGACGCGCTTGAAACGCTGTGGAATGCGCTCCGATCAGCGTATAAAAACAGCCTCGGCCCACACGAATTTCGTGTGGTGCCGGAAACCGATTGGGTGCGCGCCACGCAAGCGCAATTCGAGCCGATCGAAATCACGCCCAACCTGTGGATCGTCCCGACGTGGTGTGAACCGCCAAATCCCGCTGCAATCAATCTGCGCGTCGATCCTGGCTTAGCCTTCGGCACAGGCACTCATCCCACCACGCGCCTGTGTTTGCAGTGGTTGAGTGATCTGTCGTTGGCAGGCAAAACGGTGCTCGATTACGGCTGCGGCTCCGGCATTTTGGCCATGGCAGCGGCGGCACTCGGTGCGGCCAACGTGTTCGGCGTAGATATCGATCCGCAAGCTGTTGAAACGGCGCGTTTCAACACCGAAGCCAACGGTCTTAATGTGTTGTACGCCGTATCAGACCGCGAGCTGGATCAGCAATACGATGTCGTCGTCGCCAATATTCTCGCGGGGCCGTTGACGGTGCTGGCCCCTGCCATTTGTGCGCTCGTTAAATCAGGCGGACAACTCGCGTTAGCGGGCATTCTCGCGGAGCAAATCGAGCGTATTCAGGCGGCTTACGCCCCGTGGATTGCGATGTCGGTCACCGCCGAGCGCGATGCTTGGGTACGGATGACAGGCGAGCGCCATTAGTCCCTTGGCGATTGGGCCAGCTCTGGCGTTTCCGCGCTACGCTACGATTGCAGCATGACGGTTCCCACCCAAATTTCAGCGGTAACGCAGTGCCCGCATTGCAACGCTAAATTTCGCGTGCGGCCCGAGCAGGTCAAGTTACATGCGGGACTGGTTCGCTGTGGAGCGTGTCGAGGCATTTTCGACGCCGTTGAGCACCTGATCGAAGGCACATTGCCTTCCGTTGACCCGATTGACGAGCATGGCGAGGTCACGCCACCGCAAACCATTATTCAGGGCATGCCCGCGATGACGCAGTCGGCCGAGCCCGCCGAGCCCGTTGAAACAGCTGACATTGCTGGCACGGCGCAAGCGGTGGCCGCTGCCTCGCCGTGGAAAGTTCGCACCGGTGCTGAATCGCAGTTGACTCAGGGCAGAACCTCGCCGATGACCACCTCCGCTTCGGGTGAATTCGTTGCCGTGCGCAATATCGATGCTGACGAGCGGCGCGGAGACGATGCATCGACCGAGGGCGCGTTAAACAGCTATCGCTGGCGGCCGCCGCCGCAAAAACACTCGCCCGCAATGCTTTGGGTGTACGCACTTTTATCGGTATTGGCGGTCGCGGGTCTTGTGGCACAGGCTGCATATTTTTTTCGCAACGAAATCGCGAGCCGTGTGCCACAACTGGCCCCGAGCTTGGTCGAAGCGTGCATCTATCTGGATTGCCGGTTGCAACCGCCTAAGCGCGGCGAATCGCTGGGCTTTGTGGGCACCGACCTCGCCGCTGACCCTGCGCACAAAGGCTTGCTGATCTTCACCGCCACGCTGCGCAATTCCGGTGCGACGGCGGTGGCTTATCCGCATTTGGTGCTCTCGCTCGATGGCCTCGGCGGCGAAATGGTGGTGCGCAGGGTGTTTACGCCCGCCGAATTTGCGCCCGCCACGGCGAACTTGGTGCGTGGCCTTGACGCCGGTGCCGAGATCGAGGTCAAGCTCTATCTCGATGCCAGTCAGACTAACGTGGTCGGTTTCAAGGTGGATTACGCGTACCTGTAAACGGGTGCCGTTCTCACGCCAATTTTTGCCATGAAAACTTCGCAACTGTCCCACCATTGGCTTGCGCTGTGGGTGGTCGGCGTGTGCGTCGGCGTGATCGTCTACACCAGCCTGCAGCCGTTTACCGGCTGGGTCGCACCGGAGCCGCCGGTGACGTACTTTTTGTGGCACTGGCGGCAACGCTGGACGGCGTCGGACGCCCTGTTTAACGTCGTCGCCTATGTGCCGCTAGGTGCTGCGCTGGTCATTGCGTGTCCCGCGCGCTGGTCGCGAAAAGTTAAATTGGCGCTTGCCATAGCGCTGGCAGCCGCAGTGTCGATCAGCACGGAAACGGCGCAAATGTGGCTGCCGACGCGCGACGCCAGTGTGCTCGACACCCTGGCCAACATGATCGGCACGCTCGCCGGAGCGCTGGTGGGAATTGTTCTGATCGCGTTTACGCCCGTGCTGGCGTGGCTCAATCGGGCACGCGATGCGCTGGTGGTGCCCGGCCCATTGGGGGAGTTGAAACTGGTGCTGCTCATCGTGTGGTTGCTGGCGCAAATCAACCCGGCGATTCCGCTGTTTGGCGCGACGTTTCATCGCGGTCAACAAGCCGCGTTCGACCCCGCCGTGGTGATCGTCGAGTTCGCGCAGACGGCAGCCGCGTTAATCGGCATCGGCCTGTTCACCGACTTGACCATGCGCAAGCGCTGGATGGGCGGCATTGCGCTTACGCTCTTCATTGCCGCAGCGATTGCGCTGAAAACGGCGGCCGCACAGGCCGTGCTCAAACCGCTGGCGTGGGAAGAATGGTTGCGTCCCGGCCATACGCTGGGCTTGGCCGGCGGCGCGTTTGCGTTGATGGTGCTGTTCTGGCTATCGCGAAGCGTGAAATCGGTGCTGGCGGGCATCGCGTTGCTGTCGAGCGTGCTGATCAATTTGTTGCTGCCAGATTTCGTTGCCGCGAAAGCGCCGCTGTCGATTTTCAGCTGGAACTACGGGCACTTGTTGCACTTGAACGGCTTGACCCACACTATTGTGATTTTGTGGCCATTCGTCGCCACCGGCGTGCTGTTCTGGCGCTTCGTGGTGCCGCGCACGCGTCGCCCAGCCGACGAATAATTGCGTGCCGGTCACCTCTTAAAATGCAAGCATGTTGACACCAACCAACCATCGTATCGACGGCCCCGCGGGCGCGCTGGAAGTGCTGTTCACGACGCCCGACTCCGACCCGCCGCTCGCGCTCGCGTTGATCTGCCATCCGCATCCGCAGTTTGGCGGCACGATGGACAACAAGGTGGTGCAAACGCTCGCCAAAGCCTTCGCAGAGCTCGGCTGCGCCACGATGCGCTTTAATTTTCGTGGCGTTGGCAACAGCGCTGGCGTGTTCGATGACGGCGTGGGCGAGACTGAGGATGCAGCCGCTGCGCTCGAATGGGCGAAGGCGCAAGTGCCAGCGTCCACACCGTTGATCGCGGGCGGGTTCTCGTTCGGCTGCTTCGTGCAAACGCGGCTGCTGCCGCGCTCACAGCCGCAGCAACTGGTACTTGTAGGGCCTACGGTGAACCGCTTCAAAATACCCGAAGTGGCCAGAGACACCATCATCATTCACGGCGAAGAAGACGACGTGGTGCCGCTCGCCGACGTGATGAACTGGGCGCGACCGCAAGGCCTTCCGATTACCGTGTTTCCCGGCACAGGGCACTTTTTTCACGGGCGATTGGCGGAATTGAAGGCGGTCGTCAAACGCAACGTTTTGATCACTCGCCTTTAAGTCGACGCAAAGCACACCATAAATCATGCTCTGGATCAAAGCCCTGCACATCATCACCTTGGTCACCTGGATGGCCGGTATTTTCTATCTGCCACGGCTGTTCGTGTACCACGCGCAGGCCAATGCAGAAGGTGACGCCGTCGGCGACGCGCGCTTCAAAATCATGGAGCGCAAACTGTTCTGGGGCATCATGACGCCGGGCGCAATTTTGACCCTCGTGTTTGGCACGTGGCTTTGGATCGGCTACGGCATCACGGGTAAATGGATGATGTGGAAATTGCTTTTCGTGCTGTCTCTGATTGCGTTTCACATCTGGTGTCTGGTGCAAATGCGCACGTTTGCAGCAGGCGCAAACACGCATACGCAGCGCTACTTTCGAGCGCTCAACGAACTACCCGTGTTCGCGCTGGTCGCGATTGTGATTTTGGTTGTGGTTAAGCCGTTTTGATTTAACGCTGGCTGCCAGACGTGCAAAGCGCGGCGGCAAGCGTGAAGTGGCGGCGCGAACGTAAGCGCAGCACAAATCGTGCGTCTCCTCTTGGGCCAGTTGCCCTCGCGGGCACACTGGAGGCGAGCTCGGTCAGCGAGTAATTTGCACCGGAATGCTCCTCAATGTGAGCACACACTTAAGGGCTCGTTTGGCGCTTGTTGTACTCTTACCAATACTTAATTTGTGGTCGCGTGACAATGTCTTTCATTAATCGTTTACTTTCACCGTCGTCTTGGGCGCGCGCAGCCAGTCGCGTCAGCGAGACAGTTGCACCTACCGCATTCCAGCCGCTGGCTCGGCTGAAAGCTGAGCCTTGGTACGTTGACGAGGTTCTGCCGATTGAAAATGGCATGATGCAGATATCCGGTTGGGCGTTTCAGGACGGAGCCATTTCACCCGAAAGTCAAGCGGGCCGATTTCTGGTGAACGGGCTGGCGCCGCAATCAGTCCGCTACCCGCTGCCTCGGCCTGATGTTCAAAAAGTTTTCTGGCAACGCGCAAACGCGGAGATGTGCGGCTTCGTTTTGACGGCACCTGCACACTACCCAGACGGTGTGATGGAGATTGTCTGCCGTGAAGTGGGCAACGCGAAGGCCACACAAGGGCGCGCGAGTTGGTTTTTGCCTGATCCAAATCTCCACAGCAATCTGCCGGACGAAGATCGGCGTTTTCGCGTGATCGGAAATCGTGACCCTATCGGCTTCTTAAGGCTTGGCGCAACCGATGCTCTCCGGCTAAAGACGGCGTTTGAAAACGTGACCGGCAAAGCGTGGGACGCGCTGCCAGCCGTCCTCGATTGGGGTGTAGGATGCGGCCGTGTGGCCCGACATTTAGCGCCCGCGCTCGGTGATCGTTTTTTCGGATGTGACATTGACGCAGACAACGTTGCTTGGTGTAACCAAAACCTTTCCGGATCCTTTCACGCGTCCCGTCTAGAGCCGCCACTTCCTTATCCCGACGCGAGCTTTGATTTGATCTACGGAGTTTCGGTGTTTACGCACCTACGCGGACATTGGGAGCTGCGCTGGCTTGAGGAGCTTCACCGCGTGTTGCGGCCGGGGGGAACGCTGTTGGTCACGGTGCATGGACAAACTGCGATAGATTTCGCTAATCTTGATCCCGCGACCTACAAGGCATTGATGGATCGAGTGGAGCGAGAGGGGATCGCTGTAACCAGTACAAATAATCAGCTAGATGGATTCGTGGAACACCCGGAGGAGTACGTGAATGTCTTCCATTCAGAGAAACATATCCAGACGGTTTGGGGACAGTTCTTTTCAAATATTCAACAACTTCCGGGCTACATTTTTACGCACGATTTGGTGGTTGCCACCAAATCGTAGGGCTGAGTTGATGTACGGATTACTCGCGATGAACCACACGCGGCTCCACGCTTAATGCTATGGGGGCTGCATTTGCGAGATGCGTCATTTCAGACCTGACACGACACTAGACTTTGACAAGCGAGGGTGCCAGCTAACTTGCAGCGAATGTTTCGCTCGTGATGGGTACGGTCAACTAAAATTCGATCTTAACCCGTCACCCCATCGTTCTATGACGTCTTCCGAGTCGACCACTTCTCGCGCACTCGTCCTTTTTTCTGGCGGGCAAGACTCCACTACGTGTCTGGCTTGGGCGTTAGAACGCTTTGCGCACGTAGAGACCATTGGCTTCGACTACGGTCAGCGGCATCGCGTTGAAATGGATGTACGGCTCGAAACGCTGCGCGAGCTGCGCGCTGCGTTTCCGCAGTGGCGCGGCGCATTGGGTGAGGATCATGTGGTTAATCTGGCCGTGCTGGGGCAGATTAGCGACACCGCTTTAACGCGTGACGTTGAAATAGCTTACGAGAAAAACGGCTTGCCGAACACGTTTGTACCGGGGCGCAATTTATTGTTCTTGGCGTTCGCTGCGACGGTTGCTTATCGGCGTGGCTTGAATGTGTTGGTCGGAGGTATGTGTGAGACTGACTTTTCGGGGTATCCAGATTGTCGTGACAACACGATGAAGGCGATGCAGGTAGCGTTATCGCTCGGGTTCGATCAAAAATTGCGTGTTGAGACGCCGCTGATGTGGATCGACAAGGCAGACACTTGGGCGCTGGCGGCATCGCTAGGCGGCGCGACGCTGACGAATCTGGTGATTGAGCACACCCACACTTGCTACAACGGCGTGCGTGACACGCTGCATGCGTGGGGTTACGGGTGTGGTGAATGTCCGGCGTGTGCACTGCGTAAGGCGGGGTATGGGACGTGGCGGTTGCGATGAGCTTTGATGCGAATGGATTCCGTAGGGTGGGCACTCCGTGCCCACCAAAACGTGGCAATACCGAGTGTGCTTTTCTGCCGTCTGACGGTGGGCATCGGGTGCCCGCCCTACGCGCCGCAAAACCGCCATGACCTACGCCGTCAAGGAAATCTTCTACACGCTGCAAGGCGAGGGCGCTAACGCGGGGCGTCCGGCGGTGTTTTGTCGCTTCGCGGGATGCAATTTATGGAGTGGGTTGGAGCGTGATCCCGGCACCGCCGTCTGCAAATTTTGCGATACGGATTTTGTCGGCACCGATGGCACGCGGGGTGGCAAGTACGTCACCGCTGCTGATCTTGCAGCCATGATTGCGAATGAATGGCCAGCAACATCAAAAGGCAACCGGTTGGTGGTTTGCACCGGTGGCGAACCGTTGTTGCAACTCGATGCGCCGCTCATTGCAGCGCTACGCGCCGAAGGCTTTGAGATTGCAGTGGAGACCAACGGCACGATTGCAGCCCCGATGGGCATCGACTGGATCTGTGTGAGCCCCAAAGCGGGCGCTGATCTGGTGCAAACGCGCGGGCAGGAATTGAAGGTCGTGGTGCCGCAGCCGTTGGACTTTGATTACCTGAGTGCGCTCGATTTTGAGCATCGATTTGTGCAACCGATGGATGGCCCGTCGCGACTTGAAAACACGCAGTTTGCGATTGACTGGTGTCTGCGAAATCCGCAGTGGCGGCTCAGCGTGCAAACACACAAAGTCATCGGCATCCGATGATCCGAAATTATTCATTTGATTTTTTTCGTCGTCGCCCCTGCGAAGGCAGGGGTCTACCGGCTTGCGAGCACGCCAAAACTGCCACGAAACACCCGAAACCACTGGGTTCCTGCCTTCGCAGGAACGACGAAGAGTGTGAATTCTTCCCAATGGAGAATCTCGGATAATTGCACGATGAATTTCGAAATCTCGCAGCGCTTTTACTTTGATGCTGCCCACACACTCAAGCGCGCCATCGAGGCTGCGGGTTCGCGGCGTATTCATGGCCACACGTATCACTGCGAGGTCTCGCTCGCGGGCGTGCCGAATGCTGCGAGTGGCATGGTGAGCGATCTTGGCTTATTGCGCGCGCGGTTGGACGTTGTTCGCGAGCAGTTGGATCATCACTACTTGGACGAGGTGGCCGCACTTGGCGTGCCGACGCTTGAAAATCTGTGTACCTTTGTCTGGCACGCGGTCGCTCCGCATTTTGGCAACATCGCCAGCGTTCGCGTCTGGCGCGACGGCATGGGTGATGCTTGCACATTGAGAAAATAACAATGAACACCTCTGCCTCACAACCCCTGCAAAAATTCTTCGCTCCCTGCCCTCGCGGTCTTGAAACGGTGTTGTTTGAAGAATTGACTGAACTCGGCGCGTTGCACGTTGGGCCGACTGATGGCGGCGTGGCGTTTCAGGGGCCGTTCACGCTTGGTTATCGCGTCTGCTTGTGGAGCCGTATTGCCAGTCGCGTGCTGTGGCAATTGGCGGTTGACGAGTACCGCAATGAAGAAGACATTTTTTCGCTGGCGCGTGACATCGAATGGCCGCAACTGTTCGCGGCGCACAACACCATTCGCGTGCAGGTCGACGCGATTCGTTCGCCGGTCACGAGCCTTGAGTTTGTGACGCTGCGGGTGAAGGATGCGATTGTCGACAGCTTCCGCGAGGCGGGCGAGGATCGTCCATCGGTGAACACCAGCATGCCCGACATGCGCATTCATGTGTTTTTGACCACGCACACCGCGACCGTCTACCTTGACCTTGCGGGCGAAGCACTGTTCAAACGCGGCTATCGTCGTGAAGGTTTGGCGGCACCGTTGCGTGAGAATCTGGCGGCGGGCATGCTCGCGCTCAAAGGCTGGAAAGGGCAGATGCCGCTGTTCGATCCGATGTGCGGTAGCGGCACGATTTTGACCGAGGCCGCGATGATCGCGATGGGCCTCGCGCCCGGTGCGCAGCGACCATTCGCGTTCGAGAAAATGCTTAATTTTCAGGCAGACGATTTTCATGCGATGCGTGATGCTGCAGCCAAAGCAGGCAAGCCGTTGCCCGAAGGCTTGCTGTTCGGCAACGACCGCGATGCCGAGGCGGTGGACACCACGCGCAGGCATTTGCAAAACATTGGCGGCGAGGCGAACGCGGCGCGCGTTGCGTTGACCAACGTGCCAATGGAAACACTCGATTCGCACGGCCCGAATGGCTTGCTGCTGACCAATCCGCCGTATGGCGAACGGCTCGATGAACTGGAAGATTTGAAGCTGTGGTATCCGCTGGTTGGCACCTGGCTCAAGAAAACGATGGCGGGCTGGAAGGCGTGCTTCATCACGGCCGATCGCGCGTTGCCCAGCGGCATTGGCTTCAAACCGTCGAAGCGCACGCCGCTGTTCAACGGCGCGCTGGATTGCCGATTGTTTGAGTTTGAGCTGTATGCCGGTTCAAAGCGCGAGCGGCCTGCCAGCGAAGCGCCTAAAATCAATGCCTAATGTCGACCGAAGCAGCACCATGTACGAATCCGAAATCACCCAGTTCATCCGCGACCTGAAGGCCGAGCGTCCGCATCTCGAAGAGGAGCAGCGCAAAGGCCGCGCGATCTGGTGGGACAAAAAACCGCTGGACATGAAAGAACTTGGCGAGCAGGATGCCGCTAAAGTACCGCAACAGCCGTATCCCTACGCCACTAAGTGACGGCACCGTTTTTAACTGTGGGAGCGGTTCCACGGCGATGATTCGCAGGTCGGCCGCAATCGCGGTGGAACCGCTCTCGCCATGAGCAATTCAAGGAACAATCTGGATTCTGCGGCCGACGTTGCACCGGCGATTCACGCGACGGACAGCATTGACGAGCGCCGCTTCGGCAGTCTGCTGCGCTTGTACGGCAGCGTCGGTTGCGCGCGCATCCGCGCCGCGCATGCCGTGATCGTTGGCATCGGTGGCGTTGGTTCATGGGCCGCAGAATCGCTGGCGCGATCAGGCATTGGCCGGATCACGCTGATCGACATGGATGTCGTCGCTGAGTCCAATTTGAACCGGCAAGCACACGCCACGTTCGAAAACCTCGGGCGCAACAAAGTCGACGCGATGCGCGAGCGAATTTTGAGCTTCGCGCCGGATTGTTTGGTGAACGTGATCGACGATTTTGTGAGCACCGATAACGTCACCACGATCCTGCCGCTGGAGGCCACATTCGTCATTGACGCCATCGACAAAGTCAACGCCAAAGCGGGGCTGGTGGCGCACTGCAAAACGCTGGGTTTGCCGATTTATGTGTGTGGCGGATCGGGCGGCAAAACGGATGTAACTAAGCTAGTCACCAGCGATTTGGCGTTCACCGAACATGACGCGCTGCTGGCAAAACTCCGCCTTACGCTGCGCCGCCAATACGGCTTTCCACGCGGCGGCAAAAAATTCAAAGTCACGGTAATCTATTGCAGCCAAAAACAGGCCGAAGCACCCAAAGACGGCAGCGCGGGCCTCGCCTGCGCAGGCTACGGCTCGGCGATGCACATGACGGCGAGCATGGGTTTAATGGCGGCGGGGTGCGCGTTGAACACGGTAGTGGCCAGTTTGCGATAACAGCTTATTGCTGAAATGCTCATTTAATAAGGGCGTAGCACGATAAATGACTGTTTATCGACTATTGGCTAAAACCACAGTAAGCGCACATTAAGTAAGGGCTTGACGGAAAAGCCATATTCATCGTGGAGAGTAATTCACTCGCGCACAGCCGAACACATCAATACGCGATTCGTTAGGGAGGCGGATATTACCAAAGTCCCGATTTTGGCGGTGCTGGCGGTATGCCGTGCTAGGCGCTCCGAGCGCCGTGTGGCTCGCCACGCAAGCGAGGAGCAACGACGCAATGCGCCCGCCAGCACCGCCAAAAACGGGACAATTGCAATTTTTGCATCCCTTAGTAAACCCGTAGCGTGCTCACGCGATTGACGCGAAGGCAGCCGAGGCTTGCGCTAAGCGCTTTTCGAATTTGGCTGGTTAACCTGCAACTACCAGACCAAACCCGCAAACGCGACCCGCGCTTTCTCCTTCCAGAAATCCCATGGCCGATCCACCACCGTCTCGTTGATGGCCATCGATCCTGCAGCTTCACCGGCGTCAGGTAGTTCACGCCTGCATCGCCGTCAGTGCCCGCCATGCGCAGCGCTTCGGTTTGTAGCTTGGCGTTCATCTCGGCCCACGTGGCGCGCGCGACGGCGAGCCTCAACGATTTGGCGACGGTGACGGAGCCGTGACCCCTCATCAGCGCGAAGTCGGTTGTGCCCAATGATTCCGCCAGCGCGCGACCGAGTTTGGCGCGGGTGACGAGCATGTTGTTGTCGTCGCCTGCGGTGTCACGAATCTCAAAAATCGGCGTGGAGAAGCCTAGAAATCCGCTCATTTGACACACGGGTTTCAGCGTGACACGCGTCGTTACGCTGAACGGAATGATCGCGGGTGAATGGCTGTGCACAATAGCCATCACATCAGGATGCGCCTTGTAAATTTCGCTGTGTATGAAGCGTTCTAGGTAGCTTCGCCGACCCGCTTCGTCATGCACCACGCCGTTGAAATCTACTTCGAGAATGTCGTCGGCAGTGACCGTTGCTGGTGCCACGCCGCAGGCGAGCAGAAAGCGATCTGCGCGTTGATCGTGGCGCACGCTGACGTGGCCAAAGCCGTCGACCACGCCCTCGACGTACAGAATATGATTTGCCGCTACGAGATCGTCAACCAGCGCATGGTTCGCAGTCGTCATCGGCAACTATTCGGGCTTGATGTTGATCGTCTTAATGATTTTTCCGAAACGTTCGGCTTCATCGGCGAGCTTTTTCGCCAACTCTTCAGACGTGCTGCCGATCACTTCGACGCCTGCATTCAACAAGGTCTCAGCGACGGCGGGCGAGCGGATCGCCTGACTGATGTCGGCGGCGAGTTGGCGCAAAACGGCGGGCGAAACGCTTGCCGGAGCCATCATGATGGTGGTCGGTGCAAAGTCAAAACCGGGGATCGTTGATTCGCCGAGCGTTGGCACGTTGGGCGCATTGACGAAGCGTTTCTTCGAGTTTTGCACCAGCAGTTTGACGCGGTTGTCCTTCACAAAACTACCGATGGCGGGCAGCGCTGAAAACAGCACCTGCACTTGCCCGTCGACCAGCGCGGGCGTGGCCTGCCCCATGCCTTTGTTTGGCACATGAATCATGTTCAGGCCGAGGGCGGCGGACATGGCTTCAGTCGTCAGTGATGGGTGCTGCCGATTCCCGAAGAGCCACACGCCACCTTGCCCGGGTTGGCTTTGACGTAGGTTACGAACTCGGCAAACGTGGTGGCGGGCACATCAGGATGCGCAGCCAAAAACAGCGGTGCTTTTGCCAATGCAGTGACCGAGACGAAGTCCTTTTTGGCATCGTATTCAAGCTTCGCAAGCATGGCCGGATTGATGGTGAACATCGAGCCGTCGGTGACCAGCAACGTGTAACCGTCCGCGGCTCCCGCCGACTTGATCGTCTGCGCCGCGACTGCACCGCTGCCACCGGGGCGGTTGTAGATGATGACCTGCTGATGCCACTTTTCGGTCAGCGCTTTTGAACGCACCCGCGCCACGGTGTCCGGGAAACCGCCCGCCGGGTAGGGCACCACCAGTTTGACCGGCTTGCTTGGGAAGGTTTGCGCTGCGACCGACAAGCTCAGCGAAGCGACGGACGCCAGCAACAGGCGCGAAAAAAAGGCGGTGAATTTGCGAGACAGCATGACAATTTCTCCAATTTTTGCGAACTTCAGCTCTCTAAGTAAATTAGCGCATCGGGGTAAGCGTCGAGATGAGATATTCATTACAGCTTCTAACTAAAATACCCGTTGTACTTGGGCTTAGTACGGTAAAAGCTAAAAAGTCGAGTATATAAATAAATGCAGTTTAACCCCATATGAAACGGCGCACAAAGCGTAAAGCTGTTGACCACCAACGCAAGCGGACGACGCTAAGCCCGAGGAGAAAACCGTGCGTATTTTGTTGGTTGAAGACGATGCTGAACTGGGGACTGGCCTGAGTGCAAGCCTGCGCCGAGAGCACTATGCGCTGGACTTGGTGGCCGACGGCGCGGCGGCCTCAGCCGCGCTCATCACGTCGGAATATGACTTAGTGATTCTTGATCTGGGTTTGCCCAAAATGTCGGGGCTTTCGGTGCTAAAACAACTTCGCGCGCGGGGCGAGGCGCAGCGCGCGGTGCCTGTGTTCGTGACGACCGCGATGGATTCTGTGAATGATCGTGTTGAAGGGTTAGACGCGGGCGCTGATGATTACCTCGTCAAACCGTTTGCGTTGGACGAGCTGCATGCGCGTGTAAGGGCGCTGATTCGCCGTCGCAATGCGGCCAGCAGCAACATCCTGAAACACGGCAATCTCACGTTTGATTTGTCGTCGCGGCAAGCCTCGGCCTTTGGCGAGCAACTGGAGTTATCGGTGCGCGCGGCGGGCATTTTGGAGGTGCTTTTGCTTCGCGCGGGGCGAGCGGTGACCAAAGAGCAGCTGTTAGAAAAAATCTATGCGTGGGACAGCGATATTTCGCTCAATGCGATTGACGTGTATGTACATCGCCTGCGCAAAAAGTTGGAGCCTGCGGGCCTGCAAGTGCGCACCTTTCGCGGCCTCGGGTATTGCATCGACAAGGCGCGGCCGGTCGAGCCGGTGTGACCGAGCGTTGACGTGTGGCGTGCAGACTTAGTGCGACGATGGTGTAGGAGCGGCTTTGCCGCGACGCGCGAACTAGGTGATGTAGGTCACCAAGTTGACCGGTCGTGCGCCACCTTGGTCACCTCGTCACTTACGTCAACTACGTCACCTACGTCATTTTTGGCACGAGGTCGCGGCAGAGCCGCTCGTACATACGAACCCGTTCATTGGACTGCCCGCAAATGAATCTCGCGGCCCTTTTGCTGGAGTGGCTGGTCGCCCCGCTCCTCTCCATCTGGCTGGTCGGCTTGGGCATTTCGCTGATGAGTTCGCGCAATACGGTGGACACCATTTTGGACGACGGCTTGAGCGCAGCAGCGACGGCGTTGATGCCCGAATGGCGCAGCAAAACCACGGCTGCGCCGGGCAACACAACCACACCGTTACCTTCGCAGGCCACGCGCTTGTGGATGAATATCGCGCGGGGTACCCCCATCACCTATTTGATCGTTGACGAGTCGAACGCGCTGCAAGCGGGCGACCCAGATTTGTTGCCGTTCTTGCGCGAAACGGTGGATGCTGATCGCCAGTTTCCGTTGGCCTCTGACGACGGATCACACTTGATGGCCGGTTTCAACACGGTGATCGAGGACGAGCCGATGCGCGTGGTGCGCACCCGATTTTCAGCAGCGGGACGCAACTTTATTGTCGGCGTGGTGCAGGCGCGCGAGCGGCATGCAGCGCTGGTTCGCGTCGGCACCATGCATGAAATTCTTGCCCAGAGCATTACGTTACTGGTCGCGTTTTTTCTGCTGTGGTACGGCCTGAACTACGTCTCCCTGCCGTTGAAGACGTTGAAGTCGCATTTCGATGAGCGCGGTGCCGACGACTTGCGACCGCTGCCCGAGCAACTGGCTCCGCAAGAAATCGCGCCACTGATCGGATCGGTCAATGCGTTGATGGCGCGTCTGCAACCATCGTTCGCCGCGCAAAAGCGGTTCATCGCTAATGCCGCCCATCAGCTGCGAACGCCGCTCGCCGCGCTACGTGCGCAAAGCGAATTGCTGCAAAAAATGCCCGATGGCGCTGAACGCGAGCAATCGATGAAGCGACTGACGGCCACCGGCGAACGGGGCAGCCATCTGGCCACGCAACTGCCGACACTGGTACGCGCAGCGAGTGCAGGCACTACCAGCGTGCGGCTGCCGGTGGACTTAAACGCACTGTGCGAAGACGTCGCGCTGGACGTGATTCCGCAGGCACTGGCGCGCGAAATTTACTTCGCGCTGGAGACGCATGCCGACGGGCCCGTTGAAATTGTTGGCGACGCCACGCTCTTGGGCGAAATGATTCGCAACCTGCTCGACAACGCATTCAAGTACACGCCCATCGGTGGCATGGTGACGCTCGCGGTGCGCGCTAATCCGCCGTCGTGCGTGGTCGATGATTCCGGCCCCGGTGTTGCGCCATTGGAGCAAAACCGAATCTTCGCGCCATTCGCTCGAACTGCGCTGGTTGACTCAGAAACTGGTCTAGCGATCCCCGGCGCTGGCCTCGGCTTGGCCAAAGTGCGGGAAGTGTCAGATGCACATAACGCGAGCCTCCGTGTCGAAAATTCAACTTTAGGCGGTGCGCGATTCATCGTAAGTTTTGCGTCAGCGTAACGTCAGAGCGCAATGAGTCCCTTGCCCTGACGTACTTCTTGTACCATGTGCTCTAATTAACTTACCAAAATACGCATCGCTTCAGGCACCATCGAGCGATGGAGGAAATCCGCAGGGCGAATGCGGTCAAAAAACGTCTGGCTACAGCGCCGGACACACAAGGAGCAATCGACGTGGCAACAGCTGAAACGACAACCGGTGTGCGGGAACGATCCCGTGCCATGACCCGAGAAGAGAGGAAAGTGATCCTGGCCTCCTCGGCAGGCACGATTTTTGAATGGTACGACTTCTACCTCTACGGTGCGCTTGCAGCGATCATTGGGGCTCAGTTCTTCACCGCTTTCCCCGAAAACACACGCAATGTGTTTGCGCTGCTCGCCTTTGCAGCCGGCTTTATCGTGCGTCCGTTCGGCGCCCTGGTCTTCGGCATGCTGGGCGACATGATCGGTCGCAAGTACACGTTTCTGATGACCATCGTCATCATGGGTATTTCGACCTTCCTCGTCGGCATATTGCCCAACTACGAAAGTTGGGGTGTCGCTGCTCCCGTCATCCTGATCCTGTTGCGCATGGCCCAAGGTCTGGCTCTCGGCGGCGAGTACGGTGGTGCTGCGATCTACGTGGCTGAACACGCTCCGGCCAACCAGCGCGGCTACTTCACGGCGTTCATCCAGACCACGGCGACGCTGGGCCTGTTGCTGTCGTTGATCGTGATTTTGGCGGTGCAGGGCTACGTCAACGGCAACTACCCCGACGTGCCCCTGTTGAAGGACGGCGTGGCGGTGTTGATGGCGGACGGCAAGCCGACGATGGTCAAGGCATTCAACGCCTGGGGCTGGCGTGTTCCGTTTATCGGTTCCATCTTTCTGCTCGGGATCTCGCTTTACATCCGCCTGCAGATGAACGAGAGCCCTGCCTTCAAGAAGATGAAGGAAGAGGGTCGCACTTCCAAAGCGCCGCTGAGCGAAGCTTTCGGCAACTGGAAGAACGGCAAGATTGCGCTCATCGCGCTGTTTGGCTTGGTCGCAGGTCAGGCCGTGGTCTGGTACACCGGTCAGTTCTACGCGCTGTTCTTCATGCAGAACGTGATCAAGGTCGATAGCTTTACAGCCAACGTCATGGTGGCCTGGTCGCTAATTCTGGGTACGGGGGGCTTCCTTATATTTGGCGCGCTTTCCGACCGCATTGGCCGCAAGCCGATCATTCTGGCGGGCTGCCTACTTGCCGCCGTCACCTTCTTGCCGGTGTTCGGCTTGCTGACCAAGACCGCGAATCCGGCGATCTACAAAGCGCACCAGACACCGGTCTCGGTGACCGTGAACGAGCAGGATTGTTCGTTCCAGTTCAACCCCACCGGAACCGTCAAGTTCACGTCCTCCTGCGACATTGCCAAGGCACAGTTGGCTCGAACCTCGGTGAACTACACCACCATTGCTAACGCAGCTCCGGGTACGCTGGCTGTGGTGAAGGTTGGAGAAACGTCGATCCAGTCGTACGATGCAGGCAAGCTCACCGGCGACGAGCTGAAGAAGGCCAAGCCCGTGTTCGACTCTGCTCTGAACGCGGCGCTGAAGCAGGCCGGTTATCCGATGGTGCCGGCTGACAACACGACCATTGCTAAGGCTCAGAACTTCATCGACATTTTCACGGCACAGAAGCTCACGATTATCCTCATCCTGACCTACCTGGTGCTGCTGGTGACGATGGTCTACGGTCCGATCGCCGCAATGCTGGTCGAGCTGTTCCCGACCCGCATCCGTTACTCGGGGCTGTCCCTGCCCTATCACATTGGTAATGGATGGTTCGGTGGCCTGATGCCGGCGACCGCTTTCGCGATCTCCGCGCAGACCGGAAACATTTACTCTGGCCTGTGGTACGCCATCGTGATTGCGGTCATGACTGTGGTCGTCGGCACGCTGTTCGTTCCAGGTGGGACCCACAAGAAGGATATCTTCGCGGGCGACAGCGCCAAATAGGCACATTTCGATTGCCGGGCCGAGGTCTCGTTGAGGCCCCGGCCCGGCACGCATTTGGCAGGGGAGATGCTGATTTGACCGATCTTGTGCTTTCGCAATTGACCGACCTCTTCCGCATCGGCCTCATCATTGCCCTCGTCGTCACGATGCACAGAACCGTTGCCGTGACGGGGCGCGTGCTGCCTTTGGTCTTGGGTGTGCTCTTCGTGGCGGCCATGCTGCCTGCCACCATGCCAAGTGCGTCGGCGAGTCGCGCTGATGCCATCCTTGCAGGGCTGGTTTCCAACACGATCATCTTGGCCGTTGTGCTGGTCGCGGCGGGGCTGATCGCACGATTGCGGCGTTGAACGCCCTGGCATAGTTCGTCACCTATGGTTGGCTAACGAAGAACAATTCGCGATTCCACTGCGAAGTCTTTTCGCCGTGGAATCGCGAATTGCTCGCACCGGTATTGCGGATCATTCATTGGGTGAATGCCACGTTTCTGTTCAAACAGACCGGCATCCCGCGTACGCAAGTCGCCACCGGTGCCGTCACCCGGGTCCAGCGTTTCGGCTCCGCTGCCAACCTGAACATTCATCTGCATGCGCTGGTGATCGATGGGGTGGATGGCCATCTGGAAGCTACGAACGACACCGGCACCCCGGACGCGATCACGTCGCCGCCCATCTTCCACCCAGCCGTTGCGCCCAGCCATGCCGCGCTACAGACGCTACTGGGCAAGATCATCGCGCGGATATTGCGATTGCTGACGCGCCTGGGGCATCTTATCGAAGAGGCGGAAATAATGGTGTTGCAGGCAGCTTCACCGATCCGGATGACCTGGCGGTGCCGCTGCAAGCCGCGGCATCGACCTATCGCATCGCTCACGGCGCGCGTGCGGGCCAGAAGGTGCTCTTCCTGCAACTCGCCCCGCGCCGTGCGGCTGCCAACGACGAAGTCAGCCGGGCGCTGTGCGCCAACGCGCATGGCTTCAACCTGCACGCAGACGTGGGTTGCGAAGCCGATGATCGGCAAGGGCTCGAACAATTGTGCCGCTACTTCACTCGCCCGGCAATTGCCAATAAACGCCTGCGTGTGAACCGCACCGGGCAAGTGGTGCTGAAGCTCAAAACGGCATGGTGAGATGGTACCAATTACCATGTGATGTAGCCGATGGAGTTCATGCAGCGATTGCCAGCGTTGGTGCCGCGACCGCGACTGCACCTGATCCGCTTTCATGGGGTGCAGGCACCGAATGAAAAACTGCGAAAAGCGGTGGTACCGGTGCCAACTGAGACCGTGCCACCCCGAGGCACGCAGGCGGTTGCGCCCACACGCCGGTCGGCAGCGCGAAAGGGCGTAGACGTAGCGCGCAATTGCCGCAGCGGGTGTTCGATGTCGACATCGCGCAGCGCCCGCACTGCGGCGGACAGTTGAAACTCATCGCAGCTATCGAAGTGCCCGCCGTAATCGCCCGCATCCTCACATGTCTGGGGCTGGCCGCCGAGCCGCCAACGCGCGCACCGACCGCCCGGGTGCATCTGTTGCAGGCGGCGTAATTCACAAAACCGGACTGGGTTGGGATAGCGCGGGGGAGGCGCTCGACCCGAGCACGTGCAAACGCGCGGATGGGGCGATGGGGCGGAAATCAGACACCATTCGTCGCGCTGTTGTCGCCGATGTTGAGAAAACAGCGGGATTTCAGAGCGTAGGCTCACGTTTGACACATCTGCTTACGTGGGGAGAAGTTAGTTATGGCAACTGCAACTGCAATGGCGGCCGGGGACGCATCACGCCCCTGACCAAAGAGGAAAAGAAAATAATCTTCGTCCGATCACTCGGCAGCGTGTTCGAGTGGTACGACTTTTATCCGTACGGCACGCTCGCCGTTATCTTCGGCAACCAGTTTTTTTCGGCACTGGACCCGGCGTCACGCACGATCTTCTCGTTGCTCGCGTTCGCTGCGGGCTTTATCGTGCGACCGTTTGGCGCGCTGGTGTTCGGTCGCCTGGGCGACATGATCGGTCGAAAATATACGTTCCTCTTGACCATTTTGATCATGGGTGCGGCCACCTTTATCGTCGGTCTCCTACCGAACTACGCGACCATCGGCCTTGCTGCCCCAGTGATACTTATTATCTTACGAATGTTGCAGGGCTTAACGCTCGGTGGAGAGTGTGGCGGTGCGGCAACGTACGTTGCGGAACATTCGCCGCACGGCAGGCGAGGGCTTTACACCAGTTGGACTCAAACTACGGCCACGGTCGGGTTGTTTCTCTCGCTGATCGTTATTTTGCTCTGCCGAGAATTTACGGGTGCCGATTTTGAAGTCTGGGGCTGGCGTATTCCGTTCCTGCTCTCGATTTTCTTGCTGGCCATTTCGGTCTGGATCCGTTTGTCAACGAACGAGTCGTCGTCCTTCCAAAGAATGAAAGAAGAGGGCAAAACATCTACAGCTCCGCTGACCGAATCATTCGATGAGTGTAAGAACTTAAAGATTGTCATCATTGCACTGCTCGGCCTTACCGCTGGTCAAGCGGTGGTGTGGTGCACGGGCCAGTTGTACGCGCTTTTCTTTCTGACGGGTATCGCTAAGGTTGACCCTAAAACGGCCAACTTTATGATCGCGATTTCGCTCGTTATTGGCACGCCATTTTTTGTGCTCTTTGGCTGATTGTCCGACAAAATCGGTCGCGAGATGATTATCCTGACGGGTTGCTTGCTTGCGGCCTTGTCTTACTTCACGCTGTTCCCGGCGCTGATGAATTATGCGAATTCCGCCCTTGCAGCAGCACAGAAGATCTCTAACGTCACGGTTACGGCAGACGCGGCAGGGTGCTCGTTCCAAGGCAGTCCGATTGCTCGCGAGATTCACTTCTCGTTGTCGTGTGACATCGCCAAGCGCGCGCTGGCGCAGGCGTTCATTCCGTACTCCAACGCCTCGGCACCGGCTGGCACGGCGGCTACCGTCAAAATTGGCGACAAAGTGTTCACCGCACCGACCGGCAAGTTGAACGCCACTGCTGAGAGGTTTGACAAAGACAGTGCGGTCGCGATTGCAGCGTTTAGGAAAGACGTGAGTGGTGCCGCCGTTGGTCTGACGGCAAAGGCCGACGAAAAGGGCATGAATAAACCCGTGGTTCTGGCGATCCTCGTGCTCTTGGTGATTTACGTCACCCTGGTGTACGAACCGATTGCCGCGATGCTCGTTGAGATGTTCCCAACGCGTATTCGCTACACATCGATGTCGTTGCCTCATCACATCGGCAATGGCTGGTTCCGTGGCTTGTTGCCCACCACGGCATTTGCGATGATCGCGGCGACGGGTGACATCTACTACGGCCTGTGGTTTCCGGTGGTCGTGGCCCTTGGCACCTTTGTGATCGGCATGCTGCTTGTGCGTGAATCCAAAGACATTGAGATTTACGCTAAGAACTAAGCTATGTGGGAAATGATCGTCGCGTTCGTCGTCTTTGCAGCGCTTGCGCTGTGGCTACTCGCGAAAGGCGACGATATTAATCTTGGCGGTGAGAAGCACGAAGTGCCTGCCGCTGCGCCTGCCGAAATTGCGCCCAAAAAATGAGCGGCGCGCCGCTATGTAGCAAAAAGGCCGGGATTTCCCGGCCTTTTTTGGTTCGGACGCAATAGGGATGCAGAAATTACAAATATCTCGTTTTTGACGGCACTGGCGGGTGGCGACGCCTTAGTAGGCGT
>ENA-OFCX01000084-OFCX01000084.1-metagenomes-genome-assembly--contig:-NODE-84-length-48687-cov-5.496114_pt1 | contig 48687 bp, 44 predicted proteins | sample MGYA00153384_OFCX01 | MGnify analysis MGYA00153384
TTTACAGCGTCGTTGCTCCTGGTCGTTATCGCCCGTTGGCGGTTGAGCTTGGTGCGCATGCGGACGCTTGGCGGCTGGTGCGCGGCGGCGACGGAATTATTCGGTTCACAAACCTGCGCTTGCGCTCGCCGGGGCTGCAACTGGTCGGCAAAGGATATCAGCGGGCGAACGGCACGGTGTTTTTCGAAGGCAGCGGGCGGCAAGCGCGATATGGCCCGGTCCGCCTCAGGCTCGACGGGCGCATTGATCGGCCGAAAGTCGATCTGGTCCTGGCGCGGCCGATGGACTCGCTGGGGCTGCGCAATGTCACAGCCTCATTAGTGCCGACCGCGACCGGTTTTACCTGGATCGCGCGCGGGATTTCGACACTCGGGCCGTTTTCGGGAAACGGCGCGATCCTGCTGCCGCGAAACGGCAATGCCGTCATCCAGATTGCAGCGCTCGATGCGTCGGGATTGCGCGGCTCGGGGACATTGCATGCGCTGAACGGTGGCTTTGGCGGGCGGATCGCGCTCAACGGGAGCGGTATCTCGGGGACGCTCGATTTCGCAGTGCCATCGGGCATCCAGCGGATCGAAGCGCACCTGACCGCACGTGATGCGCGGCTTGCAGGGCCGCCGGTCATTGCGGCACGGCGCGGACAGCTCGATGCCGTCATGCTGCTTGACCCGCGCGGGACGACGATCGATGCGACCATGAACGGGCTGGGCTTGCGTTACGGCAATCTCACGCTTGCAAAACTCGACGGCACGGCCAGGCTGCGCGATGGCACCGGTGAAGTGCGCGCGGCGTTTGCCGGCACGCGCGGGCGCACGTTCGATTTGCAGACCGTCGCGCAAGTGTCGCCTGACCGGATCAGCATCATCGGATCGGGCACGGTCGATCGTCGCCTGATCAGGCTCGAAGCGCCAGCCGTCCTGACACGGGCGGGTGCCGCATGGACGCTGGCACCGACAGCGCTGACATTTGCAGGCGGGAATGCGCGCGTTTCGGGCAGTTTCGGTGGCGCGGCAACGCTGTTCGATGCGACCGTCCAGTCGATGCCGCTGACCGTCATCGATGTCGTCAGTCCCGGCCTTGGCCTCGGCGGATTTGCGAGCGGCCAGATGAGCTTCAGCCAGCCAGCCGATGGCAGCGCGCCCACGGGCCGTGCGAACTTGCGCGTGCGCAATCTAACGCGGTCGGGGCTGGTGCTGTCATCAAAACCCGTCGATGCAGGCGTGGTCGCTGTCTTGTCGGGCAATGGTCTTGCCTTGCGGGCGGTTGCCGCGAGTGGCGGGCAAACAGTCGGGCGCGCGCAGGTTCGTATTGCGCCGCTGGGTGGGGGGGACGTGATGGCTCGCCTCATGACCGCGCCGCTGTTTGCCCAAGTGCGGTATAATGGCCCCGCGGACACGCTATGGCGGCTCACGGGCGTAGAGAGTTTCGACTTCGACGCGCTGGCCCTCGAGCACCTGCAAAAAAATGCCCCCCGAGAAGCACAACACCCCCGTGACGCCGATGCCGGGGTTGTTGGCCTTCGATTTCTTCAGGATGGCGAGCAGTTCGTCGTGGTTGATCGACGGCTCGGCCCGGCTCGCGTACATCAGACGTACCAACATGTCGAATCCTCAGACTTTCTTGCTCAACAGGGAGAGGAATTCGCGCCGAAGGTTCGAATCCTTGAGAAAGGCACCGCGCATCACGCTGTTGGTCATCATCGACTCATCGTCCTTGACGCCGCGCCAGTGCATGCAGAAGTGGTCGGCCTCCATCACGATGCCCAGGCCGTCGGGCTTGACTCGGTCGTGCAACTCGTCGGCCAGCATCGTCACGGCTTCTTCCTGGATCTGCGGCCGGCTCATGATCCAGTCGCAGATACGCGCGTACTTGCTCAGGCCGATCAGATTCGAATGTTCGTTGGGCAGGATGCCGATCCAGACCTTGCCCATGATCGGACACAGGTGGTGCGAGCAGGCGCTTCGCACCTTGATCGGGCCGACGATCATCAATTCGTTCAGCCGCGAGACATTCGGAAATTCCGTGACCGGCGGGATCGGCACATAGCGTCCGCGGAACACTTCTTTCAGGAACATCTTGGCGACACGCTGCGCGGTCTCGTTGGTGTTGTGGTCGCTGTCGGTGTCGATCACCAGAGAACGCAGCACCTCCTGCATTTTGGTGGCCACTTCGGCCTGCAGTTCATCGAGCTCCCCGCTCGCGATGAAATCGGCGATGTTGTCGTTGGCGTGATAGCGGCACTTGGCACCGATCAGCCGGTAGCGAATCCGCTCCGAAGCCGGCATGTCCGCCAGGTCCTGCTCGGTCCGCAAAATCTTCGTTGCCGTTTCGGTGAGCATGGGCTGATGGGTTTTTCCGTGGGGTGGTAAGCGTACCTCAGCAGCGTCATCGCTGCTTGCCTCAGTGACCCAGGTCGTAGACTGCATTCGTGAATGCACCCTCCGTCCGTGCCCCCGAGGCTGCCTCGCTGCCCCTGGCGCGACTGTTGAACCACACCGCCGACGCCGTGCAGGCAGTGCGCGCCGGTCACAGCCTGACCGAGGCGCTGCTGCGCTGTCCGGCGCCGGCCCGGCCGGGCACGCAGGCACTGAGCTTTTTCGTGCTTCGCCGGCTGGGCGCGGCGTTGGGGGCGCGTGCCCTGCTGGTGCCCAAGACACCAACGCCGAGCGCGGATGCGTTGCTGCTGACGTCGCTCGCTTTGCTGTGGCCCGAGCCGCCGGGGTCGAACGCCGTGCCGCCGTATGCCGAGCACACGCTGGTCGATCAGGCGGTCGAGGCCGCGCGCCAACGGGCCGGCTCCAGCGCGCCGTTCGTCAACGCGGTGCTGCGCCGGCTGCTGCGCGAGCGCGTCGCCATCGTCGCCGCCGTGTCGCCGGACCCGGTGGCGCGCTTCAACCATCCGCAGTGGTGGATCGACCGCTTGAAGGCCGACTGGCCGGTGCAGTGGCAAGCGATTCTTCAGGCCGACAACCAGCATCCGCCAATGACGCTGCGTGTCAACGCTCGGCGTGGCAGCGCAACCGCTTATCTGGAGCGGCTTGCCGCGCAGGGTCTGGCGGCGCGCGCCCTGGGTGAGCAGGCGGTGCAACTGGAGCGGCCGTGCGCCGTCACCGCGCTGCCGGGCTTCGGCGACGGCGACGTCTCGGTGCAAGACGTTTCAGCGCAGCGCGCCGCGCCGCTGTTGGTCGGGTCGGGCCGCCTGCGGGCGGGCGCTCGCGTGCTCGACGCGTGTGCCGCGCCCGGCGGCAAGACCGCGCACCTGCTCGAGCTGGCCGACCTGGAGGTGGTAGCACTCGACAGCGACGCGTCACGCCTGTCGCGCGTGCTCGACAACCTGGCGCGACTGGGCCTGAGCGCGCGCACGGTCTGCGCAGACGCTGCCGACACCGACCGCTGGTGGGATGGCCAGCCCTTCGACGCGGTGCTGCTCGACGCGCCGTGCACCGCGTCCGGCATCTTGCGCCGCCACCCCGACGTGCGCTGGCTGCGCCGACACAGCGACATCGCTGGCCTGGTCGCGCAGCAGCGACGGCTGCTCGACGCCCTGTGGCGGGTGCTGCGCCCGGGTGGCCGGCTGTTGTTTTGCACGTGTTCCGTGTTCCGAGCCGAGGGCGCAGAACAGATCGATGCTTTTTTGCAACGATATCCGGACGCCCGGCGGCCGGTCGATCCCCCATCGCCGGGCCATCTGCTGCCGCTGCCCGACAATCCGGACAAGTCGCCCGAGGCCACCGACGGCGCGCCGCCCGACGGTTTTTTCCTTGCTCTGATCGAAAAGTCTTGACCATTCCCGCATTGCCGCGCAGCCATGCCAGACGAACCAACGTAAGCCGGCGGTGGTGTCCCGACAGTGCGCGGTTGCGCCTTTGGCTGTGGGCCGGGCTGGCCTGGCTGGCGCTGGCGCTCGTGCCGCTGCCCGCGCGGTCCGACACCATCGATCTGGCCAGCTTCGACGTGACCGAAAACGAGGATGGCGTGCAACTGGCTTTCGCGGCCCGGTTCGAACTGTCTCGAGCGGTGCAGGATGCTTTGTTGAAGGGGGTACCGCTGCACTTTGTGGCCGAGGCCGGGATCTATCGGGAACGCTGGTACTGGCGCGACAAGCGAGTGGCCGCAGCCACCCGCAACTGGCGACTGTCGTATCAACCCCTGACCAGAAAGTACCGCGTCACGTTCAGCGGCTTGAATCAGAGTTACGACGACTTGCCCGAAGCCCTGAACGCGGTGCGCAGCGTCGGCGGCTGGAAGATTGCCGACGCCGGGCAGCTCGACGAGGGCGAACGTCACTACCTCGAATTCAGTTTCCGGCTCGACACGACGCAGCTGCCGCGTCCGATGCAGATCGGCATCGGCGGCCAGGCGGACTGGTCGATGTCGGCCGAGCGCGTGCAACGGTTGCAGCGTCAAAACGGCGCCACCGCGGCGCCATGATCCTGAGTTCGACCACCATGCAGCAGCTGGGGCCGGCGTGACCAAAGCCTCGCGGTGGGCCTGGATCATCTCGGTCGTGGCGGCACTCGGTGCCGGTTTGGTGCTGACCTTCCTGCTGTCGGTGGCGACCACCGATCCGGCGCTCTACGAACGGCACTACGTCTGGCTGTTCTGGGTCAACGTGACGGTCGCGGCACTGCTGGTCGTGGTGATCTTCATCGCCGGCGTGCGGCTGCTGCTGCGGGTTCGGCGCGGCAAGTTCGGCAGCCGCCTGCTGCTCAAGCTGACCGCCATCTTTGCGCTGGTCGGTGTGGTGCCCGGTGTGCTGATCTACACGGTGAGTTTCCAGTTCGTCTCGCGCAGCATCGAGAGCTGGTTCGATCTGAAGGTCGAGCGCGCGCTCGACGCCGGCCTGAACCTGGGCCGCGGCACGCTCGACGCGATGGTCAGCGACTTGGCGACCAAGACGCGGCTGGCGGCCGAACGGCTGGGCGACACGCCGGGCAACGCGCAGCCGCTGGCGCTGGAGCGGCTGCGCGAACAACTGTCGGCGCAGGAAGTCGCCATCGTCGGGTCGACCGGCCAGATCCTGCTGGCCACTGGTGGCAGCGCATCCAGCCTGTTGCCTGAACGTCCGGTGGCGTCGCTGATGCGCCTCGCCCGCAGCGCGCGTGTGGCCAGTCAGCTCGAGGGCCTGGATGAAGACAGCGCGGCGGCGCCCGGCAAGGCGCGCGTGCGTGCGCTGGCGCTGATCGTCAGTTCCACGATCTCACTGGGTGAGCTGGAACGTTATCTGTTGGTGACCCAGCCGCTGCCGCCGGCGGTGGCCGCCAATGCATTGGCGGTCGAACTGGCTTACCGCGAATACCAGCAGCGTGCGCTGGCGCGCGACGGCCTGCGCCGCATGTACATCGGCACCCTGACGCTGACTCTTGTGCTGGCGGTGTTCGCCGCGGTGCTGCTGGCGGTGGCGCTGGGCAACCAGCTGGCGCGACCCTTGTTGCTGCTGGCGGAAGGCGTGCGCCAGGTGGCGCGCGGCGACCTGAGCGCCAAGCCGGTGTTCGCGTCGAACGACGAACTCGGCGGCTTGACGCGCTCGTTCGCCGTGATGACGGAACAGCTCGCCGAGGCGCGCAATTTGGTGCAGCGCAGCGTCATGCAGGTCGAAGGCGCCCGCACCAATTTGCAGACCATTCTGGACAACCTGACCGCCGGCGTGATCGTGTTCGACCGGGATGGCCGCATCGACACCGTCAATCCAGGCGCGACCCGTATCGTCAAGTTGCCGCTGTCGGCCTACCGCGGCCGGCGGCTCGACGAAGTGTCCGGGCTGGCTGCCTTTGCCCAGGCGGTGGCGCAGCGCTTCGAACTGCACGCCAGCAGCCCGGAAGCCGGCGAGCGCGACCAGTGGCAGGACTCGTTCCAGCTGCAGACGCAGGCGCTCGACGGCCGCGATCGCGATTCGATGACGCTGCTGGTGCGCGGCGCCGCACTGCCGCAGGGCGCGCGGCTGATGGTGTTCGACGACATCACCGAACTCGTTTCGGCCCAGCGCAGCGAGGCCTGGAGCGAAGTGGCCAGACGCCTGGCGCACGAGATCAAAAACCCGCTGACGCCGATCCAGTTGTCGGCCGAGCGGTTGCAGCACAAGCTGTCGAGCAAGCTTGAGGGCAGCGATCAGGCGATGCTGGCCCGCTCGGTCGCCACCATCGTCAACCAGGTGCAGGCGATGAAGACGCTGGTCAACGAATTCCGTGACTACGCTCGCCTGCCTGCCGCGCAGCTGACGCCGCTCGACCTGAATGCGCTGGTTCATGAGGTGCTCGGCCTGTACGCCAACGCGCAGGAGGCCGGGCGCCTGCAGGCCAACCTGGCGCTGCAATTGCCCACGATCGTCGGCGACAGCACGCAGTTGCGACAGGTCATCCACAACCTGGTGCAAAACGCGCTCGATGCCGTCGCCGAACGCGCCGACGGCCGCGTAATCGTGCACACCGAAGTGGCGCGCAACGACCACGGTGCGCTGCGCGCCGTGCGTCTGCACGTGATCGACAACGGCCCCGGGTTTCCCGACAAGGTGCTGCGGCGCGCCTTCGAACCCTACGTGACGACCAAGACCAAGGGCACCGGACTGGGCCTGGCGGTTGTCAAAAAGATTGCCGACGAGCACGGTGCACGGGTGCGCATCGGAAACCTCGGCAGCAACGCCGAGACCGCGACGGAGCATGCCGTGCCGACGGGCGCACAGGTTTCGCTATCATTTTCGAAATTCGCATCGGCAGACGGCATCGAGGCTGTTGAGGCCACTGCCGAACTGCGGGCGCACTGAATAGCCATGGCCACCATTCTTGTTGTTGACGACGAACTCGGCATCAGGGCCTTGCTGTCGGAGATTCTTGCCGACGAAGGCCACACCATCGAGGTCGCCGAGGATGCCGCACAGGCGCGGGCAAGCCGCGAACGTGTGCGTCCCGATCTGGTCTTGCTGGACATCTGGATGCCCGATGTCGACGGCATCACGTTGCTCAAAGAGTGGGGCGCCACCGGGCGGCTTGACATGCCGGTGATCATGATGAGCGGTCATGGGACGATCGACACGGCTGTCGAAGCGACCAAATTCGGCGCCATGGCCTTCCTCGAGAAACCGATCACGTTGCAAAAACTGTTGCGCGCCGTTGAGCAGGGGCTGGCCAAGCCGGCGCCACGTCCCGTGACTACGATGCAGGTTGCTCACACCCATCTGTCCGATGGGGGCAATGTCGGCATCGCACAACCGACGGGCCAGCCGCCTCAGCCGCTCGGACCACAACCACAGCAGACATTCGATCTGGACTGCCCGCTGCGTGAAGCGCGTGACGCGTTTGAAAAGAGTTATTTCGAGTTTCATCTGTCGCAGGAGAACGGCAGCATGACGCGTGTCGCTGAGAAAACCGGCCTGGAGCGCACGCATCTGTATCGCAAACTCAAGCAACTCGGCGTCGACCTGTCGCGCCACAAGCGTGGCACTCTCAACTGATCCGCAGATGCCGCGAAGGGCTGTCGCTGCCTGCCTCGTCTATACTCAAAAAGCGTTGGCCAAGTAGCTCAGTTGGTAGAGCAGCGGATTGAAAATCCGCGTGTCGGTGGTTCGATTCCGCCCTTGGCCACCATAAGAATTAACGACTTAGCCCAGCTCACAGGGTTGGGTTCTAATTTTCGAGGGTTCTGCGCCACGGCGCCGTCAGGCGCCCTGGAGATCGGCTCTGAGGCTTGAACGCCAGCACCAACTAAAACCGGCCGGAATCGGCTCCAGCAAACGACCCGGCATCTTGTCGGGGTGAGAGTTCGGGATCTGGTCGATTCTGATCACGTCTGTCGGCGTCCACTCATCGTTGTAATTGCCTGCCAAGGCCTGGGCTGTGGTTGCGTTTTGCATCTGGATCGTGGACCTGCTGGCGCGCAGGCTCGAACACGCTTGAAATCCGTTCTGTGCTTTGATTGCGTGCACCGCACGCGCCGAACCATCGCGGCCATGTGGACGGGCATTTCCTACAGCGCGTTGCGATGGCTTCCCACGGGTTGCAGGCATCCGCGCGCCTAGCATTCAGCGGCAGTTCACGCTGCACAACCAACCACTGCTCTTCATGTCCCTGATCTTCGAGTTCGATTTGGTCGAGCCAGCATGAAAGTGCCATCGCTGGCACGCTGTATTTACATCGGCCTGGCCATGTTGTTGTCGTTGCTGGGCGGCTTTGTAGCGGTCAATCTGAGCGGTGGTGAAACGCAGATCGAGCGGCGCATCGAGCGTCTCTACGGCGTCGAGGACGCCAGCTTCGTGAGGGAACTCGGCGTACTGCTCGGGCCTGGCTTGCTGGAAGGCAACCGCGTGCAGACGCTGCTCAACGGCGATGCCATCTTTCCGCCCATGCTCGCCGCCATCCGCGGTGCGCAGAAGACGATCACGTTTGAAACCTACATCTATTGGTCGGGCGCGATCGGTGACGAATTCGCGCAGGCGCTGGCCGATCGGGCCCGCCAAGGCGTGCAGGTGCACGTGCTGCTGGACTGGGTGGGCAGTTCCAAGATGGAAGACAGCCTGCTGACGTCGATGACGCAGGCGGGCGTGCAAGTGCGTAAATTCCACCCGCCGCATTGGTCGCACCTGGCTCGCCTGAACAACCGAACTCACCGCAAACTGCTGATCGTCGATGGCCGCGAGGCGTTCACCGGCGGTGTCGGCGTGGCGCAGCAGTGGACCGGCAAGGCGCAAGACCCCGAGCACTGGCGCGACACGCACTTCCGAGTCGAGGGGCCGGTGGTGGCGCAGATGCAGTCGGTCTTCATCGACAACTGGATCAAGGTCACCGGCAATGTGCTGCTGGGCCCGAACTACTTCCCGACCTTGCCGCCCGCGGGAGTCAGCCTGGCGCAGATGTTCAGCAGTTCGCCGCAAGGCGGCAGCGAGAGCATGCAGCTGATGTACCTGCTGGCGATCACTTCCGCCACTCACTCCATCGACCTGTCGGCGTCGTACTTCGTCCCCAATCCGCTGTCGCTGGCGGCGCTGGTGGAGGCTGTGCAACGCGGTGTGCGCTTGCGCATCGTCGTGCCGGGCCCGTACATCGACAGCGACACGGTCCGCAGCGCGTCACGTGCGACCTGGGGTCCGTTGTTGCAGGCGGGCGCCACGATCGCGGAGTATCAGCCGACGATGTTCCACTGCAAGGTGATGGTGGTCGACCGCCTGCTGGTGTCGGTGGGTTCGACCAACTTCGACAACCGCTCGTTCCGGTTGAACGACGAGGCCACGCTGAACATCTACGACGCGGTGTTCGCCGCCGAACAGACCGCCATCTTCGAGGCCGATCTGGCGCTTGCCCATCGCGTCACGCACGCGCAATGGCTCGCCCGCCCCTGGAAGGAGAGGCTGGCAGAGCGTCTGGCGTCGCTGATCGGCTCGCAGCTCTGAGCGCATCGACGGTCTGTCGCGTAGGACATGCGCTACGGCGAGGGTCGCGCTGGTCCGATGGATTCGAGGTCTGTACCTCTTCACAATTCCGGTCGTGAGCTGAATCGAAGAAGTGTTCTTGAACGATACCAAGCGAATCTTGTGGGTGTCGCTGCCTGTCGTAGGTCTGGCCACCGGGGCCTGCCTCGCTCACGCCTAGATCGGGCGTGACCTGGATGCGTTGTAAAACTTCAATGGCATGCACTGCGAGTAGGACGAACAAGCTCCGTCAATCGATGAACCCACCAACCCGTTCGAGTCGCCGCGCATGTCCAACCCTTGGCTGAAAAAAAATCCGTTCATGAGCATGTGGCTCAGCGCGGCCAACCGTGCCGCTGGCACGTTTCGGGGTCAGGCAACCGCGGCGGTCAAGCAGGCCGGTAACGAGGCGATGAAGGCCGGATTGTCGGCCGCGGTGGCGACACCGAAGGCCAGGACTGCGAAGACGTCCAAGGCCGCAGGCAAGACAGCGTCGCGCAAAAAGCGATAGACGTGATGGGCAGGCGGCGCCCAGGTGAGTGCATCAACCAGCCAGAGCCGACATGAGAATCGCCACCCAAACCCGTCCCGACCTGGCCCATTTGGCCGGACTGCTCGAACCGATTCCAGTGGCGATGATGACCACTGCCGACGAAGACGGCATGTTGGTCGGACGTCCGATGTCGGCGCTCGAGATGGACGCGCAAGGTGCGATCTGGTTCTTTACCGATCTGCGGTCGTCGAAGGTCGAGCACTTGCGTGTGGTCAATCTGAGTTTCAGCGACCGCGACGCGGGCACGTATGTGTCGCTGTCCGGCCGCGGCGAAATCGATGTCGAACGCGGCCGCATCGACCGTCTGTGGACACCGATGGCGCGGCCCTGGTTTCCGGACGGGCCGGAATCTGGCTCGTTGGCGTTGCTGAAGTTTGTGCCCGACGCGGCCGATTACTGGGACGCTCCGAACAGCACGATGGTTCGCGTCTTCGGTATGGTGGCTTCCATGCTGTCGGGCAAGCCGCTCGGCATGGGCGAGCACGGCACCCACACCGGCCTGTCGTCAGCGTTGCCCGGTACGGCCACTTCGCGCTGAGCGCCGCTCAGAGGATGACGCTGTGCAGTGCGATCAGCACGCGAACTGACAGGCCGATGGGTCCGACCGGAAGCGCCGCGCGCTTGCCGCGCGGAGCATCCGGTCTGAAGCCTGGCGTTCACGCCGTCACCGGCGAGCGGATCAGGTGGTCGAACGCCGACAGCGCAGCCTTCGCGCCCTCGCCGGCGGCAATCACGATCTGCTTGAACGGAACCGTTGTCACGTCGCCGGCGGCATACACGCCGGGCAGGCTGGTCGCGCATTTCGCGTCGATCAGGATCTCGCCGTATTTCGACAGTTCGATCGTGCCTTTCAGGAACTCCGTGTTCGGCACCAAGCCGATCTGAATGAAGACACCCGATAGCTCGAGGTGCGACGGCGCACCAGTGCTGCGGTCGGTGTAGTTCAATCCGTTCACCTTCTGGCCGTCACCGGTGAACTCGGTGGTTTGAACGTGCGTGTGGATGTCGACGTTCGGCAGGCTCTTGAGCTTGTTGACCAACACCGCGTCGGCCTTCAACTGCTCGGCAAATTCGAGCAGCGTCACATGGCCGACCACGCCCGCCAGATCGATCGCGGCCTCGACGCCAGAATTGCCGCCGCCGATCACCGCCACCTTCTTGCCCTTGAACAGCGGCCCGTCGCAGTGCGGGCAGTACGCCACGCCCTTGTTGCGGTATTCGATCTCGCCCGGCACATTGGCATTGCGCCAGCGCGCGCCGGTGGCCAAGATGACGGAACGGCTGAGAAGCGCCGCGCCATTGGTCAGTTTGACGGTGATCGGGTCGCCCGGCTGAGCAGCCGGCAGCAGCGACGCCACCTGCTGGCCGTTCATGATGTCGACATCGTAGGAGCGCGCCTGTGCTTCCAGAGCGGCGGCGAATTTCGGACCTTCGGTGTGCTGCACCGAGATGTAGTTCTCGATGCCCAGCGTGTCGAGCGTCTGTCCGCCGAAGCGTTCGGCCACGATGCCGGTGCGAATACCCTTGCGTGCCGCGTACACCGCCGCCGCCGCGCCGGCCGGGCCGCCGCCGACGATCAGGACGTCGAACACCTCTTTGGCCCCCAGTCGGGCCGCATCGCGGGCTGCCGAGCCGGTGTCGACCTTGGCGAGGATTTCGCCGATCTCCATGCGTCCCGAGCCGAACATTCGGCCGTTCAGGAACACCGTCGGCACCGCCATGATCTGGCGCGACTCGACCTCGTCCCGGTACAGGCCGCCGTCGATCGCGACGTGCCGCACGCGAGGGTTCAACACCGCCATCAGGTTCAAAGCCTGCACCACGTCGGGACAGTTGTGACAGGTCAGCGACATGTAGGTCTCGAACACGAACTCGCCGCCGTCGGCCGCGCTCAGCGCTTGAATTTGCGCGATCGTGTCGGCCTCGATCTTCGGCGGGTGGCCGCCGGCCTGCAGCAGCGCCAGCACCAGCGACGTGAATTCGTGGCCCATCGGAATCGCTGCGAAGCGCACGCCCATGTCCTGCCCGACGCGGCTGATCGAGAACGAGGGTCGTCGAGCGTCCTGCCCGTCGTAACGCACCGAAACCTTGTCGCTCAGTCCGGCGATGTCTTCGAGCAGTTCGCGCATCTCGCGCGCTGCGGGCCGGTCGTCGAGCGAAGCGACCAGTTCGAGCGGATGCAAAACCCGTTCGAGGTAGCCCTTCAGTTGCGCTTTGAGGTTGGCATCCAACATGGGGTGGTCCTTAAATGCAGATGGAAGAAGTGGGGCCGTGCATCGTGCAGGCCCGTGGTGCAAGGGTCGCGATGCGGCGGCCCAAACAGGCCGCTGCCGATCTGGACCGAAAGCCTGTCAGAAGATCGGAGACCGGACCTGTCCGCCGAGCCGCCGGGGCCGGCACCCGCGCTCAGGTTCTTGCCGGCCTCGGCGCTGGCCTGGAGCGATAAACGCCTCAGATCTTGCCGACCAGGTCGAGCGACGGCGTCAAAGTTGCCGCGCCCTCGTTCCACTTGGCCGGGCACACCTCGCCCGGATGGGCGGCGGTGTACTGTGCCGCCTTCAGCTTGCGCAGTGTTTCCTTGACGTCACGGGCGATCTCGTTCGAGTGGACTTCCGCCGTCTTGATGACGCCGTCCGGGTTGACGATGAACGTGCCGCGCAGTGCCAGACCTTCTTCTTCGATGTGCACGCCGAAACCGCGGGTCAGCGTGTGCGTCGGATCGCCGACCAACGGGAATTTCGCCTTGCCGACGGCCGGGCTCGTCTCGTGCCAAACCTTGTGCGAAAAGTGCGTGTCGGTCGTGACGATGTAGACCTCTGCGCCGGCCTTCTGAAACTCAGCGTAGTTGTCGGCGGCGTCTTCCACCTCCGTCGGGCAGTTGAAGGTAAAAGCAGCCGGCATGAAGATGATCACGGACCACTTGCCCCTGAGGCTCTCGTTGCTGACATCGACAAATTTGCCGTTGTGGAAGGCCTGGGTCTTGAACGACGGGATGGTGGTGTTGATGAGCGACATGGTGACTTTCGGTGAGTTGATGAAGGATCTGTTCGACACAGAGACGCGGTCGAAATGCGCCTCACAGGCCTAAATTGTGGAGGTTGCGAGCTATTGGCTGGTTAGATAGGGCAAATGACGTTGATTGGTCCTGGCTATCGTCAGGACGGCCGATCGCACGGCTTCAATTCAACTTCACGACAAGCTCGAAATGCTCCACCGTGGGCGGCGAAGCGAAGTACGGCCCGACGATCGCGCGCCACTGCGCAAACAACGGACCTTGGCGGAATCCCACGGTGTGGTCTTCGAGCGTTTCCCAATAGATCATCAGCAGGTAGCGCTGCGGCGACTCGACGCTGTGGTTGACCTTGTAGCCCTTGAAACCGGCCGCCCGGCTGGCGACGGTCTCGACACCCCGTTGGATGGCGGCTTCGAATTCGGCCTGCTGGCCAGGCACGATGTGGATGTCGGCGACTTCGAGGATCATGAATTTTTCCTGGGAACCAAGGCATTTCAGTCTAGCGCCGGCCTTCAAAGTGGCGCCGGCATAATCGCTCACCCCCCACAACAGCCACTGGATATCAACCATGTACCGCTGTTTCACTGTCGCCGTGCTCGCCGCCGTCTGTGCCACCGCCGCTTTCAGCCAGGTGCAGCGCAACTTTCCGCAGAACGCGCTGCGCGGTGAGATCGTTGTCGTCGCACCGCCTGAAATCCTGCTGAACGGGCGCGCGGCGCGGCTCGCGCCAGGCGCTCGCATCCGCGGCATCGATAACATGTTGGCCATGTCGGGCGCGCTGGTTGGTGCGCGGCTGCCGGTCAATTACACGGTCGAGATCAACGGCCTGGTAAAGGACGTGTGGGTTCTGCGTACCGACGAAGCGGCCAACAAGCCGTGGCCGGCGACGCCGCAGGAGACGCAATCGTGGCGTTTCGACCCGGCGGCGCAAAGCTGGTCCAAGCCATGAGCCTGCCCGGCCGCCCGAAAGGCGAGCACCGCAGTGCGGAGCACGAAGGTATGCCAATAGGCCTGCCCGGCCGCCCGAAAGGCGAGCACCGCAGTGCGGAGCACGAAGGTTTGCCAGTGAGCCTGCCCGGTCGCCCGAAAGGCGAGCACCGCAGTGCGGACTACAAGGATGAATCAGTGACCGGCGCGTCGAAGAAGGTCTACATCAAGACTTTCGGCTGCCAGATGAACGAATACGATTCCGGCAAGATGATCGACGTGCTGGGTGCGGCGCAGGGCTACGAGAGCACCAGCGACGTCGAGCAGGCCGACCTGATCCTGTTCAACACCTGCTCGGTGCGCGAGAAGGCGCAGGAAAAGGTGTTCAGCGACCTCGGCCGGGTCAAGCACCTCAAGGCCAAGGGCGTGCTGATCGGCGTGGGCGGCTGCGTGGCCAGCCAGGAAGGCGCGGCCATCATCGAGCGCGCGCCCTATGTGGACATCGTGTTCGGCCCGCAAACCCTGCACCGGCTGCCCGAACTGCTGGCCCGGCGCGCCAGCCAACAGCGGCCGCAGGTCGATGTCAGTTTCCCCGAGATCGAAAAGTTCGATCACTTGCCGCCGGCCCGGGTGAACGGTGTCAGCGCGTTCGTGTCGGTCATGGAGGGCTGCTCGAAATACTGCAGCTACTGCGTGGTGCCTTACACGCGCGGCGAGGAAGTGTCGCGACCGTTCGACGACGTGCTGGTGGAGGTGGCCGGTCTGGCCGATCAGGGCGTCAAGGAAGTGACCCTGCTAGGCCAGAACGTCAACGCCTACCGGGGCACGATGGGCGACACCGCCGAGATCGCCGACTTCGCGCTGTTGTTGGAATACGTGGCGCAGATTCCGGGCATTGCTCGCATCCGCTACACCACCAGCCACCCGAACGAGTTCACGCAGCGGCTCATCGACGTCTATGCGCGCCTGCCGCAACTCGTCAGCCACCTGCACCTGCCGGTGCAGCACGGCAGCGACCGCATCCTGATGGCGATGAAACGCGGCTACACCGCGATGGAATACAAAAGCACGATCCGCAAGCTTCGCGCTGTGCGCCCCGATTTGTGCCTGTCCAGCGATTTCATCGTCGGCTTCCCCGGCGAGACCGAGGACGACCACGACCGCACCATGAAGCTGATCGACGACATTGGCTTCGACAGCAGCTTCAGCTTCGTCTACAGCCCGCGCCCCGGCACGCCGGCGGCGGCATTGCCAGACGCCACGCCGGCTGCCGTGAAGCTCAGGCGCCTGCAGGCGTTGCAGGCTCGCATCGACGGCAACGCGGCCGGCATCAGTCAGACGCGTGTCGGCACGGTGCAGCGTGTGCTGGTGGAAGGCGTGTCGCGCAAGGACGCCAGCGAGCTGACCGGGCGCACCGACTGCAACCGCAGCGTCAATTTTCCGGCTGGCCCGCAAGCGTCGCGGCTGCTCGGTCAGTTGATCGACGTGCAGATCACCGAGGCGCGCGCGCATTCGTTGCGCGGCGAGGTGGTGATGTTCGACGCGCCGGCAGGCGCACCGTAGCTGGCGCGAAGGGCTCGAGCCTGGTCGTCGTGCGACGGGTTGGTTTCAGCGCGTGCGCACGAAGCCGATCCACCACAGGCTGAGGCTGCAAGCGACGATCATCGCGCCGTAAGTGGCACTGCGGCCGTCGTGCCCGAACAGCGCCAGGCCGGCGACCAGCACCAGCAACGAACTGCAGATCGCCCAAATGCTCAGCTGCCTCCAGGACACCATTTGAAGCTCGCGACGCCAGATCAGCTTCGCCAGCGTGGCTGTCACCACACCCATGCATACCGCAGGTGCGATGAAGTTGAGCAGATGCCAGAATGCGTCGATGGGGCCCACTGGAGTCTTTCGGGGAGGTGCGGCGTCGAGCGGCTTGGCAGCTTGCAGCCACAGTGTCACGGGCGCTTTTTGATTCAAGGTGCGGTCGAGCCGCTAATTTTATAATTCGAAAATGAGCGTCTTTGCCCTCGGGCTCAACCACACCACCGCGCCGCTCGACCTGCGCGGCCGGTTCGCGTTCGCACCCGACCAGCTGGCGCCGACGCTGCGTTCCTTCCGTGACCGGCTGCAGCCGGCCAACGAAGTCGCGATCGTGTCGACCTGCAACCGCACCGAGCTCTACGTCGGTGCCGATCCTGCCTTGGTGGCTTCTGCCTTCGACTGGCTCGCCGGCATGGGTGGTGTGCCCAGCCATGCGCTGCGCGACCACAGCTACGTGCTCGAAGGCGGCTCGGCGGCGCGCCATGCGTTCCGGGTCGCCAGCGGCCTCGATTCAATGGTGCTGGGCGAGCCGCAGATCCTCGGCCAGCTCAAGCTGGCAGTGCGCGAAGCCGACGGCGCCGGCACGCTGGGCACCACGCTGCACCAGATGTTCCAGCGGTCATTTTCGGTTGCCAAGGAAGTGCGCACTTCGACCGACATCGGCACGCAATCGGTCAGCATGGCGGCCGCCGCGGTGCGGCTCGCATCGCAACTGTTCGAGGACCTGAGCGAGACCCGCGTGCTGTTCGTCGGTGCCGGAGAAATGATCGAACTGGTGGCGACCCACTTCGCTGCGCGCTCACCCAAGGCAATTGCGGTCGCCAACCGCACGATGGAGCGGGGCGAGACGCTGGCGACCCGCTTCGGCGGTGAAGCGCTGCGCCTGGCCGACCTGCCTTCGCGCCTGGCCGAGTTCGACATCGTGGTCTCGTGCACCGCCAGCACACTGCCGATCATCGGTCTGGGCGCGGTGGAGCGGGCCGTGAAGGCGCGCAAGCGCCGGCCGATGTTCATGGTCGACCTGGCCGTGCCGCGCGACATCGAGCCCGAGGTTTCGCGACTCGCCGACGTCTATCTGTACACCGTGGACGACCTCGCCGGCGTGGTGCAAAGCGGCGGCGAGAAGCGCCAGGCGGCCGTTCAGCAAGCCGAAGCAATCATCGAAACCGGCGTGCAGAGCTTCGTGCAGTGGCTCGACCAGCGCGTCACGGTGCCGTTGATCCAGGCGCTGCAGATCCAGGCGGACGACTGGCGCGCCATTGAAATTTCGCGTGCGCGCAAGCTGCTCGCCAAGGGCGAGGACATCGACGTGGTGCTCGAGGCGCTGTCCCGCGGCCTGACCCACAAGATGTTGCACGGCGCGCTGGCCGAACTGCATGCCGCCGACGGCGAGCACCGCGCCGAACTGGCGCACACCGTGTCGCGCCTGTTCCTGCGCCAGGGCAGCCGGGCTGCGTCCGACACCAAGCGATAGCGGTCTGCACCTGCCTCTGGCGGTGCGCGGCGCGCAGGCGTGCGGTGCTCCGTCGCCTCCATCGAGCCCCGCATGAAAGCTTCGCTGCGTGAACAATTCGAGCGTCTGGCAATGCGCCTGAACGAACTCGACGCCAACCTGTCGGACCCGGTCGTCGGCGCCGACATGAAGCGATTTCGAGAACTCACGCGCGAACATGCCGAGGTGTCGGGGCTGGTGCATCGCTTTGTGCGCTTCAAGCAGCGCGAGTCCGACATCGTCGAGGCGAGCGCCATGCTGTCCGATCCCGACATGGCCGAGCTTGCGGCGGCCGAGGTGGCCGAAGCGCAGGCCGACACGGAACGCCTGCAATTCGAGTTGCAGACTGCGCTGCTGCCGCGCGACCCGGACGATGAGCGCAACGCCTTTCTCGAGATTCGTGCCGGCACCGGCGGCGACGAGTCGGCGCTGTTCGCGGCCGACCTGGCGCGCATGTACCTGCGCTACTGCGAGCGGCGCGGCTGGCGCACCGAACTGATGTCGCAGAGCCTGTCGGACCTCGGCGGCTACAAGGAGTTGGTGTTGCGCATTGAAGGCGAGGGCGCCTATGCACGGCTGAAGTTCGAGTCGGGCGGCCACCGCGTGCAGCGCGTGCCGACCACCGAAACGCAAGGGCGCATCCACACCAGTGCTTGCACTGTGGCGGTGCTTCCGGAGCCCGACGCAATGCAGGAGCTGCAGCTGAACCCGGCCGAACTGCGCATCGACACCTTTCGCGCCAGTGGCGCCGGCGGGCAGCATGTCAACAAGACCGACAGCGCGATCCGCATCACCCACTTGCCGACCGGCACCGTGGCGGAATGCCAGGACGACCGTTCGCAGCACCGCAACAAGGCCAAGGCGATGGCGGTGCTGGTGGCCCGGCTGCGCGAGAAAGACCGCTCCGAACGCGCCGCCAAAGAGGCCGCCACGCGCAAGGGTCTGGTGGGCAGCGGCGACCGCAGCGACCGCATCCGCACCTACAACTTTCCGCAGGGTCGCCTGACCGACCACCGCATCAACCTGACGCTGTACAAGCTGCAGCAGATCCTGGACGGCGAGCTGGACGACGTGATCGAGGCACTGCAGGCCGCGCAATCGGCCGAGCAACTGGCTGCGCTGGAAAGCGGCGAGTCGTGAGCGGCCGCAAAGCGGGGCGGGCCTTCGCGTGATGCCGGTCAGCGTGGCACAGGCCATCGCGCAGGCGCGAGGCCGCGGCGTCGACCTGCTGGATGCGCAGTTGTTGCTGGCGCGGTTGCTGTCCCAGCGCCGCAGCTGGTTGCTGGCGCACGGCGAAGCGCTGCTTCACGCCGCGCAGGCCGGGGCCTTCGATGCGCTGTCCAGACGCCGCGCCGCCGGCGAGCCGCTCGCCTACCTGCTGGGCGAAAAAGAATTTCACGGCCTGGTGCTGCAAGTCGACGCGCGTGTGCTGGTGCCGCGGCCCGACACCGAGTTGCTGGTCGACTGGGCGTTGGAGTGGCTGGCAACGCGGCTCGCGCAGGCCTGCGGTAGCGCGCCCACGGTGGTCGATCTCGGCACCGGCTCGGGCGCCATCGCGCTGGCCATCAAGCACCGGCAACCGCAGGCGTGCGTGACCGCCACCGACCTCAGCCCCGACGCCTTGCAGCTGGCCCGCCACAACGCGACGCGACTGGCGTTGTCGGTGCAGTTCGCACAGGGCGCGTGGTGGGACGCGCTGCCCGGGCGGCGGTTTGATCTGGTGCTGAGCAACCCGCCGTACATCGCCGCTGCCGATCCGCACCTGGCAGCACTCATGCACGAGCCGGCATTGGCGCTGGCCGCCGGCGACGACGGGCTGCGCGACCTGCGGCTGATCGTGGCGGGGGCTTCGCCGCACATCGAGTCTGGCGGCTGGCTGTTGCTGGAGCATGGGTTCGAGCAGGGCGAGGCGGTCCGCGCCCTGCTGCGACGGCACGGATTCGCGGCCGTGCAAACCCGGCGTGACCTGGCCGGGCTGGAACGGTGCACGGGTGGGCAGCGGTGCGCCGCGCTGGGCAATGCGGGGCAGCAATGAAGCCCCGCACGTGAACCGCGCCGGGCGCCCCGACGTTCAATCCAAAGCGGCGATCAAAAGCACTTCTGGGCGGCAATCGAAGCCACCCCGGGACTTGCGTTAGGGTTAGGATTTCTGCGAGGGGCGTGCTGCAGTTGCAGCGGTCCGATCCGTGCAACTTGGGGAGCGTGTCATGGCGAAAAATCACCGGTTGGGGCTGCTGGGTTTGTCGTTGGTCCTGTTGCTGGCGACATCGGCAGCGCGCGCGCAGGGCAGCGGCCTGTCCGCTCCCGCCGAGGTCTCAAGCCTGTCGCGCTGGCAGGCACGCGTGATGCTGGGCGGCCAGGTGCCCGTCTGGCACGGTGTCGGTGCGCGCGACGACGCCAGGCCGTTCGAGAGCCTGAGCATCGCCGGCGACTATTATTTTCATCGCTCGTCTGGCCCGGCTTCCACCACCGGCGGGTTTCGCGCCACCAGCGCGGTGATCGTCGGCAATCGCACGACGCTGTGGGCTGAATTGCCGGGCAGTTCGTTGTCGAGCGGCATGTTCAGTGTCGGTCGACGGTTGTTCGGTGCGTCGGGATCGGCGTCGACGCCAGACACGGTCAGCAACAGCGTGGCCCTTCCTTACCTCGGCCTGGGTTACACCGGAAGCACAGCGCGCAGCGGCTGGGGGTTCAGTGCCGACCTGGGCTTGGTGGCACTCAGCCCGGGCCAGGCCATCAAGCTCGGCCGCGTGGTCGGCGGGGCACAGAACCTCGATGAGGTGGTGCGCGACATGCGCCTGGCCCCGGTGCTGCAACTCGGTGTCTCCTACTCGTTCTGAGCGCCGCGCGGCCCGGGTCGGCCGTTTCACGCCGGTGCGCCGCGGGCCTGGTCATTTGCGCTGCCATCTCAGCCGCAGTTTGGCGCGCCATTCACGCGCCAGGACCAACAGGTCGTCCGTGGCCGGGACGCCGGCCAGGCCGACCAGCAACAGCGCCAGCGGTAAGGTCGAGATGTAGCCCAGCCGATGGAACCCGATCGCGCCAGTCACGCCGCCGCCGAAAAAGGCCAGCGCCAGGCAGATCAGCACCGTGAGGCGCTGCCGGTCGGCCAACACCCTGCCCAGGCCCGCAGGCCGACCGATGTTCCAGTAGAGCAGCTTGCCGAGTTCGATGCCGATGTCGGTGACCACGCCGGTGATGTGGGTCGTCCTGATGGCCGAGCCCGACAGCTTGGTGATGACCGCGTTCTGCAGCCCCATGATGAAGCACAGCAGCATCACGGTCACGGGCACGAAGAGCCCTCGCACTTCTGCCAGTCGCGCGCCGAGAACGCCGAAGCACAGCAGCAGCAGTGCCTCCAGCAGCAGCGGGAACGCGTACTCGCTGTTCAACTGGCGCTGCCGCGCCATGTTGACCATGATGGCCGAGCACGCTGCACCGGTCAGGAACGACAACAACCCACCGACGCCGCCCCACACCAGATCGTAGGCACCGAGCGCCACGTGGTCGGCCATCGACGAGACGATGCCGGTCATGTGCGAGGTGTATTGCTGCACCGCCAGAAACCCGCCGGCGTTGATGGCGCCAGCCACGAACGCCAGGGCAATGCCCAGTTGCCGGTCGGCGGCGGCCGATCGATGGCGGCCCGTCAGGCGTCTGGCAAAAGCCAATGGCATGGTCGTTCGATCGGAGCGTGGCGCACGTCGGCAAGCCTCATGCTAATCGACCGCGTCAAGCTGGTGCATGCGCCATGGTGCGCGCGTGCCGGCGCGCTCGCCCTGCTCCAGACAGCACGCTCGTGTCGAGGCGGCGGGTGGGTTGGACATTGAACGGCAGCGGCCGGTCCACCGCACAGCCTGACGAAAGCTCAACGGTTGAAACGCCGTTGCGCGCAGTGGAGAGTGGACTTCCAGCGCGCGGTCAAGCGGGCCGCCTGTCTGTGGGGCACCACACGCAGCGCAGGGCAGCCAACGTGAAGTCTGCGCAAGGTGATGGAGTCGCTCGGTCCTGACCCATCTCAAGGTCGTCTGCCCGCTTCAGCGCAAAGTTGGACGTGCACATCGAAGAGGTCATGAAGATGCAGGTCAAGGTGCTCGGCTCAGGGTGCAGCAAGTGCCTCGCAACGATCGGCATGATCGAACAGGCTGCGCAACAGGCGGGCGTCGGAGTGGAGATCGTGAAGGTCGATCAGCCCGACGACATCTTCGCCCACGGCGTTCACGCCACACCCGCGGTCGTGATCGGCGGCCGGGTCGTCCACAGCGGCGGCCTGCCCGCCCGCGAGAAGGTACTTTCCTGGTTCGTGCACGACGGGATCGGCTTCCTGAGCCAACCGACCCGCCACCTGTTCTTCACTGGCAAAGGCGGCGTCGGCAAGACCTCGCTGTCGACCGCCGCGGCGCTCGCGCTGGCCGACGCGGGCAGGAAGGTGCTGCTGGTCAGCACCGACGCCGCGTCGAATCTCGACGAGATGCTGGGCATTGCGCTGCGCAACACGGCCACACCCGTGCCCGGCGCGCCCGGTCTGTCGGTCCTCAACATCGATCCCGACAACGCCGCCGAGTCCTATCGTCAGCGCGTGATCACGCAAATGGGTGACAGCGCCAGCGCCGAGCAGTTGTCGGCGGTGCGCGAACAACTGTCGGGCGCGTGCACCACGGAGATCGCATCCTTCGACGAGTTCTCGAGCCTGCTGTCCGATGGCAGTGGCAGCTACGACCACATCCTTTTCGACACCGCCCCGACCGGCCACACGCTGCGCCTGCTCAGCCTGCCCAAGGCCTGGACCGGCTTTCTGAGCGGCAACGACCGCGGCGCCTCGTGCCTTGGGCCGCACTCGGGTCTGAAGTTGCAGGAGCTGCGTTTCAAAGCTGCGCTCGGCGCCTTGAGCGATCCGGCGCGAACCACCGTGGTGCTGGTGGCGCGGGCCGAAGCCGGTGCGATCGCCGAGGCGGCACGCACCTCCGAGGAACTGCGCGCGCTGGGCCTGAACAACCAGCGGCTGGCGATCAACGGTGTTTTTCACGCCAGCGACCGCGGCGACGCCGTGGCCTGCGCCATCGAAGACCTGGGCCGGGCAGCGCTGGCGGAGATGCCCGCGGGGCTGCGCAAACTGCCGCAGGACCGCATTCCCTTGCGACCGTTCGACACCGTGGGCCTGCCCGCCTTGCGGGCGTTGCTGAGCGGGGGAGCCGTGCCTGCGTCGCCGATTGCCGCACCGACGGACGAACCCAGTCCGGCGCTCCAGGGGCTGTGCGCCTTGGCCGACCAACTGGCGCAGGCCGGGCATGGACTGATCATGGTGATGGGCAAGGGCGGCGTCGGCAAGACGACGGTCGCCGCGGCGCTCGCGTTGGGGCTGGTTCAGCGCGGCAAGACGGTTCATCTGAGCACCACCGATCCGGCCGCCCACCTCGTGCAGACGCTGGACCAAAGACTTGGTGCCGACGTGCCCGGCCTGCAGGTGAGTCGCATCGACCCGAAGGTCGAGACGCAGCGCTATGTCGACAAGATCATGGCGGCGAAGTCAGCGGCCCTGGACGCCGAGGAGCGGGCCCTGCTGCTGGAAGATCTGCGTTCGCCCTGCACCGAGGAAGTGGCGGTGTTTCACGCTTTCTCGCGCATCGTTGCCGAGGGGCGCAGTGCTTTCGTGGTGCTGGACACCGCCCCGACGGGGCACTCGTTGCTGCTGATGGACGCGACCGGCGCGTATCACCGCCAGATGATGCGCGAGTTCGAAGGGCATGGGAACGCCCGCGTCGTGACCCCCTTGATGCGGCTGCAGGACGCAGCGTACACGCGGGTCATCCTGGTGACGCTGCCGGAGCTGACCCCCGTCTCGCAGGCCGCGGCGCTTCAGGACGACCTGCGACGGGCGCGCATCGAACCTTATGCCTGGGTGCTCAACAAGAGCGTCCTGGCGGCCGGCACGCGCGACCCGCTGCTGGCAGCGCGGCTGACCGGTGAGCGCAGGCAGATCGACCGCATGGCCTCGGGTCTGGCCGCGCGCGTCTACACCGTGCCGTGGCTGACGGTGCCACCGATCGGCGCCGCCGAATTGTCGAAGCTGGCCTGCCAGGCGGCGCCCGTCGAGCGACGAGGCTGACGCCTCGGCCTGCGCCTGCGGACGTGTTCAGGCGGCCTCGGGCGCGGGCTCGCTCGCAGGATCGAGCGCAGCTGCAACCCGCAACGCAGGCGGCTTTACCGTGCGCGTGCCGTTGCACTGCGGCGTCCTGCGTCTGCACGCGGGCGGCTTCACTGTGCGCGTGACGTCGCACGATGGCGTCCTGCGTCTGCCGCAAATTCGTGAAGGCGCGTGGCACTCGGCACTTGGGACTTGGCACTCGGCACTCGGCACTTGGCACTCCCAGTCGACGATCCGATTCGTCCTGCGTGGCCGCCTCGGATCAAGAGCCCGAACCAATGGTGCGAACACGGCGGCGACCGCGCAACCACTCCAGCGTCAGCAACAGGCTGGTCGTGAAAAGGATCAGCAGCGTGGCGACCGCGGCGATGGTGGGCGAGATGTTCTCGCGGATGCCGTTGAACATCTGGCGCGGCAAGGTCAATTGTTCGGGGCCGGCCAGAAACAGGGCCACCACCACCTCGTCGAAAGAGGTCGCGAACGCGAACAACGCGCCCGAGATCACGCCCGGCGCGATCACCGGCAACGTGACGCGGAAGAAGCTGCGCAGCGGGCTCTCGCCCAGGCTCAGGCTGGCGCGCACCAGGTTCTGGTCGAAACCCTGCAAGGTGGCGAGCACGGTGGTCAACACGAAAGGCGCACCGAGCGCGGCGTGCACGACGATCAGCGCGGTGTAGCTGTCGGCCAGGCCGAGCGGTGCGAAGTACAGGTAGGTGCTGACGCCGACCACCACGATGGGCACCACCATCGGCGCGATCAACAGGCTCATCAGCAGGCCCTTGAACGGGAACTGCGTGCGCACCAGGCCCACCGCTGCGAGCGTGCCCAGCGTGGTCGCAATCAGCGTGGCGGCCGGTGCGACGATGAAGCTGTTTTTCGCCGCACGGCCCCATTCGGCCGAGGTGAACAGGTTTTCGTACCACTTCAACGACCAGCCCGGGATCGGGTAGACGAGGAAGGAACTGCTGCTGAACGACAGCGGCACGATGACCAGAACCGGAAGCAGCAGAAAGCCGAGCACACCGACGCAAGTGGCGCGCAAGGCCCACCAGCCGAGTTTGTCGAGCCATGTTGCGTAAGCGGGAAAATTTGGCAGGAGTGCGGACAAGCGCATGGTCACGCCTTGCGCCCGGCCGCGACCACAAACGCCTGCGCGCTGAGGTGGGGCTCATCCATGCGGGCGCTCATGTTTCAGCCCAGGCTCAGCTCGGTGTTCGTGACGCGCCGGTACAGCGCGTACAGGACCAACGTGGCGCTGAGCAGCAAGGCGCCCAAGGCGCAGGCCATGCCCCAGTTCACCGTCACATTGGCGTACTGCGCGATGTAGTAGCTCAGCATCTGGTCGGTCGGGCCGCCGAGCAGCGCGGGCGTCACGTAATAGCCGATGCAAAGAATGAACACCAGCAGCGCACCGGCGCCGATGCCGGGGTAGGTCTGCGGCACGTAGACGCGGCAGAAGGCTGCCAGCGGCGGGCTGCCGAGCGACACCGCCGCGCGCAGGTAGCTCGCCGGCACGGTCTTCATCACGCTGTACAGCGGCAGGATCATGAAAGGCAGCAGGATGTGCACCATCGAGATCACGACGCCGGTGCGGTTGAACAGCAATGCGAGCGGCTGCTCGACGATGCGCAGCGCCATCAGCGCGTGGTTCACCAGGCCCTCGGTCTGCAGCAGCACGATCCAGGCGGCCACGCGCACCAGGATAGAGGTCCAGAACGGCACCAGCACCAGGATCATCAGCACGTTGGCCCGGCGTGCCGACAGCGTGCTCAGCCAATAGGCGAGCGGGTAGCCGAGCAGCAGGCACCACAGCGTGACGACGGCGCTGATCTGAAAGGTGCGGACGAGGATTGCGCCGAACACGCGCTGGTCGGGGGCGACGCGCTCGACCGCACCTTGTGCACCGCGCCGCAGGTCGACTGCGGTGAGCAGGTAGTCGGGCGTCCAGCGCGAGCCGTTCTTCGCGATCGCCTGCCAGTATTTGGTCTCGGCCCAGCGCACGTCGAGCGCCAGCAGCGCGGCCTGCATGTCAGCGGCCGAAGTGGCCGACGTGGTGCCTGCCAACGGCAGCGCCCGAAAGGTCGTCATGACAAGCGAACGCGCACCCGGCGTCTCGCTGTTCAGGCGCCGAGCCAGCGCGCCGGCGTCCGAACTGTCGGGCAATGCGGCCAGGTCTTGCGTGAGGGCGGCGAAGGCGGGCGCATCGGGCGTGCCGGTGCGGTTCCAGCCCTGCAGCGCGGCGATCGTGCGCGGCAAGGCGTTCGCAACTTCGGGGTTCTCGATCGCGCGCTTGAGCAGCGCGGCGATCGGCAACAAAAACGTCAGCAGCAGGAACAGCAGCAGTGGCAGCGTCAGCGAAACCGCGCGCCACTTGCGGCGCCGCTCGGCGCGCGCGAGTTGACGGCGCAGGCCGGCAGGAGCCTGCAGGCCGGGCGGGGCCGCGCCGAGTCCGGGACTCATCGGTTCAGTGACGGAGGCAGGCTGGCAGAGTGAAAGGCGACCCGCAGGCAGCCCGCATCGGCGCGGGCCGCATGGTTCACGAACCGGTCAGTTGGTCGCCCAGGAAGCAAAGCGCTTCTCGAGGCTTTCGCCCTGGTCGGCCCAGAACTTCAGGTCGAACTGCAGCGCATCGGCCGAATTGGCAGGTGAGGTCGGCAAATTGGCCAGCAGCTGGGCGTCGAGCTTGGCCAGCGCCTTGTTGTTGGTCGGGCCGTAGGCAATGTTCTTCGCGTACTCGGCCTGTGCTTCGGGCGTGCTGGCGAAGGCGATGAACTTCGTGGCGGCGTCCTTGTTCGGCGAGCCTTTCGGAATCACCCAGTAGTCGAGGTCGTAGATGCCGCCGGTCCAGCTGATCTTGAGGTTCTTGCCCTCGCGGTTCGCGGCGTCGATGCGGCCGTTGTAGACCGTGCTCATCACCACGTCGCCGGCCACCAGAAACTGCGGCGGCTGCGCGCCCGCTTCCCACCACTGGATGCTGGCCTTCAACTCGCTGAGCTTTTTGAACGCGCGTTCGGCGCCGGCCTCGGTGGCCAGCACCTTGTAGACCTCGGCGGGCTTGACGCCGTCGGCCATCAATGCAAATTCGAGGTTGTAGCGTGCGCCCTTGCGCAGCCCGCGCTTGCCCGCGAACTTCTTGGTGTCCCAAAAGTCGGCCCAGGTCTTCGGCCCGTCTTTGAGCTTCTCGCCGTTGTAGGCCATCACGGTGGACCACACGAACATACCGATGCCGCATTCGGTCACGGCCGCCGGGTTGAAGTCGGCCTTGTTGCCGATCTTGCTGTAGTCGAGCTTCTCGAACAGCCCTTCATCGCAACCGCGCGCCACGTCGGGCGACTCGACCTCGACCACGTCCCAGGTGACCTTCTTGGTCTCGACCATGGCCTTGATTTTGGCCTGCTCGCCGTTGTATTCGACCGAGACGACCTTGGTGCCGGTTTTCTCGAAGGGCTCGTAGTAGGCTTTCTTTTGGGCGTTGGCGTTGGCGCCGCCGAAGTTCACGACGGTGATCTGCTGGGCCATTGCGCCGAATGACGCGGCGGCTGTGACGGCGCCGATCAGGGCGGTGGCAAGGATGCTCTTCTTCATGGTGTCAACTTCTCCGGTGACGGGTGGAAAACGATCGCCGCGTTCAAGCGTAGATGCGCGTGAACTCAGGGGGAAACTCAAGCCAGATGCGGTCGCCGGCCACGGGCACGGCCGGCGCCGAAAGCGGCAGTTTGACCGTGGCGTCAGCCGGGCCGCTGTCTGCCTGACCTGCCTCGCCAAGCCGGCACAGCAACCTCAAATGATCGCCGAAATAGATCACGCTGCGCACCCGGGCTTGCATCAGGTTCGGGCGGCCAACGGCGGCCTCCTTCTTGGTGTGCAGCACGATGCGTTCGGGGCGGATGCCAGCCTCGACGCTGGCGCCGGCCGCTGCGCCGTTCACGTTCAGCCCGGTGATGACGCTGCCGTCGGGCAGCAACACGCTGCAGCCGAGAGCGCCTGCGCCTGGGCCTGTTCTTGTGCCAGCGCCTGCGCCTGCGCCGGTGTCCTGCACGTTGCCGCGCAGCATGGTGCCGTCGCCGATGAAGCCGGCGACGAAGCGGTTCGCGGGCGCTTCGTACATGCGGTCGGCGGTGTCGATCTGCTGGATCACGCCGCCATTGAAGACCGCGACTCGGTCACTCATCGTCAACGCCTCGCCCTGGTCGTGCGTGACGAAGACAAAGGTCACGCCGAGCTGTCGGTGAAGTTCCTTCAGCTCGATCTGCATGTGCTCGCGCAGCTGCTTGTCGAGCGCACCCAGCGGCTCGTCCATCAGCACGATCTGCGGCCCGAACACCAGCGCGCGTGCCAACGCCACGCGCTGCTGCTGGCCGCCCGACAGCTGCGACGGGAAGCGCTCGGCCAGGCCTTGCAGGCGCACCATGTCGAGCGCGCTCGCCACACGCGTGGCCTGCTCGGCCTTCGAGACTTTGCGCACCGTCAGCGGGTAGGCCACGTTCTGGGCCACGCTGAGGTGCGGGAACAGTGCGTAGTTCTGGAACACCATGCCGAAATTGCGCTTGTGCGGCGGCGTGCGGGTGATGGGCTTGCCGTCAAGCAGGATCTCGCCGGCGGTCGGCGACTCGAAGCCCGCCAGCATCATCAGCGTGGTCGTTTTGCCCGAGCCCGAGGGCCCGAGCAAGGTCAGGAATTCGCCGCGCCGGATGTCGAGGTCGAGCTGACGCACGACCAGTTGCACGCCGTCGTAGGACTTTTGCACGCCTACAAAACGCACCAGTGGCTGCGTCGAAGCAGCGTTCGGCGCGCCGGTCGAGGTGGTCGTGGTGTCGTGCGTTCGGGTGGGCTGCATGGTGGTCGGGCGTTTCAGTCGTCCTGCTCGCAAGAAGGGTGCCGTCGCTTGCGCCGTCTTTACTGCTGTCTCTTCTGCAGTCGCTTCTGCTGGCGCTTCGGGCTGGAGTGTAGGCATGAGGGCGCAAATGCCTGTCGCTCGTCGAACGCTCGGCGTTGCCCGGCGTGTGGCGCAGCGACGTGCATCGCGCAGGCTGTGGCTGCCAGCGGCGCGAGCTGGCACGGTGCTTGAAGTGCGAGTACGACGCCTGCCTCGAGCGCACGTCCGGGCCCGCGGCCACCTGGTGCAGTTCTATTCGCGCCTGCCCTTGGGTCGACCCCCGGGTCGCGCTCGCGCTGCCGCGCCCGCAGGAGGGCTTCGAGCGCGGTGTTGCGGCCGGTCGACTTCGGCTTGCGGCATGTGACCGAACGCGTGCATGCCGAGCGCGGTCTGGCCTTGCAGTGCATGCCGACGCCACTCGGCCTCGCCTTCGGCGGCGAGGTTCAGGATCTGCAGCATGTGTTGGGCAACCGCGCGACAACGCCTGCAATTGGGCGCGGCACGAGGTGCGGGTCAGCGCGACAACGGCCGCAGTGGCAGGCGAAAAGCGGTTGCAGATCGTGATCGACGATGACGGGCCCGGCATCGGGGCCGACCGGCGAGATACCGTGATGGCACGCGCTGCGGGCTCGAACGAGTCGGTGCCTGGCAGCGGGTTCGGGCTCGGGCTCGAGCTTGTGCGCCGACGCATGGGTTTGCAGGTCGGCAGCGTGCAGTTGCATGCAGCGCCGGCCGGCGGGCTGCGTGTCGTGCAAGATTCCGGCTGCCTCAAGGCACTGCGCCGGGTATCCCGGCCCACAGCTTTTCCAAGGCGGCAGGAGGCATCGGCTTGACCAAGGCTTTTGCTTGTTGCCGCAATGCGGCTGCCGACCACGCTGCCGCCGACCGAGTGCTTGCCCAGACGGGTCAATAGGCCGCGACCCACGCATCCACCTTGGCCCGCAGCAAGCAGGTTAAGGACGATCTCTTCCCACCTCGGGCGGCCCACGAACACCGGCTCCCTCAAGCGTGAGCAATCGACGCGCAATTCCAGCCCCGTCTTTTTACAGGCCGAGCGGAAGTTATTCGCAAGATTGGCAGTGAACTCGGCAAGGTCGGTTGTCTCGTAGACCGCGCGGACCCCACCAGCTTCGGTGCCCGAGAACTCCAGCAGGCCGTTCACCGGCCGCTGCAGTCGCAAACCGTTGCGGTGCACCACTTGCAGCTGTGCCTGGTGCGAAGGCGGCAGCTCGTCTGCGTCGGCCAGAGCGTCTTCGATCGGCCCCAACATCAACGTCAGCGGCATGCGTAATTGATGGCTGATGCTGGAGACAAGGCCCTCTTGGCCCGGTTGAGCTCAGCCATCGCCTGGCGCGCCGACGCTCGTTCTCGAAGGCACTGGCGTTGACGACGGCAATGGTCACGGCGGAGACCTGCAAGTCGCAGCAGGTCGGGTTCGTACTCGGCCAGAGTCTGCATCGACAAGGCCAAAACGTCGGTGACCGACTTGGCTTCGCTCGTCCGAGCAGTGAGATCGCCAGCACCCGTGTTCGCCGCTGGGCGAGCATCTGGGTCGTCATCTGGATGACGGGGTGAAACAGCCCGCCGACCTGCCCGATCTGGTCCCGGATGGGACTGAAAAAGAACGTAAAGAAACACTCCTCCAGGAACCTGTGCCGTTCGAGGACGATGTGTTGGGTCTCCAGGAACGCTTTGTCGCCTGCCAAGGCAGCGTCATGCGCCTCGCCGATGACGGGCCACGCTTCTTCCCAGCACTCGGCAAAGTTCTGCGCCATCGAGCGCGGAGGCTTGTCGCCGCAGATGAGCCGGTAAGCATCGTTGTAGAGCTGTTCCCGGCCCCGCCCCCAGATGACGCAAATGGGCAGGTCCGAAGCCAGGCAGATGCTGACGGTCGTGGTCAGGCTTTGCGGCCACCCGGCCACCGGTCCGAGCGAGGGCGTCGATCAGTTCATCGATCGGATCAGGTCGCCCGTCGCCTTGCCGCCCGCGAGGAAAGCGAAGGAGTGGGGTGCGCTGGGGCTGTCGCTTTGATTCGTAGGCGCCCGTGGGTTCGGAACTGGCGCGCCGGAAAAGCGCCCGGTTTCGGCTGGGTCGCGCCTGCGTCGGACCGGCCTGCGCGGTGGCGATCGCCTCCAAAGTGTCGCCTTGAATCGTCTGCTCACGCTGGCACGATTTGCACACGCTGGCCAGGGTGTACGGCCCGATTCAGCGAGGCGGAATGTGCGTTTGCCGTATAACCTAAAGTCTTGTCATAGCATTTCGGAACACCATGAGCAGCGACGTACAAAAACGCATCGACGACATCGTCAAGGGGCACCGAGTGGTGCTTTTCATGAAGGGCACGGCCCAGTTTCCAATGTGTGGATTTTCCGGACGCGCGATTCAGATCCTGAAATCGTGTGCTGTCGGCGGCCTGAAGACCGTCAATGTGCTCGAGGACGAAGAAATTCGTCAGGGCATCAAGGACTACGCGCAGTGGCCGACGATCCCGCAGCTGTACGTCAACGGTGAGTTCGTTGGTGGCTCGGACATCATGACCGAGATGTACGAGGCGGGCGAATTGCAGCAGGCGCTGGGCAACCCCGCTTGACTGTCGCGGCCGCTTCGAAGGGAAGCGAACCGCATCGCGTGGTGGTGGGCATCACCGGCGCCACCGGTGCGATCTATGCGGTTCGGCTGCTGGCACGCCTGAGGTCGACGGGGCGCGAAACGCACTTGGTGGCCAGCCCGGCCGGTGTGCTGAACGCGCATCACGAGCTGGGAATGGACCGCAAGACGCTCGAATCGCTGGCCGACCGGGCCTACGGGCCCGGTGATATCGGCGCAGCCATTGCCAGTGGATCGTTCAACACCGACGCGATGGTGGTCGCACCGTGTTCGATGAAGACGCTCGCCGCGGTCGCGAACGGGTTGTCGGACAACCTGCTCAGCCGGGCTGCCGACGTCACGCTAAAGGAGCGCCGACGGCTGGTGCTGCTGGTGCGCGAGACGCCTTTCAACCTGGCCCACCTGCGCAACATGACGTCGGTGACGGAAATGGGTGGCGTTATTTTCCCGCCGCTGCCAGCGTTTTATCACCATCCGAAAAGCATCGACGAGTTGATCGACGACACGGTCGAGAGGGTCTTGGCCTTGCTGGGTGTCAGCGCGGCGACGCCCAAGGCGTGGTCGGGACTTTGAACCGTACGCCGAGCCGCAGGCGGTCGTCGACGCGTCAGGTCGGTGTGTAGACCCAGGACTTGCGTGCTCCGAACACGGCGTTGGGGTATTCGGCCCGCCCGCGGCTGCCGTTGTAGCGGCCGAGAGCCAGGTAGAGATCACCACGTTCCGTGTCGAGGTAATGGCGCAGGATCACGCAGCCGAAGCGCAGGTTGGTCTGCATGTGGAACAGCCTGCTGGAGTCGCCGTCTGCAAGCAGGCGTGCCCAGAAGGGCATGACCTGCATGTAACCGCGCGCACCGGCGCTGCTGATCGCATATTTGCGAAAGCCACTTTCAACTTGAACCAACCCGAGCACCAGCGCCGTTTCCAGCCCGGCGCGCTTGCTCTCGTACCAGAGCGTCTCAAGAAACTCCAAACGCACCGAATGCTCGGCTTTGCGCTTCATCAGGCGCTGACTCATCTCGCCGAGCCATTTCTGATAACCCAGACGCAACTCAGGCTGGTCGAACGAGGGCCGGGGCGGGGCGTTGTTGGCGATTGATGCCGACAGCGCCGACCTGACCGAATCGGCCAGCGGTTCTTCGGCCTGTCTGCCCGCCACTGCCGCGCGCGGCTGCAGCATCGCGGCGGGGGCCGCCAGCAGGGTGACCAACAGGCGACGCCGTTCTCCCCCCGCTCGGGAGAGGGCTGGCCTCATGCGGGCAGCAGAGCCTTCCGCGGAGCCGTCATCTCGTGGATCAGATGGCTCATCGCGTCTGCGACGGCAACAGTGGTCGCCAGTGCGTCGCGGCGGCCCTGGTATTCAACCGTGCCCGCCTGCAGGCCGCGGTCGGAGATGACGACCCGATGCGGTACCCCGATCAATTCCCAATCGGCAAACATCGCACCGGGGCGTTCACCGCGATCGTCCAGGATGACATCGATGCCTTGTGTCAGCAAATCGTCGTGCAGCCGGTCGGCGGCCGACTTCACGTCTGCAGAGCGGTCGTAACCGATCGGGCACAGCACCACCGCGAACGGCGCCAGAGCGGTCGGCCAAATCATGCCGCGCGCATCGTGGCTCTGCTCGATCGCAGCGCCCAGGATGCGGGTGACGCCGATGCCGTAACAGCCCATTTGCATCAGGCGCGGTTTGCCGGTCTCGTCCAGGAAAGTGGCGTTCATGGCCTCGCTGTACTTGGTGCCCAGAAAAAACACGTGGCCCACCTCGATGCCGCGCTGGATGGCAAGCACGCCGCGGCCGTCGGGAGACGGGTCGCCGGCCACGGCATTGCGGATGTCGGCCACCCGGTCGGGCTCGGGCAGGTCGCGTCCCCAGTTGACGCCCGTGAGGTGAAAGTCGGCCTCGTTGGCCCCGCAGACGAAATCGCTCATGGCGGCCACGGTGCGGTCAACCACCACCTTGACCGGCTCACGCAGGCCAACCGGGCCCAGATAGCCCGGCTTGCAACCGAAGTGCGAATCGATCTCGGCGCCCGTCGCAAAGCGAAAATTGTCAGTCAATCCGGCCAGCTTGCCAACTTTGGTTTCGTTGAGCGAGTGGTCGCCGCGGATCAGCAAAAGCCAGACGGTACTGCGCACCACCGCGCCCGACGCGTCGGTCTCGTCGGTGGCCAGGACCAGCGACTTCACCGTGCTTTGCAGCGACAGTCCGAGGTACTGCGCAACCGCTTCACAGGTGCTGGCGCCGGGTGTTGACGCCTTGCGCATCGCCTGGGCCGGCGGGCTGCGCCGGTCGATGAGAGACACGGCCTCGGCCAGTTCTATGTTGGCGGCGTAATCAGAATCCGGACAGTAGGCGATCGCGTCCTCGCCGGTCTCGGCAATGACCTGGAACTCGTGCGAACGGTCGCCGCCGATGGCGCCGGTGTCGGCCGCGACAGCCCGAAACGTCAGCCCCATGCGTTCGAAGATGCGCACGTATGCGGCGTACATCTGCTGGTAGCTTGCGCCCGCGGCCGCGACGTCACGGTCGAACGAATAAGCGTCCTTCATCGTGAATTCGCGGCTCCGCATCACACCGAAGCGCGGCCTGCGCTCATCTCGAAACTTGGTCTGGATGTGATAAAAATTCTTCGGCAGGGAGCGGTAGCTTCGCAGTTCTTGACGGGCGATGTCGGTGATGACTTCTTCGCTGGTCGGCTGAATGATGAAATCGCGGTCGTGCCGGTCTTTGACGCGCAACAGTTCCGGGCCCATCTTCTCGAACCGGCCGGTTTCGCGCCACAACTCGGCCGGCTGGACCACCGGCATCAGCAACTCAACCGCGCCGGCGCGATTCATCTCGTCGCGAATGATGGCTTCGATCTTGCGAATCACCCGAAGCGCAATCGGCATGTAGGTGTAGATGCCGGCTCCGAGCCGCTTGATGTAGCCGCCACGCATCATCAGCTTGTGGCTCACGACCTCGGCGTCAGAGGGGGCTTCCTTGAGCGTGGAGATGAAAAACTGGCTGGCTTTCATGGGCGGGACGGGTTGGCTGTCTGGGCGCGAAAACCGCCGAGCGCTGCGGGAAACCCAAGGGTTTGATTCCCGTCATGCCGATGCAATAATGGGGTAACGAACAAATTAGGGTTGATTATGCTCGACCGTGAAGGGTTCAGACCCAACGTCGGCATCGTCCTGCTCAACGGCAGAAACCAGGTCTTCTGGGGCAAGCGAATACGCACGCACTCCTGGCAGTTCCCGCAAGGGGGCATCAATTTCGGTGAAACGCCTGAGCAGGCGATGTTTCGCGAACTCCACGAAGAGGTGGGGTTGATGCCCGACCATGTGCGCATCGTGGCCCGGACGCGCGACTGGCTGCGCTACGAGGTGCCCGACTATTTCATCCGACGCGATGCGCGCGGTCATTATCGGGGTCAGAAGCAGATCTGGTTTTTGCTGCAATTGATGGGGCGCGACAGCGATATGAACCTGCGCGCCACCGACCATCCTGAATTCGACGCCTGGCGCTGGAACGAATACTGGATACCGCTCGAACTGGTCATTGAATTCAAGCGTGATGTCTATCAGATGGCTTTGACCGAACTGGCGCGGTTTTTGCCCCCCATGCGCAATCACAACCGCTATCTGCGCTCGAACATGCGCATGCAGCCGCGTGAAGATTTGATGTCGCCTGCGGGTGTGGATGTCGAGCTGCCGGCGCTGCTGCCGCAGCGCGCTCCTTGAGCCGGCGCCTTCAAACCAAGACCATGTTGTCTCGGTGGATCAGCTCTGGTTCGGCTGTGAAGCCCAGCAACCGCTCAAATTCGCTTGACGGTTTTCGCGCGATCAGTCTGGTTTCACTGCTGCCGTAGTTGGCCAGCCCGCGCGCCATTTCGGCGCCCTTCGGGCCGGCACGAACCGCGATCACGTCGCCCCGGTGAAAGTCGCCCTGGACCTCGACCACGCCGATTGGCAACAAGCTCTTGCCTTCATCGCGCACCTTGGCCAGCGCACCGTCGTCGATCACCACGGCGCCCCGCAGCTGCAGATGGTCGGCCATCCATTGCTTCCGTGCGGCCAGCTTCGCCGTTGAGGCGATCAGCAGGCTGCCGATCGCTTCGCCTGCTGCCAAACGGATCAGCACGTCGGGCTCGCGCCCCCAGGCGATCACGGTGCTCGTGCCGTTGCTGGCGGCACGTCGCGCGGCCAGCACCTTGGTCAGCATGCCACCGCGCCCGATGCTGCTGCCGGCGCCGCCGGCCATCGATTCCAATTCGGGAGCGCCCGCGCGGGCTTCGTGGATGAGAGTCGCGGCCGGGTCCTTGCGCGGGTCGGCCGAGTACAGGCCCGGCTGATCGGTCAGGATGACCAGTGCGTCGGCGTCGACGAGGTTGGCCACGAGGGCGCTGAGCGTGTCGTTGTCGCCGAATTTGATCTCGTCAGTGACGACGGTGTCGTTCTCGTTGATGACGGGGATGACCTTCAGGCCAAGCAGCGTCAGCAAGGTCGACCGGGCATTGAGGTATCGCTCTCGATCCGCCAGGTCGGCGTGCGTCAGCAACACCTGTGCGCTGCCCATGCCGTGCTCGCGCAGCTGGCTTTCATAGATCTGCGCCAAACCCATCTGGCCGACCGCTGCCGCGGCCTGCAGCTCGTGGATTTCGCGCGGCCGAACCGCCCAGCCCAGTCGTTTCATGCCTTCGGCTATGGCGCCGCTGGACACCATGATCACTTCGCGGCCCTGCGCGGCCAGTACCGCCATCTGGCGACACCAGTTGCCGACCGCAAACGCATCTACGCCACGCCCTTCGTCCGTCACCAAGCTGGAGCCGACCTTGATGACGATGCGCCGCGCCCGTTGCAGCACCGTGCTCATGGATCGGATGAACCGGCGGCAGCGTCGAAGCGGGGGTCGGGATCGTCGGGGATGACGTTGCGCAGCGACGCCACGTGCTGGTAGACCGCGCGGATCAGCGGTTCGCAGCCCTCGCGCGTGAGTGCAGAGATCTGGAATACGGGGCCTTTCCAGCGGTAGCGCTTGATGAAATCCTTCACGCGCGCCTCGCGCTCTTCAGCAGGCACCATGTCCAGCTTGTTCAGAACCAACCAGCGCGGTTTGTCGTGCAACGCCTGGTCGTACTTCTTCAATTCGGCCACGATCGCACGGGCCTGCTTGACCGGGTCGACTTCCGGGTCGAACGGCGCGAAGTCGACCACGTGCAGCAGCAGGTGGGTGCGCTGCAGGTGCCGCAGGAACAGATGGCCGAGGCCGGCGCCTTCCGACGCGCCTTCGATCAGGCCGGGAATGTCGGCCACCACGAAGCTTTGCTCGGGCGCGACACGCACCACGCCCAGATTCGGATGCAGCGTCGTGAACGGATAGTCAGCGATCTTCGGGCGAGCGTTCGAAATCGCGGCGATCAGCGTCGATTTACCCGCGTTGGGCATGCCCAACAGTCCGACGTCGGCCAGCACGCGCAATTCGAGCTTGAGTTTTTTCTGCTCCCCGGGCCAACCGGGCGTTTTCTGGCGCGGCGCGCGATTCGTGCTGGTCTTGAAATGCAGGTTGCCGAATCCGCCGTCGCCGCCCTTGACGATCAGCACCTTTTCGTCGGGCACCAGCAGTTCTGCGATCACCTCGTCGGTTTCGACATCCTTGATGATCGTGCCCATCGGCATGCGCAGCACGATGTCGGCGGCGGCCGCGCCATACTGGTCGGAGCCGCGGCCGTTTTCGCCTTGACGGGCCTCGTGGCGGCGTGCGTAACGGAAGTCGATCAACGTGTTGAGGTTGCGGTCGCCGACCGCAAACACGCTTCCCCCGCGCCCGCCATCGCCGCCATTGGGGCCGCCGAACGGGATGAATTTCTCGCGCCGAAAGCTCATGCAGCCATTGCCGCCTTCGCCTGCGACCACGTCGATGGTGGCCTCGTCTACGAATTTCATGGGGCTCGTCCGTTGCCGCGTTTTGCTGGGACGCGGAGCGTGGGGTGGATAGACCAGAGTGGCAGGGCGTCGCCACAAACGACGAAGCCCCGGCGGACCGGGGCTTCGATTGCGACCCGCCGCGGGGGCGGCGAGACAGTCAGACCGGACTGACGAACACTGTCTGACGGCTTTGTGGCCCTTTGACAGCGAAACTCACCTGACCGTCGGTCAGCGCGTACAACGTGTGATCCTTGCCGATACCGACGTTGGTGCCTGCATGAAACTTGGTGCCGCGCTGGCGCACGATGATCGCGCCGGCCGTGATCACTTCTCCACCAAAGGCTTTGACGCCGAGCATCTTGGGTTGCGAATCGCGGCCGTTTCTGGTTGAGCCGCCGCCTTTTTTCTGTGCCATGTGTAGCTCCTCGCTCAGCTTTCATCAGGGGACGCTCGCGCCCCTGTTTCAGCCGTTGACAGTGTTGATCTGAAGTTCGGTGTAAGTCTGGCGATGACCCTGGCGCTTTTGGTAGTGCTTGCGACGGCGCATCTTGAAAATGCGCACCTTGTCGTGCTTTCCCTGGGCCAGCACGGTGGCCAGCACGGTGGCGCCCATGACCAAAGGAGTTCCGACTCTCAAGTCCAGTCCGCTGCCCACAGCCAGCACCTGATCGATGGTGATCTCTTGGCCGACATCCGCAGCGATTTTTTCTACCTTGATTTTTTCGCCAGCAACAACCTTGTACTGCTTGCCACCGGTTTTTATGACCGCATACATATCAGCCCTTTCTGATCTTCTGATGTTTCTACTTCGTTTAAACGTTTTACCGAACGGACATTCAAGTGCCTGCGCCATGCAGTAAACCAAGCCCTTGAGTTTAGCATGAGCGCTTTGCTGTGTCGGCTCGGTGATTTTCGCGGCGGACAGACGCGCGATGCATTCAGGACGAACCGGCGTACGGCGGCGCATTCCGCGTCATTTCCCAGGCTCGCTGAACCCGTGACCACTCCGACAAGCGCATCGATGCCGGATCGGTGCCGGCCGACGCTACCGTGCTGGCAATCAACTGATCCAGCAGGATGTCCTGATCGGTACTGAGCGACGCTGGAAAACTCGGCACGATGCTGACCAGGCAATCAGCGCGCGGGCCGCGGCGAGACGTTGGAAAACCCAGGCCCGGCAGGCGGTACAGCAACTGCTCGTGTTCGAGCTTCAAACGTCGCAGTCCGTCCAGCGTGGGCACGTTGATCGATCGGCCGGCCGCCCAGGCGTAGCCGTGCACCGCAATCTGGCAGCGCACCGTGCCATCGTCGTCCAGTTCAAAAAATTCATGGTTGGCCACTTCGATGCGGATGTTGAGGTCGCCAGCGTCCGGGCCAGACCGTTGCCCGGCGCCGCCGACGAACAGGACATCACCGCCACGCACGCCGGGCGGTATGCGCACGCCGAGTTTGTAGCTGCGCGCGGGCAACTTGCCGGTACCACCGCACGGCTTGCAGCCTTGCCGATTGACGCCGGCACCGTGGCACGCCTGGCACTCGGCAAGCGATGCCATCCAGCCATACCAGGCCCGCTGACGAACCGAACCCTGCCCTGCGCACGACTCGCAAGCGCCAGCCAACACGCAAAAGCCTGCGCCGGCACAACCGGTACAGACGTCGGCCACCTTGCCGCGCAGTTCGCGGGTGCAGCCCAACGCCGCCTCCTCCAGCGTCAATCTGATTCGTCGACCGATGGCGCGTGCCGCCGGTGCTGCGGCCTGGCCAGGCGCGTCGCGGGCGCTGGTGGATTCTGCTTCGGCACGGCGTGCCTGGGCCCGTGCCGCGTCGGCGTCCTGGGCGACAGGGTTGTCGGCCGGCCGGGCCGGGCCGCGCGCAGGCGTTCGAGCCGATCCGGTCGTTACCCGCGTTGCAGGGCGAAAGCCGGAGACGCGGATCTGTTCGAAGGCGGTGTTGATGCGCTGTATCCGGCCGACAGCGTGAGGATGCTGGTTGCGGTCCGGATGCCACTGCGAGACAAGTTTGCGCCAAGCCGCCTTGACCTCGGTCTCGGTCGCCCCCGGGCTCAGGCCTAGTACGGCGTATGAGTTGTCGGTCTCCACTTCGGTCTCCCAAATCCCGCGCACCTGTGACCGGACCACGCAAAACGAAACGCTCGGCCGCTTGAATCACTTTAGAGCATCGATTGTTGTCTCAAATCGGTCGGGGAGGTTCAGACGCGCGGCATGAAAGCGCGGTCAGATCGGTGTGCCGCAACGACCGGCATGCCTGCCATGCGTGGCAAGGCAGCATTGACGTCGTCGCATCTGCTCGCGCCGCTGCGCAAGCTCACTCAACACTTTCACTGACTGCCGCAAGTCCTTATTTTTGAACGATTTTCCTGAATTGAAGATTGAATATATGTTGCTAAGTGTTTGATTCCATTGATTTTTAATGTGAGTTTCGTTGACCCCTGTCGCAGGCATGGGTTAAAGTGGGATTTAGTGCACATTAGTGGGTCTTTGTGGCAAACATCGTGTTTCAAGGGCCTGCCGCCCTGACGCTGGACAACAAGGGGCGCATTGCCATGCCGGCGCGTCACCGCGAGTTGCTGGCAGCCATGGGCGTGGGCCAACTCACGATCACGAAGCACCCGGAAGGTTGCCTGATGGTGTTTCCGCGGCCGGCCTGGGAAAACTTTCGTGACCGGGTCGCTGCGTTGCCGATGGACGCCAGCGGCTGGAAGCGCGTCTTCCTCGGCAACGCGATGGATGTCGACATCGACGCCTCGTTCAGAGTGTTGGTGGCTCCGGAACTGCGCGCTTCAGCCGGTTTGGTGCGCGACGTGATGTTGCTGGGCATGGGCAGCTATTTCGAACTGTGGGACCTGCAGCGACATGCCGAGCAGGAAGTGCAAGTGCTGCAGTCCGAGATGCCGGCCTCCCTCAAGGGTTTCAGTTTCTGAATGGCCGCCACCCGCGGATGGCACCACACCACCGTTCTGCTGGCCGAAGCGATCGATGCGCTGCTGACCACGCCGGACGGGGTTTACGTCGACGCCACCTTCGGGCGCGGTGGTCACGCGCGCGCGTTGCTGCAGCGGCTCTCGCCGCGCGGCCAGCTGGTGGCGATCGACCGCGACCCGGCCGCCATCGCCTCGGCCAGACAGGGTGAAGACCGGATCGACGACCCGCGCTTCAGCATCCATCACACGGCGTACGCACAAATGGCGCACACCCTGGCCGGTCTGGGCATTGCGCAGGTCGATGGCCTGCTGATGGACCTGGGCGTGTCGTCGCCACAAATCGACGACCCCGAGCGTGGCTTCAGCTTCCGTTTTGACGGGCCGCTGGACATGCGCATGGATCCCACGCGCGGCGAGAGTGCCGAGCAGTTCCTGGCCCGCGCCGACGAGCGCCACATCGCAGAGGTTATTCGTGACTATGGCGAAGAGCGGTTTGCTGTACGGGTTGCAAAGGCGCTTGTTGCTCGGCGCGAAAGCGGCCAGCCGGTGCGAACCACGCACGAGCTGTCCGCCGTCGTGGCTGGTGCGGTCAAAACCCGCGAACCGGGGCAAGACCCGGCGACACGCACCTTTCAGGCTCTTCGGATTTTCGTCAACGCCGAGCTGGAAGAACTCGCACAAGGGCTGAACGCGTCGCTGCAGCTGCTGGCGCCTGGCGGCCGGCTGGTGGTGATCAGTTTCCATTCGCTGGAAGACCGCATCGTGAAGACCTTCATGGTGCGCGAAAGCCGCACCGAGGTCGACCGCCGCGCCCCGTTCGCGCCCGACAAGCCGCACCGGCTGCAGACGCTCGGGCGTTTCAAGCCGGGCTACGCGGAGGTGTTGGCGAACCCGCGCTCGCGCTCGGCGATCATGCGCGTGGCCGAGCGCACCGATGCCGACCCGGTGCCGCGCGGGGCCGTGCAATGACGCGCTTGAACGTGCTGCTGCTGCTGGCGCTGGTGTTGAGCAGCCTTTATCTGGTGCGCGTTGCCTACGACGCTCGCCGGCTCTACACCGGGCTCGACCGGGCGCGCAACGAAGAGCGCCTGTTGTCGAACGAATACGAGCGGCTCAAGGCCGACAAGCAGGCGCAGGCCACACCGCTGCGGGTCGAGAAGACGGCCCGTGACAAGCTCGGCATGCGCACCACCACGCCCGCCGTGACGCAGTACCTGACGCTCGCCCGCGCCGCGTCGGCGCCCGTCGAGGTGCAGCCATGAAGCTGCCACGCCGGCCCGCGCCGAAGTCGCGCGGCGCCGTGCCCAACGTGCGCAGCGTGATGTATTCCACCAGCCCGCTGCTGGCTTCGCGCACGCCGCCGTGGCGCTCGAAGTTCTTGGTCGCGCTGGTCGGCCTGGGCTTTTGCATTCTGCTCGGACGCGCCATCTACGTGCAGATCATCGGCAACGACTTCTTCCAGCGTCAGGGCGAGATCCGTTACGCGCGCACGCTCGAACTGTCGGCCGCGCGCGGCCGCATCGTCGACCGCAACGGCCTGATCCTGGCATCCAGTGTGCCGGCGCCCTCGCTGTGGGCGATTCCGAAGGACTTCGCCGGGAACCCGTCCGACCAGCGGCCGCTGGCCAAATTGCTGGGCATGACGCCGGCTGAACTGAACAGTCGGCTCGACGACAGTCCCAACTTTGTCTGGCTGCGCCGGCAAGTCGATGAACAAGTCGCCAAGGACGTGCTGGCTTTGGGCTTGAAGGGTGTGCACCAGGTGCGCGAATTCAAGCGCAAGTACCCGGAGGGCGAGGCCGCGGCGCACGTGGTCGGCTTCACCAATGTGGAGGACCGCGGTCAGGACGGCATCGAGCTGGCGTTCCAGAAAGACCTGGCCGGCCAGCACGGCTCGCGGCGAGTCATCAAGGACCGCCTCGGTCGCGTGGTCGAGGAAATCGGTGACAGCGTGGCCGCGCTGGACGGCCGCGACATCACGCTGTCGCTCGACTCGAAGGTGCAGTTCTACGCCTATCAGCGCGTGCGCGACGCGGTGGCAGAGCACAAGGCCAAGGCCGGCAGCGTGGTCGTGCTCGACGTCGCCAGCGGCGAAGTGCTGGCTCTGGCCAACTATCCAAGCTACGTGCCTGGCGACCGCCGCAACCTGAAGGGTGAGCAGCTTCGCAACCGCGCGCTGACCGACACCTTCGAGCCCGGCTCGACCATGAAACCTTTCGTCGTGTCGATCGCGCTCGAGACCGGCCGCGTCAAGCCCGACACCGTGATCCAGACCGCGCCGGGGCACCTGACCATCACTGGTTCGACAATCCGCGATTCGCATCCGCACGGTGCGCTCACCGTCAACCAGGTGATCCAAAAGTCGAGCAATGTCGGCACCGTCAAGATGGCGATGCAGATGCAGCCGCGCGAGATGTGGCAAATGTTTTCGGCGGTCGGTTTCGGGCAGAAGCCGCAGATCAGTTTTCCCGGCGCGGTGACCGGCCGGCTGCGGCCGTACAAGACCTGGCGGCCGATCGAGCAGGCGACGATGAGCTATGGCTACGGGCTCTCGACCAGCCTGTTCCAGTTGGCTCGCGCCTACAGCGTGTTCGCGCGCGACGGCGAGCTGATTCCGGCCTCGATGCTGCACAGCCCCGGCATCGGCACCGAGGCGGCCGCGGCGCCGGCGCAGCGCATCATGTCGGCCCAGACCGCGCAGGCGGTGCGCCACATGCTGCAACTGGCGGCGGGCGAGGGCGGCACAGCGCCCAAGGCGCAGGTGATGGGCTACAGCGTGGGCGGCAAGACCGGCACGGCGCACAAGCAGGAGGGCAAGTCCTACGCCGGCAACAAGTACCGCGCCTGGTTCGTCGGCATGGCGCCGATCAACCACCCGCGCATCGTCGTGGCGGTGATGGTCGACGAACCCAGCAACGGCAAGTATTACGGCGGCGACGTTGCCGCGCCGGTGTTCAGCGAGGTCGTGCAGCAGACCCTGCGCATGATGGGCGTGCAGCCCGACCTGGAGGTGCGGCCGCAGATCATCGCCCGTCAGGTGCCGGCCGTGGAAGAGAGCTTTTGATGGCGCTGCTGCCACTCGACTCGGTGCAGGCGGCGGTCGACTGGCTGCGTCGTCGCGACGTGTGCATGCTGACCAGCGACAGCCGTTGCGTGGCGCCCGGCGATGCCTTCATCGCCTGGCCCGGCCATTTGCTGGACGGCCGCCAGTACGTGCGCCAAGCCGTCGCAGCCGGCGCACGCGCTTGTCTGGTCGAGGCCACTGGTGCCGCTGACTTCGATTTTGGGCCCGCCGACAACGTCGCAACGCTGGCCCAGCTGGAGGCGTCGAGCGGCCCGATCGCCAGCGCCTTTCTCGGCGATCCCAGCGAGCGGCTGCGGGTCGTGGCGTGCACCGGCACGAACGGCAAGACGTCGACCTCGTGGTGGACCGCACAAGCCCTGACCGCGCTCGGCCAGCGTTGCGCCGTGGTCGGCACCTTGGGCATCGGCACGCCGCCGCACGGCGACACGCCTGCCGTGCTCGACGCCACCGGCCTGACAACGCCCGACCCGCTGACGCTGCAGTCCGCCTTCCGGCACCTGGCCGACACGGGCTTCGCGGCCTGCGCGATCGAGGCCTCGTCGATCGGCCTGAGCAAGCAGCGGCTGGCCGGCACGCGCATCGAGGTGTCGCTGTTCACCAATTTCACGCAGGACCACCTCGACTTCCACGGCAGCATGGACGCCTATTGGCAGGCCAAGCGTGCGCTGTTCGACTGGCCCGGCCTGAAGGCCGCGGTGCTCAACATCGACGACGCGCGCGGCTTGGCGCTGTCGACCGAATTGCAGGGTCGTGGCCTCGACGTGTGGACCTGCTCGCGGCACGCGTCGGCGCGGCTGCGCTCGAGCGCCGAACGCTACGTGGATGGCGGGCTGGGCTTCGAGATTCACGAAGGCGACGCGAGCGCGACCGTCGCGAGCCGCCTGATCGGCGCTTACAACGTGTCGAACCTGCTGGTCGTGATCGGCGGCCTGCGCTCGCTCGGCGTGACGCTGGCCGACGCGGTGCGCGTGGTGCCGCTGCTGACGCCGGTGCCGGGCCGCATGCAGAAGGTGGCTGTCGAGTCGGCCGACTTCGAGCACGGTGCGTTGCGGCCCGAGGTGGTGGTCGACTACGCGCACACGCCCCATGCGCTGGAACAGGCGCTGCTTGCGCTGCAGCCGCTGGCCGCGCAGCGCGGCGGGGCGCTGTGGTGCGTGTTCGGCTGCGGTGGCAACCGCGACGCCGGCAAGCGGCCGCTGATGGGCGCGCTGGCGCAGCGGCTTGCGCAGCGCGTGGTAATCACCAGCGACAACCCGCGCCTGGAAGCGCCGGCCTTCATCCTGCTGCAGATCGTGGCCGGGCTGGCGGGCCATCAGCAAGGCGTGCGCGTCATCGAGGATCGCCGCGCCGCCATCCGCCATGCCGTGCGCGCGGCCGATGCCCGCGACGTCATCCTGATCGCCGGCAAGGGCCACGAGGATTACCAGGACATCCGCGGTGAAAAGCTGCCGTTTTCCGATGTCGCCGAGGCGCAGACGGCACTGCTGATGCGGGGCATTCCGGCGTGATGACCCTGGCCCGGGCGCATGCCCTGCTGCCCGGCTCCACGTTGGTTGGCGACGGTTCGGTGCGCGTCGAGCGCGTGCACAGCGACACGCGCAGCCTGCGCGCCGGCGACTTGTTCGTCGCGCTGCGCGGCGAGCGTTTCGATGCGCACGACTTTTTGCCGCAGGCCCGCGTGATGGGCGCCTTGGCGGCGCTGGCCGAACGCGGCCTGCATGCCTCTGGCCTGCCCGGACTGCAGGTCACCGACAGCCGGCAAGCCTTGGGCGGACTGGCCGCGGCGTGGCGGCAGCAGATCGAGCTGCCGCTGATCGCCGTGACCGGCAGCAACGGCAAGACCACCGTCACGCAAATGGTCGCGGCCATCCTGCACGCCTGGCTGGGCGACGCGGCGCTGGCCACCGCGGGCAACTTCAACAACGACATCGGTGTGCCGCTGACGCTGCTGCGGCTGCGCCAGGACGAGGTCTGCTGGCATCGCGCCGCGGTGCTCGAACTCGGCATGAACCACCCCGGCGAGATCGCCGCGCTGGCCGCGATGGCCGCGCCGAGCGTCGCGCTCGTCAACAACGCGCAGCGCGAGCACCAGGAATTCATGCACAGCATCGCCGCGGTGGCGCGCGAGAACGGCGCCGTGATCGAAGCGCTCGGGCCGACCGGGGTGGCCGTGTTCCCGGCCGACGACGACCATGCGCCGCTGTGGCGCGGCTTGGCCGGCGCGCGCCCGACGTTGACCTTCGCGTTGCAGGGCAACGCCGACGTCTGCTGCCACGCCGAGTGGAGCGGCGACCGCTGGGCGCTGATGCTGCACACGCCCGCCGGCAGCGTCACGCTCGGCCTGCACGTGACCGGCTGGCACAACGTGCGCAACGCGCTCGCGGCCGCCAGCTGCGCGCTCGCCGCCGGCTGCCCGCTTGATGCCATCGGCCGCGGCCTGGAGGCATTCCGTCCGGTGCCGGGCCGTTCGCAGTGGCGCAGCTACTCCGGCGTCGGCGCGCAGTCGGTGACGCTGATCGACGACACCTACAACGCCAACCCCGATTCGGTGCGCGCCGCCATCGAGGCGCTGGCCGCGCTGCCCGGGCCGCGCTGGCTGGTGTTGGGTGACATGGGCGAGGTCGGCCAGCAGGGCCCGGCGTTCCACCTCGAGGTCGGTCTGCACGCGGCCGAATGCGGCATCGATTCGCTGTGGACCGTCGGCGAAGCCAGCCGCCACGCGGCCGAGGCCTGTGCCGGCACTGGCACGACGGTGCGCCACTTCGGGCAGGTCGAGCATCTGATTGCGGCCTTGCCGCAGGCGCCGGCCTGTGCGAGTGCGCTGGTCAAGGGCTCGCGCTTCATGCGCATGGAGCGCGTCGTGCAGGCCTTGACGGACGCAGCGGGCGTGACGGGCGCCGTCGCACCCGTCGTGCAGGCGCTGACAAGTGCGACGGGCGTGACGGGTGCGACGGGTGCGACGGGGGCCGGTCATGCTGCTTAGCCTGTCGCAGTGGTTGCAGGGGCTGTCGCCGGAACTCGGGTTCTTCCGCGTGTTCCAGTACCTGACCTTTCGCGCCGTGATGGCGGCGCTGACGGCGCTGCTGATCGGCCTCGCCTTCGGGCCCTGGGTGATCCGCCGGCTGGTCGCGCTGAAGATCGGCCAGCCGATCCGCAGCGACGGCATCCAGGCGCACCTGACCAAGCGCGGCACGCCGACGATGGGCGGCGTGCTGATCCTGATCTCGATCGGCGTCTCGACGCTGCTGTGGTTCGACTGGAGCAACCGCTTCGTCTGGATCGTGATGATCGTGACCGTCGGCTTCGGCGCGATCGGCTGGGCCGACGACTGGCGCAAGGTGGTGCACAAAGACCCCAACGGCATGCGCTCCGTCGAAAAGTATTTCTGGCAGTCGCTGATCGGGTTGGTGGCGGCGTTCTACCTGGCCTTCAGCGTCAGCGAAACCTCCAACCTGCGCGTGCTCGAACTGTTCCTGCGCTGGGTGCAAAGTGGCTTCTCGAACGACTTGCCGCCAACCGCCGACCTGATCGTGCCGTTCTTCAAGACGATCAGCCACCCGCTCGGCGTCTACGGCTTCATCGCCCTGACCTATTTCGTGATCGTCGGCGCCAGCAACGCCGTCAACCTGACCGATGGACTCGACGGTCTGGCGATCATGCCGGTGGTGATGGTCGGCTCGGCACTGGGCATCTTTGCCTACGTGACCGGCAACGCCAACTTCAGCCGCTACTTGCTGATTCCGTACATCCCGGGCGCCGGCGAATTGCTGATCTTCTGCGCCGCGATGGCCGGCGCGGGTCTTGCCTTCCTGTGGTTCAACACGCACCCGGCGCAGGTGTTCATGGGCGACGTCGGCGCGCTCGCGCTGGGCGGCGCGCTCGGCACCATCGCTGTCATCACGCGGCAGGAGATCGTGCTCGGCATCATGGGCGGAATCTTCGTCGCCGAGGCGCTGTCGGTGATGCTGCAGGTCGGCTGGTTCAAGTACACCAAACACCGTTTCGGCACCGGTCGCCGCATCCTGAAGATGGCGCCGCTGCACCACCATTTCGAGAAGTCGGGCTGGCAGGAGACGCAGGTGGTGGTGCGCTTCTGGATCATCACGATGCTGCTGTGTCTGGTCGGGCTGGCCAGCCTGAAGCTGCGCTGAAGACCACACCATGAACCACCTGAGCGGCATCACGGTGCTCGTGCTCGGCCTGGGCGAATCGGGCCTGGCGATGGCGCGCTGGTGTGCGCGCTGCGGCGCCGACGTGCGCGTCTGGGACTCGCGCTCCGAGCCACCGAACGCTGCGCGGCTGGCGCAACTGGTGCCCGCCGCGGTGCGTTTGCAGGGACCGCTTGACGCCGACGCGCTGGCCGCCGCGCTGGCCGGCGCACGGCTGGTGCTCAAGAGCCCGGGCCTGGCGCCCCATGACCCGCTGATCGCGTCCGTCCTGGCGCTGGCGGCGCAGATGAGCGTGCCGGTGCAAAACGAACTCGATCTCTACAGCAGCGCGCTGGTCGATCTGAAGGCCGGCCGCGGCTACGCGCCAAAGGTGCTGGCGATCACCGGCACCAACGGCAAGACCACCACCACCGCGATGACTGCGCTGCTGGTGGCACGCACCGGCCGGCGCGTCGCGATGGCCGGCAACATCGGGCCGACGCTGCTCCAAACGCTGGCCGATGCGCTCGACCTCGAGCCGGCCGTGGCGTCGAGCGCGGCGCCCATGGTGGGTGAACCCGCGCCCGTGTTCATGCACCTGCCCGAGGTGTGGGTGCTCGAACTGTCGAGCTTTCAGCTCGACGGCGTGCAGGGCTTCGAAGCCGATGCTGCCGCCGTGCTCAACGTCACGCAAGACCACCTCGACTGGCATGGCGACATGGCGTCGTATCTCGCGGCCAAGGCGCGTGTCTATGGGCAGCACGCCGTGATGGTGGTGAACCGCGACGATGCGCGGGTCGAGGCGATGGTGCCCGCGCCGCTGCCGTCGAAGGCGCGCCAGCCGCGGCCGGTCGCACGCACCGTGGTGCGCTTCGGTCTGCACGCACCGCGCCATCCTGGCGATTACGGCCTGGTGGTCGAAGGCGGCATGGCCTGGCTGGTGCGCGCGCTCGAGGCCGACGAGTCGCTCAAACGCAGCCGCGGCGGCAAGGGCGGCGAAGGCGCGCAGGACATCCACCTGCAGCGCCTGATGCCGGCCGACGCGCTGCGCGTGCGCGGCCGCCACAACGCCGCCAATGCGCTCGCCGCGCTGGCGCTGGCCACCTCGATCGGCTGCCCGCTGGCGCCGATGCTGCACGGCCTGCGTGAATACGGCGGCGAACCGCACCGGGTCGAATTCATCGCCAGCGTCGACGGCATCGATGCCTACGACGACAGCAAGGGCACCAACGTCGGCGCCACGGTGGCTGCGCTGGCAGGGCTGGGTGCCGACCGCGCGCCGTCCAAGCTGGTGGTGATCCTGGGCGGCGACGGCAAGGGTCAGGATTTCGCGCCGCTGCTGGCACCGGTGCGCCAGCATGGGCGCGCCGTGGCGACGATCGGCCGCGACGCGCCGGTCATCGAGCAGGCGCTGGCCGATGCCGGCGTGCCGCTGCAGCGACACGCCACGCTCGAGGCCGCCACACGCTGGTGCTTCGACCACGCGCTGTCCGGCGACGCCGTGTTGCTCAGCCCGGCCTGCGCCAGCCTGGACATGTTCCGCAACTACGCGCACCGGGCCGACGTGTTCGTGGCCGAGGTGCACGCCGTGCTGGCGCAGCGCGGGGTGATGGCGTGAGCCCGTTGGGCGGCCCCAAGGGCGAACACCGCAGTGCGCAGCACGAAGGTTCTCCAATGAGCGCGCCGGGCCGCCCCAAGGGCGAACACCGCAGTGCGCAGCACGAAGGTCCTCCAATGAGCGCGCCGGGCCGCCCCAAGGGCGAACACCGCAGTGCGCAGCACGA
>ENA-OFCX01000085-OFCX01000085.1-metagenomes-genome-assembly--contig:-NODE-85-length-48526-cov-9.758371_pt1 | contig 48526 bp, 47 predicted proteins | sample MGYA00153384_OFCX01 | MGnify analysis MGYA00153384
CTTGGCTTTCCACCAGTTTCCCGAAAGGATCAGGATCTGCATTGAAATGTAGAGCAACTGCTCCGCATTCGATGATCAATTTCCTCAACTCTGCACTCGCTTTTCCTTGGCGAATAATGAGTCGCCCGCCTAGCGTTTCCAGATTTCTCGCCAGTGATTCTAATGAGCCGCAGAGGAAATGCTGGCGATTCGGCCCCGTCCAATCGTGTTCACTTTTCCACTGACTAAGAATGTAAACAGGAACTACGGGCAATCCTTGTTCTGCTGCTCTAAATAATGAAGTATTGTCTGCAACACGCAGATCGCGCCGGAACCAATGAATTACAGAAGTTTGTCCATCTAACATCTGTGAAAATGTCGCGCGTGTGTGTTTGCGCAAGCCTGAAAGCAGGTCGGAATGATGCGCCAATCGAAGTGCCTCATAGATGTGGATCAGCCAGCATCCGCCAGCAGCTTCTCGACTTTTTTAATGACAGCCGGAGCTAATTTCCCATCAACTCGTTTGGATGAATCTACGATTTCCTTCAGTTCAGCAAGAGCTTGCTCTGCGACAATTAAAGACTTTTTGCCACCGCCGTGTTTTTTGTCGGGGAAATATTTTGTGAAGGTTGTACCCGCTTTACTGATGCATAAACGCCAGCCCTCGAACGCAGCTGTTTCATAAGTGAATCGTGTTAAATTTCGTTTTGACTTCATTTTTTATGGGGATTATTGCGAATAAACGTTCTTACTAAAGCGGTAACAGAAAGAGATTTCTAGCGAAAAGTTCGAGAATTTTGTAAAGCGATCGTTTAGGGATTTTGAAAATAGTTGAAATAAACTTTGCAAGCGACCTTCCGGCATCATTTATTTCGGCCCCCGCGAGCAATTTCATACACTCCGTCGGTCCTCTCTGTTGCTTTTTCATCAAGGCTGCAACGCTCGCAAGAGGGTAACCCGGTAACCAAGAATACACATGTCAGCAATTAAACTCGCTCGTTTCGAGCTACCAAATCGCCTCGTCCGTGACGAGGAAACCGCCACCGATACTTACGCCCAATTCACCGCCGAGCCATTCGAGCGTGGATATGGCCACACGATTGGTAACACACTACGCCGCGTGTTGCTTTCCTCTCTCGAAGGTGCATCGATCACCTCAGTCCGCATCGCCGGTGTGCAGCACGAATTTTCCAGCCTTCCGGGCGTAGTTGAAGACGTCACCGACATCGTGCTCAACATCAAGCAGTTGGCGATCCGGATGCAGGGTGAGGGGCCCAAGCGCCTCCAGCTGTCGGCGACGGGCCCGGTCGATGTGACCGCGGGGATGATCGCGATGTCGGGCGACATCGAGATCATGAACCCCGACCTGCTGATCTGTCACCTCGACGAAGGCGCGACGCTCAACATGGAGCTGACCGCCGACGTGGGGAAGGGCTATGTGCCCGCCGCGTCGAACCGCCCGGCCGATGCGCCGATCGGGCTGGTGCCGGTCGACGCGCTGTACTCGCCGGTCAAGCAGGTCGCGTACAAGGTGGAAAACACCCGCGTCGGCCAAGAGCTCGATTACGACAAGCTGACCCTGACGATCGAGACCGACGGCACCGTCAGCCCCGAAGATGCGTTGGCGTTCGCCGCGCGCATCCTGCAGGACCAGCTGCAATTGTTCGTCCACTTCGACGATGCGATGGTTCGATCGGCCCCGTCGGGCATGATCGGCGGCGCCGCCCCGGCCCCGATCGGCAGCGAAGCCCAGATCGCCGCCGACACCAATCAGCTCAATCGTTACCTGCTCAAGAAGGTCGACGAGTTGGAATTGTCGGTTCGTTCGGCCAATTGCCTCAAGAACGACAACATCATCTACATCGGCGACCTGGTCCAGAAGACCGAAGCCGAAATGCTCCGCACCCCGAACTTCGGGCGGAAGTCGCTGAACGAAATCAAGGAAGTGCTGGCGAGCATGGGCCTTCGGCTGGGGATGGACATCCCCGGCTGGCCGCCGGAGAATATTGAAGAGATGGCCAAGAAACTGGAGCAGGAATTGCTCGGATAAAAGTGGTACTTTTATCCGGTTAGAAACAAGGAGGGCCGTCCCGCGAGGGGCGGCCCTTTTTGGTTGCGTCCCGTCACCTTGGGAATTTGTAACTTGCGCGCGCCGCCGGGTTGGAGTGACCTGGCATCGCCAAAGACGGGCAGGTGTGGCCGAATCCACCTGGTACTTGTCCTGAGCCCGGGCAGGCGATCGCGGGCTGGCGGAGCGGACGGGCGTTGCCCGACCGACCCGCCGTATCGACCCCATCCGGCCACTTTGCCCCAGCAACCGACTGGGAGAATGACCATGAAGCATGCCCTTATTATCGCTGCGCTGACCTTCGGGCTGGCGGGCCTGACCGGCGCGGCGCCCGCCACCGCGGCAAGCCGCAATTTCGATTGCTCGAAACCCGCCAACGCCAACAAGACCGCCTGCAAACCGGCCACCCATGCCACAGCGCCAGCGGCCAAGGCGAAGGTCGCGACCAAGGCGGCAACAAAACCCGCCGCGCCCAAGGCCAGGCCAGCCGTCGTAGCGGTGAAGACCGAGCGCAGCTACGATTGCTCGAAGGCCGGTAACAAGGGCAAGGCGCAGTGCAAGACGACCGCGGTCGCGATCGCCAAGCCAGTCGCGCGGCCGGCCGCCCGGCCCGCGACGACGACGTCGGTGGCGCGCAATTATGATTGCGCCAAGGCCGGCAATGCTACCAAGCAACAGTGCAAGACCGGCGCGGCGCGGACCGCCGTCGCCGCCGCCACACCAGCCCGCCGCCCCGCCGCCCGGCCCGCGGCCCCCGCGCGCCGCACAGCGGCCGCAGCCGCCACCAGCGACAACCAGGTCGCCGCCGGCGCAATCGCTCGCTGCAAGGATGGCCTCTACAGCCACGCCGCCCGCCGCGACGGCGCATGCTCGCGGCACGGCGGGGTCGGGACCTGGATGAAGGGATGAGTTAGGCGCTGGTTCGTCAGGCGCTCGAGGAGGGGCGGTTCCGGGAGGGGCCGCCCTTTTTCACGCTACTTATGGGGTGCTCATCGCGACCGACATCATGTTCGCGCGCCCTACAAATAAGTGTAGTTGATTACTTCAGCGGGCTCTGAGACCGGCAAAGACCCGTTATCGGTGTGCAAGATCGAGGAAGAGGGATGGACCCGATATGGCGACGACCGGGTTCCGCCGGCGTGGGGACCGACCGCGAACGCCGCGACCGGGGAGGGGTAAAGCCGGGGGCAGCGCTTGGTATAACCTTGACTTTGGCGGCGCGATCGGGTTGAGGCATCGCTCTCCCGAAAAGAGACGGATATGCGCAGCCGCCGATGAGTGCTGCGTGGCCGGGGTTACCTGATACGGACCCCCGACGAACAGAAGGAATATCACCATGCGCCATCGTGTTGGCCATCGTAAACTGCAGCGCACCACCGCCCATCGCCTCGCGATGTTCCGCAATATGGCCGCCGCGCTGATCAAGCATGAGCAGATCACCACCACCACCGCCAAAGCGAAGGAGCTTCGGCCCTACGTCGAGAAATTGATCACGCTGGCCAAGAAGGGCGGGCTGTCGAACCGCCGGCTGGCGATGAGCCGGTTGATGGACGACACCCAGCTGGCGAAATTGTTCGACGTGCTGGCCAAGCGCTATGCCGACCGCGAGGGCGGATATTGCCGCGTGGTCAAGGCCGGGATCCGCATGTCGGACGCCGCCGCGATTTCGATCATCGAATTCGTCGATCGCGATGTCACCGCCAAGGGCCAGGATTCGGGCCCGGTGATGGGCGAAGAGGAACTCGCCGACGCCTAAGGCTGCGGCGCTGACGTCCAGTATCGAGACGCTTCGGGCGCCGAGCGGGGAAACCTGCTCCGGCGCCCGATGTTTGTGCACGCCCCGGCGTTAACGCGGTTAGCTGACTTGGTTACCAACTAGCGCCGTAACATTGGTCGGGATTAGCTTTCGCCTGCTCGAGTGACCACAGGGGAACAATCATGCCAGTACCACCAGCAACCACCATCAGCGGAACGCCAGGCGACGACAATCTGGTCGGCACCGGCGGCAATGATGTGATCGACGGCCGCGAGGGCAATGATGTCATCAATGGCGGACTGGGCAACGACTGGGTGACGTACCAGGACGCGCCGAGCGCGGTGCAGGTCGTCCTGACGCCGACCGGCGGCGGGTTTGGCAGCGGCGGGTTTGGCGACGACGTGCTGACCAGCATCGAGAATGTCGTCGGATCGAACTATGACGACTTCATCTCGGCGAGCAGCGCCAATCCGCTGGCGACCGACAATATCTTCAACGGGCTGGGCGGCAATGACAGCCTGCTCGGCGGGCGCGGCAACGACACGCTGTACGGCGGCGACGGGCAGGACATGATCTACGGCCAGCAGGGCGACGATCTGCTCTATGGCGAGGCGGGCAACGACTTCATGCGCGGCGGCAGCGGCAATGATACGCTCGACGGCGGCGCGGGGTTCGACCGGGTGAGCTTTTTCCCGACCGGGAGCGACACGGTGGCGAGCGGGGTGACGGTCTCGCTGCTGCTGCAGGGCGTGGCGCAGAACACTGGCCAGGGGATGGACACGTTGGTTGGGATCGAGGCGCTGTCGGGGACTCCGTTCAACGACAGTTTGACCGGGGATAATAACGCCAACTGGCTGGTCTCGGCCGACTTTGACGGGGCCGGCGGGGACGACCAGCTCTACGGGCTTGGCGGCAATGATTTGCTCGAGGTCGCGGCGGGGAACCACATTCTCGACGGCGGGACGGGGTTCGATACCTTGTCGTTCAACGCGCTCGGCTTTGCCTTGCCCAATGGCGTAACGGCCTCGCTCGCGCTGCAGGGCGCGGCGCAGGTCACCGGCATCGGCAGCATGACGATCACCAATGTCGAGGGCCTGTCGGGAACGTCGTTTGGCGACACGCTGACCGGCGATGCCGCCGCCAACGGCCTGTATGGCGCGGGGGGTGACGACGTGCTTAGCGGCGGCGCGGGCAATGACGTCTTGTATGGCGACGGGATCGTCAGCGCCTACGATTCGACCGGCAACACCGTCGGCCCGCAAGTCTATGCCGACGTCACGCCGTTCGAACAGATACCGGGCAATGACGTGCTCGACGGCGGGCTTGGCGACGACCGGTTATACGGCGGGCGCGGCGACGACGTGCTGACCGGCGGCAAGGGATCCGATTTGTTCGTGATCGAGGCGCAATCGGGCCACGACCGGATCACCGATTTCAAACATGCCGATACGATCGTGTTCGACCCGACGAGCGGGGCTCTGTCGTTCAGCGACCTGGTGTTCACCGCGGTGGGTAAGGATACGTTGATCAGCTGGGGCACGGGCGACACGTTGCTGGTCGAAGGAGCCAAGCCCAAGTCGTTCGGTGTGGGCGACTTCAGCTTCGGCGCGCCGGCGGCGGCGGCGGCGGCGCATGCGGCGCTGGTGGCACCGAGCGACCAGGCTGGCGGGTATCACAACGCAATGATCGGCAGTCACGATATGATGTTCGGCTGAGGTTGGGAAGCGATGCGAGGAGGGCCGCGGCTTAACCTGCGGCCCTTTTTTTGTGGGTGGGTTGTGGCGGCGATTGATGACTTTTGGGCCGGATTCGGATCAGGTCACCTGACGTCCGGAAATGGCACGGCCATCTCGGTTAATTCCCTGGGAACCATTTGATCGTCGGAATCGTATTTCCCCTCGCCATGAATTTCGCACGACGCGGGTTTGAATGGCAGGGAGAAATTATGAAAAAGTTTGTACTCGGTTTAGTCGCCCTCTCCGTGTTTGCGTCAGCACCGGCTTCGGCAGCTCAGTTTGATTTTACCTTCGACACGACCAGCACCTTGTTTGGCGGACCAACCCAGACGATCCGCGGGATGTTCACGACGTCCGACACGCCGGTCGATCGCTTTGGCCAGGCCGGCCTCGCCATCACCGGCATTTCAGGGACCATCAATGGCGTCCCGATCAGCGGTCTGTTCGATATCCCGGGCAACCCTTATTATTACCTCACTTCGGGGCCGACATTCCTCGACGGCAGTGGCGTCCGCTTCAACGCGGGCGCTGCGCAAAACATCGCCTTTTTCCATCAGGACAATGTCGCTTCGAACGTCTATCGGGTCAATGGAAACGGCACCATCTCTGCCTTCGGTCCCGCTACCTCGAGCCGGGTAGCGGCGGTCAGTGCAGTGCCCGAGCCAGCGACCTGGTTGACGATGCTCCTTGGGTTCGGCGCGATTGGATTTGCAATGCGCCGTCGGTCAAAGGTCGTTAAGGCAATTGCTAACGCCTGACCTGCGTCAGTTAGGGCGCTCAACCCTAGTCAGAAACACGAAAAGCCGCTGACCGCGAGGTTGGCGGCTTTTTTTCAAGGCGATGATCGACAGTGACTCGGCGGCGGATGACAGACTGCTATGGCCCCATTTCCGCATGACCGAGCTGGCCGTTGTCGGCGTCGAGATCGCGCAGGTCGCGGCCGCGGGTCTCCTGGCCGAACCAGGCGATCAGCGCGAACGCCAGCGCGGTCGGGAGCATGACCAGCAACGACGAAAGGCCCATCGACAGGCTGACCCCGCTGATCGTCAGCCCCTGCGCCAACAGCCCGCCACCCTTGGTGCAGGCGGCAACCCAGCCGGTCGCCCGGGCTCGCACCCGCAACGGGAAACTTTCGGCGGTATAGGGCAGGACGATCGCGATCACGCCGTTGGTCCCGACGATCAGCAACGCCACCGGCAGGACGGGGCTTCCGCTACCCGCCAGTTCGAGGCGCAGCACCAGCAGCAGGCCGACCAGGGTCAAGCCGATCATCGTCGCGAGCGCCCATTTGGTGCTCCACCTGCTATACAATAACGCCGCGACGAACACCGTCGGAAAGGCGATCAGCGCGCTCTCAGCGAGCAATTTGCTCGACACGCCGACCGAATAGCCCTTGGCGACCAGATCCGCCGGCAGCCACAGCAGCAGGCCGAAGTTGATCAGCCCCCACGACAAAGCGCAGATGCTGAGCGCGGCCAGTTTGCCGTAGAGCCTGAGCCCGGTCAGCGCGTGCGATCCGGGTTGGCGCGCGCTGCGGACCGCGACCTCGACCGCGCTGGCCCGCTGCGCCTTCGCGCCGAAGCGGCGCATCACGGCTTGTGCCTCCTCCACCCGGCCGCGCGCCAGCAGGAACTTGGCCGATTCCGGGATCAGCGCGCCGAGCAGGACGAGCGTCAGGCCCGTCGGCAGATTGGCGAGCCACAGGATGCGCCAGCCGAAGATCGGCTGCAGCACCGCCGACAGGCCGCTGGCAGCAAAATAGCCGCCGACCGCGCCGAGCCCGCCGACCAGCACGAGGCTCCATCCGCGATGCTTGCTGGGCATCATTTCGGCCAGCAGTGCATAAGTCACCGGCAACATCCCACCCGCCGCGGCGCCCATCACGAAGCACATCGCGATGTTCCAGGCGAGGCTTGGCATGGCGCCACAGATCGAGGTGCCGACGAAGATCACCGCCGACAGCAGGATCGATGCCTTGCGGCCATAAACGTCGGCGATCCAGCCCCACAGCACCGACCCGGTCACGGTCCCGGCCAGCGCGAAGAACGGCACCAGCGACACGGTTTGCTTGGGCACCCCATATTCGCTGATCATGCCCGGCACGGTGAAACCAAGCGAAGCCGGCTTCATCACGTCGATCACCAGCGCGATGACCAGCACCGCCATCAGGCCCCAGTGCGCCAGCGAGAGCGGTGTATCTTCCGGCGCCGCGATCACGATGTCCGCGGCCGCCGTGCGCTGTGCAGCGAGGTTGCGCGGCAGCAAGCCGTACGCCGCGAGCAATGTCCCGAGCACGATCAGCGCCATGCCGCCCACCATCGCATGGTCGATCGGCATGCCCGCCAGGCGGTAGTGCATCGACCGGGCGATCACGAACATCGGGAGATGCGCGGCCACGCCCGCCGTCACGGCGATGCAGCCGATCACAAACGCCCACACGGCCTGCCGGTCGGACAGTGTCTTCTTTATCGCCTGCATGTGGTGGTCCTAATTCCCGGCACCCATCCTACGCGCAACCCTAGCGCAATTCCTTGCGGCTGAGTTTATTGTCCTGATCGGTGTCGTAATTGGTGAAGCGGCGGGCGGCGGCCTTGTTGAATTCGTCGACCGTGACCCGCCGGTCGAGATTGAAGTCGGTCATCGCCACCGGCTGGGCGACGTCGGTGCTGGTGTTTCGCCCGCCACCGGGATGGACGCGCGTGGCCGACGGCACCGAACCGCTCGACACGATTGCGACCTGGCCTTTGGGTACCGGCGCCGACGACGTCGGGGTCGGGCGGCGGCTTGAAAGAGTGGCGCCTTCGCCGCCGGCGACGCGGGTCCGGGACGGTGCGTCGCGTTCATAGGCGGCCATTTCGTCGCCATCGATCACCTTGTCGCCATCCACATCGAGCGTGGCGAAAAACGCTTGCGCATCCTGTTGCAGCTCGAGCCTGGAAATGGCGCCGTCGCCATCACGGTCGGCGAGCTTGAACCATTGATCGAACGGGTCTTCGCCGGCCGCATTGGTGCGGAACGGCTCCCCCATCAAGCTGAGGTAGACCGAGGATTTCGCCTGCGCGGGCTGCGCGGGGAGGCAGGCGAGAGCGGCAATGACGGCGAAAGCGAGACGGCGCATGGGGATCCTCTTCTGTCGGCACGGCAAGCGCGCACCTTGGCCGCGATCTTGGCCGGCGACCAGCGGTTGTTTGGGATGGTGGCGAAGAATATGACCGCGTCTCGAACTTCGTCGTTTCGCCGGCCGTCGGTGTCGTCCGCGCTTGACCGGAGCGGCGGCGACGCGAATGGTGCGTGCCATGCTACCCGTTTACAAATCGCGGTTCGACCGCCTGACGAGCTCCAAGACCTTGCGACTGCTGCTGCTCGAGTTCACCGTTGTGTTCGCCGGCGTGTTTGTTGCCCAATTGTTGCAGGACGTGTTTGCCGGTCGGGCCGAACGGGCGCGGGCCGCGGAGCAGCGCGCGGGGGTCATCGCGGCGCTCCACAATTCCGCCGAGCTGGGCGACATTCGTGTGCGCATGTACGCCTGCATGCTCGATCGAATCGAGCGGGTTCGCGACGTGTTGGGTGGCCCGAACGGCGACCAGGCGTTCGCCGCCTCGCTGACTGTCCCCGAACAAATGATCCTCGATGATGCGGGGTAGGAATCGGCGCGCCCCCTGCTCACCAAATATTTCGGCACCGTCGACGCGATGAAGTTCAGCTCGGTTCAGTATTTGATCCATCAGATGGATGCCGCGCAGGACACCGAACTTGCGGCGTGGCAACGGCTCACGCTGCTTCGCCCGGAGAACGGCCCGGTAACGCCCGGGCTGAGGGCCGAGCTGCAGGTTGCGTTGGCCGATGCCGCGCGGGCCAATCGCTTGCTCAAGGAGGCGGGAGGGGTGGTTTATGCGCGCGGCCGCGATTTCAATGTCCCAATGCATGCGAATACGCTCGCCGGCTTTTCAGGGTCGGGCAAGCTGTGCGCAGCCATGGTCGCCTATCCGTCCGAGCGGCACGCGGCCGCAGCCGCGAAAGGTCAACTTGCCGACGGAACCCCGCTTCACCCCAGGCTGCAGGCCGCGATGCAAAACCGCCAATAGGCGCCGCCGACTTCGACGATTTACATATCGCTAGCGTAACGATTGTGGAACCTGTTAACGACCCTGAACATTACGGTACCGTCGCATTCAGCAGTTATGCAGCCGAATCGACCTAGATGCGTTTCATCGACGTCCCATGCGGCCAATCTCGGTTAAATGGTGGGCGTGTGCGTAATGAGCAGGAGATTTGCCATGAAGGCTGTTACGAAATTCATGTTCGGAAGTGCGGCGATTGCAGCACTGGTATCCGCGGTCCCGGCGACCGCTCAATATGGCGGTAATAATGGCAACAATGTTGTCGGCCAGATCATCGGCCAGGTGCTCGGCTACGGCCAGTATCCGTACGGCAATTATGGCTATGGCCAGCAGCGTTATTCGAACAGCCAGACCGCGGTGAGCCAGTGCACCCGCGCGGCCGAAGCCCGCATCAACGGCGGCGGTTATGGCAATGGCTACAATAATAACGGCTATGGCAATAACGGCTATAACAATGGCTATGGCAATAATGGCTACAACAATGGCTACGGCAACAACGGCTATGGCAACAATGGCTACGGCAACAACGGCTATGGCAACAATGGCTATAACGGCCAGCGCAATGCCCGGGTGCTCGGCATCAACAGCGTCGAGCAGCGCGGCTATAACCGCATCAAGATCGTCGGTGTCGCGACCTCGGGCCGCAACACTGGCAACACTTATGGCTATGGCAGTTACGCCTACAACAGCAATTACGGTGTTCCCGACCTGAAGTTCGTGTGCAACGCGGACCAGAGCGGTCGGGTTTACGAAGTGCGGATCAAGGCCAACGACGGCGTTCGTTAAGCCCTGACCTTACCTGAACAGAACGCGCGTCCCGCAAGGGGCGCGCGTTTTGCGTTGGGGGCCGATGGCTTGCCTTCGCCACCGCGCCTCCTTATCGGCTCGCCATGACGGCCAGCACCTCTCACGATTCCATCCTCATCGTCGATTTCGGAAGCCAGGTGACGCAATTGATTGCGCGCCGGGTGCGCGAGGCGGGGGTGTATTGCGAGATTGCGCCGTTCCAGTCGGCCGAAGCGGCGTATGAGCGGCTGGCGCCGAAGGGCATCATATTGTCGGGATCGCCCGCCGGGGTGCCCGAGGCCAATAGCCCGCGTGCACCGCAGAGTTTGTTCGACGCGGGCGTCCCGATCCTCGGCATTTGCTACGGCCAGCAGGTAATGAGCCACCAGCTCGGCGGGACGGTCGAGGCGGGGGACGCGGGCAAATGGGCCGGCGAATTCGGCAAGGCGTTCCTGACCGTGACCGAGGAATGCCCGCTGTTCGACGGGCTGTGGGAGGTCGGTGAGCGGCACCAGGTGTGGATGAGCCACGGCGACAAGGTGACGCAATTCGCGCCGGGCTTTCGGATCGTCGCAGTGTCCGACGGAGCGCCGTTCGCGGTCATCGCCGACGAAGCGCGCGGCTACTACGGGACCCAATTTCACCCCGAGGTGGTGCACACGCCCGACGGCGCGAAATTGCTCGCCAATTTCGTCCACCGCGTGTGCGGCGTGGTCGGCGACTGGTCGATGGCCGGATATCGCGACGCCAAGGTGGCCGAGATCAAGGCGCAGGTGGGCGACGGGAAGGTGATCTGCGGGCTGTCGGGCGGGGTCGACTCATCGGTCGCGGCGATATTGATCCACGAGGCGATCGGGGCGCAATTGACCTGCGTGTTCGTCGATCACGGCTTGCTGCGATTGAACGAGCGCGAGCAGGTCGAGACGCTGTTCCGCGATCATTACAACATCCCGCTCGTCGTGGTCGACGCCGAGGAGCGCTTCATGGCCGGCCTCGCCGGGCTGACCGACCCCGAGGCGAAGCGCAAGTTCATCGGCGGCGAATTCATCGCGGTGTTCGAGGAGGAAGCAGCCAAATTGGGCGGTGCCGATTTCCTCGCGCAAGGCACGCTCTACCCCGACGTGATCGAAAGCGTCAGCTTCACCGGCGGCCCGAGCGTGACGATCAAGAGCCACCACAATGTCGGCGGGCTGCCCGAGCGGATGAACATGCAATTGGTCGAGCCATTGCGCGAATTGTTCAAGGACGAAGTGCGCGCATTGGGCCGCGAACTGGGGCTCGACGAAGCGTTCGTCGGTCGGCACCCATTCCCCGGCCCGGGCCTCGCGATCCGCATCCCGGGTGAGGTCAGCAAGGACCGCTGCGACATCTTGCGCAAGGCCGACGCGGTCTATCTCGACGAGATCCACAAGGCCGGGCTGTACGACGCGATCTGGCAGGCATTCGCGGTGCTGCTGCCGGTGCGGACGGTCGGTGTGATGGGCGATTATCGCACCTACGACTTCGTCTGTGGATTGCGCGCGGTGACCAGTGTCGATGGCATGACCGCCGACGTCTACCCGTTCGACAGCGCCTTCCTGAGCGGCTGCGCGACGCGGATCATCAACGAGGTCAAAGGCATCAACCGCGTGGTGTATGACTATACGTCGAAGCCGCCGGGGACGATCGAGTGGGAGTGATGGTGGCTTAGGCGGTGGTCATCACCGCTGCCACCGGCCGCCGCGGCGAATAGGGTAGCAACGGGCCATAGCCGAAGCGCATGACGATGTCCGGGCCCCGACCGGTCAGGCCGACCAGCGACGCCAATTCGGGCCGCAATGCGAGCACTTCGACCGGCTGGTTGATGAAGGCATGTTTAAGCCCGAGCGCGGTCGCCTGGAGCGCGAAACGCTGGCAGGCGCGCCCGGCCTGGACCCAATGCTCGCGATCCTCGCGCTGGCCCGAGAACACCACCACCCCCGCCGAAGAATTCAGTTGCCTGGCATATTTGTCATTCTCCGATTTCGCGGTGAAGAACATGTCGAACGCGCGTTGGCCGAGCCATTGCGGCAGTTTGGGGTTACCGCTCGCCGCGGCATACAGCCCGTCGCCGGTCTCGAGCGCGTAGCGCGGGCTGAAGCGAAGCCACGATTTGAGCTCGCGCATGAACGCCGGGTCGGCCAGTTGCGCGCTGTTGCCGGCAATCACGAGATCGCGGATCCGGTCGATCCTCGGGCGATCGGTGACGATGATCGTGTCGACCCCCGGAATATCCGACGCGGCCTGAAGCGTCGCCAAATCGGCGGCGTTGACGGCGCGTCCGTCATCGTCGGCCCGGGTCGATTGGCGGTGCACGATGGCGTCGAACAAAGGCGAAGGTCGGGGGGCCGAGGGGCCATGCGTGAAGGCGATCAACTTGCCTGGTTGGTCGAACGCCATCTCTCCGGCCATGCCCCGCGCGGCGGCGCCAGTGCCAGATTCTCGGCCGCGCAGCCGAGGCTGGCGAACAGATGATGATCGTCGGGATCGACCACCGGAGTGCGGCGTGTGAAGTCGGGGTGGATGGTGATCCGCCGGGGGCCGCGGCAAACCGCTACGCCTAAGTGTTGTGACTGTTCGGGGCGAGCGTGGTAAAGCGGATCAGGTCGCGATCGGCGGGATGCACGGGAAGAAGCGCGCGCATCGCCTGCTCGGCCCCATTATAATAAGATGACGACCCGGTTTGCCGGATGCCCACAGCGGCCGCTCCCGCCGCGACTGCGGCCATGCTTCCGCCGCCAATCAGTATTTGTGTCGATTCATGGCGCGCTCCCGGTTCTAGTTATCAAAGGTGGGGGCCGAGGGTATGACCAAGCGAAAGGACGGCGGCTGATCGATCGCCGCCGGATCGCAAACTGCTCAGGGCATCTGTATCAACGGCAACCAGCCGCCGCGCCCGGTGTTCCGTCGGGCGGTCTTGCCGATTAGCCTCGTCCGAACCAATCGAGGATCAGGGCGTTGACCGCAGCTGGTTGTTCGCGGTGGAGGAAGTGGCCCGCGGCGGGGACTTCGACATAGGCATATTCGCCGGCGAAATGGGCGGCCTGACCCGACATCGGGCCGGCGCGCAAATCATCCGCGCCGCACAAGGCCAAGGTCGGGACCGCGATCGGCTTGCCCAGGCTGGCGCGCAGATGCTCGAGCGCGGGGTCGCGGTGGGCCGGATTGAAGGCGGCGCGATAGTAAGAAATGGCGGCGGTGAAGGCGCCGGGCTCGCGCAGCATCGCCTTGATGCGGGCGACGTGGGCGGTGTGATCGTGGCCCGGCGACCAGTCGGCCCACAAGGTGTCGATCAGCGCGAAGTCGGCGGCGGGGACCTGCGCGTCGGCGAGGCCCTCGGGCTGGAAATACCACCAGTGGAACGCGCGCTTCAATTGCTCGGGATCGGCCAGGCTGGCGGCCATTGCAGCGGGGTGGGGGATCGCCATCAGCACCGCGCGGGCAACGACCTGCGGGTGGAGCGCGAGGAAGCCGTAGCTCAGCGCCGCGCCCCAATCCTGACCGACCAGGAAGGCGGGGCGGCCGGGGCTGAGCGCCTCGATCAGACCGCGCACATCCTGAGCCAGGGTTGCGGCGTCGTAGAAACCGGAGGCGGGGATTTCGCTCGGCGGATAGCCGCGCAGGAACGGGGCGACGACGCGATAGCCGGCGGCGGCGAGCGGTGCGAACTGATGCTCCCACGTCCACGCATTGTCGGGAAAGCCGTGGAGCAACAAGGCGAGTGGCGCATCGGTATCGCCCGCGGCGAGGCAGGCGAAGCGAAGACCGTTGGCGTTCACGAAAAGTTGCTCCGGCATGGCGACGGTGTGACAGGATCGCGGGCGCAATGTCGACTCGGTCTTCAAATCGACGCGATTTGGCGCTTTAACGCGAGGTTCAGCGTCACAAGGCTAAAGACGGCACATGAAAAACTTGAACAAAAGCAGTTGGTTGGCACTGATCCTGATCGCCGCCGCAACGCCCGCCGCAGCCGATCCGCGAATCGCATCCCCCAACGATTCGACCTGCGCGCGCGGCGGATCGCCCGCGGTGCTGGTGCATGTCGTGGGCCTCAAGAACGGCGCTGGCACGGTGCGGGTCCAGGCATATGGCCCGGGCGGCGCGAGCTTCCTCCAGAAGGGGAAATGGGCGGCGCGGGTCGATGTGCCGGCCGGCGGGCGGCGCGATTTCGACGTTTGCTTGCCGCTCCCCGCCGCGGGTGACTATGCGATCGCGGTGCGGCACGACGCCAACGCCAACAAGAAAAGCGACTGGAACGACGGCGCCGGCTTCTCGCACAACCCCAAGCTCAGCATCCTCGGCCGCCCCAAGTTTGCGCAGACCGCGGTTCCGGTGCAGCGCGGGACGACAAGGCTGAGTGTGATGATGAATTATCGCTCGGGGTTGACGGTCGGGCCGGTCGGATAAGGCGGAGACGCATAAGAGCTACCATAGGCAAGCTACTGTCCGCGATGATGGAAAAAGGACCTCGCCTATCGATCGCAATAGCTGCTTGGTTTCCAGCCGGTTTCTGGCTGTGACCAAATCTCGCCTGGGCGCAGGATCAGGGCTACGAGGCTCTTTCTGCCGCTGGTGGCGGCCTGCATGTGCAAGCCGCCCTGGACGACGTAGGTTCGTCCAGCCTTGATCCGGTGCCTGACGGTCGGCGTTTCGACGCACTGTTCACCCTCGACCACGAAAAATGCTTCGGAGCCCGGGTGAGAGTGGACGCGGGTGCGCATTCCCGGAGGGAAAGTCGATGTCAAAAAGCGGATTGAAACCGTGTCGTCCGGCGATACGGCCCTCGGCCCGGCGATCGCTTTGCGAACCCCGCCATCGACCCGTTCATTGGCCGGGCCAATTACCAACAGCCATATTCTGTCATGCGCGGAAACGACCTCGCTCCACCGATGACGGCGCGCTTCCGTTTGTGCTTCGAGGCGGGTCGGGAATTGAATAATCTGCCAATAGACAAGGGATGGAAGCTTCGCCGCGCTCATCTCCGCCAGCAGGTAGCAGCCGTTTTCGTGCATATGCTCGGCGGCCGGGGCCGTGCACCCGCCAGGCACCAACGGTGGCGGTACGGCCGCTGCGATAGCACTCGACAGAATTAGAGAAAACACCGCGACACCTCTCCGCTTTCCACCAGCTTAGCACGGGGGATCGCTCGGCCCAAAAGCGCGGGAATTCGAACAATGGCCGGAGGTCGGGGCCGATGGCCGCGTTGCCGGTTGCACGATTGTCCAGCGTTCGAGCCCGTCGCTCGACGAGGGGACGTGAGGGGTCCTGACCGAGCGGGCGCGGTTCACCCCGCCGCGCTGATCTTGTCGGGGCGGCATGGCGCGCTCATTCACATCGGTCGCGCCGTCCCTATATCGTCGCCATGACCAAGTTGACCATATGGCATGATGGCGGATGCCCGCTGTGCCGCCGCGAGATTGCGCTGATGCGTCGGCTCGACCGCGCCGGGGCGATCGAGTTTGTCGATGCGACCAGCGCCCCGGCATCGCAATGTCCGGTCGAACCGGCGGCGCTGATGGCGCGGTTCCATGCGCTCGAGGATGGTCGCTTGTTGTCGGGTGCGGCGGCGTTTGCGGCGATGTGGCGCGCGGTGCCAGTGCTTCGGCCGATCGGCCTGGCAGCGCAAATTCCGTGGGTGCTCGCGGTGCTGGAGTGGCTTTACCGCCGCTTCCTGCGCTTTCGCCCGCGATTGCAGCGCCTGCTTGCGGACCGGCCGGCGGCATGAGGCCGCGCCCCGACCCGGCGGGTCCCGGACAGCAAAGCGTGTGGGACTTCCCGCGACCGGCGATTGCCCAGCCGAGCGACGCGCAGGTGATGATCGAGCATCGCGGGCTGGTCATCGCCGACACCAGGGCCAGCATCCGCACCATCGAAACCAGTCATCCGCCAAGCTATTATTTCCCGCCCGATGCGATCGCGGCCGGGGTCCTTCGCCGGGCGAGCGGGAGCTCGTTCTGCGAATGGAAGGGGCATGCGCAATATTGGGATGTGGTGATCGACGGGGTGACGCTGGCCAAGGTCGGCTGGAGCTATCCCGAGCCAAGTCCGGCGTTCGCGATGCTGCGCGACCATGTCGCTTTTTATGCCGGGCCATTCGATCGTTGTTCGATCAATGGCGAGACGGTCGTGCCGCAACCGGGCGGGTTTTACGGCGGGTGGATTACCAGCTCCGTCAGCGGGCCGTTCAAGGGCGTTCCCGGAAGCATGGGCTGGTGAGCCGGTGAGCAATGACCCGGGCGACGTTCGGCAGCGGCCCGTCCCGAGCGGGCGGGTGGAGCGGTTCGGCCAGTTTGGACGGCTTGCCGCAGGGGTTGCCGGCGGGATGATCGCGGAAGGTGCACGACGGCTTGCCGCGGGCGAACGGCCGCGGATGGGCGATTTGCTGCTGACCCCGGCCAATGTCGGCAAGCTGGCCGACCGCCTGTCGCACCTGCGCGGCGCGGCGATGAAGCTGGGCCAGATGATCTCGATGGATGCGGGCGACTTCCTGCCCGAGGAATTGAGCCAGGTGCTGGCGCGGCTACGCGACAATGCCCACCACATGCCGCCGCAGCAATTGCAGCAGGTGCTCGCCGCGCAATGGGGCAAGGATTGGCGCACGCGGTTCCAGCGGTTCGAGCCGCGCCCGATCGCCGCGGCGTCGATCGGGCAGGTCCATCGCGCGATGACTCATGACGGCCGGCTGCTCGCGATCAAGGTGCAATATCCCGGGGTCCGCAAGAGCATCGATGCCGATGTCGACAATGTCGCCACCTTGCTTCGCCTGTCGGGGGTGCTGCCGCGCGAACTCGATATCGCGCCGCTGCTTGCCGAGGCCAAACGCCAGCTGGCCGAGGAGACCGATTACGCCCGCGAAGGCGCGCAGATGAGCCTGTTCGGTGAATTGCTGGCGGATGACCCGAGCATCGTGGTGCCGGTGCTCGACCAGGAATTTTCGACCGGCAGCGTGCTGGCGATGAGCTATATCGAAGGCGACCCGATCGAGTCGCTCGAGGGTGCGTCGCAGGACCGGCGCGATGCGGTGATGACGTCGCTGATCCGCCTCGTGCTGCGCGAAATGTTCGAGTTTGGAGTCATGCAAACCGATCCCAATTTCGCCAATTACCGGTATCAGCCCGACACCGGGCGGCTAGTCCTGCTCGACTTTGGCGCGGCGCGGGCACTGGCTGGCGCCACCGTTGCCGGTTATCGCCAATTGCTGCAGGCGGGCCTCGACCAGGACCGCCCGAAGCTGCGCGACGCAGCGCTTGCGGCGGGGTTTATCGGCAGCGGCGCAATCGACGGATATGGCGAGCGGGTCGATGCGATGATCGACATCATTTTGGGCGAATTGCATCGACCCGGCGCGTTCGATTTCGGCGATCGCCGGTTTGTCGACGGATTGCGCGACAACGGACTGGCGATCGCCGCCGACAAAACATCGTGGCATATCCCGCCGGCCGACCTGCTGTTCGTCCAGCGCAAGATCAGCGGCACTGCATTATTGGCAGCGCGGCTCGAAGCACGGGTTGATATTCGTGCGCTGGCACGCGCCGCGCTGGGCTGAACCCGTCATGGCGAAAATGATCAAGAAGGCCAATTTGCCGTCCAAGACCTGCGCCGCGTGCGGGCTGCCATTCGCGTGGCGCAAGAAATGGGCGCGCGACTGGGACGAGGTCAAATATTGTTCGGACCGCTGCCGGTCGGGGAAGGCCAAAGCGGTTTAGGGGCAAGCAGCCCTACCGACCAGCAGCCCTAGCGATAGGCGATCAACCGGCCATTGTCGTCGAGGACGTAGAGGGTGTTGTTGGCGACCACGGGCGGCAAGCTGACGCCGGTGCCGACGTTGGTCTGGCTTTGGAAGCTGCCGTTGTCGGGGTTGATGTTGACGAGCACGCCGTTCGACCCGGTCAGGATCAGGCGGTCGCCGGCGAGGATCGGGCCCGAATAATAGATCAGGCCTTTCTTGCCCTTGGGGCTTTGCCAGCGCGGCAGCTGGTTGATCCAGCGGACCTTGCCGGTGGTGCGCGACATGGCGACGACCTTGGCCTCGTCAGTGACGACGAACACCCAGTCGCCAGAGACCCACGGGGTCGAAATGCCCGCGACATTCTGTTCCCAGATGCGCTGGCCGCTGTTGAGCTCGAGCGCGACCATGCGGCCGCCCTTGCCGACCGAGAACACCTGGTTGCCGTCAACCACCGGATCGGCGTCAATATCGGATAAGGAAGCGACGCTGGTCGAGATCGAGGTGCGGGCGAGCGCATCCTGCCATACGACGCGGCCGTTCTCGTAGCGATAGGCGTTGAGTTCGCCCGACGAGAAACCGGCGATGACCGTGCCGCGCGCGACGGCGGGGGAAGCCGAGCCGAACACGCCGGCGATTTCGAGCGCGGCGGCGCTCGACCAGTTGCCGGTGCCATCGGCGGCCTTGAGCGAGTAAATCTGGTTGTCCTGGCTCATCACATAGACCGCGCCCTCGGCCACCGTCGGCGCACCGCGGAGGGAGCCGCCGGGCTTGACCGTCCAAGTAGCAGCGCCGGTCGCGGCGTCGAGCGCGGCGACATAGCCGAGCCCGTTGCAGGCGTAGATCTTGCCATTGTCATAGGCCACGCCGCCGCCGTAATTGCTGTTCTTGCCGTCCTTGCCCGGGGTGCCGAAGCTCGCGCTCCACACCGCGCCGCCGTTGCGGACGTCGAACGCGCGGACGGTGCCCGAGGTGTCGATGGTGTAGACCCGGCCAGCGGCGACGATCGGCGCGCTGATCAGCCGGCCCTTGTGATTGCTGCCGGCGCCGATCGAGACCGTCCAGGCGGTGCCGAGGCTGGCCGGGAGCGCGACGTGGCTCATCGACTTGGCCGGATTGCCGCCCGACTGGGCCCAATCCTCATTAACCTCGGCCGTCGGGACCGAGAAGGGCATTGCCGCCGTGTCGGGATCGACCGAAATATCGCTTTCGCCCGACAGGACCGAGATCCGCTCGCCGAGCACCGGGGTCTTGGGATGGCCCTTTTTGAACGGGTTGCAGCCGGTCACCATCGCCGTCGCGATCAGCAAAAGGGCGAGCTTGCGGTGATTGCTATTCATAAAAGCGGATCCTGTCGGAGCGTTTAGCGGGAAAGGGCCGGGAGCGACGCGGTGGCGTCGACCCCAAGGGTGCCGGCCATCGGCACCGCGCGGCTGCGGATCGTCTCGGGAACAGTCTTGTCGGCGGCGATCGCGGCGAACATCCGCCCCGCCTCGGCCTTGCGGCCCAGCTTGATCATGGCCATCGCGGTCAGCTCGCCGGCGCTTCCGAACCAGGCGTTGCCGGGCTTGGCGAGCGGCTCGAGCCGGGAGATCACTTCCTCAGGCTTGATCGCGTCAAACTCCATCGCGGTCAGGCGCAGCGTCGAGACATCGCGGAACGGCTGCGCGGCCGATTTGTCAGCGGCGATCCCGCGGTAAATGGCGATCGCGGTAGCGCGCTGGTTGGACTTGATTGCCTGGGCCGCCTGGGTCAGCTTGGCCTCGACCGCGATTCCGCTGGACGGGCTGTTGACCAGTTGGGTGAGCTTGGGGGTGGCGGCGGCATCCTTGTTGGCGGCGATATCGTTCATCGCCGAACTCAACGTCTCGCTATCGACCGCGGCGGCCTTGGCCTGGCGATCCTGCCAGTACATCCAGCCGCCGATCGCGGCGAGCAGCAGCAGGACGCCGCCAATCACCAACGGACCGAAGCGCCTGGCCATGGCCTGCGCCTGGTCGCGGCGCAGATTCTCGTCGACTTCGCGGAGGAAGGCTTCGCTGGTGTCGTCGGGGGTAGTCGCCAAGATGAAGCCTCATGCGTGTGTGGGGGTGAGCGGCCAACTTCTTTCCCCACCCGGAAATGAACCGCTGCTGGCCGGCGCACGCTCTAGCGTGGTGGGCGGCAAAGGCAAAGGGGGGCTGGGGCTAGCCCTTCGGTCGGTAGGTCTGTTCGTCGGTCGGGAAGGCGCGGGTGCGGACTTCTTGCGCATAAGTGGTGGCGGCGGTGGTGATTCGCTCGGCGAGGTCGTCGTAGCGTTTAACGAATCGCGGGGTGCGCTCGAACAGGCCGAGCATGTCCTCGGTCACCAAAACCTGGCCGTCGCAATTGGGCGAGGCGCCGATGCCGATGGTGGGGATGGCAATCGCACGGGTGAGATCGTCGGCGATCGATTCCATCACGCCCTCGACCACCACGCAGAACGCGCCGGCGTCGGCCACCGCCTTGGCATCGCCGACGATCTTGGTCGCCTCCTCCGCCGATTTGCCGCGAGCGCCGTAGCCGCCGAGGACGTTGACCGCCTGCGGCGTGAGGCCGACGTGGCCGATCACCGGAATGCCGCGATTGGTGAGGAAGTGGATTGTTTCGGCCATTGCCTCGCCGCCCTCGAGCTTGACCGCCGCGCAGCCGGTTTCCTTCATGATCCGCGCGGCGCTGGCGAAGGCGGCCTCGGGCGAGCCCTCATAGCTTCCGAACGGCATGTCGACCGCGACCAAAGCGTGCCACGACCCGCGCACAACCGCGGCGCCGTGAGCGCACATCATCTCGAGCGTGACGGGGACGGTCGAGGGCAGGCCGTAGATCACCTGGCCGAGGCTGTCGCCGACCAGCAGCATATCGCAATGCGGATCGAGCAATTGCGCCATCCGCATGGTGTACGCAGTGAGCATCACGAGCGGTTCGGCGGTGACGCCGTCCTTCTTGCGGCCGCGGATCGCGGGGACGGTCATGCGCTTGCCCGGGACCGGGGTCGGCGTGGCGCGGCTGGTACCGCTGTCGATGGTGAAGGTGGACATGAGGGCGGTTCTAGCGGGCGCGGCTCAGCGTAGCCAGCTACGCGCCAAGGCTCGGCGCGCGAAATGCCAGATGGTGTAGCTGACGACGATGATCACGAACGGGAGGAAGAGGTCGTCGGAGGTGGTGAGGTTGCGGAGTTGGGGGACGACCAGCAGCGCCGAAAATTGGATGACGATCGCGACCAGGGAGAGAAGCAGCAATTTCTCGGCGAGGCGGCGGCGCATCAGGAGCGAGATCGCGCCGACCAGGCCGGCGGCGACCGCGACTGCGTATGCGACCAGCATCCAGGTCGGCGCCGCGTCCCACATCGCGCGCTGGTCGTCCGGGAGCGCGGCGACATCGACCGTCATCTGCATCGCGAAGATGCCGCAGGCGCCGAGCTCGAACAGCAAAGCGGCGATCGCGGCGAGCGTGAACCAGCGCGGTGGCGGTGACTGAATGGCTTCGTCCAAAGTGCACGTCCTTCATCAAATTCAGCCCGCAGAGTGCGTCGGGCGGGGGCGGCGCGCAAGGGCGATTGGTTGACCCCGGCGCGTCAAGCGGCCAAGCGCTGCCCCATGCCTCAAGCCACTGTCGCCATCGTCGGCCGCCCCAATGTCGGCAAGTCGACCCTGTTCAATCGCCTCGTCGGCAAGCGCGTCGCGCTGGTTGACGATCGCCCCGGCGTGACTCGCGACCGGCGAGAGGGCGAGGGCGAGTTGCTCGGGCTGCAATTTCGAGTGATGGACACCGCCGGGTTTGAGGATGAGGATCCCAAGTCGCTCCCCGGGCGGATGCGCGCGCAGACCGAAGCCGCGGTGCGCGAAGCCGATGTCGCCCTGTTCCTGATCGACGCGCGCGAGGGCCTGACCTCGATGGACGAGGAAATCGGGCGCTGGCTGCGGTCGGAAGATACGCCGGTGATCGTCGCGGCGAACAAGGCCGAGGGGCGCGGCGGCGAGGCCGGGCGGCTCGAGGCATATAAGCTTGGGCTGGGCGATCCGTTCGCGATTTCGGCCGAACATGGCGAAGGGCTGGTCGATCTGTTCGAGGCCTTGCGCCCGCACATCGAGCGCGAGGAATTTGCAGCGACCGAGGAGGACGATCCCGAGGGCGGGCCGTTGAAGCTGGCGATCGTCGGGCGGCCCAATGCCGGCAAATCGACCCTGGTCAACAAGATGCTCGGCGAGGAGCGGATGATCACCGGGCCCGAAGCCGGGATCACGCGCGATTCGATCAGTATCGAATGGTTGTGGAACGACCCGATCGCCAAGGAAGAGCGGCCGGTGCGGCTGATCGACACCGCGGGCCTTCGCAAGCGCGCCAAGGTCGAGGACAAGTTGGAAAAATTGTCGGTGATGGACACCAAGCGCGCGATCGATTTCGCCGAAGTGGTGGTGCTGTTGCTCGACGCGACTCGCGGGCTTGAGGTGCAGGATCTCAAGATCGCTAGCCAGGTGATCGACGAAGGCCGCGCATTGGTGATCGCGATGAACAAATGGGATGTCGCGGAAGGCGCATCGGCGTTGTTCAACGGGGTCAAGGCGGCGCTCGAAGAGGGGCTGAGCCAGTTGAAGGGCGTGCCGTTGCTGACCGTGTCGGCGATCACCGGCAAGGGCATCGACCAGCTCATCGGCGCGGCATTCGAAGTGCGCGAGCAATGGTCGCGGCGAATCGGGACCGGCGAACTCAACCGCTGGTTCGAGCGCGCAGTGGAGGCCAATCCGCCGCCGGCACCGGGCGGAAAGCGGATCAAATTGCGCTACATCACGCAGGTCAAAACGCGCCCACCGACGTTCGTCATCTTCGGATCGCGGGTCGACCAGCTGCCGACCAGTTACGAGCGCTATTTGCTCAATTCGATGCGCCGCGACCTTGGCTTGGGCCCGGTTCCACTACGGCTTTCGATGCGCGCGCAGAAAAACCCCTACGCCGACAAATCCCAATAGACGCGCGGAAATAACCTGCTCTTTACCCTTTCGGGCGTAACACGAGGCGAGGGACAGCGCCGGGTGCGGCGCGAAGGTGGAGCAGGCCTGTGGACGAGGAAGTTATTCTGGCTGACGGCGAGGGCATCGTCGACTGGGTGCATTTCGAGAAATCGCGCGGCGAGCTTGGACCAGGTTTCATCCGCATCCTGGGTTATTATCGCGAAGATGGTGCCAAGAGCGTCGCCCAGATCGAACAAGCGATGCGCGAGCATGACACGGTGGCGCTGGTGATCCCGGCGCATACGCTGAAAGGCGAGTCGCTGCAGTTCGGGGCCAACCCGCTGGCCGAAATCGCCGAGCGGATCGAGGATGTCGCGCGGTCGTGCGTCGAAACCCACCGCTTCCCCGACGAGCTGGTGCCCGACGTGGTCGAGCTTCGCCGGATGTTCAACCAGACGGTCGAACTGTTCGACAAGGCAACCAACCCGCTGATGACCCGCGCGCAGCCGGGAGGCTTCGGCAAACGGGCGTCGAACCAGGATTTCGGGCGGATCTAAGGTTTGCGCATCGGCTGGAGCTGGCCGCGCGAGAGACTTCGCCAGAGCCATTCGAGCGGGCCGTAGTGGAAGCGGTCGAGCCAGGGTTTGGACCAGGCCAGCATGAGCAGCCAGACGAGCGGGACGAGCAGCCAGGCCTGCGCCCGCGAGACATGGCCGTAGAGGCCGAAACCCCAACCGTAGAAGACGAACGCCGCTACCAGTGACGTGCCGAGATAATTGCTGAACGCGGCTCGGCCGGTGGCGGCGATGCGGGTGGCGAGCCAGCCGTGGCGACGCGTGGCGAGGATGATCAGCGCGGCATAGCCCGCCGCCATCGCGATCCGGAACGGAACCACCGCGACGAGGAAACCACCAAACACGGTTACGATATAGAAGTGGCTGGCGATGTCGGCCCAGATCAGCAGCGCGAAGGCGGCGAGGCCGGGTGGGACGGTGGCGAGCGCGAAGCGGCGGTAGTCGACGTCGCTCCACTGGCCGGTGAGGAAGCCCGATTTATAGCCCGCCATGCCGAACAGCATCAGCCCGACGGTTTCGGGAATGAAACTGAGGGTGTTGGGAATCAGTATTCGCCAGCGCTCGAGCATGTCGGAGGCGAGGCCCCACCAGCTGCCGCGGTGGAGCGCCATGTCAGCGGCGAGAACGCCGGGGCTGGGGTAGAAGCTGCCGAGGCCGTAATTCCAGGCGTCGATCGCCGCGCGCGAGGCGTACGGGGCATGGGCAGCGAGATCGGCGGCATATTGATCGACCGTATAGGCCGCGAAATTGACCATCCCGACCAGGGTGGCGACGATTCCGCCGATGATCAGATGGCGCGGGGCGAGGCGGATGAAGACCACCGCGATCAGGCCGCTGAGCGCATAAAGCGTCAATATATCGCCGAACCACAATAGGAAATAATGCGCCAGACCGAAGCCGAGCAGGATCAGCATGCGGCGCAAGTGGACCGCGATCCCGAGTTGGCCGGAAGCTTCGGCGCGGTCGATCACCAGCAGCATCGAGGCGCCGAACAACATCGAGAACAGGGTGCGCATTTTGCCGTCGATCAGCAGCATGTTAGCCGCCCAGACACTAAGGTCGATGCCGTGGTAGCCGCCATAGGTGGCGGGGTTGAGATAGGCGCCCTCGATCATCGCGAAGGCGATCACGTTGACCGAGAAGATGCCCATCACCGCGACCCCGCGGATGATGTCGAGCGTGACGATGCGCGACTGGGTGGGGGCGGCGGCGGTCACAACCAGCTGGAAATCTGCTCGAGCGGTTTCTTGCGGGTTGCATATTCGGGGATGGTGGCATCGGCTGCGGCCAGCCCGGCGACAATGATCATGAGCGGCGTTTCGCTTTGCGGGCGCTGGCAGATGTCGCGCAGGAAGCCCATCGGCGACGGCGTGTGGGTGAGCGTCGCAAGACCGGCCTGGTGGAGCGCCGCGAGCAGGAAGCCGCAGGCGATACCGACGCTTTCGGTGACATAGTAATTTTTGCGATCGTCGCCCGGCGCGATGCCGCCGCGGCGCTGGCCGAACACGACGATCAAATAAGGCGCGAGTTCAAGGAACCCCTTGTCGCTATCGGTGCCGAGCGGGGCCAGCGCCTCGAGCCATTCCTGGCCAGCCTTGCCGGCGTAGAAGGCGGCTTCCTCCGTCTCCGCCTCGACGCGGATGCGGTGCTTGAGGTCGGCGCTTTCGATCAACGCGAAATGCCACGGCTGGTGGTTGGCGCCCGACGGGGCGGAACCGGCGGCGAGGATTGCGGCTTCGATGACCGCGCGGGGGACGGGGGTGGCGGCGAACATGCGGCAGGTGCGGCGCGTGGCGATGTGGTTGCGAAAGGCGGTGGCGCGGGCGATGCGCTCATCGTCGGTGAGGTCGGGAAGCGCGGTGTAGGGAAGATGGGGGGCGGGTTGGGGGATCATCGGGCGAGCGATCCTGCATAAGCGACGCCGAGGCGGGCGGCCTGGGCGTGGAGGTTTTTGTCGCGGGTCCAGATTCGCACCGGCTCGCTATCTGACGACGCCCGGGCCGCGGCGAGCAAGTGGACGTCAATGAATGTCAGACCCAGACTGAACAGTTTTGCGCTTTCGACGAGGGTCATGACTTCGTCGTGACGCGCTGTCGGAATTCGATGCAGGCTGGCGAGCATGGCAAGTCTCGGCTTGCGATCCTTGGGGGATCCCATAGCGATTTCACCGAATACAAAGTCGTGCATCACGACGCTCTCTCCGACTAGGAGATGGTCGAGGTGCTCGTCGATTCCATACCGGATGAAGTCAATCCAGATCGACGTATCGACCAGGATCATGCTGCTTGGTGTTTCTCGTCCGCTTCGATTGAGCGGTGCCGGGGCGCGGCCCAAGCATCCGGGTCCGATCCACCGAGACGCGCAAGCCGTCGGCCCGCCTCACGCGCAACGAGGCTTTCAAGCGCCATGCGGATCAACGTCGCCCGTTCCTTGACGCCGGTATATTCCATCGCCTTTGCGAGGAGTTCGTCATCAAGGGTGATCGTAGTGCGCATTCACAAAAATCATAGCATCAATTGATGCTGGTTTCAATGCGCTCGTCTAGAGCTCGCCGTCCATCAGCGCGGGGAAGAAGCCTTCGTGGGCGGTGCGGAGGGTGGTGAGGGGGCAACGCCATGTCTTCGTCCCATCGTCGACCGCAATTGCGTTTCCGCCGACGGTGCCAACCCAACGACAATTCAAGCCTTGTTTCTCCGCAGATTTCGCAACGTCGCGCCAGCGAATGTCGGAGACTTCAATCAAGAAGCGGCCTTGATCTTCGCCAAACATCATTCGGGCCAACACCATCGTGCCGTCGATGACGTCGGACTTGAAGCTGGGATTGAGATGCGCCCCCACATCGCCCGCGAGCGACATTTCTGCCACCGCAACAAGCAGGCCGCCGTCCGAAATGTCGTGCACTGTCCGGGCCAGACCATCAGCAATGAGCTGGCGAATAAATTCGCCAGTCCGCTGTTCTGATTGAAGATCGACCGAAGGCGGCGTTCCAGCTTGAAGGTTCGCAATGACTTGTAACCATAGAGATTGGCCAATCTCCGTACCGTAACCTTGACCGCCCAAGGCCAAAATGGCGGCGCCATCCTCCTTGAACGCAATCGTCGCCGACTTCTCCCAATCCTCCAAGATACCCACCGCGCCGATGGCCGGTGTCGGGAGGATCGCGCTGCCGCCGCCCGTCGCCTTGCTCTCGTTGTAAAGCGACACGTTGCCGCTCACGATCGGCATGTCGAGCGCGATGCAGGCCTGGCTCATGCCGTCGAGGCAGCCGACGATTTGCGCCATGATTTCGGGCCGCTGGGGGTTGCCGAAGTTGAGGCAGTTGGTGACCGCGAGCGGGCGCGCGCCGACCGCGCACAGGTTGCGATAGGCCTCGGCGATGGCCTGCTTGCCGCCTTCGACCGGGTCGGCGTAGCAATAACGCGGGGTGCAGTCGGTGGTCATCGCCAGCGCGCGGTTGGTGCCGTGGATGCGGACCACGGCGGCGTCGCCGCCGGTCTGGACGGTGTCGGCGCCGACTTGGCTGTCATATTGCTCCCAGATCCAGCGGCGGCTGGCGAGGTTGGAGCTGGCCATCAGCTTGAGGAGGTCGGCGGCGATGTCGGTGGACTCGGGGATGTCGCCGAGCGGGGCGACCTTGGCCCAGGCTTTATACTCGTCCTGCGACAGATAGGGGCGCTCGTAGAGCGGGGCGCCGTCGGCGAGCGGGCCGAGCGGGATGTCGCACACCACTTCGCCGTCGTATTCGAGCACCATGTGGCCCGTATCGGTAACTTCGCCGATCACCGCGAAGTCGAGTTCCCACTTGGTGAAGATCGCCTCGGCCTCGGCCTCGCGGCCGGGCTTGAGGACGATCAGCATGCGTTCCTGCGATTCGGACAGCATCATCTCGTAGGGGGTCATGCCGGTTTCGCGGCAGGGGACCTTGTTCATGTCGAGGCGGATGCCCGCGCCGCCCTTGCTCGCCATTTCGACGCTTGAGGAAGTCAGCCCTGCCGCGCCCATGTCCTGGATCGCGACGATCGCGTCGGTCGCCATCAATTCGAGGCAGGCCTCGATCAGCAATTTCTCGGTGAACGGATCGCCGACCTGGACGGTGGGGCGCTTGTCGTCGCTATGCTCGTCGAAGTCGGCCGAGGCCATGGTCGCGCCGTGGATGCCGTCGCGGCCGGTCTTGGAGCCGACGTAGACGATCGGATTGCCGATCCCGGTAGCGGCGGAATAGAAAATCTTCGACTGGTCGGCGATGCCCACGGTCATCGCGTTGACCAGGATGTTGCCGTCATAAGCGGGGTCGAAATTGACCTCTCCGCCGACGGTGGGGACGCCGACGCAATTGCCATAGCCGCCGATCCCGCTGACCACGCCGGCGATGAGGTGGCGCATCTTGGGATGGTCGGGGCGGCCGAAACGCAGTGCGTTCAAATTGGCGATCGGGCGCGCGCCCATGGTGAACACGTCGCGCAGGATCCCGCCGACCCCGGTCGCCGCGCCCTGATAAGGCTCGATGTAGCTCGGGTGGTTGTGGCTCTCCATCTTGAAGATCGCGGCGAGTTTGGTGCCGTTCGGGCCCTCGCCAATGTCGATCACCCCGGCATTTTCGCCCGGGCCGCAGATGACCCACGGGGCCTCGGTGGGGAGCTTCTTGAGATGAAAGCGCGACGATTTATAGCTGCAATGCTCGGACCACATGACCGAGAAGATGCCGAGCTCGACCATGTTGGGAATGCGTCCGAGCGCGTGGAGCACGCGGTCATATTCTTTCGGCGAGAAACCGTGGTCGGCGACGATCTGCGGGGTGATGGTGTCGGGCATGGCGCGCTCCTAGCGCCCCAAGAGCGCCAAGCCTAGCCGCGGCGCCACGCCTAGATGTCGCGTCGTTCGAGGCGGCTGCCGTCGATGATCAACGTCTGCGGGCGGCCGTCGATCAAATCGGCAAAGCGGATGCGCGGCGACGACCACGCCTCACCGGTGCGATATTGCAGATTGCCGGTCAGGGTCAGTTCCTCATTGCCGCCGAGCCACAATTTGCCGCCGCGCTCGGCGACAGTGACGATGATGTTCCACGCCGAATCATTTTGGAACCGCCCGGCGAGCAGGGCGAGTGCCGGGTCGGAGGCGGGGACGGGGTAGCTCGCGCCGCTGCGGACATAGGTATTGGGGCCGTGGTTGATCGCGACGACCTTCTTGTCCTTGCGAACGAACTCGATCGGCCATGCGGCGAGCGTGGGCAAGCGGGCGGCGTAGAGATCGCCGTCCTCCTGGATCATTGGAACAGTCTGGCCATTGCGCGTGACCGATAGCCCGGCGGGCGGGTCGGCGAAGGTCAGCGATCCGGCGGGGCCGGTGTAGGTGCCGACATAGTCCGCGCCCTTGACCCGGGGGGTCGCCAGCGACGGCGGATCGGGCAGTTTGGTGCCCGCGGCGGCGGCGGTCAGCGCCTGCACGGCGAACATCGTTAGCAGGCGCGGGCGGTAATTGGCGGGATAACCCAACGGCACCGAGGCGAACGCGCCAACCCCGCTGGCGGCGTCGAGGTGGAACGAAGAGGTGAAGCTGGGCATGCCGCCGGTGTGATGGAAGTACGGGCGCTTGGCGGCGTCGGCGACGTGCATCAGGCCATTGCCGTAGCGCATGCCGCCGATGATGCCGTGCGATGGGCCGCCGACGGTGGCGACGTCGTGGCTGGTGAAGGCGGCGGCGTTGGCGGGATCGAGGCCGAGACCGCCCTTGCCGGTGGCCGCGCCAAGGATCGAGCGCAACAATCGCGCCATGTCATCGGCGGTCGAGGCGACCGATCCCGCGCCTTCGGTGACGTCGGTCCAGGAGGCGGGGGAAAGCGGGTCGCCGGTGATATAGACGTCTTCGCGCCGGGCGGGTTCATAGCCTTGCGCAAAAAGCGCGCGGTCGGCGGACAGGATCGAGCCGCGGGTGCGCGCCATGCCGAGCGGCGCGAACAAGCGGCGGTGGAGGACATTGGCGAGCGGGGCGCGTTCGGCACGCTCGACGATCAGCCCGAGCAGCGCGTAGCCGGTGTTCGAATAGAGCCAGTGCACGCCGGGCTGGTAGGCGAGCCACAATTTGCCGTCGGCGGGGAACAGAGGCGCGTCGCCGGGCAGGCCGCTGACATGGTCGAGCAATTGCTGGAGGCTGATCTTGGGACCGTCGGGCCAGGCGGCGCCAGGGAGCATCGAGCGGACATCGCCATCGAGCGACAGCTTCCCCTCGGCGGCGAGTTGGTGGACCATCGTCGCGGTCATCAATTTGCTGATCGACCCGACCTGGAACAATGTGTCGGCGCTGACCCGGCGGGAGCGGCTGAAGTCGGTGAAACCGAGGTGGAGCGGGTAGCTGGGCAGGCCGGGGGCGGTCAGGCCAATGGTCATGCCGGGGACGCCCATCGTGCGGCGGTGCACTTCAGCATAAGCGGCGATCGCGGCGATGGCGGGGCGGAGCTGCGGCGGGGCGTTGGGCGTTGCGGCGGCGAATAGCCTAACGGGGGTTGCCGCGAGCGGTGCTACGGCGAGCGACTGGACGAGTTGACGGCGATTGAGCGGCATGAAGAAATCCCCCTGCGCGGCAGGAAAGCGTTATGCTTCACCGCTGTCAATCGGGCGCCAAAGCAAAGGGGCCGGCGACCCCAAGCCGCCGACCCCTTCGAGCCTGTCGATAGTGATAAGGCTAAGCCTTGCAGGCCTGCTCGCCCTTGCCCGGACGGGTGAGGGTGATAACCTTGGCGGTCGGCAGGCCGATCAGCGAGTAGCCATCGGCCTTCAATGCGGCGCCGGCGGTGGCGGCGGTCAGGCGGGTCGGGGTGCCGGCCTGTTCCGAGCGGACGTCGGCAGTCAGGTCGCCGGCGAGCCAATCGATGTACGCGACGCTATTGTCTTTGCAGCGATAGGTTTTGCTCGCGACGATCGCCGGTGGCATGGTGGCCGCGATATTGGTGACATTGGCCGCAGCATTGGCGTCGGCGTTGGCGACGTCATTGGCGGTGGTGGCGGTTTTGTTGCAACCGGCTAACGCAGCGGCGGCAAGCAGAGCGATGGTGAGGGTCTTGGTCATGCGGTCGTCTTCTTATGTTGCGCGCGGCGCGTCAAGCGGAGGAATTGCATTGCGCCGAAGCGGGGCATAGGTTCGGCGAATGGTGATCGAAACCGACGCAAATGCCACCCCGAAGGCTGATCAGCAGACCGCGGGCAAGGAACGCATCCAGCGGGTGCGGATCGGGCTGAGCGGGCTGGCGTTTGTGTTCCTGCTGGTGCTGATCGGCGCGGCAATCACCAATTGGGGCGATGCGCCGACCAACGCTGCCACCAACCAGGCGATCGCCAACGCGACCCCGGCCGAGCCCAATGAGCCGTTGGCGGAAATTGGCGCGGCGCCGGGAGAATCCTCCGCCGCCAACGCAGCGAGCAGCAACAAGCATTGAGCCAGTATGCGATGCGCCGGGTTTTGCGCGCCAAGTGAGTCGTGACCGATTCGGCGCCAACAGCCTTATCCACAGGCTTATCCAACCAGAATATAGAAGAACAAACACAGAATAAATTTGCCTTTCCAACGCGATTTCCCCAGAGCTACGGTGTGTTGGGCATGAAATCCCACGAAATGGCATGAAATTCCATTGTATCCCGCCTGTCCTTAGGTTACCAACAGGATTGGCACGGGGCGATCCTCACCTTCACAGTGACGGACGCGAAGCGGGCGACGATGTCGCACGTTTCGTGAATAGGGGAAGCTTGCGCGCCGCGGGAGTGGGATGTGGCGCTAGAGCATCTGTTTCAGGGCAGTGCTTTGAACGCGGTCGACGCGAAGGGTCGCGTGTCCGTGCCAGCCTTCCTGCGCCAGGTGATCGAACGCCGCGGCGACGCCCGCACGATCGTCCTTGCCAAGCATGATACGTTCAAGGCGCTCTCCGCCTACGACCCCGCTTACGCCGCGCTGAAGCATGCCAAGCTCGAGCGGCTGGCCGAGAAAACCGAAACCGACCCCGCCGCCGAACTGGACTACGCCCGACGCACGATGATGGCGTTCGGCGCGACCGAGGAAGTGCCGTACGACAGCTCTGGCCGCGTACTGCTGCCGCCGATGATGCGCGCCAAGGGCGGGATCGAGGAACTGGCATTGTTCATCGGCGTCGGCGAGACCTTCCAGATCTGGAACCCCAAGCTGTTCCTGGCCGACCCGAACATTCCCGATGACATGAAGGATATTGCGCGCTTCCGGCTCGATGAGCGGGGCGTTTCGCTATGAGTGCGGCCGCCGTTGCCCCGGCGCCGCACCTGCCGGTGCTGATCGACGAGGTCCTCGCGGGTCTTGCCGTCCAGTCCGGCGAAACCCACGTCGACGGCACCTTCGGTGCTGGCGGCTATTCGCGCGCCTTGCTCGATGCGGGCGCGGGCCGCGTGATCGCGTTCGACCGCGACCCCGATGCGATTGCCGAAGGGTCGGCGCTGGTCCCCGACGACCGCCTGACATTGATCCACGAGACGTTCGGCAAGATGGACGAAGCGCTGGCCGAGCGCGACTTGTCGCCGGTCGATGGCGTGACGCTCGATATCGGGGTCAGCTCGATGCAGCTCGACCGTGCCGAGCGCGGTTTCGCGTTCAGCAAGGACGGCCCGCTCGACATGCGGATGAGCCAGGCGGGGATGAGCGCCGCCGACTTCGTCAACGAGGCCGACAAGGCCGAGATTACGCGCGTGCTCAAGGAGTATGGCGAGGAGCCGCGGGCACGCCGGGTGGCAAGCGCGATCGTCGCCGCTCGCCCGCTGACGCGGACCGCCGAACTTGCCGCAGTGGTGCGCAAGGCGCTCGGTTACTATCAGGGAATGAAGAGCGACCCCGCGACGCGGACGTTCCAGGCGATCCGCATTCATCTCAATGCCGAGCTCGACGAACTCGAGGCCGGGCTGGTGGCCGCCGAGCGCGTGCTTCGCCCCGGCGGGCGGATCGCGGTGGTGACGTTTCACAGCCTCGAAGACCGGATCGTCAAACGCTTCCTCAAGAGTCGCAGCGGGGCCACCCCCGCCGGATCGCGCCACCGGCCGATCGCGGCCAATGCCCCGACGCCAAGTTTCTCGACAGTCGCCAAGCCGATCTCGCCGTCCGAGGCCGAGCTTGCCCGTAACCCGCGCGCGCGCTCGGCACGGCTGCGTACTGCAGTCCGGACCGATGCGCCCGCGTGGGACCAGCCGAAAGGATCAGCGCGATGAGCGCCCATGGGTTCAAGTCATTGTTCATGGCGGCAAGCGTCGCCGGTGCCGCGCTGGGTTGTTACCTGGTGTCGCTGAACGTCGCATCGGAGCGCGCCAAGCTGGAGATGGTCGAAGGCAGGATCGTCACCACCCAGCGCGATATCCGCTTGCTGCAGACCGAGATCGGCACCCGCGGGCGACTGGCGCAGCTCGAGCGGTGGAACGCCGGCTTCATTCGCCTTTCGGCCCCCAATGCCGACCAATTCCTCGATGGCGGGTATCAGCTGGCGACGATGGTCAAGCCGGCGCCCAAGACGGTGATCGGTGCGCCGGTGGTGCTCGCCTCGGCACCGCTTGAGCAAGGCGTGACCCGTCCGGCAACGACCAATGATAGCGATACTGCAGCAGCGCCGCAGACGAGCAAGGCGCCGGCTGCCACGCCGCGCCCGGCACCGTCGGCGGCGGACATGATCCATATCGCCAGTTACGAGCGGCCGATCGTCGAAGCGCGGCCCGCGCCGGTCAAGCCGGTGGCCACCAGGAGCGCCGCGACGAAGGGCGTGAAAATCGCGTCGGTTGATTCGCTCGCGCCCTTGCCCAAGGCCAGGACGGCTGCGAAAGCGACCGCGCCGAGCGCTGCTCCGGCTCCGAAGAAAACCAAGGAATCCGGCTCGCCGAAATGAACGCACCGACCCCCGCTCTCGTCGCCCGGCCCGAGCGGCTCCACCTCGTCGGCCAGCGACGCCAGATTTTGGCGGTCATTCACCAACGACTGATGTTCGGGATGCTGGTATTCGCTGGCGTGGTGGCGCTGATCGCGTTTCGGATCATCTACCTCGCGGCATTCGGCGACCATGCCGGGCGCAAAATGGGGATCACCAGCCTGGTCCCCGAGCGCGGCGACATTGTCGATCGCGACGGGCAGGCGCTGGCGCGGACGATCGACGCGTGGACCATCGCGCTTCATCCCAAGAAGGTGATCGGCGACAAATTGGCACTGGCGCGGACGCTGGCCAAGCTGATCCCCGAATATGACGAGCCAGCCTATTTCGCGATGCTGAAATCGGATCGGCCGTTTTTCTACCTCCGCCGCCGCGCCGCGCCCGACGTGGTGCAGGCGATCAACGCGCTGGGCGAGCCGGGGCTGGCGATCGATCGCGAGCCCGACCGGCTGTACCCGCAAACGACCCTCGCGGCGCATGTGCTCGGGTACACCGACATCGACGGTCACGGTACGTCGGGCGTCGAGCGTGCGTTCGACCCGCAATTGTCCGACCCGGCGCTGCGCGGCAAACCGGTAATGCTGTCGATCTCGAGCAAGGTGCAGCAGGCGCTGGAGCATGAATTGGGCAGCGCGATGGCCGAATTTTCGGCGATCGGCGCGGCTGGCGTGGTGATCGACATTCACACCGGCGAAATCATCGCGATGACCAGCCTGCCGAGCTACAATCCCAATATCGCGGGCAAGAATTCGCCCGACCAGATGTTCAACCGAGCGACGCTCGGGGTGTATGAATTGGGGTCGACGTTCAAGCCGTTCACGGTGGCGATGGCGATGGATTCGGGCGTGGTGAAGTCGTTCGGCCAAATGTATAATTGCCCGTCTGAATTGCATATCGGCAACCGTATTATCGGTGACACGCATCCGTTCAACCGCGCCTGCTCGGTCGCCGAGATCATGATGAAGAGCAGCAATATCGGCACCGCGCAGATCGCCGACCAGCTTGGCGCGGCGCGGCAGAAGGCATTTCTCAAACAGATGGGATTCCTCGACAAGATCCAGGTCGAATTGCGCGAACGCGGGCGCACGCTTTTCCCGCGCGACTGGACCCGGATGGACGTGATGACGGTGGGGTACGGCCATTCGATCGCAGTTACGCCGCTGCACTTGGCGACCGGCTATGCGACCTTGTTCAATGGCGGCATCTATCGCCCGGCGACGATCCTCAAGGTCGACGCCAATCACCGGGTTGCTGCCGGCCATCGCGTGTTTACCGAGGAAACCAGCTACAAGATGCGCGCTTTGCTCCGCTTGGTGGTGACCAACGGCACTGGTCGAAATGCCGATGCGCCGGGCTATCGGATAGGCGGCAAGACCGGCACGGCGGAGAAATGGATCGGCCACGCCTACAGCAAGACGATCAACATCACGAGCTTCGCGGGTGTGTTCCCGATGAACGAGCCGCGCTATGCGATGGTGATGATGCTCGACTCCCCCCGTGCCACCGCAAAGACAGCCGGCTTCACGACCGCGGCGTGGAATGCCGCCCCGGCCTTCGGCCGCACCGTCGCCCGGATCGCGCCGATGCTCGGGGTCCGGCCCGATATGAAGCGCGACGCCAATATGGCCGAGGTGCTGCCGTTCGTTCACGAAAAGTCGGAGAAGTAATCCGGTGCGCCTGGGCGATCTCGCGGGGATCGACAGCGACGCTGGGGTGACCGGCTTCGCGATCGATCATCGCAAAGTGACCAAGGGAAATATCTTCGGCGCGTTTCGCGGCGAGAAGTTCGATGGCGAGCAATTCATCGCCGGGGCGATCAAGCATGGCGCGGTCGCAGTGGTCGCGCGGCCCGAGGCCTTGGTCGACGGCGCGGTGCACATCGCCGATGCCGAGCCACGGCGGCGGTTCGCTCAGTTGGCGGGCAAGTTTTACGGGCCCTATCCCGACGTGATCGTCGCGGTCACCGGGACCAACGGCAAGACCTCGACGGTCGAGATGGCGCGGCAGATGTGGCGCATGGCCGGGCACCGATCGGCGAGCATCGGGACGCTCGGCGTGACCACCGCCGACGAGCAGGTCAAGACCGGGCTGACCACGCCCGACATCGTCACTTTCCTGAGCAATATGGCGGGGCTCAAGCGGATGGGGATCGGGCATGTCGCCTACGAAGCTTCGTCGCACGGGCTCGACCAGTATCGCAGCGAAGGGCTGCCGGTGGTGGCGGCGGCATTCACCAATTTCAGCCGCGATCACCTCGATTATCACGCCGACATGGATACCTATTTCGCCGCCAAGATGCGGTTGTTCGACGAGGTTGTGGCGAACGGCGGGACGGCGGTGGTGTGGACCGGCGACGCGAGGTCGGGCGCGGTGATCGATCATGCGAAGGCGCGGGGGCTCAAGCTGATTACCGTCGGGCCCGGAGCGGAAATGATTGCATTGGTCGAGCAGGTGCCGACCGCGCTCGGGCAGCGGTTGGTGCTTCGCCATGCGAGCAAGGAGCACAAGCTGACGCTGCCGCTGATCGGCGCGTATCAGGCGAACAATGTGCTGACCGCGGCGGGGCTGCTGTTGGCGACAGGCAGTAGTTGGGACGAGACGCTTAGCGCGATGGGCCGGGTGTCGCCGGTGCGCGGGCGGCTGGAATGCGCGGTGATCAGCCGGGCGGGCGCGCCGGTCTATGTCGATTATGCGCATACCGCCGATGCGCTCGAGGCGGCGATTGCGGCATTGCGCCCGCATGTCGAGGGCAAGCTGATCACCGTGTTCGGTGCCGGCGGCGACCGCGACAAAGGCAAGCGCGGGCCGATGGGCGAAGTGGCGGCGCGGCTTAGCGATGTGGCGATCGTGACCGACGACAATCCGCGCGGCGAGGATCCGGCGGCGATCCGCGCCGAAGTGATGGCTGGTGCGGTTGGCGCTCGCGAGATTGGTGATCGCAAGGCGGCGATTGCTGAGGCGATCCGGATGGCGGGCGCGGGCGACATCGTGCTGGTCGCGGGCAAGGGGCATGAGACGGGGCAGATCGTCGGCGAGTTGGTGCTGCCGTTCGACGACGCGCTGGTGGCACGGGAATGCGCGGCATGACTTCCTTGTGGACCTCCGCCGAGATTGAAGCGGCAACCGGCGGCACCGCATCGGCGCCATTCGAGGTCACCGGCGTGACCTTCGACAGCCGCGAGGTCGGGGCGGGCGATTTGTTCGTGGCCATGCCGGGGACGGCGAGCGACGGGCATCAGTTCGTCGCCCAGGCGTTCGCGTCGGGCGCGGCGGCGGCGCTGGTGTCGCAAGCGGTCGATGGGCCGCACGTGCTGGTCGCCGACGTCCCCGAGGCGCTGACCGCGTTGGCGGTCGAGGCTCGGCGGCGGACGGATGCGACGGTGATCGGGGTGACCGGGTCGGTCGGCAAAACTTCGACCAAGGAGGCGCTGGCCGCCGCGCTGACACGGAGCCGCAAGGGGCCGGTGCATCGATCGGTCAAAAGCTACAACAACCATACCGGGGTGCCGCTGAGCCTGGCGCGGATGCCGCGCGATAGCCGGTTCGCGGTGCTCGAAATGGGGATGAACCACGCCGGCGAAATCGCCGCGCTGACGCGGCTGGTGCGGCCGCATGTCGCGCTGATCACCGCAATCGCCTCAGCGCACATCGAGCATCTCGGCTCGATGGAGGCGATCGCCGATGCTAAGGGGGAAATCTTCCAGGGGCTGGAGGAGGAGGGGATTGCGGTAATCCCGGAGGAAACGCCGTATCGCGACCGGCTGGTCAAGGCGGCGCGGGGCCACGCCGACCGCACGATCACCTTCGGGATGCGCGACGATGCCGACGTCTCGCCGATGCATGCCGCGCGGTCCGACGTAGGCGGGAGCCTGGTCAGTGCGCGGTTGGTCCACAGCGAACTGACCTTCACCTTGTCGCAGCGCGGCGACCATTGGATTTCGAACGCGATGGCGGTGCTTGCGGTGGTCGAGGCGGTCGGCGGCGACCTCGCCGCGGCGGGGCTGGCACTGGCCGAACTCGGCGGGCTCAAGGGACGCGGCGAGCGGCACCGGATCGCGGTCGAGGGCGGCGTCGATGGCCAGCAAGGTTGGGCGCTGCTGATCGACGAAAGTTACAACGCCAATCCGGCATCGATGGCGGCGACGCTGGCGAGCCTGGGCAGCGAACCGTTGGGCGGGCGGCGGATCGCGGTACTCGGCCCGATGCGCGAACTTGGGCCCGATGCCGAGGCGATGCATGTGGCGCTGGCCGATCCCATTCGCGCGGCCAGGGTCGAGCGACTGGTGCTGGTTGGCGAGGAGATGCGCGGACTGGCCGAGGCGCTTCACGGCGAGATCGAGGCGGTGGTGGTCGACGATGTCGAGCAGGCCGCGCGGCTGGTGCAGGCGATCCTTGGCCCCGGCGACGTAGTGCTGGTCAAAGCGTCCAATTCGGTCGGGCTTGCGGCACTGGTCGATCGAGTGGCAGGGGTATCGGCCTAATGTTGTACGTCATCGCCGAACAGCTCGGGTTCCCAGGGATCCTCAACCTGATCCGCTACATCAGCTTTCGGGCCGGTGCAGCGAGCGCGACGGCGTTGTTCATCGGGCTGGTGTTCGGGCCGATGTTCATTCGCTGGCTGCGTGCCAAGCAGGGCAAGGGCCAGCCGATCCGCGCCGACGGCCCGCAATCGCACCTCGCCAAGCGCGGCACGCCGACGATGGGCGGCCTGCTGATCCTGATCGCGGTTGGCGTATCGGTGTTCCTGTGGATGGACCTCACCAACCGCTACACCTGGGCGTGCCTGCTGGTTACCGGCGGCTTCGGGCTGATCGGATTCCTCGACGATTACGACAAGATCAAGAAGGCGCACCACGCGGGTCTAAGTGGCAAGATGCGGTTGGCGCTGGAATTCGCCATCGCCGGCTTCGCCACCTGGCTGATGGTCGGGTGGGGCGGGACCAAGCTGTACGTACCATTTTATTCGGGACCGGTGGTCGACTTGGGGCTGCTGTACGTCGTGTTCGGGGCGTTCGTGATCGTGTCGTTCGGTAACGCTGTAAACCTGACTGATGGCCTCGACGGGCTGGCGACGATGCCGGTGATCATCGCCTCGATCGCGTTCACCCTGATCGCCTACCTCGTCGGTAACGCCAAGTTCGCGGCGTATCTCGGCATTCCGCACGTGTTCGGGGTCGGCGACCTCACGATATTATTGTTGGCGATCATCGGGGCGGGGCTGGCATTCCTGTGGTTCAACGCGCCCCCGGCGGCGGTGTTCATGGGCGATACCGGCAGCCTCGCGCTGGGCGGCGCGCTTGGCGCGGTGGCGGTGGCGGCGCATCATGAGTTCGTGCTGGTGATCGTCGGCGGCTTGTTCGTGCTCGAGGCGGTCAGCGTCGTGGTCCAGGTGTTCTGGTTCAAGCGGTTCGGCAAGCGCGTCTTCAAGATGGCGCCGATCCACCATCATTTCGAACATATCGGGTGGAGCGAGCCGACCGTGGTCATCCGCTTCTGGATCATCAGCTTCATTCTCGCGCTGGCCGGGCTGGCAACGCTGAAGCTGCGGTGAAGACGAAGGCTTCACCGCACGGCGCAGGCCGGGGTCCAGCCCAGTCCGCGCAACGCTCCTGCCTTCGCAGGAGCACGATAGCGTGATTACCGCGCGGGCGTTCGCGGGGAAGCATTATGCGGTGCTCGGGCTTGCGCGCTCGGGGCTGGCGACGGTCGATGCGCTGTTGGCGAGTGGGGCGCGGGTGACGGCGTGGGATGATAGCGAAGAGGCGAGAGACAAGCTCCTCCGCCTCCTCAAGGGGGAGGTGGCGCGAAGCGCCGGAGGGGGCATCTCTTCGTTCTCGCACAGGCCCCCTCCGTCGGCTATGCCGACACCTCCCCCAGAATTGGGGGAGGGGCTGAGTGTGGCCGACTTCACCACCGCCGACCTCACCCAGTTCGACTCAATCGTCGTCACCCCCGGCCTCCCCCTCAACCGCCACCCGATTGCCGCCCGCGCTCGCGATGCCGGGGTCGAGATCATCGGCGATATCGAATTGTTCGCCCGCGCCCGGCCCGAGCTTCCGCCGCACAAGGTGGTCGGGATTACCGGGACCAACGGCAAGTCGACCACCACCGCGCTGATCCACCACATCCTCCAAACTGCGGGGGTGCCGAGCTTGATGGGGGGGAACATCGGGCTGCCGATATTGTCGCGCGATCCGCTGCCCGAGGGTGGGGTCTATGTACTCGAACTGTCGAGCTACCAGATCGACTTGACCAAGAGCCTCGACTGCGACGTCGCGGTGTTGCTCAACATCACGCCCGATCATCTCGATCGATACGACAGTTTTAAAGACTATGCGGCATCAAAGTATCGGCTGTTCGCGATGCAGAAGGAAGGTGCGGCTGTCGCACTGGGTCAAACATTGTTCGAGTTTGGCGCCATTGAAGCTGGTTCAGGCAGCGTTAGCCTCATCGAGGATGTCCTCGATAGCAAATTTCCACAACTGCTTGACCGTAGGCAATTCCCAACACTTCAGGGCCCCCATAATCACGACAATATGCTCGCCGCGATAAAAGTCTGCGATTTTCTTGGATTGAACGTTGAGCAAATCCGAGAAGGCCTAGCGACCTATCCCGGACTTCCCCATCGCATGGAGCGAGTTGGAGAGCGTCACGGCGTAGTATTCGTGAACGACAGTAAGGCGACGAACACAGACGCAGCAACGCCAGCCCTATCGGCGTTCGAAAGGGTTCGATGGATTGTCGGCGGTCGCGCAAAGGACAATTCACTTGGGGGAACGGCGCGCCAGCTCGACCATGTCGTCGCGGCTTATACCATCGGCGAGGCGGGGCCCATGTTCGCGCGGTTGCTGCGCGAGGCGGGGGTGAGCGTCATCGAGTGCGAAACGCTTGAAAATGCGGTGAAATGCGCCGCGGAGGATTCCCAAGCGGGGGAGACTGTCTTACTCTCCCCGGCCAGCGCCTCGTTCGATCAATTCAAAGATTTCGAGGCGCGCGGGGATCGGTTTCGCGAACTAGTGGGGGCTTTATGAACGCGGACATCACGAGCCGGATCAAGGCCAAGGCGGCATTGGTCGACCCGAGCCGTTACGGCCGGTCGGATCGATCGACCGCGAGCCGCTGGTTCTGGGAGATCGACCGCGTGCTGCTGCTGCTGATCGCGATCCTGATCGGGATCGGGCTGATCGCGGTCGCCGCCGCCTCGCCCGCCGCCGCGCAACGCTATTCGGGCGGCAATGTGCGGGTCAACGATCTGTTCTTCTTCTACCGCCAGATGATGTGGATCGCGGTGTCGATGCCGGTGATGATCCTGATCTCGATGATGCCGCGCGAACGCGCCAAGCGCTTTTCGATCGGCGGGGCGGTGATCTTCGTCGTCCTGCTCGCCGCAGTGCCGTTCATCGGGGTCGAGAAGAATGGCGCGGTGCGCTGGATCGAGCTCGGGGTCGGCCAATTGCAGCCGTCGGAATTCTTGAAGCCGTTCTTCGTCGTGACGATGGCGTGGATCCTGTCGCTCAAGGAGAAGGACAAGGGCCTGCCGGTGTTCTGGGTGTCCGGCGTGCTGACCGCGATCGTCGCGGCGTTGCTGATGAAGCAGCCCGATTTCGGATCGACGATCATCTATGGCACGGTGTGGATTGCGATGCTCGCGCTGGCCGGGATCCGGATGAAGATGCTGCTGATGCTCGGCGCGGCGGCGCTGGTCGGGGTGGTGATCGCTTACTTCACCTATGACGTTGCGACGATCCGCATCGACGGCTTCCTGTTTGGTGAGGGCGACAATTTCCAGGTCGAAAATGCGATGAAGACGCTGACCGCGGGCGGATTGTTCGGGATGGGGCCGGGGGGCGGGACGCGCAAGTTCGGGCTGCCCGAGCCGCATACCGACTACATCTTCTCGGTCATCGGCGAGGAATTCGGGCTGATCGCCTGCCTCGCGATCGCCTTGCTATATCTGGCGATCGTCGCGCGGGTACTGATCAAGTTGCTCGACGAGGAGTCGAGTTTCGCGATCCTCGCCGCGGCGGGGCTGGTGATCGAATTCGGGCTGCAGGCGATGATCAACATGGCGGTCAACGTCCAGATCGCGCCGTCGAAGGGCATGACCCTGCCGTTCATCAGCTACGGCGGAAGCTCAATGCTGGCGCTGAGCATGGGCATGGGATTGCTGCTCGCCTTCACGCGGCGAAATCCCTATCTGACGCGCTCGCCTTATGTCGTGAAATGGAGCGGGGAGCGCCCCAAAGTGTCGTCAAGCAAATGAACATCATCCTCGCCGCCGGGGGCACCGGCGGGCACATGATCCCGGCGCATGCGCTGGCCGCGGAATTGACCGCGCGCAAGATCGGCGTGGCGTTGATCACCGACGAGCGCGGGGCGCGGATCCCGGGGCTGTTCGACGGGGTGCCGGTGCATATCCTGCCCGCGGGGCGGCTGACCGGGATGCTGGGCCTGTGGCGGACAACGCGCGCGATCCTGTCGGGGCGGCGGCAGGCCAAGGCATTGTACAAGGAATTCAAGCCCGACGCGGTAGTCGGCTTCGGCGGCTATCCGGCACTGCCGGCATTGCTCGCGGCAAGTGCGCGGCGGATCCCGACCATCCTGCATGAGCAAAATGCGGTACTCGGGCGGGTCAACCGGTTCCTGGCGGGAGACGCGGCGGCGATCGCCACGGCCTATCCCGAGGTCGACCGGTTGAAGGCGGCGTATCGCGACAAGGTCGAGCTGGTCGGCAATCCGGTGCGCGAGGCGGTGGCGCGCCTGGGCGAAGCGCCGCTACCGCCGTTCGACGAAGTGGCGCCGCTCAAGATCCTGGTCACCGGCGGCAGCCAGGGGGCGAGCATATTGGGAACGGTGGTCCCGGCCGGGCTGGGGTTGCTCGAGCCGTCGCTGCGGCATCGGTTGCAGGTGGTGCAGCAATGCCGGCCCGACGACATCGTCGCCGTCCGAGCATCATATGCAGCGCTCAAGATCCCCGCCGAGCTGATGACCTATATCACTGATATGCCGGCGAAATTGGCCGAGGCGCATTTGATCATCGCGCGCGCCGGCGCATCGACCATTGCCGAGCTTACCGCCGCCGGACGGCCCGCAATCCTGGTCCCGCTGCCGAGCGCGACCGACGACCACCAGACCGCCAATGCGCGCGAGATGGCCAAGGCCGGCGGTGCGCGGATGATTGTGCAGGACGACTTTACGCCCGAGACGCTGGCCCGCCAGATCGAGGCGCTGGCGAAGGACCCCGAAGCGCTCGCCAATGCCGCCGCGCGGTCGCTGTCGGTCGGTCGGCCCAATGCGGCGAGCGATCTGGCCGATTTGGTCGAGCGGATTGCCGGCGGGGCGGTGCTGGTCGGCCCGACGACGATCAAGGCGCCGGTGGCGATGCCCGTCGGAGTTCCTGCATGAAGGCAATGGGCACCGAAATGGGGACGATCCACTTCGTCGGCATCGGCGGCATCGGCATGTCGGGGATCGCCGAGGTGATGCACCAATTGGGCTATCACGTCCAAGGCTCGGACATCGCCGAAAACTATGTCGTCGAGGGCCTGCGCAAGGCCGGGATCAAGGTGATGATCGGCCAGTCAGCGGACAATCTGGGCGATGCCGCGGTGGTGGTTTGCTCGACCGCGATCCGCCCCGACAATCCCGAACTGGTCGCCGCGACCGAGCGCCGCCTGCCGCGGGTTCGGCGCGCGGAGATGCTCGCCGAACTGATGCGGATGCAATCGACCATCGCGGTCGCGGGGACGCACGGCAAGACCACGACGACCTCGATGGTCGCGTGCATGCTCGACGCCGGTGGGGTCGACCCGACGGTGATCAACGGCGGGATCATCAACGGCTACGGCTCCAACGCGCGGCTCGGCAAGTCCGACTGGATGGTAGTCGAGGCCGACGAGAGCGACGGCAGCTTCCTCCGGCTCGACGGGACGATCGCGATCGTCACCAACATCGATCCCGAACATCTCGACCATTATGGCAGCTTCGACCGCGCCAAGGATGCGTTCGTCGAGTTCGTCGAGAATGTGCCGTTCTACGGGCTTGCGGTGATGAACATCGACCATGCCGAAGTGCAGTCGGTGCTGGGGCGGATCCGCGATCGGCGGGTGGTGACCTACGGCTTTTCCGCGCTGGCCGATTTGCGCGCCGAGAATTTGCGCAGCGAAGATGGTGGCACCCGGTTCGACGCGGTGGTGCGCGGGCGAGATGATGCCAGGCGCAGCATATCCGACATCTTCCTGCCGATGCCGGGCAAGCATAATGTGTCCAACGCGCTGGCTGCGATTGCGGTCGGAATCGAGCTCGGGATGGACGATCCGACGATCGCCAGGGGGTTCGCCAAGTTCACCGGGGTCAAACGGCGGTTCACCAAGGTCGGCGACGTCGATGGCGCGACGGTGATCGACGATTATGCGCATCACCCGGTCGAGATCCGTGCGGTGTTGTCGGCAGCGCGCGAGACGGTGTCGGTCAAGGATGGGGCTGAGAGCGGCCGCGTGATAGCGGTCGTCCAGCCGCATCGCTTCACCCGATTGCGCGACCTGATGGAGGATTTCCAGAACGCGTTCAACGACGCCGACATCGTCTATGTCGCGCCGGTCTATCCGGCGGGCGAGGAGCCGATCGAGGGGGTCGACGCACATGTGCTGGCCGACGGATTGCGCCACCACGGGCATCGCATGGTCAAGCCGGTCGAAAACCCCGCCGACCTGGCTGGCAATTTGCGCGATGTCGCGGCGAAGGGCGACATCATCGTGTGCATGGGGGCTGGGGATATCACCAAATGGGCCGGCGGGCTGGCGGCGGGAGTTGCCAAGGCGCGGGCGAAGAAGAAGTGAGCATGAGCGTCACCGAACCCGCTCGTCCTGAGCGGAGCGAAGCGCAGGTCGGTGTTCGCGGAAAGCTGAAGGCCGACGCACCCCTCGCACCTTTGGTCTGGTTCAAGTCTGGCGGCTCGGCCGAGACATTGTTCGAGCCGGCCGACCGCGACGATCTCGTCGCTTTCCTCCGATCGCTCGACCCTGCGGTGCCCGTCATGGCGCTCGGCCTCGGCTCGAACCTCATCGTCCGCGATGGTGGGGTGCCGGGGGTGGTGGTGCGGCTGGGCAAGGCGCTAGCGAAGGTCGAGGTGATCGACGCGGTTACGCTGAAATGCGGCGGCGGGGCGTCAGGCGTTCTCGTGTCCTCGACCGCGCGCGATTCGGGGATCGCGGGGGTCGAATTCCTGCGTTCGATCCCGGGCACGGTTGGCGGTTTCGTGCGGATGAATGGCGGTGCTTATGGCCGCGAGGTGAAGGATGTGCTGGTCGAGTGCGAGGTGGTGCTTCGATCGGGCGAAGGGCGGACGATGAAGCTCGACGAGCTTGGCTACACCTATCGCCACAGCGAGCTCCCCGAACAGACGATTGTGGTCAGCGCGACGTTTCGTGGGCAACCCGGCGACCCGGCGGCGATTCAGGCGGAGATGGATCGCATCGCCGCCAGCCGCGAGGAATCGCAGCCGCTGCGCAGCCGCACCGGCGGATCGACCTTCAAGAACCCGTCGGGCCACAAGGCATGGGCGCTGATCGATGTCGCCGGCTGTCGCGGGCTGACGATCGGCGGGGCGCAAGTTTCTGAGAAACATTGCAATTTCCTTTTGAACACCGGCGATGCGACCAGTAGCGACATCGAGGCGCTGGGCGAGGAAGTCCGCCGCCGCGTGCGCGAGCACAGCAACATCGAGCTGGAATGGGAAATCCAGCGGGTCGGCGAATTCTCCCTCTCCCCATTTGGGGGAGAGGGTCGGGGAGAGGGGGAGGTAGGAGTATAATGACGTCGACTGCCCCCCCCCCCCCGCCGCTTCGCGGCTCCTCCCTCTCCCCTGAAGGGGAGAGGGTCGATAAGTCTCTCCACGTCGTTGTCCTGATGGGCGGCTGGTCGGCCGAGCGCGAGGTGTCGCTAATGAGCGGCACAGGCGTGGTCGAGGCGCTGACCGCGCGCGGCTGGAGCAAGGTCACGCCGGTCGACATGGATCGCAACATCGGCGCGGTGCTGACCGCGCTTCGGCCGGACGTGGTGTTCAACGCGCTTCATGGCACGCCGGGCGAGGACGGGACGGTTCAGGGGATGCTCGATTTGATGCAGATCCCCTACACTCATTCGGGCTGCACGACCTCGGCGATCGCGATTGACAAGGAATTGACCAAGGCGGTGCTGGTGCCGCACGGGATCCGTATGCCGGCGGGCAAGATGGTCGACAGCGCGCGGCTCTACGAGGGCGACCCGATGCCGCGGCCCTATGTGCTCAAGCCGGTCAACGAGGGATCGTCGGTCGGGGTCGCGATCGTCACCGACGGGTCCAATTATGGCCACCCGATCAGCGCCAAGGCCGAAGGACCGTGGATGCATTTCGAGCGGTTGCTGGCCGAGCCGTTCATCCGCGGGCGCGAGTTGACGGTGGCGGTGCTGAGCGACGAGGCCTTGTGCGTCACCGAGCTTGTCCCGCACGGCGAATTCTATGATTTCGCGGCCAAATATACCGATGGCGAAACCGATCATATCTGCCCCGCCGAGGTGCCCGCCAATATCGCCAAGGCGATGATGGACATGGCGCTGGCGTCGCACCGGCTGCTCGGCTGCAAGGGCGCGTCGCGGTCGGACTTCCGCTGGGACGACAGCCAAGGCGAGGCGGGGATTTACCTGCTCGAGGTCAATACCCAGCCGGGGATGACCGCGCTGAGCCTGGTGCCCGAGCAGGCCAGGCAGCGCGGGATCGACTATGGCGAGCTGGTCGAGCGGCTGATCGCCGAGGCCTTGGCCGGTGCGACAAACAACGCTGAGGCCTTGGCCGGTGCGACAAACAACGCTGAGGCCCTGGCCGGTGCGACAAACAGCACCGATGCGCTGAACGAAAACGCGCCATGAGCGGTGCGCGGGTCCGTCGCGGATCGCCGGGCAAAGCACGGCCGCGCGCGCGCAACGGCGGACCGCGGGTCAATGTGCCAAAGCGGCTGGTCGCCAAATTGCCGGTCGACCAGCGCGGCGCCAACCGGCTCGCCCAATGGACGGTCGGGCTGTTCGCGCTGGCGATCATCGCGGTGGCGCTGATCGCGCTCAAGGTGCCGGCGATGGTCGGGGCGAGCCTGGGCGAAGCGATGGGCGATGCCGGCTTTCGGGTGAAGAGCATCAACGTCACCGGTATCCACCGGATGGACAGCAAGCCGATCTTCGCGCTGGCCGCAGACCAGAAAAGCACCGCAATGCCACTGGTCGACGTATCGTCGATCCGCCAGAAATTGCTCGGTTACGGCTGGGTCAAGGATGCGCGGGTGTCGCGGCGGCTGCCCGATACGTTGGTGATCGATATCGTCGAGCGCACCCCCGCGGCGCTGTGGCAGGATGCCGACAAATTGTCGCTGATCGACAGCGAGGGCGTCGTTCTCGACAAGGTCAAGGTCAGCGACATGCCCGACTTGCCGTTGCTGGTCGGGCCGGGGGCCAATGCGCATAGCGGCGGGCTCAATGCGTTGCTCGCCGGCGTGCCGAGCCTCAAGCCGCAGCTGGAATCGGCCAATTGGGTCGGCGGTCGGCGCTGGGACCTCAATTTCCAGTCGGGCGAGACGGTCGTGCTGCCCGAAGGCGATGAAGAAGCGAGACAAGCGCTTGCAAAATTCGCCAAGCTGGACAAATCGGCGGGATTGCTCGGGCGCGGGATCAAGCGCTTCGACCTTCGCATCCCCGGCAAGATGATCGTCCGCCTGCCGCAAGTCCCCGAAACCGCCGCCAAGCACGAAAGCTGAACCACCAACCATCATGGCCGCACCGACCCAGCAACCCCTCATCACCGCGCTCGATATCGGATCGTCGAAGGTCAGCGCGCTGATCGTCACCCGCGACGAGGACGGGCGGCTGCGGGTGCTCGGGTCGGGCCAGCGCGAAAGCCGCGGGGTCAAGCGCGGCTATGTCACCGATATGGAATCGAGCGAAGTCGCGGTGCGCGAGGCGGTCGAAAGCGCCGAGCGGATGAGCCAGGTGACGATCGACGATGTGTGGGCGAGCTTCGGTGCGGGCGGGCTGGTCAGCGATGTCGCCAATGTCGAGGTCGAGCTCGGCGGGCACCAGGTCGAGCAATCGGACATCGAGGAACTGCTGCGCGGCGGCAAGGCGGCAATCCACAGCGGCGATCGCACCGTGCTCCACGCCCATCCGGCGCTGTACACGATCGACGGGGTCGAAGGCGTCAAGCATCCGATCGGGCTTCACGCCGACCGGCTGGGGGTCGATATCCACGTCGTCGCGGCCGATCCGGCACCGTTGCGCAATCTCGATTTCGTGATCCGATCGGCGCACCTTGGCGTGACCGCGATCGTCGCGTCGCCGGTGGCGGCGGCGCTGGCGTGCCTGACGACCGAGGAGCGCGAGCTTGGCGTGGCATTGGTCGAGCTTGGCGCGGAGGTGACCAACGTCTCGCTCCATGCCGGGGGGATGCTCGTCGGACTGCGGTCGATCCCGCTCGGCGCGAAGGACATTACCGACGACATCGCCTGCGCCTTCGGGGTGCAGCGGCGCGACGCCGAGCGGCTGAAATGCTTTTACGGATCGGCGATGACCAGCCCGCGCGACAATCACGAGATGATCGAGGCCAATCTGATGGGCGCCGAGGATGGCGACGAGCCGACCCGCATCACCCGCGCGCAATTGATGACTGTGATCCGCCAGCAGGTCGAAAGCCTGACCTGCCAGATCGACGCAGCGCTGAAGAGCCTGGGATTCACCGGCCCGGTCGGGCGCCAGGTGGTGTTGACCGGGGGCGGCGCGGAATTGAAGAATATCGCCGATTACATGCAGGGCGTGCTCGGCCGCGCGGTCAGGGTCGGGCGGCCGCGGTCGATCACCG
>ENA-OFCX01000087-OFCX01000087.1-metagenomes-genome-assembly--contig:-NODE-87-length-48261-cov-3.961291_pt1 | contig 48261 bp, 47 predicted proteins | sample MGYA00153384_OFCX01 | MGnify analysis MGYA00153384
GGCAATGTATAATTTAGACCCATCAGTAGAAAACTCAACTCCGTATATAACACCAGGGATGCCAGCAAAAGGCCAAATTACTGGATTGGATAATACTCCAGTGGTATTATTAAAGTCATACAGTTCAATAGTGGCATCTAAAAAATTGCCCATGGCAAGTTTATTTCCTTGTCTGTTAATTTTTAAGTGGCCGGCTCCGTCGCCATGTGAGCCTCCAACAGTACTTAAAACAGGGGTGGTTTGTATTCCGGTTGATGTTATTTTAAAAGAGTAAAATGTGTTTCCAGGATTGTTGTGCGTTACTAGCCAAAAACCACAGGCATCAGATGTGGGTACAACTTGCAATTTCTCTGATCCGGTTGCAAATAAAAATATGTTTTTTTGTCCGGCAACAACTCCTCCTAAACCACCATTTAAACTCATGTCAACTACGTTGTAAAAAATACCTGAAGCAGTTGCTTGATCATCTATTGTGATAACATAATATATTCCAGCATTGAAAGGTTTAGGAACTATAACTGCCGCTGAAGTCGATGATGAAAGTGAACCACCCAAAAGACCATTACCATTAAACATTATTTGATTTGTAGAGTCCCAAATTGTGACCCCATCCGTATAAAATAATAATTCACCAGTGGTTTCATCCGCAACAGAAGCTGACCCTTCTAAAGTACCTATTTGGCTGCCTGAAAGTGATTGAGGAGGAGTTACATTAAAATCAATTGCACCTCCCCCACCAAACCGCCATTGATTGTTTTGATTTTGGGCGAATAATGAAGTATTAAAAAGAAAGCAAAGGAGGAAAACTAAGAGCCTTGTAGGTAAAATTGGTTTCATAAATTTGGTTGAAGGAGCGTTTCAATTTTCAGTACGCCGCTAATTGGGTAAACGTTTACAGATGATGCAATTTCAATAAAATATTTGATGTGGGAATACAGTGAAATACGTAGTTTAAAAATCTCAATAAAATTTTAATTATTTTTTTTTAACTCTGTGAAATTTTATATTACACAGAGAAATCACAGAGTTTCACGGAGAAATTATAAAACTCTGTGCACCTCTGTGTAACCTCTTTTTGAAACTCTGTGATACCCTTCTTAATCTACCAACCAAATCCAACTGCTCCACAAATAATCAAAATCCCAACCTTTCATTTATTACTATGCTAAACCCCGACACCATCAACAAAGGCGATTGTACGATTGAGTTTGTATAATAAATATGGTATTTTAAATTAATAGATTTGAAAAACCTATTTTTTGTAAGGCAGCCAGGTTTAATTATCTGGCTGCCTTTTTTTTGAGGAGTATTATTCAAATTTGCATTTTGCGATAGTTTTTAAAGATAATTATAAAAAATTTAAATCTTCATTTTTGATTTTTTTAAACGATTTTTTGGAATAAATTAACCTATAGCTTAATATTGCAAATGAAAAGGAAGTGTAAATTTTTGATTGATTCAAATGATGGAAAAAAAACAATTTATATAGATGATGAAAATTTCAACAAAATTATTTCATATACCAACAAGATGATCGTCATAAAAAAAAATTCAAGTTTATTGCTGACTTAATTTTAAGCGGTCTGAAAAATACTTTTCATTATGTTAAAGAAGAAATAAATTCAAAATGTAAAATGTAACTGCAATGAAATTTTTTAAAGGACAAGAAAATGATCGAATTTATTGCAAAGAAGTAAATACAATAAGCGGGATATTTGTAGTAATAGCTGCATTTTTATAAGAAAAAAAGAAAACAACTAAATTAAACCAGAAACAGATTCACATTATTGAAAAAGTTGGAGGATTTGAATATGAAATTTAAAGATAAATATAATATAGCCCCTGAGTTCGAAGAATTATTTTCTTTTAATTCTGAAAAAGAGGAAATCGAACATGAAGCTAAAATGATGATGTTTCGTTTTTTGAGTGAAGTAGAAAAGCTGAATTCAACGATAAAGAAAAAAGAATTAGCCAAAGCATTAAATACATCAGCAAGTTATATTACTCAATTATTTAATGGTGATAAATTAATTAATTTAACAACGCTTGCGAAAATTCAAAAGGCTTACAACATTTCTTTTGAAATTAAGGCTGTTTCAAATTTAAAAATATATAAGCATGAGAAAATCCTTTCGAATACACAACAAGTAGCAGAAAAACAATCCGACAAAATATATAAACCTAAAAAAAATATAGAAGCAAAAACTAATCATCAGGAACTTAAGCTCAAGTTTTTGAAAAAAGGCAGAAACTGATTTTAATATAATTTTAACTCAAATTTATTGGTCAATGAAAAAACTTCAACTATTAATTTTCTTATTCGCTTTTTACCTTCCAACTTCCTTTTCCCAAACCATCCAACGCATTGACAATACCAGTTATGCGGCCGATAGTTTGCAAGCTAAAATTAAATACCTGATGCAAGCCGCCAATGTATCTGGAGTAGCGATTTCTGTTTTTAATGATAGTAAGCCCGTTTTTAGCAAAACATTTGGCTTAGCTGATGTGCAAAAGAAAATCCCCTTTCAGCAAAATTCGGTCATGTATGCTGCATCGTTTGCCAAAGTTGTTTTTGCGTACATCGCCATGAAGTACGTGCAAGAAAAAGTATTAGATCTGGATAAGCCACTTGTTTCTTATTTACCAAAACCTTTGGTCGATTATAATATAGAAGGCTGGAATCGGGGATATCAGCATTTGAAAAATGATGAGCGTTACAAAAAAATTACAGCCCGCATGTGTCTGTCGCATACCACAGGTTTCCCAAATTGGCGCTGGTTTGAAGAAGATAAAAAACTAAAAATAAAATTTGAGCCAGGTTCGAGATATAGTTATTCGGGTGAGGGAATGTATTTACTACAATTTGTATTGGAGCAAATAACAGGTAAAGATTATGAAACTATTTCGCAAGAATTGGTTTTTGAACCTTTTAATATGATGAATACCAGCCAAGTTTGGCAAAGCAGATTTGATCAAAACACCGTCTTTGGGCACAATTGCAAAGGTGTTCCCTATGATTTAATGAAATGGGAAGAAGCAAGTGCAGGTGGCTCTATGAGTACAACGTTGGAAGATTATACCAATTTCTACACGGCATTAATTGCCGGTACCGGTTTAAATAAAGTGAGTTTCGCAGAAATGCTGAAGCCGCAAATCCGGATTCGGTCGCAACGACAATTTGGACCTTTATCTCGTGTTGATAGTACTGAAAATGATAAAATAATGCTTTCTTATGGCTTAGGTGTAGGTCTTTTGCAATCTCCCTATGGCAAAGCATTTTTTAAAGAGGGGCATGATGATGGTTGGGGGCATTATTCTATTTATTTTCCAGATAAAAAGATTGGCGTAATCATTATGACGAACAATGACTGTGGCGAAAGTATTTTTAAAGAATTATTAGCTTATTCAATTGGAGATATTTATACCCCTTACAAATGGGAAAATTATATTCCGTATAATATTGCTGAATAAATAAAAAATAACAGAAAATAAAAAAAGTAAAGCTAAAAACAAGGTAAAAATTTTATTTTAGGATATAAAAAAAGGCATCTAAATAATGATGCCTTTTTTATTAATTTAAATTTAATTAAATTAAAGATTAAACTTTCAATTTCCCTTCAATAGAATCGTCCATAGTTTTTCCCAACATTGCCCCAATCATCATTTTTATGCCTGCCACTGCGTTGCCATTTTTGGTATCCCAATAGTAGCCATCCGTTGGTTCTACCTTTATTACCGATATTCTTGGATCGTCTATACCTTCTGTGAACCACGTTTTTAAAATTGGATTCCACAATTCTTTGATTTTAATCTTATCCATAGATATGTATGCATTTCCCTTAATATGCAAAAAATCGGAGTGGGTAGAACCTTGGAAATACAAAGAAACATCAGAATCTACTGCAATTTCAGCGTTTTTGTAGCTATCGTTTGCACTCAAAAACCATATTGCTCCACTTTTATCAATTTTTTGAACACTCATAGGTCGGGTAGCGTTGGTTCTTCCAATGGCAACTTTGGTGTTAAAGAAACAGGTGTTTGCCTTTTCAACCAGTTCTATCAATTTTTCAATTGCAGCTTGGTTGGTTAAATCTTTTTGATTTTCTTCTACTTGATTTTTATTAATACTGTCCATAATTATTTTTTATGGATTTTATTTTCAAATTATATACCAATGGCAATATTTTAAAGATTTTTTAATTTTGCATTTATTTATAATTAATTTGTTTCTGAATCAATGGAACTAAAATAACTTTAAATAAAAATTATATCATCGATAAATAAAGAATCAACTGCTGCTAATTTCATTTGTTCCAATTTAGTTGTTTTCAAGTCAACAAAATCGTCCACTAAAAAACTTACATTTTTACTGTTTTTAAAATTAGATGGAAGATTGACCACAACCTTATTATTTACAACATCGCAAATTATTTTATAAGTCATTGAAAATTTAGCTTTATTAAATATACTACAAAACAATCTGCTTTAATTAAATCAAAAATTGAAATAGGGCAGCCAATTATTGTTTCAACAAATTAATATTCCATCCTATCTGCCAAGTAAAATAAGGTAGTGGTAAATGATGCATAAATATTTTGTCCCGTTAATTTTAACCTTATTTTAAGCTTTTATCTCTATTCAAAAACATTCTAAATAAATTTAGCGTTTGATAACTATTATTCCTCTGTACTTTTTGAGTATTTTTGGAAATTAAATAGTATGAAAAAATCTCATCTTATCGGTATCGTAATTATTGCCATTGCAATTGGTGCAATTATCAGCACCTATGCAGATTCAAGCACGTATTCAAACTTTTCGGAAGCACGTAAAGAAATGGAAGAAATACATGTTGTTGGCAATTTAGTGAAAACAAAAAACATGGAATACAACCCTGAACTTGATGCCAATTATTTTTCATTTTATATGAAAGATACCAATGGAGAAGAGTGTAAAGTAGTTTTCAAAGGAACTAAACCTCAAGATTTCGAGCGATCTGAGCAAATAGTTTTAACCGGCGAAATGGGTAAAGACGCATTTTATGCAGATAAAATCTTGATGAAATGCCCATCTAAATACACTGAAACAGAAGTAAAGGCCTCTGTTTAATTAATTTGAAAACTATTTTTTATGTTTTCAATTATTTCTATCTTATCATTTCATCCGCTAATTCATTAAATGGATATTAAATTTATAGGTGAACATTTACTGCCCGGTCAGTTTGGGCAATTTTTTATTGTGTTGGGTTTCGGAGCAGCGGTATTATCATTCATCTCGTATTATTTTTCTACTCTTAAAGATGTCGCAGATCAATCTTGGAAACGAATAGCTAGAATCAGTTTTTACATTCAGGCATTTTCTGTATTAGCCATTGCAGGCTGTTTGTTTTATATCATTTACAACCATTTATTCGAATATCACTACGCCTGGGCACATTCGTCAACAACTTTGCCTACTCATTACATGATTTCGTGTTTTTGGGAAGGTCAAGAAGGGAGTTTTTTACTCTGGGCATTTTGGCAATCCGTTTTAGGATTAATTTTAGTTCGTTTTGCCAAATCGTGGGAAGACTCGGTCATGACATTCGTTTCCTTATCGCAAGTATTCATTTTGTCGATGTTGCTTGGCGTAGAACTAATTGGTCAAAAAATTGGAAGTTCTCCATTTGTGCTTTTACGAAATGCGATTGAAGGGCCAATATTTTCAAGACCTGAATACCTAAGTTTAATAAAAGATGGGAATGGTTTAAACCCCTTATTACAAAATTATTGGATGGTTATTCATCCACCAACTTTGTTTTTGGGTTTTGCTTCCATGGTTGTTCCATTTGCGTTTGCCATGGCCGGTGTTTGGACCAAACGGTATTCAGAATGGATAAAACCCGCATTGCCTTGGGCTTTGTTTGCCGTCATGATTTTAGGAACAGGAATAATAATGGGTTCGTTTTGGGCATATGAAGCATTAAATTTTGGTGGTTTCTGGGCTTGGGATCCGGTGGAAAACGCATCCTTGATTCCTTGGCTTACTTTAATTGCTGCCGTGCATGTTATGCTGGCATTTAAAAATTCTGGCAATTCTTATTTCACAGCTTTATTTCTCACGTTCATTAGTTTTATATTGGTTTTATATGCAAGTTTTCTTACTCGCAGCGGCATATTAGGCGAAACTTCCGTTCATGCTTTTACTGATTTAGGGATGTCGGGCCAATTAGTTATTTATATTTTAATTTTCCTAGTTATTGGTATTGTTTTAATGGTTATAAACTGGAAAGGATTTCCAATTACCCAAAAGGATGAGGATACTTATTCCCGAGAATTTTGGTTATTTATTGGTGCCTTAGTTTTAACCATTTCTTGTTTTCAAATAATTGTAACTACCTCTATTCCGGTTTTCAATGCAATTTTTAACACTAAAATTGCACCACCAACCAATCCGATAGCTCATTATAATAAATGGCAATTGCCAATCGCTTTTATTGTTGCATTTATTTCAGCATTTTCTCAATTTCTTAAATACAAAAAAACAGATACTGGAAAGTTTTTTAAAAAAATAGGCTTGTCGCTTGGTATTTCATTAGTAATTACTTTGCTTATTTTGTGGCAAGGAAAAATTTACAATGTTCAATATTTGGTATTAATATTTGCTTCTTTATTTTCTATTTTGGCTAATGCCGAATTAATTCTACGAGTTTTTCAAGGTAAAATAAAACTGGCAGGTTCTGCTATCGCCCACATTGGTTTCGCGTTGATTTTAATTGGAGCCTTATTAGCCGCATCTGGTAGCAAAGTAATTTCGATCAATAAATCTGGTTTTGGTTATGGTGAAGATTTCGATGAAAAAAATACGCGCGAAAACGTGTTGCTATTTAAAAATGAACCGATTGTAATGGAAGATTATACCATTACCTATCAAGGTGATTCTATTTCTGGTCCCAATACGTATTATAAAGTAAATTATCAACGAAAAGATACAAAGACAGGTGTTGATAAAGAGCAATTTACTTTGTTGCCAAATGCACAAATAAATCCTAAAATGGGGTTGATAGCATCGCCAGATACCAAACATTATTTATTGCATGATGTGTATACGCACGTTACATCTGTGCCCGTAAAGAATGAAGAAAACCATGAACATAAAGATGGAACAGAACATAGTGAAGATGAAGATTATTTACCAGCATTGACAAAAACCATAAAAATTGGCGATACCATAAATCTGAATAAGGGAGTAATTACGCTAAAAGGTTTGAACAGAAATGCTACGTTAAAAGATATAAAACTGAGTGCTGATGACTTGGCAGTTGGTGCAATGCTTGAAATTGAACGAGAAGGCAAAATTGTAAAAGCTGAACCAGTATTTATCATCAAAGGTGGCTTATCTTTCGGTTTTCCAGTAAAATTGGAGGAAGAAGGGCTAAAAATTTCTTTTGATAAAATAATTCCGGAACAAGCAAGCGTGCAATTGGTAATTCGTGAGAAAAAACCAGCTAAAAAAGATTTCATTATCATGAAAGCAATTATGTTTCCTTACATCAATTTATTGTGGGGTGGCACTATCATTATGATTATAGGTTTTGTATTGTCGATTTTTCAACGATCAAAACCTTCCAGAATAAAAGCTGATGGCAATACAGCTTAGTATAATTGGCTCTGGAAATATGGCTTTCCAATTAGGAAAGGCGTTTTTTGAATCAGGGCAACCAATTTCAGAAGTTTACAGCAGAAATACAATTGAAGGAAAGAAATTAGCCGAATTAGTACATGCTAAATTTGAACCTGAAATTGAGAAACTATCCAATTCAGGTATTTTTATTTTAGCGGTAAAAGATGATGCAGTTTCCGAAATTTCTGAAAGAATATTAGGAGAGGGAAATTTACTCATTCATACTGCTGGTTCTATTGGGATTAATTCCATTCATTCGCCTAAAAACAGGAGAGGAGTTTTATATCCGGTGCAAACTTTAAGCAAAAACAAAAAGGTAGATTTTGGAAATATACCTTTTTGTATTGAAGCGGAAAACGAAACCGATCTGGACTTAATCAAAAAATTGGTTCAGAAATTAAGCAGCAATATATATGAATTAAATTCAGAGCAACGCAAAGTTATCCATGTTGCAGCGGTATTTGCTTGCAATTTTCCAAACTATTTGTATTCGGCTGCACATCAAATTCTTGAAAAAGAAGGGATTACTTTTGATATTATCAGACCTTTAATTATCGAAACAGCAGAAAAAGTGCAAACCATTTTTCCGGAAAATGCACAAACTGGACCTGCTCTACGCAATGATTTAACCGTTCTGAATAATCATAAAGCCTATCTTCAAAACAATCCTGAATTACTTGAAGTTTATACCTTACTCAGCAAACTGATTAGCAATCGCTAATTTCCTCTCTGCCGAATGATTTTAATTTTTACTTTTGCCCCGAAATGAATATTTATAAACTAAAAATCAACTTTGTTGAAAAAGGTTTAGAGCCAGTTGAGCTATCAATTGCCGAAGGGGAAAACGTGCTTGATATTGCTTTAGATAATGGAATACAATTACAACATAATTGCGGAGGAGTCTGTGGATGCAGCACCTGCCAGGTTTATGTAAACCATGGAATGGATAGTATTCAAGAAATTTCTGATAAAGAAGAAGACTTTATAGATCGTGCTGCCAACCCAAGAATTAGCTCCAGACTTGCCTGTCAATGTGTAGTGCTTAACGGTGATATAGATGTTACCATTCCAGACCAATCTTCATTTATGGGTCATTAATTAATTAAAAAAATAAATTATGAATTCCGACTTTCAACTTCCAATATATTGGAGAGATACCGAAGATATAGCCATTGCCTTGTACGAAAAATTCGGTAACGATTTTACTGAATCAAAAATTTACAGAATTCGGTTTACGGAGTTGCTGGAATGGGTTTTAACTTTACCAAACTTTAAAGGAACTCGTGAAGAATGCACCGAAGGCTTTTTGGAAATGATACAATCTGCCTGGGTTTATGAATGGCGTGACGCTCAAAATTAACATCAATAATATTTATTTATGAGTTATTTACCAAAATTGCAAGCTATTTCTACATTTATATTTGATATTGATGGAGTGCTAACAGATGGATCTGTGATTGTAACAGAAAGCGGCGAGCAACAACGGATTATGAATATAAAAGATGGTTACGCTTTGCAATTGGCTATCAAAAAAGGATATCGAATTGCTATTATTTCAGGTGGTTCATCTGAAGGAGTTAGAGATCGTTTTACGAAATTAGGCGTTACCGATGTTTTTATGAGTTCGCATAATAAGCTAAAAGTATTTAATGATTATTGCGAAAAACATAGCTTAGAACATAAAGAGATACTTTATATGGGCGATGATATACCAGATATTAAAGTTTTGCAATTAGTAGGCATACCTACTTGCCCTTTGGATGCGGTTGCAGAAGTCAAAGCGGTTTCCATTTATATCTCTCATCAAAACGGAGGAAAAGGTGCAGTGAGAGATGTAATAGAGCAGGTTTTGAAAGTTCAAGATAACTGGATGCAGAAAGATGCTTTTAATTGGTAAATAGGAATGTTGAAAAAAAATCTTCCGGCATTAGCAATCTATTTAGTCTTAATGATTATTGCGATGTACAATGTTCGTGCATTTTTGATTGAACCAACTTTAATGGCATTTTCTATGATGCCAGGCCTAACTAAAATTGGTTTGGCGGTTTTAGTTTCATCCATTTTATTCATGATTATTGCAGCGTATTCTTTGATTGAAAAGAAAAACCAACGTAGTTTTTTTATCTTGATTGGCATAAGCATGTTAGGTTTTATTTTTGTTGCAAAAGCTAGTCAGGTTATAATTTTAGCCATTTTTCCTGTTTTTGTAATTGGTTTGCTTTGGTTTTATCAACTTAACTATCGCTTTCAACCTTGGTTGAATATGATGGTAAAAAGCGGATTAATAGCTTTATCATTTTTATTTTTACTGATTTTCGATGCAGCTTTTTATCGAACTTATTTTGCTGAGCAACATAATCTCGCTTTATTTTTGTTAAAAATTATCAGTGCTTATGCATTGCTGATAGCTTTATATTTTATGATTGAAAAAGTACTTTCGGATATGTATTCGAATTTTAAGGGTAAGCAAACAATCGGTTCATTTACAGAAACGTATAGTTTGGGTTATGCAAAAATCTTGGCTACTATTTTAATTATTTTATTAACGATGGCTGTCGCTTATCTACAGTTTTTGCAATTAAGCAACGATGCTATGATGCCGTTTTTGTATTTATTATTGCTAATTCAATTTCCATTTTTCATCATTCTTATCTTACTTTATTTGCCATCTTCAAAAGAAATTTATCAGATACTTTCAGTTTTGATGCATGTTGTTTTAATCGGTGCAACAGCCGCCATTCCAGTTTTATATTACTCAGCTTAATCCATTGAAAATAATACTTGCTTCCAAATCACCACGCCGATCTGATTTGCTTCAGCAAATGGGCTTGCAATTTATTGTTGAATCTAGAGATGTGGAAGAAAATTATTCCAATGATTTAGCTTTGGAACAAGTTCCAATATTTTTAGCTGAAAAAAAAGCACATGCTTTTGATGGAGCAGATGAAGATTCAGTAATTATTACAGCAGATACCATAGTTTTATGTCAAAATCAATTACTCGGAAAACCTGAAGATAGGGACGATGCAGTAAGAATGTTAAATATACTTTCTGGCTCTGTTCATACAGTAATTACTGCCGTTACAATTGTATTTCAAGGTGTCATGACTACTTTTTCGGATAAAACAGATGTGTATTTTAGGTATTTGAAACAATCTGAAATTGAATATTATGTTGATAAATTTCAACCCTTAGATAAAGCGGGAAGTTACGGAATTCAAGATTGGATAGGAGTGAACGCAATTGAAAGAATCGAAGGATCGTACACGAATGTTGTTGGATTACCGACTGAAAAATTATACCGAAAATTATTAGAATTAGGAATTATTTAAAATAAGTACTTGACGGTTTAAATACATTTTGAAATTATCTAATTGCTTGGGAAGGCTTAGGGATAGAAGCGGCATCCTTTTTTGCAATACGAATTAACAGTATAAGCCTTAAAACCGCAAAAAAGATACAGCGAATAGCCCGACCCCAAATTTTTTTATTTGGGGGAAGCCCAAAAAATCTTTAAAACCCCTATTGTCATTTTAATAAAAGTATAAAAACGGAGATTAATGTATGTTGAAAATTATTGATTTCAAAATAGTTTAAAAAGTATTTACATGGACTTTAAATTACAATTCAATATTGTTCAAATAATCGAGTAGTATTCCTTCTTTTAGAGCAAAAGTAGAAAGCCATAATTCTTTTGCTTTCGATTTTTCCAAAACTAATTTGCTCAAAATTACCGCCGGCACTATCATATCTCGTCGTAAAGAAATAATAGCTGGATTGTTTTCACGATCAGTTCTAGTAGACAGAATAAGCCATTGATGTACTTTATTGAAAGTATTTAGATCAAATTGATATAATGGTTTGTGTTCATTAGTGAAATTCAATGTTGTTTCACATTCACACATTTCAGCAAAAGTTTCGAATGATCCTGCTGAGCCAATCAGTTTAAAAATGCTATGTTTTTCAAGTTCTAATAACAATTCGTTTAGCTTAATTTCTAATTCGTTTTTAAGTTTCTCAGATTCGCTTTCGCTTAATTGTTTTTCAAAATTGTAGGATGCTAATAATCTGGCTGCACCAATATCAAAGCTTTTTTTCCAACTGATATGATTGTTTTGAACAATAATAAACTCAACGCTGCCACCACCAATATCCATAATTAATGATTTTTCATTACTGGAATTGAATGCGGCATTTACTCCTAAGAATATGAGTTCTGCTTCTCGGTCTCCAGAAATTATTTCTATTCGTATTCCTGTTTTTTCTAAAACCTGATTTACAAAATCAAGACCATTTTCAGCATTCCTAATGGCCGAAGTTCCTTTAGCGATAATTAGTTCTACCGCATTTCTATCGCAAATTTCTTTATACTTTTTTAGAGTGGTCAACCCACGACTAATAGCGTCAGTGGTTAATTCATTGTTCATAATTCCACCTTTTCCCAATTGCACTGCTTCATTTTCCTGATGCAAAATAGAATAGGTTTTATCTGCACGAATTTCTGCAATCAGCAAATGAAACGTATTTGTCCCTAAGTCAATAATAGCTACTTTCATTTATGGTTTCGAGGCTTTGCGAAAGTGGCGATTTTACCAGAATTGTTGATGCGGAAAACCAATGGTTGATTAAGTATTAATGTGTCTGCGAAGCACTGAACTTTCACTTTTGCCGAGCCTGTGTTAAATAATATCGTTCTTGCCAAACCAAGTATATTTTCAATTTGTCTTATCGTTAATTTCATTTAATTGTCTTTAATATCGGTCTCAACAGAAGTGATTTGAAATTTATTTCGGAACAGTTCTGTAAAATAACCTATTTGAAAAAAGTCACGACCTGTCTCATCATTTATTTTGTAGTCAAATTGATGTAAATAGCCAATTTGCATGGTTGTTGCTTTTGATGATTTGTAGTTAAACGCAAATAACATTCTATTTCTTTCAAAATAAGGTTCTTTGTCCGTAAAAAATATTTCATTACTTGCACTAACTTGAAAGGGTTTGAATTTATTTCGTTCTTTTCCAAAAGAATAAGCAACATCGAGCCTGTAACGAAAACGGTTGCGTAACCATTACTTGTAAATCTAAATTCTGCACGATAACGTTGTTCTATTTTTAGTTTTCCGATTGGTTGAAAAAGAATAACCTGAGGCCAAATTCTAAATTCATCATTATTTTTTGGCAAAACAAAATCTCCTCCCTCTTTGTAAGTTTGGTTACTGCCCGCACCTAAAGTTAGGTTTACATTTTTATGAACTTTATAGTTAATACCTCCCTTGTATTCATAATAGTGAAAGTTGCTATAAATTTTAATGAACGTAATTGCGCTTCGCCAAAAGTATTTCACTTTTCATTTTGGATGTATTTTATATTTAAAATATTCCAACTGCCAAGGTTAAAAGTCTGTGCAGATGTTGTACTCATTAAAAAATAAAACGCAATTGTCGTTAGAAATAATATCCTCATTTAATATCCTCTTTGGATTTTTTTTTATTTTCAGTTACGGAAAATGATTTTTCGAAAAAATGAGAATTGGGTATTGTAATTATTTCATTATCTTCTGTTTTAATGTTAACAAAAAAGTAATTCATTTCTGTTACTTCTCCTTCATATTGGTAGTCTTTGTGTAATACTTTTACATAATCTCCTAATTTTACCGGATGATTAAAGAAAATCAAAATGCTCGAAGTGATATTTGAGAGTAATGACCATTGAGCAAAAAATGCTATACCTAAAGCTGTCAAAATTGTACTTGCAAATAATGCAATTTCACTTTGTTTGAAACCCCAAACTCCTGTTAAAAGTATTATTGCTGTCATTGTAGTAAATAACTGAACAGCTCTTATTGCCATTTTTCTCCTACTCCTTTCTAATCGAGTACTCTTGAGAAAATTATTAATCACTGTTTTAACTATAAAATACAAAATAATATAGCCACCTAATATTATTATGGTTTCAATAATTTGAATGTTAAATGCGTTCATCGATTCTTTATTGAATAGTTTTTTTTCCTCTTTTTTTTTACCCTAATTATATTGTCGGTTGTATCCGCTTCGCTTGCACCTAACTACTTAGCTTGTGTTATATAGTATTTCAACGCTTCATGTATGGTTGAAATAGAAATTGTTCTATTTATTTCAGCCTCACCAAACGACTTTAGTAACGTAAAATTGATTTCATCTGATTCATTTTTTTTATCACTTTTCATGAAATCCGTTAATTTATTTAGGTCTTTTTCGCTAAATTTTATTTTTTTAAAATAAAGATTGATGGTTTTTTCAATTTGTTTAAATTCAATTTCAGATAAAGTGGAAATTTTATACGAAAGATAACATTCCATTATGATACCAGCAGCTACAGCTTGACCATGAGCTAATTGCTTATTCGTTTCTAAAAACAAAGTTTCCAATGCGTGTGCAATGGTATGCCCAAAATTTAACTTTTTGCGTTCGTTTTTTTCAAACGGGTCTATGGATACAATTGCCTCTTTAATTTCCACAGATCGCTGAACAAAATCTTTCAATAATTTTATTTCTGAGTTAGCAATAGAAGAAATTTTCTCGAAATAAATTTTATCAGCAATCAAGCCATGTTTTAGCATTTCTGCAAATCCATTCATCCATTCATTTTCTGGTAATGTGTCTAAATAGTCGGTATCAGTTATTCTGCAAACTGGCTCACTGAATACTCCAACCATGTTTTTATATGAATTAAAATCAATTCCAGTTTTACCACCAATAGCAGCATCTGTTTGTGCCAATAATGTAGTTGGAATTAAAACAAATGGAACTCCACGCTTAAAAGTACTTGCTGCAAAAGCAACCATGTCACAAAGTACACCACCGCCCAAAGCAATGACCAGACTGTTTCTTTTTAATCCAAAATCTTGCATCATGCTCCAAATTCCAATAACAATATCAATGTTTTTATTTTCTTCACCTGGATCTAATTCTATTATATCATATTTTTCAAGTCCAGGCATTTTACTGTTAAAGTGTGGCAAACACATTTCAGAGGTATTTCTATCTGTAACGATGATAATTGAAGCTGGAATATTGGTATTGAGATATTCTTGCAAATACGAATAGGAGTTTTTGTTTGTAGACTGGTTCATTGTTGTTGAAAGATTTTGCAAGATTATAAATTAGCCAACGAAATTAATGGCTATATTTTTACATTTGATTAAACTTTTAAAAAAATGGTTTTATGTTTTTCCTAAGATTCTATAAAACCTCTAACCAAATTCCCAAAATGTTGTTTATCCAATTATGATTGAGACTATAGCGAAACCTAAAATATCCTTTGAAAATACAGAAATTGCTTTTTCATCCAAAACTAATTCAGAATTAAGAAGAGCGTATTGGCTGTTCAAAGTTATCAATGTCAATTTTTTAGTTAAAGTTGGTCCGCCAATTACCATGCTAGCCATGAATATTGGTCTTCCAATAAAATCAATTATTAAAGCAACCATCTTCAAGCATTTTTGTGGTGGCGAAACTATTAATGATTGTGATAATTCTATCGAATTGCTCCGAAAGTATAAAGTTGGAGGTATTTTAGATTATTCGGTAGAAGGCGTTGAAGATGAAAAGGTGTTTGAAAATACAACTTCTGAAATATTGGCCACCATCATCAGAGCTGGAAATAGCGATAATATTCCATTTGCCGTTTTTAAAATTACAGGAATTGCTCGTTTTGCTTTATTAGAAAAAATTCAACGGAAAGAAAGTTTATCTCAAGAAGAAGAAGCCGAATTTGCAAAAGTAAAAAGGCGGGTAGATTTGATTTGTGCTCGGGCATCCAAAAATGGAATTCCAATTATGTTTGATGCGGAAGAAACCTGGATACAAGATGTGATAGATGATTTGTGTATTGAAATGATGAAAAAATACAATCATGAATTTGCCGTAGTTTACAATACATACCAGCTTTATCGACATGATCGATTGGCATTTTTAAAGAAAAATTATCAGCAAGCAGATCAGGAAGGATATTTTTTAGGAGCAAAATTAGTTCGCGGAGCTTACATGGAAAAAGAACGAAAAAGAGCAGAAGAACAAAATTATCCTTCACCCATACAGCCAGATAAAGCATCAACAGATCGAGATTATGATTTGGCATTAGCATTCTGTGTAGAGCATTTACATAAAATAGGTTTTGTTGCAGGCACACACAATGAAGATAGCTGCCGAAAATTAACGGAATTAATGGCTGAAAATGGAGTGGCAGAAAACCACCAGAATATTTTCTTTTCTCAATTATTAGGTATGAGTGACAATCTTAGTTTTAATTTAGCTCACGAAGGTTTTAACGTTGCAAAATACGTTCCTTATGGTCCAGTAAAAGCGGTTTTGCCATACCTTTTCCGTCGGGCAAATGAAAATACTGCCATAGCCGGACAAATGGGTAGAGAACTAAAATTAATTGTTTCAGAGATAAAGAGAAGGAAAATGAAATTTGTTTAATCTATTAATTTGTAAGTACATAAACCATGAATCCAACTAAAAACTTCAATTCTTTACAGGAGTTTTATCCCTATTATTTGACTGAACATCAAAATAAAACTAGTCGTAGATTACATTTTATTGGCACTGGTTTACTGTTTCTGATTTTTGCAGCCGGTTTACTTTTTCATAATTATCAACTACTTTATTTAATTCCAATCGTGGGATATGGTTTTGCTTGGGTTGGCCATTTTTTTTTCGAAAAGAATAAACCAGCAACTTTCAAATATCCTTTTTATAGTCTGGCAAGCGACTTTATGTTGTTTTTTGATATTTTAAAAGGAAAAGAGAAGATGTGAATTTGATGTTAAATTTTGAGAAACATGTTTCCATAATTTAATCCCTCCAAAATCTTACTTTTGCATTTTTAAAACACATACATGTCATTCACTGATCAGGAAATACAAAGAAGGGAAAGTTTACAGGAATTAAGAAATTTAGGAATAGAGCCTTATCCATCTCAATTGTTTGAAATTAATACTTCAAGCTCATTAATAAAAGAAAATTTTAACGAAAATCCTGAAGAGTTTACCTCAGTAAGCATTGCTGGAAGAATAATGGGTAAAAGAATAATGGGAAATGCTTCTTTTGCAGAATTGCAAGATAGTGCTGGAAGAGTGCAGTTATACATTGCCCGCGATGAGATTTCGCCATTAGAAGATAAAACACTCTACAATACCGTTTTTAAAAAGATCATTGATATTGGAGATTTTGTCGGAATCAAAGGATATGTTTTTATAACTAAAATGGGTGAAATTTCTATTCATGTTCAAGAATTGACCATGCTTAGTAAATCATTAAAACCATTACCTGTTGTAAAAGAAAAGGATGGAGTTATTTATGATGCTTTTACAGATCCTGAGCAGCGATACCGTCAGCGTTATGTTGATTTAGTTGTAAATCCAGATGTTAAAGAAGCATTTGTAAAGCGTTCTAAAATGGTAAACGTTATGCGAAATTTCCTTTCAGATAAAGGTTATCTAGAAGTGGAAACTCCGATTTTACAGCCACTTTATGGAGGTGCAGCAGCAAAACCTTTTAAAACCCATCACAACACACTTGATATAACACTTTATTTAAGAATAGCTAACGAGCTGTATCTTAAAAGGTTAATTGTTGGAGGTTTTGATGGAGTTTTTGAATTTGCCAAAGATTTCAGAAATGAAGGAATGTCTCGATTTCATAATCCAGAGTTTACTCAAGTAGAATTATATGTAGCTTACAAAGACTACAATTGGATGATGGAGCTGGTAGAAGAAATGGTAGAGAAAACAGCAATTGCTTTGCATGGAAGTACAAAAGTAACAGTAGGACAAAACATTTTGGATTTTCAGCGACCTTGGAAACGATACACCATGTACGAAGCTATACAGCATTTTACAGGATTTGATGTAGCGGAAATGAATGAAAAAGAAATGGCCGAGGTTGCCACCGGACTTGGTATAAAAACCGACGCTAGCATGGGCAGGGCAAAATTGATTGATGAGATATTCGGAGCAATGTGCGAGCCTAAACTTATTCAGCCTACTTTCATTACTGATTATCCGGTAGAAATGTCGCCATTGGCAAAAAAACATAGAAGTAAGCCCGGTTTGGTTGAACGATTTGAAGGAATATGTAATGGCAAAGAAATCTGTAATGCGTTTTCTGAATTAAATGACCCGATTGATCAGCGAGCTAGATTTGAAGATCAATTGGAACTTGGAAAAAGAGGAGATGAAGAAGCTATGGTATTAGATGAGGACTTCCTTAGAGCATTGGAATACGGAATGCCGCCAACTGCTGGCTTAGGAATCGGAATTGATCGTTTAGCTATGATTATGGCAAATGTAAATTCCATTCAGGATGTTTTGTTTTTTCCGCAAATGAGACCTGAAAAAATTATTGTTACAGATAGTGTTTCAGACTTTTCGGCTGCTGGTATTCCATCTGAATGGATACCTGTAGTACAAAATATGGGTTATAAAACAGTTGCAGATTTGAAAACAGCTAATCCTAATAAGTTTTTTAACGATTTGGGCGGAATGAAAAAGAAAATGAAATTGGATATGAAAAATCCTGCTTTAGAAGAAGTTAAAAGCTGGTTGCAGTAAAATGGCCGCTTTACCTGAACTATGGATGGAGCAAGTTGGTAGGGAATTTGAAAAACCTTACATGCAAGAACTTCGTGAGTTTTTAAAGACAGAAAAAAGTTTAGGTAACCTTGTCTATCCGCCAAATAGCGATGTTTTTACAGCATTTAATTTCACAGATTTTAATCAGGTAAAAGTGGTAATACTTGGTCAGGATCCCTACCATGGAAAAGGACAAGCACATGGTTTAAGTTTTTCAGTTCCAGAAGGTATTCCAGTTCCACCTTCTTTGAAAAATATATACAAAGAGTTATATGATGATGTAGACATTTCGATTCCACAAACAGGAAACCTGATTAAATGGGCGAAACAAGGAGTTTTTATGTTAAATTCTACTTTAACCGTTCGGGCTGGTGTTCCAGGAAGTCATCAAAATAAAGGCTGGGAATTATTTACTGATCAGGTAATTTCTTCTTTAAGCCAAAACCGCAATAACTTAGTTTTTATGCTTTGGGGTAAATATGCACAAGCGAAAAATACATTAATTAATGCTCACAACCATTTGATTTTAAGTGCAGCACATCCTTCTCCATTTTCTGCGCATACTGGCTTTTATGGCTGTAAACATTTTTCCCTTGTAAATGAGTATTTGGAAAATAATGGAAAAGAAGGAATTGATTGGCAGATTTGAAGGAAGTTATATTAGTTTTTGCACTTAATTTTTGCAACCATTATTTAACTTAAAGAATTTTGAATTTTAAACCTTTGAATAATTCTTTCAATTTCAATCTTATCAATTAAAGTAAAACTAACATCGAAGTTGGTGGCTTAAGGATAGCAGCGATATCCTTTTTTGCTATTATAATGCAACCTTCTCGAAAATCTTACCGCAAAAAAGATTTAGCGAATAGCCCGACCCCAATTTTTCATTGGGGGAAGCTCCAAATCAAAATACTATTAGTGTTAAGCAAATTATAAAATCTGTTTTTTAGTTGTGTTTAAGCTTCAACGATTATTTTTAGGCTTTTACCAAACCCATTACGAATTATTTTCATTAATGTTAAAAGTCTTATATCACTTGCATAATTTTCGATTCTTGAGATATATGTTTTTGTAGTATTGCATTTTACTGCCAACTGTTCTTGTGTCATACCTTGTTCTTTTCGCAATTCTTGCAGCAAAACTCCAAGTCTGAACGCCTCAAATCCAGCCTCATATAAATCTCTTTCATCAGTTCCTGGTTTTCCGTATTCACTATTCAAATGCTCAGCAAAAAAAGTTAAGTTGTTATTTGTCTTTTTCATTGAATTAAAGTTTTTTAGTTTTTCAGCCAATTCAATTTCATTTTGTGAGGTTTTTTGAGTTTTTTTTTGAAATCCATTCACTAAAATCAAAAGTTTTTATTCATCAAAAAAGCAAAATATTCGAAATATGTTTGATTCAACTTCAACCCTGATCTCGAAAATTCCTGATGAATTTATTTTGTATTTAGAATATTTTTCTGGGATTTTTTCTAACGTTGAAACCAGCTGCAAAGTCCAATTAATTTTTCTTTTAACTTTTGGATTTAACTCTTGATAAAACTTTAAATAATAACCCGTTGTGCGGTTTAAATCAATATATAAAAATATAAAATCGGAGAGCTAAGGCTTAGGGATAGTAGCGGCATCCTTTTTTTCCTTTAAAAAACAATTAAATAGGGATTCTTCGCTTTGCTCAGAATTGAAATATAGCGGATAGCCCGGCCCGTTTTCACGGGAAGCCCCAAATTGTATTTAAAATAATTAAAAATAAATCAAACCGCACAACGACTAAGAGTAATTCAATTTACTTAAATCGAATTGCTTTTAACGGTGAGATTGAACTCACTAAAGAAGATGGAATAATTAACATTAAAAGTGAAGTAATTAATGTTCCAGCATTGAGCAATAAAATTGTTTGAATATTCATATCAATGGGTACTGAAGATAAATAATACGATTCCTGATCTAGTTTAAAAAAATGAAACTGGCTTTGCAGATAGCAAAATCCTATGCCTATAATATTGCCCAATAACATACCATAGCCGATTAAATAAATAGCATTATAAATAAATACCTTTCGGACACTTCTATTTCCTGCACCTAATGCTTTTAAAATACCAATCATATTGGTTCGTTCTAAAATCATAATTAGCAAAGCAGAAATCATATTTATACTGGCAACTAATAGCATTAATACCAAAATTACGTTTGCATTTACATCCAGTAAATCTAGCCACTCAAACAATTGCGGATATCGCTCTGCAACCGATAATGAATTCAATTCTGGACCAACTTCTAAACTTACTAATTGCGCAACATCATTTAATTCAAAACCTGAATTGGCAACAATTTCAAAACCACCTACTTCTGTGGGCAACCAATCATTTAATTTTTGAATTTGTCGAATATCAGCCATCACAAAAATTTTATCTAAATCTTCCATGCCAATTGAATAAATTCCAGAAATAGTGAATTTTCTTTTCCTAATTGGATCTTGAACAAAAAACATGGTAAACGAATCGCCATTTTTTAATGAAAGTCGATTGGCAGTGTAGGAAGAAATTAAAACCTGATTACTATTTATTGAATCTGTGTAGGTTGGCAAACTTCCTTCTAAAAGTTTATCAGCAAAAAAATCCCAGTCGAAATTTTGATCCACTCCTTTTAAAACAATTCCTTCAATATCTCCGGAAGAGCTTATAATTCCAGCTTTATAGGCAAATGGTTCAATTTTTTTAATTTTATAATTATTCGAAATAGTTTTTAAAAAATCCTGATTTCGATTGATTGGCGTACTCTCATACGATGAATTAAGATCGTAAGCAGTTATTTGAACTGAACCAGCAAAACCTGTAATTTTCTCCTGAATTTCATTTTTAAAACCAGAAATAATGGCAAATGAAATGATCATAACGGCTAAACCAAGCGTTATTCCGGTAATAGCAATTCCAACAATTAATTTAGAAAAACTTCTTTCGGAGGAGTTAACAATCCTTTTTGCTATAAAACGTTCGAAATTCAATATTTTTAATTTACTTGCAGTATGAGGTTTTTTCTAAAATCAAAAGTAATGCTTCTGTATCAAGCGCAGAAATGTTGGCTGATTTTGATTTATTTTTTTTGTGGATTTGGAATAAATAGCAGTTCGGGTATAGAAGTCGCAGACTTTAGTAAACCGTTATTAACAGGTGCAGACCAAATTGAAAAGTACCTTCCTTACTTAATGAATAAACGGGTTTCTTTAGTGGTTAATCAAACTTCTATGCTTGGTAATACTCATTTAGTTGATACTTTGTTAAGTGCAGGAATTTCAATTTCCAATGTATTTTCTCCCGAGCATGGTTTCAGAGGAGATGCAGATGCTGGAGAGTTAATAAAAAATTCATTGGATAAAAAAACAGGACTTCCTCTTATTTCATTATACGGAAAAAATAAAAAACCTCAGAAATCTGATCTTGAAAAAACAGATGTGGTAGTATTTGATATTCAAGATGTTGGAGTCAGATTTTACACTTATATTTCTACTTTGCATTATGTAATGGAAGCATGTGCCGAAAATAATCTTGAATTATTAATATTAGATAGGCCAAACCCAAATATGTCAAAACCAGACGGGCCTATGATGGAACCAGAGTTCAAATCATTTGTTGGAATGCATCCAGTTCCAATTATTTATGGAATGAGTATAGGCGAATATGCGCAAATGATAAATGGAGAATATTGGCTACCAGATAGTTTGCAATGCAAATTGAAAATTATAAAAATAAAAAATCTGTTTTCGCGAAACATCGAATATATATTACCAATTCCTCCTTCTCCAAATTTGCCAAATCAATTATCCATCGACCTTTATCCATCGCTTTGTTTATTTGAAGGAACGGTAATTAGTATAGCCAGAGGTACTTTGTTCCCATTTCAAGCAATTGGTCATCCTTTTTTAAAATCACAATATTTTGAATTTACGCCTGTAAGTATTGCCGGAATGAGCAAAAATCCGCCTTTTGAAAATAAAATTTGTTATGGAACAGATTTAAGAGAAATTCAATCCAAAAAAACTTCAGAATTAATTACTTTCGACTTGCATTGGTTGATCTACTTTTATTCTATTTTTCCAGATAAAGAACATTTCTTCAATTCTTTTTTTGAGAAATTGGCTGGTACTGGAAATTTGCGGGTTCAAATAAAAGAAGGTACAAAGGAACAGGAAATTAGAAAAAGTTGGGCAATAGGATTAGAACGGTTTTCTGCAATTCGGAAAAAATATTTATTATACAAAAATTTAGACGAGCAAACTTTGTACACACCATTTGTTTACAAAAAAGCAAAATCAAACAAGAAATCTATTTTTTATTGGCTTAAATCAAATTAACTTTATGAGAATAGTATTTATGGGCACACCGGAATTTGCGGTAGCTTCACTGAAAGCAGTAATAGATGCAGGACATGAAATAGCTGCTGTAATTACCGTTCCAGATAAACCAGCAGGCAGAGGACAAAAATTAGCTATTTCGGCAGTTAAAGAATTTGCGCTAACGCAATCAATTAAAATATTACAACCTGCAAAATTAAAAGACCCAGATTTTTTAGTCGAATTAAAAATGCTAAAAGCTGATTTATTTATAGTAGTTGCTTTCAGAATGTTGCCTGAAGCAGTTTGGGCAATGCCAAAATATGGAACTATTAATGTTCATGCATCATTATTACCTCAATATCGAGGTGCTGCTCCTATAAACCATGCTATTATGAATGGAGAAACAGAAACAGGGGTAACTACTTTTTTTATCACCAAAGAAATTGATACTGGCCCATTAATTTTGCAAAAAAGTATATCAATCGGAAAAAATGACTCTGCTGGAGATTTGCATGATAAATTAATGATTTTAGGAGCTCAAACCTTAATAAAAACATTAAACTTAATTGAAAATAGGGAGTTGGTTTCAATTCCGCAATCAACAACTGAAGTTTTACTTACTGCACCAAAAATTTTTAAAGAAGATTGTGAAATTGATTGGGAAACTTCTGGCGAAGAAATTTTTAATTTTATTCGTGGATTAAGCCCATATCCTACAGCTTATACTTCGATGAGAAATTTAAAGTTGAAAATATTTTCTGCAGATTTTATTTTGCAAAGTCATGAAGACGAACCGGGAACCTATTTTACAGATGGAAGTGCAGAATTGCGCTTTGCATGTACAAATGGTTTTATTCTAATTAAAGAACTGCAATTAGAAGGAAAAAAAAGAATGAAAGTTTCAGAATTTTTAAGAGGATTACGTTTATAAAATGGTTTGTTTACAAATAATTCGGTTTCCAAAAATATTTGTGCCAATCGCTTTTATTTCGATGGCCATTCATCGACTTCCGCTTTCGCTCAACAAACATATTTCTTTCTGGAAACTAATGGGAAGTGGAAAAGGAGGAACTTTTTCAAAAGAACCAGATTGGCAGCAATGGTCAATTCTTACCGTTTGGGAAAATGAAATTGCCTTAAAAAATTATTTGAATTCTGGTTTTATATTCAAGTTCAATAAATGGTTTGCGAATGAACAGTTAATATTACACTTACAACCCATTGCAGGCCACGGATTATGGGATGGTGGAAATCCTTTTAAAACCAATGAAAAAGAGACAAAGAGTAAAACTTACCATGGGCCAATAGGCATAATAACCCGAGCAAGCATTCGCTTAAATAAAGCAAAAGATTTTTGGAATGCAGTACCCGATGTAGAAAAATTGATGAATATATCACCCGGTTATATTTTTTCTGTTGGAGTTGGTGAAATTCCTTATTTACGGCAGGCAACTTTTTCTATTTGGGACTCTTTAGAATCGGCAAAAAACTTTGCTTACCAAAGTCGTGAACATCGAGAAGTAATTGACCGTACCCGAAAAGAAGATTGGTATTCTGAAGAATTATTTATGCGTTTCAACTTGATTGATATCAGCGGAACTTTGCATGGTAAAAAACCAGCAATAACTATTTCTAAACAGAAAGATTAAACATTTTAAATTTATTTCTTAAAATTAAAACTCATGCGCATTATTGCCGATATACCCCACTCCGATTGTAAAATATCCATTTTAAGTATGAATCAAAAATTCATAATCCGAATAGAACAAGGCTCGATGGAGCAAATTTATAAAGTGAGTGAAGCGGATGTACCCACGCTGGAAAATGTAAAAGAAATAATAACAGATAATTTTATGCAAACCTGTTTAGAGCGTTTTAATGCCATGAGGAAAGATTTATATGAAGCGATGGAGAAATTTTAGGACCTGCTACTCAATTATTCAATCGGTTCGGTTTCTGATTAAACCCGTTTTTATTTTCAGCAGGCCATTTTTATTATTTCATTTTTCTTAATAATGGTCTTACCCATCTAAAAAGCACTTTTAGAATAATTAAGTCTATTAACATATATCGTGCATTTTATTAACAAAAATTTAATATGGGTTTTTACTACGTTTTATAAAATATGTTTTATAAATTATATATATGATTTAAACCCTTAACAAAATCAATCTACTATGTTAAAAACTAACTATCTTAGATTAAGTAAAGCAAGCTTGCTTTCACTTTTTCGCAATTGTATGTATGTATGTATGTATGTATGTATGTATGTATGTATGTTAACCCTGTAAAAGCCCAAGTGAATGGGAATTACGCTCCGAATCCGGAGTTTACAGATAAATATTACTGTCCTAGATTTCCAAACTGGTCATACGCTGGTACAAACTTATTAGACCCTTATCCTTTAGGTGGAATCTATTCAGATGTATTACCCAGTTGGAGAGATGTTGGTGAAGCAATACATGGAGGTTCAGCAACTGGAAGTCTATATATGCATCCCTGTAATACTGAACCGTGTGGACCAGATTTAAACTCAAATTATTTTGGATTTCAACAAGACAGATTAAATGATTCAACAAGTGGCTATATGCTTTTAAGTGGTTCTACTGGTTATCGTATAGATGTTGTACCTAAACCTCCAAAATTTTCTGGTCTAGATACCGTTGTTCCACAATGTGGTACAAATCGATCTTACATAACTACGTTACTTCCAACACCTCTACAGGCAGGTAAAACATACGAAGTTTCATTTTATGTAAGCTTAGCAGAGGCAAGTACTTTAGCAGTAAACAATTTTGGAATGTTATTTACTAATGATAGATTACCGATAGGGCAAAATGCGGCTCGTACTACATCACCAATTATAGAATTGGGCGTACTTGACTTTAATTTTGATTATTTTTTATCTCCAATTATTGTTACTGATAGACAAAATTGGGTTAAAATTAGCGGAACGGTTTCAGCTACTGATAATTATGACTGGGTAACAATTGGGGTGTTTGATGATTCTTATTCAACTTCCTATCCATATCAAGTTCCTGCATATCTAAGGTTACCTGCTGGCAATTATTGTAACAAAGTTACAACAGGTAGTTATACAGGTTACCCAGGTTTCGCTTACTACCTTGATGATGTTGGCATTTACGAACAACCTAATCCTGCTTTCACCTACAACACAATCGGTGCCCTTTGCGACTTGGTAGAATTTAATGCCATTGCGACTTTTAATCAACCTTGGTACAACCATACCTGGAAACTGCTAAGTGGCACTACGTTAATTGATACTAAACCTACCGGAAATAATCCTACTGTAATTTTTACCGGCATACCAGCCGGAACGTACACGCTTGTACATGAGGTAGTTGGTTACGGTGCCACCTACTCCAGCCAACAAACCATCACCATCTCTGGTTACAACCACGCAACTTATACCTCTGACATAGGCTTTCAAACCTGGACAGCTAATAATAACCCAATAAATGGTGGTAGTGGTAGAACGGGAACTGTAAAAGATTTACTTTTAATACCAAGTAATTCACATATTATAGTAGATGATATGGAAATACTTTTTGGCCCAAATGCTAAATTAGTAATTGAGCCCGGTGCTTCTTTTACGGCTAATAATAGTACTTTCAATGTAAATGAAGAGTGTGCAGCTATAATGTGGAACGGGATAGAAGTTTGGGGAAAAAGCGATAAACCACAAGGTGCAAAACCAACCGATCCAGATCAAGGATATTTGGAATTGAAAAATTGCACGCTTACCAATGCGTATACTGGTGTGTATGTGGGTAAAAAAGGATCGCTTTGTTCTGGTGGTGGTGTGGTGAGGATTATTAGATCTGAATTTACAAACAACAAAGTACACTTAAAAATGGTAGATTATATTGGAGTCGACAATAAATCTTTTTTATTAAGCAATCTATTTCAAAGTACAGATTATCTCAGAGATGGTAGTGGAATTGTTGTTCAAAATTATATTGAACTTAACAATGTACGCAGATTGAAACTAAACAAATGCAGATTTGAAACCCAACAAATTGCGGGTTTGGTTTATAATAACCGTGGTTCTGGCATCTATGCAATTAATAGTAGTGTCTTTGCATTCCCGTTAAACAAATTTAAAAATTTATATACCGCAATTCGATTAGTAGGTACGGGCAGAACAGCTTCTACTTGTAGATACTACTATCCAAGTACTCCGTTTACTACATCAGCCAGTAACATAACAAGTAATTTAATAACTGACTGCTACCGTGGAATCTGGGCAAACAATAAATTGGGAGAAAATTATTCAAACAATACAATTCATATAGATGGAAAATTACGAGTGGATGATCCAGAAGAGTCTATTGGCATATTTGTAGAAAACTGTAGTCCGATAAATATTGTTGGAAATACCCTTAGCCTAACAAATACCGATGGATACGGTATCGTTGTGCGCAATGGCGCAACCTACGGTACTGTAGTAGAATCTAATACTTTCAATGGCTTAGGCATTGGTCTGCAACACGATGAAAATAATAAAATTGCCTTTGCAAATTGCAATGAGTTTACTGGAAATTTTACTGATTGGAATATTAATCCAGAATTAAGTAAAGAGCCATTGACTTCGGGAGTTTATTTTCCTATAAAACAAGGAGAATGTTTTCAAGGTGGTTTATCTGGCAATCAATTTTATGATGGCTGCGCTCCTAGTTCGCAAGATCATATTCGATCGTATGTGTCATTTGATTATGCAACTAATTTGCAATTCATCCCAACTATCCAAGATCCAACCTGCAAGAGTAATTCAGTAAATGTCTTTAATTGTAATGATCCTTCATCCCCAATCTGCTCATCTAGATCTGAGGATCCAACACAACTAGATAACACATTAAGAAATACAATAGATCCTTACTTTCGGTCGTATTTATTAAGTAAAATCATTAGTTTAAAATTATCGGACAGTGTGGATGTTAATTTAAAAACTTATTTAGAAAATCATAATGCCACTTTGACTGAGGCAGATAAAAAATTGCTTATTCAATCTAACTTGGTAACCGATAACCTAGTAGCTTTACAAAATTTAATCACTACTCTTTCCAGTTCAAATGCAGAAGATGCTCAATTTGTTTCTTTTTACACTGGTCTTTTAAGTCGGTTGAATTCAGGTTTCAGAATGGACAGTTTAGGAGGATTCGTATCCGAGCTTGAAAATTATGCTACTCAAAAATCAAGCGTTTCTGATTTAGCCAAAGGAATATTAGAAACTTATTATAATGCAACTTTTATTCATAATCCCAATCAACTAATAGGTGACAACAATCGCCAGGCTATGGTGAACACTTTGCCAAATAACACGCTTTTGTATCCTAATCCAGTGGATAAATTAGTAACCTTAGAACATGAATTACTTGTTGGAGATCGTTTAATATTGTATTCACGAATTGGCGGCAAATTAAACGAGGATGTTGTAATTGAAAATAGTTCCGTTTATTCTTTCAACACGGCAGATTTAGCCTCTGGAATGTATTTTTTACAGATACAGAAGAAAAATGGAAAAATAGAAACCTTGAAATTTGTTGTTTTACATTAATGATTAAGCAAGATGAAACTATCTATAAGTTTTTTATTCGCTATGTTTTGTCATTGCGAATATACAATTGCTCAGCTTAGTACCTTTACTAAAGTATATCCTTTTTCCAATCAGATAACATCCTTTTATGGATTTACTGAGTTAAATGGTAAGTATTACATAAGTGGCTATTTAGTCAAACCAGCGGACTTTTCAGTCAGAGGATATTTAGTTAAAGCAGATATGGCTGGTAACAGCATTTTTGATGTAATACGTGAAGATGGCGATAGCCTAGAACCAAGTTTGATTTACCATAAAGTTTTGGCAATTGGGTCAAGTCTGTACGTATCTGGAAAAGTACTGTTTTATGATACTGTTCTAAATCGTGAGGTGCTTGATCCAGTATTTGCTAAATACGATACTCTAAGCAATGAATTATGGTTTCGTAAAGATTATGGTTTTGGATCTAGAAATTTTGCAACTAGCAAGGATTTCATATATCGTAATAATCAAATTCTAACTTTAGGTTCAACCATTTATGAAGCTACAACTGGTCAATCCAGAACACAGAACACCGTTTTATTCTGGATGGATACTGCTGGCAACGTTTCCAAGTTTAAAGAGTTTACTTTTTCCACTCAGCATAAGTATGAAGATGGTTCAGATTTAGAACCGCTGCCAGATGGTGGCTTTATTATCACAGGTCAATTGACTAATGCCGGTAACGGTGGCCAACGGAATGGTTTTTTAGCCAAAATGGATAGTGCAGGCAATAAAGTCTGGTTCAAAAGTTACGGAGAACAAGGTAGGTTGGAGGACTTAAATTCGGTAATTGTGCTTGCTGACGGTAATTATTTAGCATGTGGTTGGAGAGCAAGGGACGAAAATCCAACCGGAGAACAAGCCGCATGGGATGCCTGGCTGGTAAAAGTAAATCCGCTAAATGGTGACACCATTTGGACTAAAACAGTTAATGCTGCTTTTTATAATCGTTTTACAAGAGCATTTGAACAATCTAATGGAAATCTAATTATAGGTGGTGCTGGTGGAAATGCAGATTCTGCTAATACAGATGCTCAAATCATGCGATTAGATTCTTTAGGGAATAAACTTTGGGCAAAACGCTACGGATGGCCTTATAATCCTATTAATAATGCTATCTCCGCTGAGAATATTTACGAATTTAAACAGACCAGCGACGGTGGGTACATGTTTGTAGGAGATGCCAGAGATTTTATAAACGGCTCAGGTTTACAATCTGGATGGCTTTTAAAACTAGACAGCAACGGTTGCCTTGTTGCTGGTTGTGGCTCAGTAGGTATGGTAGAATACGAAGTTTTTAAAACCTTAACGTTTACAGCTTTTCCCAATCCGGCACAAAATGAAATAAGTATTTCTGGAGAGTTGCAAGATGGAGATGTAATTACCTTTTTTGATTTTACAGGCAAACTGCTGGAACAGCGTGTAATTAATTCATCTGAGTTGCCAACATTTGATGTTTCCGGTTATGCAAATGGTATTTATTTGTTGCAATTGTACAGAAGTGGGTATGATAAGGTGGTGAGGAAGGTGGTGGTGAATAAATGAGAAAACTGAATTTTATAAATTAAACATGAATATAGCCACTTTAGAACCTTGGGCAGATCAAAATTATGTAATTTCTGATTTGGCGATAAGCATTTTAGAGACATACTATAATGCTAGTTATGCGCATAATCCGGTGAAATTGCAGAATAATCAAGGTCGTGTTGCCTTATCATCTAATAATGAAAAAGCTAGTTTGCCTTATCCAAATCCAGCAGATGATTTATTAACAATAAAATATGCCTTAAAAGAAGGAGATATAATTTCTATCTTTTCAGTTATTGGTAGTAAAATTACAGAGCTTGAGATAAAAACAGATATTAATGAATATCAGTTAAAAACTGATTTATTTAATTCTGGAATTTACTATTTGGTAATCCAAAATTTAAATGGAACTGCTAATAAATTTAAATTCTCAATAATTCACTAACTTTATAGTGGAGCTGTCTTTTTCGACAGCTCCACTATTTAAATGATTTACTATGAAAAAATATTTCATAATCATTTGTTATTGGATAATATTTAGCAATGATTTAAAAGCACAACAATCAACTTTTTCGAATCGCTACCCATATTTTAATTATAATTCAAATTTTACATCAGTATTAGAATTTGAAAATAAATTTTACGCAGTTGGAGCACTTTTTAATCCATCCACTTTTACAGATGATGGATACATAGTTTGTATTGATAAAAATGGCAATAAAAAGTTTTCCAAATTTCAAAGAGAGATAGATAGTATATCGTTATTTTTAATTTTAGATAATATTAACTTTTATGGAACTGATATTTATGTATCCGGCAAGGTTGCACGTTACGACACTAATTATGTAAGAGGATTTACTCAAGATCCTTTCCTAATTAAATACGACACGTTGGGCAATGTAATATGGTATAGAAATGATTACCGCACTAGCAATAGATATTTTTACACCAGTACAGATTTAGTTTTTGTTAGAAATTCATTTATTCATCTAGGAAATACAGTTTATGAAGATGCACAAGGTAATGGTATAAGTCAGAATCCAGTAATATTTTGGATTGATACTGCTGGCAATGTAATTGATCAAAAAGAATACAATTTGGCTAGTAATGAAAAATTTGAATATGCCCAAGATTTTGAGCCTTTAGCAGATGGTGGTTTCTTATTATCTGGGCAGCTTAGCAATGGTGGAAGTGGTGGTAATCGAAATGGATTTCTAGCAAGAATGGATAGCTTAGGAAATAAAATTTGGTTTAAAAGTTATGGAGAAGCAGGTAGACTTGAAGATTTTTATACTTCAACCATTTTAAAAGATGGCAATTACTTAGCTTGTGGTTGGCGAGCAAGAGATGAATTCCCAACCGGGATAAATTCAGCTTGGGATGCATGGTTGGTAAAAGTTAATTCATTGAACGGAGATACCATTTGGACACAAACCGTGAATGCGGCATATTATAATCGCTTTACCAGAGCAATTGAGCAAAGCAACGGAGATTTAATAATTGGTGGTGAAGGTGGTAATGCTGATTCTGCCAATGCAGATGCACAAATTATGCGCTTAGATTCTTTAGGAAATAAATTGTGGGTAAAGCGTTACGGCTGGCCGTTTGATACGATAACTTTTAATACTTCCGCAGAAAACATTTATGATTTTATTAAAACCAGTGATGGAGGATATATGATTGTTGGAGATGCCAGAGGCTATAATACACCTACTCCTCAACAATCTGGGTGGCTTTTAAAACTTGACAGTAATGGTTGTTTGGTTGCAGGTTGTGGTTCGGTAGGCATCGTGGAGTTTGAGGTGTTTAGTACCTTAATTTTTAAAGCTTATCCCAATCCGGCGCAAGATGAAGTAACTATTTCTGGCGAGTTACAAGATGGAGATATAATCACCTTTTTTGATTTTACTGGCAAACTGCTGGAACAACGTTCGATCAATTCATCTGAGTTGCCAACATTTGATGTTTCCAACTATGCGAATGGGATTTATTTGTTGCAATTGTATAGAAGTGGGTATAACAAGACAATGCAGAAATTAATGATAGCGAGGTGAGGTTGGAGTTTGAAGTTTTGGATTATGAGTAAAATTATGGCATTATTTATAATTAAGTCTTCATGAAATTTCATTTTCGATCGGTTTGATTTCCATTTTTTTCTTTAAAATCGATCTTAAAAACCGAAAAATTATTGCTTATTTTTGCCCCATGTTCAAAAATCAAAACACACTATCTATTATTACCATTGCTTCATTAATTTTAGTTGGAGCTTTCAGTCGCGTACTTCCCCACCCTCCAAATTTCACTGCAGTTGGTGCCATCGCTTTGTTTGCTGGTATGCATCTTCGCGATAAGAGGTTATCTTTTTTAATTCCAATAACTTCTATGGTTATTACAGACTTAATTATTGGTTTTGGTTTTGATCCTTATGTATATGTTTCTTTTGCAATCATCGTTGTTTTGGGAATTTTAATTCAACATAACAAAAAGCTTTTCCCCATTTTAGCAACTTCCATTGCTGGATCAATTTTGTTTTTTATGATTACTAATTTTTCTGTATTCATTGGCTCAAACATGTATCCTCAAAATTTTCAAGGTTTAATTGCTTGTTATGTAGCAGGTATTCCTTTTAGCTATAATAATTTACTTGCCGATTTATTTTATAATTCTGTTTTCTTTTTCGCCTGGATAATGGCAAGCAAAAAATATCCTCAGTTAGCTAGCTGACAGTAATGCTACGTTACACTTTAAAATAAGTAAACAATTTTATAAAGATAATTTGGTGATAAGAAAACAACAAAAAGAATCTTGGTAAAGGTGGAATGAAATGTTTTATCTGCCCTGGTAAAACATCAGGTTTTGTGCAATTGTTGCATGTCGTTGCAGCAATCATCGGCAGTGCATATCCAGGCTTTGGTTAAAGCTAACGTAATTCTGCAGTGCTTCTGTTGGTTAACTTCAGCTTTTTGTTATTAATTTGGCTTCAGTTCAGGGAGGACAGTTGGTCAATTCCCTAATTGCAAAACGATTTGTCCGCTGGCTGCAATTTTATTTGACCACCGAGAAATTATGAAAATTTTCTACTTCCTTTTTTTGTCAACACTTTTTTCTTGCAATTTTCAATCAAAGAAAGTTGAGTTAAATCCGTTGAAAGAAATTGAACCAATAAACTATTCTGAAATAAATGAGCAAGTTCAAGACATACTTCTAAAAAACAATGGAAAATTTCCAATAATTAAATTTGAGAAAATAAAAGGAAACAAACATTTAATTTATTTTGGCGAACAACACGGAAACGACCCAAATGATTCAAGGTTTGACACAATTGAAAAATACTTTTCTCTTTATAACCCAACAATTCTATTAAATGAAGGCGGACAAGTTGCTGACAGTATTCACTTCAAAAGCAGAGAAGACGCTATTCAGAAAAAAGGAACAATTGGTTTTTTAAAATTTTTAGCTGACAATGCTAAACTAAAACTCCAAAATGCAGACTGCCCAGACAGTTTAGAAATATCTTCCCTTTTGAGAAAATATGACAGGAACAAAATTTTGTACGTTTTAGTATCACAAAGATTTATTCCGCAATTTCTATCAGGTTACAATGCAGCAAAAGATTTGAAAGCTGAATATGAAAAATTTACAGAAAAATATTTAGTAGAGAGGTGTAATTTGAAACTTACTGAAACCGAAAAGCAATGGAACTATTTTGAAAATTTATATGCCGAAAATAATGACAACCAAAAAATAGACCTGAAAAACTACGATTTATCTCAAACGGAATTTGACGAAGGAGAATTAGGGGAAATTGGTAAAAGTTCTTTGCAAATTAGAGATAGTGTAATTATTGAAAACATTTATGAAGCTTTTCAAAATAACGATATAGTTTTTATAGTTTTCGGAGCGGCACATTTACTTGCTGAAAGACCAACATTAGAAAAACTGTTTGAATAGGATTAGGCGAAAAACTGCAGGCAACACAGTTTTTTGCAATGCGCCGCGGCGGAAGTGCGGACAGACTCGCCCCGATGCATCAGGGGAGTAACAATGAGCATTATTAATTCTATAGTGCATTTGTTCAGGCAGACAGCCTGCCCCAATACTTCGGGGAGTTTCAATTTGGCTTTTTATTATTGTCTTTATCTTCAGTTGTTTAATCAGTTGTTCAATTGGGCTTCGGTTCAGAGTGGACGTTTTTCAAATTCTCCAACATCGCAAAGCTCTCATATTGTGCGCAAGCTTTAGCCCTCCAATTAGGGAAAGTTTCATGTTGTTATTTTATTTTTAGAATGTACGATATTATGTACATAATTCAGTACATTTGTAGACTAAAATAAAAATATGCAAGCTGTATCCATTACTCAATTACGAAGCAACATGAAGAAATATCTTGATGATGTTTCTAAATCCTCAGACGTAATTGTAGTTTCAAGAGCTTCAGAAGATGAAGCAGTGGTAATCTTGTCTATGAAAGAGTATAATTCAATTATTGAAACAGGTCATTTGCTTTCAACTTCAACAAATAGACAACGTCTTTATTATTCAATCAATCAATTAAAGAGTGGTAAAACTCTCAAGTTCAAATTATAAAAATCTTTTTGATGAATTTTGAGTTTACAGAGCATGGTTTGGAAGACTTTCAATATTGGATAGAAACAGATAGCAGCATTGTAGAAAAAATTAAAGACCTGCTAAATGAAATTAAAAAAACACCTTTTCAAGGAACTGGCAAGCCCGAACCACTTAGATACGATTTAAAAGGTTATTGGTCTAGAAGAATTACTGGTGAGCAAAGGCTTGTATATAAAGTTGAAGGTAAAAAAGGGATAGATCAAAAATGCTTTATTATTCAATGCCGCTTCCATTACGATTAAAGCTTGCACCCAACATTGGGTTTTATGCAAGTTGGGCTGACAGAAGTAAAATGGTTTTTTTTGTTCTTTACTGTACTTCGGTTCAGGCTTGACAAACAACGCTGAACTTTAGTTCTTATCATCAACTTTTATTAATAAATCGAACATAGGTTTCAGCAGACGGAATACTATTTCCCAACCTTCAAGAAGCCCTGTTCTTCAGTAGTTAATATCCATCAACATTGCTACTTAATTTACAATTCGATTGTAAGATATTTTTGTTTATTTTTATTTAGCAAGAAAATTAACATCTAATTTTTAATGTAGATAAATTTAAATTTTGAAAATGGATATTCGATGGGAACAACGCTTTTCAAATTTTGAAAAAGCGTTTGATACATTAAATTAGTTTGTAAATTATATTCAAACTATTTCTTCTGTAGAAAGTAAAACCTTACATAATAAGGATTTAAGCTTTGAAGTAACTGAATTGATTCGGGAGGGATTAATTCAACGGTTTGAATATACACATGAATTGGCGTGTAATGTAATGAAAGATTATGCTGAATATCAAGGTAATTATAACATTGGAGGAAGTAGGGATGCTACACGAGAAGCTTTTAAATAACAAATAATTTCTAATGGAGATATTTGGATGGATATGATTGGAAGCAGAAACAAAACATCTCATACATACAATGAAGAAACAGCAAATGAGATTTTTGGAAAAATTTTAAACCATTATTACTCAGCATTTTTAGACTTCAAAAAAACGATGGATGATAAAAGAAAGGCTAAACAATAAAATCTTCTCCAATGATATTAACAGCTGATTTGAATGAAATAGGAATAAAAATAACTGATATTGAACTAATTCATCAGGTATTTCAATTATTTCCTGAGATTGAGAAAGTTGTATTATTTGGTTCTCGTGCAATAGGAAATTATAAACCATTATTAGATTTAGATTTAACACTAATAGGAAAGGAATTAAATTTAACCATTCAGCAAAAATTAGAAACTGAGTTAGATAATTTTTTACTTCCTTTCACTTTTTATATTTCTATTTATGATCAGATTAAAAACGTAGAATTTCTAGATCATATTAATAGAATAGGAAAAGATTTTTACATTAATAAATAAAAGCAAATAGGGTTAAAATAATTAAAATCAATTATTTATATCGCCTTTTTTGTTCCAGCATCCATTGCTCAAACATGCTTGTTTTTCGTAATTCCCAAAATGCCGCTTTGCTTACTTTTGCTGGGTTAGCATAAATAGAAACATAGATAGAACCTGAACTAAATGAATTGCCATACCAATTATTAATGGTATCACTTATTTCTTGCGGCACATCACACACAAAACTATTTACCATTATATAACTCAAATCGCTTAGTTTTTGATTGCATAAAGGTTTTACATTAATTCCTTTTTCTTCTAAAAAAACGTATTTCACAGGATTATACACAGGAGCAAATGTGTAAATTTCTGCTTTGGGGTAGTCTAATTCTACTTTTTTCAACAATGAAAAATAATGGCGATACGCGATACTTGCATCTCCAACACATTTACCTGGATACGAAATAAAATTTCCAGCTATTAACATACAGCTTAACGCAGCAATCAGCAAATAGACTCTAGAAGATTTCCAATCTCTACAAAAAAACACAAGGGCAAGGCAAAATAATGCTTGCAATGGTAGAAAATATCGATGTGCTATGGAATTACTTAGAAATAAAGAAATTGAAGTAATTAAAACTAGCAAAGATATAATTAGAATAATAGCAATTTTACTTTTAAAGAATGGAGCAAGCTTTTTGAAATTGGTTAAAAACGGAATAAATAAAATCAGAAATCCATAATCTGCAATACGCCAAAAACAAAGTAAAATGTTTTTGAAAAAACCTAAAATAGTTGACAGACTTCTATGCTCGCTATAATTAGGAGAACTTAACAACCAACCTGTATGTTGGTAGTGTAAATACAACCAAATAGTAAAAATAAATGCTGGTATTAGGAATTGAAACATTAAAATAAAAAACTCCTTTTTATTATTTATTTTTTGAGAGAAAAGTGCAATGATAAAAAGTATTGCAACTAAAAAAACTGCTTCCAGATGAATGAAAAGTAATATAGTTGTGAAAAAGACAAATTGAAATTTATATTGTTTTAATAAAGCAGCCAATGCAAAAAGAAAAAAAGCAGTTAGCGGAATATGTGTTAGAAGCATGGCCGACTGAGCAATAAATACTGCAAAGCAACTCAATAAAAGTAATGGGAAATCAACTAAATTTTTAGGTAAAATAAATTCAGAAACTTTTCTTAAACCAACTAGCAGAAGAATCGCAAAAAATGTATTAATGGCATGGCTTATTGCCAAACTTTTTCCAAAAATGGTCCAAATTAAAGCATAAATAAATGGAATTAAAGTTGGATGACCAGGATCATGCTCGGGTAAATAAAATATGGTTTGCAACTTTTGATCATAAATGGTAACAGCCGCTCTGGAAACTGTTGAAATTCCATCTCCAAAAAAAGGATCATCTTTTACAACAAACCAAAGTATAAGTTGAAAAAAAACGACCAGAACAAAAATCCAGTTGGATAAAAAAATTTCAACAATACTTTCAGACTTATTTTCGTGCATTTTTCTAAATCAATGCGCTAAGCTATTCGTATTTCTTTAATTCCATCAGTAAGAATTCCATGCCTTCTGTTGCTTTATATTTTAAATGCTTAAGATTCGCAGCGTTGCCCACATCCACAATTCCAGGATCTATTAAAAACTTCGGTAAAATTGAAGGTACAAATCGCAAAAGCGAAGATGCTGGATAAACTGCCAACGAAGTGCCAATAATGACAAAGATATCTGCTAGAGAAGCCTGTAAAATAGCTTCTTCAATTTTAGGAACTTGTTCACCAAACCATACTACATGCGGCCTTAGTTGCGAACCTTTTTCGCATAATTCTCCTTTAGAAATCACATCAGTTTCCATAGGATAAGTTAATTCTGGATCGATACTGCTTTGCGAACGGGTTATGATACCATGCAAATGCAATACTTTTTCTGATCCTGCACGCTCGTGCAAATCATCTATATTTTGAGTGATAATGCTAACGTGAAATTTATTTTGCAACTCTGCCAGAAGTATATGTGCCTGATTAGGCTTGGCATTTTTTATATCTCTCCTTCGGTCGTTATAGAACTTTTGAACCAATTCCTGGTCTTTTTCCCAAGCCTCGGGAGTTGCAACATCATAAATGCTATGATTTTCCCAAAGTCCATCGCTATCACGAAAAGTTTTTAATCCACTTTCAGCGCTTATGCCTGCGCCAGTTAATACTACTAAATTATTCATAAAAAGAGCCGACCCGTTTAATGGTTGGCTCAAATTACAAAATAATTATTGTTCTGTTTGTATTCCTATTGGAGCAATACCGACTGAAAGAGTACTTAATAATGTACCGTTCTGCGTATTAAATCGTTTCACGCTTCCTTTTTGCACAAAATCTTTTGCATCGCCAGCAAATAATACATTTGAAGTTTTATCAATACCAATACTGTAAAACTGCCCTGGAATAAATGCTACATCGTTTATTGTTGTAGATCGCACGGAATGCTTTCTAACTCCAAAACCAAAAGCATAAGAGGCTGTATAAAAAAGATTTAAACCCAATTTGTCAATTGCCAATCTATCTGGATGATCTGTTCTTGAACCAACACTATAAGAATTCTCTACAGTTAAATTCGTGTTAGAAATTTTATATAAAGTTGCTTGAGTATCATCGTCTTCCGTTGTAAAATCTCCATAATCACCAGCACATAAAACCCATATTTTTCCGTCTGAGTCTTTTTTAATGGCCGTTGGTTTATCTGCAACTAAAATTGTTCTACTTACTAAATCTGTTTGAGAGTCTATTACGGTAATTGTACTATCAGAAGCAAAAGAACCTGAATTGGCCACATAAACTTTTCCTTCACTCAAGAGCATTTGCTCCGGTCCAGTTCCAGTTGTAATAGTTCTTGTAATCGTATTTGTTCTTAAATTTATTACCTGAATTGAATTTGTACCCCAATCCGAAATATACGCCTTATCATCGTTAATAATAGTAATATAACGTGGAGAACTTAAGCCAGAAATTTCTCCAATAAATTTGAAATCTTTTAGCGAAACTATTTTAACAATAGCAGATCCATTTAAAACAATATAACCTTTTCCCTTATACGTTGTAAATGATTGTAGCCCTCCACCTACAGTTGCAGGCGAATTTGCTTTACTAAAAATGTCTGTAATAATTGAATCACCAGCTTTATTATAATAATCTATTGTGCTATTTCCTTTATCAAAGTTCCCTTCATTCAGAATAAAAGTTCCAGCTCCTTCTAAACCTTTATCGATAATTGGATCATCTTTATCAGGATCGCAAGCACTAAAAATTGAAATAGCGAAAAAGGCAATTGCTAAAAATTTGTTTGTGTTTTTTTTCATGTTTGTTTTAATTGTAAGTAAGGTTTAAATGGATTAAAAAATTTCTACCCGGCTGAATACGGTCTGGTAAATTCTGATAGCTTTTATAAAATAAATTATAAACTCCGGCATCTGCAGAAATTTGATATTTATTTATTCTAATACTTTTTTGAACAACTATTTGATTTAATAAATAAGATGGCAAAAAGCTGGAATTATCGGAAGTGGTGAATCGGTAGCCATAATAATTAACTCCATATCTTAGTTGAAAAGATTTATATCCATAAATAAATTGTGCTAAGCCGGTATTTTTTGGAACGTATATTAATTGTTTTCCATTGGATGCGTCACTTTGGCTAATGCTTTTTGTATTGATAGCGTTTGTTAAAGCATAATTTACCCGAAAAGAAAACGAATTATTTTTACTCAATAATTTAATTTCATTGCTAGATTCAAATCCAGAAGTTCGAACCCTACGCAAATTTTGAGGCGACCAATTTCCATTATAAATAGCAGATGGCTGCCATAAGATCCAGTTTTTTACTATTGTATAATAGGTTGAAAATGAAGAATAAAATTTTACTTTTCCAATCGTTAAAGATTTATTCAATTTTAAATCAAAATTGGTACTTTCTTCTGCTTTCAAGTCTGGGTTTCCACCTGGTCGCCAGTACAAATCATTTAAAGTAGGTAATGCATAATTCGTGGAAACTGAAGTAGAAATATCAATTCCATTTTTACCAAAAACTGTAAAATTTGTGTTCAATGAACCCGTTATCGGAGATGCTTTTTCGTTAAATTCTTTTCGAACCGAAGCAGAAATAAAAGCTTTTTTTCCGAATTCTCTTCCAGCAATTCCAGCTAAAGAATACCTGTTTCTACTTTTATTTCCTCTATATTCATAAACAGAAGCACGTTCATTATTCGCTTCTCCTAAAAATTTCAAACTTGTTTCATCCGATAATTGATAGGTTAAATTACCCCGAAAAGAATAAACTTCTGAAATACTTTGACTACTTAAAATAACGGCAATCGAATCACCAACTTTTAACCTGCTTTTGTAAAGCAAAAAATCATTTATATATCCCAAAACGACATTCAATTCAAGTTTATCGTTTATCTTTTCTTCATATTGTAATGAATTCCGAAAACTTCGATCGGTTTGTACAGAAACATTATTTCTTAATCCAAGTGTTGGAGCTATATTTCTATCATTGTACTGAAACCATGAATTCAACTTTAAAATTCTTTTTTCATTAATTTTAAATGCAAAAGATTGGTAAATGCCTTGTTGCAGAGTACCTGCATTTTGCAATTCTACGGTTGGACTGCTAAATTGCTGATAATCTTTGTATCGATAATTATTAACGGAAGTTGCCCGTGTAAAAGAAGTTTTACTTTGAAATCTTTTATTTCCAATACCAACAGAAAAAGAATTCCCTTCGAGCCCAAAAGAGCCAAATTGCTGTGAATAATTCAGTTTTATGGTTGATTTAAATTGAAGTTTATCATCAATTTTAATAATACCGCCAATTGCACCTGTTCCAAATTCCGGGCTTTGTCCACCATATAAAACAGCCACAGAACTTGTTGCATCCACCGGAAAAATAGAGAAGTCAAATAAACCTAACATTGGCGAATTCAAGGAAATGCCATTCCAAAACAAACGTGAATGAGAAGCATTAGTTCCACGAATGCTAATGGTAGCGCTGGAACCAGCTCCGTAATTTTTTATTGCAACAAATGTGTGTTCGCTGAGTAATTGAGTTAGAGAAAGATTGGTATAACTTTTTGTTACAAGGCTATCTAATTGCTGTTCAACGCGAAAAAATGGGGTTTTTGTAGCAAAATCCATAACCTGTACTTCTCGCAGTTGCGTAGTATCTCCGTTGCTGGAAGCAAATAGCCATCCAGGCAAAAACAAATACAAAAAAACCAGCTGCAAACAGCGCATAATTAATTTTTTGTACAGCAAAAAGGATAGAAAAAGCAGACAAAGCCTACGCAAGATAGGCAACATCTTCAAGCTTCAATCCCCGAAAGCTGTGAATTATATGATGCAAAGGCAGGTCTTCTGACTTACTCCCTCTTGTTTGGCCTTCCCCTTTTTTTACCAGAGTGACAATATATAAACAAGCGTTAATAGAGCTTACAGCAGCGGGACTGTTCATGAATTACACATGATTCCCTTTTAATCTCAGAACGTGAGTTCTGAAAACCAATAGCGAGTCAAATGTAGGAAAGAAACTGAAATGTGAGAAGAATTTTTTTAACAATTGGGCTCTCAGTTTTTTAAACAATTAATAAAAGCTGTAACAAGTTTGGTTGTAACACTTTAATTTGTTACGTTGTTGAATGTTACAAAAAAATGAATAAGATGAAAAACTTTATTAAAGAGTAAACTGAAAGTGAAGAATAAAAAGCAATTATTAAAACCATTGTGCGGTTTAAAACAATATATAAAAATGTAAAATCGGAATACAAAGGCTTAGAGATAGTAGCGGCATCCTTTTTTTACTTTAAAAAACAATTAAATTGAGATTCTTCGCTTTGCTCAGAATTGAAATATAGCGAATAGCCCGGTCTCGTCATTAAAAAGACGATAGAAGCCTAAAATTATACTTTAAATACTAAATATTAATTATTTGAAAAATAATTAAAAATAAATCAAACCGCAAAACGAGTTTAATAAATAAAAATTCAAATTTGAATGTAAGTTTTAAAAATACTACTTGCATTCTTAAAACTTTCTAGGTATTTTTAACCTTATCTTTAAACTGAACTATTATGAAAGCAAAATTTATTTCTCTAATACTTTTATCGTTAGCATTTGCAGCATGTAAAAAAGATAAAATTGAACCTATCAAAGAAAACATAATTGAAATGGTTGCTAATCCTAATTTTAGCAAAGAAAATTTTAAAACCGATTTTACGATTCAATTTCCAGCGAATTATGACGGTGTCGGGATGGTAGGTTTTGAAGGAAATATGTTTTCAAAAGCAAGAGTCGATGATAAAATTGCTTTGGATTACCGCTTTTGTTCTCCCTTGTATTGCAATGACTTTGGCTCTGATTTAGTTAATAGTAATTCAACGCAAATTTCTATAACAGATAAAAATGGACAGCAAATATTATTAACTAATAGATTAAATTTTGGTAGAAACAATTCCATCGAATGGATTTATTTTTATAACCAAAGTGCACAAACCATCGGAAAACTTTACGGAAAACAAGGAAATGTTTACCAAGAAGCACTTTCAATTAATTACGAAAATACGTTACAAAACGAAGTAGTTGATATTTTGAAAACGATTGATAAAAAATGAGAATTTATTTATTTTTCAGACCATCATTTTTCATCTAATTCTATTTAGAAAAAAAAATTAAAATTTTATTTCTTTAATTTATGGTTAGGTTTTTGAAAATTAAGCAGTATTGCTGGTTGTTTTATTTTTGATTTGCTAATTACCTTTTTAAATTACAACTTATTAATACGATGAAAAACTTTGCATTTTTGAAAAAATCATCCTTACCCCTAGTTATAGGAATTATTCTTATTCCATTTTTTTCATCTGCTCAAAAAGCATCTTTGCCAGTTACAAAAGCGAAACTATTTCACATCGAGAAACCGCGAGACATGTATTTACCCAATGCTTTTGAAAATGAAAAAGTATCTCCAGGTTATAAATTTAATAATACAAATTCCCGAAAATCATCATTAGGTAGCACTATTTTCACCAATCAAGTAAATGTAAATACGAATGGACAAAACATTTTAGGAGATGCGGCAAATGAACCAAGTATTGCCATTAATCCTACTAATATTAATAAAATAGCTGTTGGTTGGAGGCAATTTGATAATGTGTTAAGCAATTTCAGACAAGCTGGTTGGGGATATTCAGCAGATTCTGGAAAAAACTGGACTTTTCCTGGAGTTATTGAGCCTGGGATTTTCCGCTCTGATCCGGTTTTAGATTATGACAATAATGGAAATTTTTATTACAATAGTCTTACAAACTCACCAAGCTTCCAATGTAAAGTTTTTAAAAGTACCAATGGCGGAATGACTTGGGATGCTGGAGTTGATGCAGCTGGTGGTGATAAACAATGGATGGTAATTGATCGAACTTCTGGCCCTGGAAGTGGAAATATTTATTCTTTTTGGTCATCTTTTTACAGCGTTTGCCCAGGTTTGAATTTCACCCGTTCAAGTACCCAAGGAAATAGTTTTGAGAGTTGCACCTTCGTAAATGGTGATCCAGCACTTGGAACCATGTCTATTGGAAGCAATGGTGAACTTTATATTGCAGGTTATGGAAACGGATTTGATAGTTTAATTGTATGCAAATCAAGCAATGTAAATATTCCAGGTTCTACTATTTTATGGAATGATTCTGTGCCGGTATATATGGATGGTTTTATTGGTTTTGGTGGAATAAATCCGGATGGAATTGTTGGTCAGGTAAATATTGAAGCTGGTAAAAATAATTTATTGGGACAAAGCAATGTCTATTTACTAGCTTCATTAGTACGAAATTCTATACTTGATCCATCAGATGTTATTTTTTCTAAAAGCAATGATGGTGGTTTAACTTTTAGTGCTCCCATTCGCATTAATGATGATTTATCTGAAATTAACAACCAATGGCTTGGAACCATATCTGTTGCACCAAATGGCAGAATTGATGTTGTTTGGCTCGATACCCGAGATGATATAACTGGTATGGATTTATCTGCTCTTTATTATTCTTATTCTATTAATCAGGGAAATACCTGGTCGGTAAATGAGAAACTGTCAGACTCATTTGACCCACATGTTGGATATCCAAACCAAAACAAAATGGGCGATTATTTTGATATGGAATCAGATAATATAGGTGCACATTTGGCTTGGGCAAATACATTAAATGGTGAGCAAGATGTATATTACAGTTATATTATTCCTCCAGCTCCAACATCAATTAATGAACTTTTAAATGGTTTAAAATTTACTGTTTATCCAAATCCTAGCAACGGTAAGTTTACTATTTTGAGTGATGAAAAGAAATCGGATGTAGAAATATTTACGTTATTGGGCGATAAAATTTATGCGGTTGGTGGTTACACGATAAATAATGAAATAGATATATCCACACAACCAGCAGGAGTTTACTTTTTAAAAATTAAAAACCAAAAAGGGAAAACAGGAGTGAAAAAAATTATAAAGAATTAATTTTATTAATTGATATACTTGAGTTTGAACTTATCTATTTTATATTTTTATTATCTATTATCAAGTACGAAAATTTTTTCATTTTAACTTAATTCTTCGTTTAAATAAGATAATTAGATACCGTTTTATTGCATTCATTAAAATTATTTATCTGACAATCAAGATCAAAAATTCGTTTAAAATTTTATCTAACTTTTGAAAGTATAATTCGTATTAAGCCTTTTTTAACGCAATAAATTTAATTCCTATTTTGAAGAAAATCTACCTATTTTTTTTTTCGATATTATTGTTTCTATTCAATTTATCAAATATATATTCGCAAAATAAGCAAGTTGCTAATTTTAAGTTTATTAAAAAATCCATTGATAGAATGGTAATGCTTACCCCAATTGTACAAATTGAAGAAAGAAATAAAGAGATAAAAAAAGAAGATAAAGCCCTTGAAAATAAGTTAGCCAATCAGACTTTACTAAAAGCAAATGAGAGTTTGAGTGAGAGATATACTATAAAAAACAAAAACTTTGATTTAACTTCTGAAGAACTTACTCAGCTTGAACTATTCTTCAAAAAGTTAGATTTATATGAAAGAGTATTGCCCGAAGTAGCATTACCTGAATTTTTAACTCCCGATTCTATACCTGAAAAATATATAATGGCAGTTTTCATAAACGGTTGGTACGATTCGAATTTTAAACCTTACCACAATCAACTTCAAAGTGCAAGATCTGATGCAATTTTGGTAAATGCACCAGCATTGGTTTCAACCGGAAGTAGAATTTTAATAGCAGACGTAAACACTAAAAAGATTTTGTATTACAATGAAATTAAAATGCGCCGAACTGATCCACGAATTTCGGAAGATATAGAAAACTTAGTCGCTGATATCATAAGGCCGATTTATTACAAATAGAAAACACTACCCTTTCATAGCTCTTCCCATTTCAATTTTCGCATCACGCTCTTTCATTGTGTCACGCTTGTCGAACGATTTTTTTCCTTGAGCTAAACCGATAACCAGTTTTGCAAAACCGCGTTCGCTGATAAACATTTTTAAAGGAACTATGGTTAACCCTTTTTCTTTTACTTTTTGCAACAATTTCTTTAATTCCTTTTTTTGGAGTAAAAGTTTTCTATCGCGTTTTGCTTCATGATTATAAAAAGAACCAAAGGTATATTCGGCGATATGCACATTTCTAACATACAATTCTCCTTCTATAAAAGTGCAAAAAGCATCGTTGATATTTACTTTAGCTTCGCGAACTGATTTTATTTCTGTGCCCAGCAATTTTATTCCAGCAGTATAGGTATCTAGAATACTGTATTCAAAGCTTGCTTGTTTATTTTTTATAGAAAGATCGGGCGAATGAGACATTTAGCAAATATACGGCTATGAAGATGTTTTAAGTTAAATTTTCCAACAACATGTACGGAAAAATTGAAAACAATTCTTTTTAAGGGCTTAACAGCATAATGATGTTTCCCATTTGCAAATAACTTACAAAAAAACACTTTTTAATAAATGCAGCTACAAGTGGAGTTGGTTTCGATTTTTGTTTCATTTGCAATTTGAACAGAGAAAAAGTGATTGCAACTTGAAGCTCCGTCGAAAAATTAAGAATTTCAAAAGCCCATTTGATTATTTAGATAGGTAAATACGTATTTTGTATTGTTTTTACTACACTTATACAATAAAAGTACATGCGTATTTTGTATTGTTATAATTATTCTGTAATCTAATAAATAAAATTAAAATACGTTTCTCAAAATTGGAAGTAATCCAAAAACATCAATATACTAATGGTTTAAGCCTTTTAATTTATTTATTTAAGCTTTTTTAGTTTAAACAATTTAAAGCTATTTTTGAAAAATGGATCAAAAGGTTCGTATATACAAGAGTTACCGGCAAGGCTAGGATCCCTAGTTTCTACAACAAACGTGATTTCTTCACGGAAAATACTAAAAAAACATAACATTCATTGTTTTTTAAAAATTTAACTCTATTTTTGTGTGAGTTTTTCACGTTAAAATAAAAAGACAATGCTAATTAGATTTGTTGCTAAGAATATATTCTCATTTAAAGATGAGACAGAATTTAATCTGTTCCCAAATAAGACACAGAGATTACAGCACCACAAAGTAACTATTGGAGATTTTGAATTTTTAAGGTTTAGTGCAATTTATGGAGCAAATGGCTCAGGAAAATCAAATTTAATAAAATCAATCTCCCTTTTAGAAACAATTGTAGAGGAAGGCAAACTTCCTTCAGACATTGAAGATTTGAAATTCAAGTTGGACGAAGAAAATTCAAAATTGCCAGTTTCTATTGGTGTTGAGTTTATTGCTAATGGTAATGCATATTTCTATACAATCACATTTGAGGATGGAAAAATTCTAAATGAATATTTAGCACTTAGCTATAAAAACAATGACGAATTAATTTTTGATAGAAATATTAACAACGACATTCAAAGTATTGAATTCTTTAAAGACTATTACAAATCCGAGAAGGAGAAATTATTTGCAGAAGTTCTAGCAGAAAAGTTAGTTCAGCCTAATGAGCTTTTAATAACTTTCTTAAGTAAAAAATATCCGGAAGATTTCAAGTCAGTCAAGACAGCATACAATTGGTTCGATGAAACATTAGTAATTATTAAGCCAGACGCTAAACCAGGTGGTATCGCACATATTTTAGATAAAGATACCTCAACAATGGATTTTGCAAACAAGTTTATCCCAAGCTTGAATACGGGTATTTCTAAAATTGAAATCGAAAAAAAGAAATTTGAAGAATTTTTTGGAAAAGAAGATTTGAAACTAAGAAAACGAATTATTGATGATATAAAGAGTGAGCCCAATAAATTATCATTACTTACGCATAGCGAAACAGGTGAAGAAGTTGCATTGGTTTATGAAAACGATGAGATAATTGCAAAACGAATAATTACTAAACACATAAATTCTGAAGGAAAGAACATTGAGTTTAATATTGGGCAAGAATCAGATGGAACTAAAAGACTAATAGATTACATTCCTGCATTTCAAGAAATCATAAGTAATGATAAAGTTTATGTTATTGATGAAATAGAGAGAAGTATTCATCCGATGACAATAAAAGAAATTGTAACTAAACTTACTTTAGATGAACAAGTTAAAGGTCAACTTATTTTTTCAACTCACGAATCAAACTTACTTGACCAAAATATTTTAAGACCTGATGAGATTTGGTTTGCACAGAAAGATTTAGAAGGTTCAAGTAAAATCTACTCATTAAGTGACTTTAAAATTCACAACACTATTGATATTGAAAATGGGTATCTGAAAGGTAGATTTGGTGGAATTCCTTTTTTAGGAAATTTAAAAGACTTGAATTGGTAAACTATGAAGTATTTAAGTCGAAATAAGATATACGAAAAAGTTGAGTCTTTTAAAAATGCAAAAAAGGTTTACTTATTTTGCGAAGGAGATAAAGAGGTTAATTACTTTAAATTTTTTCAAGGTTTTGCATCAAATATTGATATTATTCCCATTCCAAACGATAACGGCAAATCAGATCCTATCAAGTTAAAAGAGAATTCAGAAATACTTTTTCACGGAAATGAATCTGTTAGCCCAAAATTCACACTTTCAACAGAATTAGAAGATGAGATTTGGTTTATAATTGATACCGACAGATGGAATGAAGAGGATAAAATAAATATACTAAAAACATACATAGAAGAAAGAAATAAAGATAATAAAGTATGGTTTGTGGTTCAAAGTAATCCGTCTTTTGAACTTTGGCTTTACTATCATTTTCACTCCGAGAAACCCCAACTTACAGAGACCTCCAAATTTGCTAGTTTTAAAGAATATGTCGACTCGAAAATTAAAGGTGGGTTTGACAATAGAGGTATGCCTTTGGAAATTCAAAAAGCAACTTTAATAGCAGAAGAAAACTTTGAAATGTTAAATGGACAACCAGAATTGTATTCGACAGAAGTATTTAACCTTGCAAA
>ENA-OFCX01000088-OFCX01000088.1-metagenomes-genome-assembly--contig:-NODE-88-length-47927-cov-4.306609_pt1 | contig 47927 bp, 35 predicted proteins | sample MGYA00153384_OFCX01 | MGnify analysis MGYA00153384
TGCAGCACGCGGTACCTCGTCGACTCCGGCGCGAGGTATGTGCCGTGATCCGCGAGACGTGGCACGATCTGGTGGGGCGAGAGATCGCGATATGCCCGCTGGGTCACCGTCGTACAGATGCGCCGGCGGTCGGCGTCGGAATACCGATTCGCCGGCGCCCGCTTGGGCCCATGCCGCGCATCCACGGGATGGGCGCCGCGCCAGCGTTCGAGCGTGCGCGCACTGAGGCCGACCACGGCGCAGGCTTCGGTACGCCGCGCGCCGGCGACGACCGCGGCCTCGAGATCGGTGACGATCATCTGTCGCTGGTCGGGGTCGTGGTGTCGTCCGCGTCCCCCCAATAGCCCTCGACTTTTTTTTTCAACACCAGCAAGGCCGCCGCCTCCGCGAGCGCCTTCTCTTTCCGTCGGAGCTCACGCTCGACGTCGGCGAGACGCTTGGTATCGGGGTGCACCGCGGCCTTCTCGCGCCGACGGCTGGGCGGGTCGAGCGCCATCTCGGCTGCCGCCCGCCACTCCTCGAGCTGGGCGGCATGCAGCCCTTCGCGGCGCAGCAAGGCGCCGAGCTCCGTCTCACTCAATCCATGCGCGGCCAGCACCACGCGCAGCTTCTGCGCGCCGGTCCACGGCTTCTGCGGCGTCGTCATCCGCGGAACGCTACGCGCCGATGCCAACCATCGCGAGAGCGTCACCTGCGGGACGCCCACCTCCGCCGCCAACCGAGTCGCGCTGATCGCCCGTGGGCCGACCAACCGCTGCAGGACTCTCGCCTTGAACGCTGTGGAATACTGCGTCATCGTGCCCGTGCTCCTACGCCCCCACCAGAAACCTGCTCCTCCCCGACTTCACCCGAGCGGTGATGCGACAACTATCCTGACACAGTGGGGGTGGTGGTGCCAAGCGGGCGCTGGTCGAGAACCTCGCGGTGGAGGCGACCGTGGATGACGCCGTGCCTGATGCGCTACTTGCGGCGGCACCGGTGACCCGAAACATGCTGACCATCACCGCCAGCCTCCCCGACATGTCGGACCTCGTTGACCTCTGACGCCGGTCCATCGGCACAGCGCGATACACGTCGCGACAGTCGGCGACGTTGCCTTCAAGCCGCCGGATCGTTGTGCAGGACGGGCGGGGACAATCGCCAGCGCGTCTACGCTGTCGTGTCGACGCGCGGCGTGCGGCCTCGTCTTGAAACAGGACACGGAACGCAGTGTAGGTCAGCGGAGACAGCGCAGGCTGGATGGACGGCGTGTCACCGGTGCCCTCACGACGTTGGGCCGGAAGACGGCAGGACCGTGGGTGGATGCACATGTGTCGGCCGCCTGGCCCCGGTGCACGCCGGCGACGTGATGATCTCGTGCCATGGAGCTGTATGATGCAACGGACACTGACCACTCTCGCCCGATACGTGGGCGCGCGCATGACGACGCAGATGCTGGTGATGGCGACGGTGCTCGGCCTCGGCCTGGCGGACACCGCAAATGCGCAGGGCCGCGGGCGTGGTCCGCAGGCCGTGCCACCGGGCCATCTGCCGGCGGCAGGCGAGTGCCGCGTCTGGCATGACGACCGTCCGCCCGGCCAGCAGGCGGCGCCCACATCGTGTGGTGCGGCACGCGCGACGGCGGCGCAGACTGGCGGGCGCGTGATCTACGGCGAGGCGGTGCGCCGCAGCGAGCGGGATCGTGCCGACGGCCGAGGGGACGGCGACAACGGTCGCAAGGCCGGGTGCAAGGAGAAGGATCGTCGCAAGGGGAAGTGCGGACCGAATCGTCGGCAGCGCGATGCCCGCGCCGCCCGCGACCGTGATGCCCGCGACCGTGATACCCGCGACCGCGACCTCGAGGATGACCGTGAGTATGACCGGGAGCGCGACCGGGAGCATGATCGCGACCGCAGTGCGTCTCCCGACCGGGCGTACCCCCAGTCATTGCCGGAGATGGTGTGGGGTGTGCTCGCGGGTCGCGGTGACCGGCCGGATGCGGTCCGTCAGTGGGTTGGCACGGACCCGCGGCTCGTCAGCGTGACGGACAGCAATGGCGACGGGCGCCCCGAAGCCGTGACGTGGACGGACACGGCTGGCCGTCTGGTGCAGCGCTGGGTGGACGGCAATAACGACGGTCGCGCCGACCGCGTGACGCTGTACCAGAACGGCAAGGTGCTGCGGACAATCCGATAGGGACCGCGCAGGAATGTGTCGGACCAACGAAGGGCCCGCGCTGCAGTGCGCGGGCTCTTCGTTGTCTCAGCGTGACGCGCCGGACAGGCACCCTCGGAACGCTCCGTGCGCCCTCGCTCGCTGCTCGGCTCGACGCGTCCAGATAGGTGAGCACCTGCCGCACGTCGGCCTCTCGGAAGTGTGCGATTAGGTGCACGAACGTGCCGCAGCGAATCTCCTCGCAGTTTGCCCAGAGACATCCTGCGCCGCGACCGTGAAGGACGAGGCGCGAGTGCCCGGGACCCGTGAGGCGAAGATCTACGCCGCCATCAGTCGGCTGATGCTCCGAGGGCTCACCCGCGTCGCGGCCTGATCGGTGGTGCGACGTCCGCTCGCCTGCCGCGGCGCGCCCGCCGCACGGGATCAGTAGCTGAGCGTGCCGTCGAACTCGTACGTCCCGCTCAGGACGCGCACGGACACCCTTGCCGTCTTCGCGAGCAACCCTGTCGCGCCGGCGTCGATGGTGGCGAGGGACAGCAGGAGCGGGCGACGAGTCATCGGGCGATCTCCGTGCAATGCGCCGGCAGACCCGCCGGCGTAGGTCCCGCTCTGGCGCGGCGGCCATTCCCCCCTGGTGCCGTGCGTCGGCTGCAGGTGGCGCGTCACGCGATCCTCGCCGAAATCCGCGCGCTCCCGGTCAGCTCCAGTCGCGGCCGCGTCGTGCCGCGCGGGGTGAAGCGCAAGATGAGTGACTTCGCGCTCCGCCCGCGGCGCGCCCACCCCACCCGCCGCGCAGACACCGCCGTGCACGTCATCACGCGACATCGGCCGCCCAGGAGCACGCCCACGCGACGACATTCTTTACTGCACAGTATTGCGAATAAACCTAGTTTCCATCAAACCGGCTCAAGTTCATTCTTCTTTTCAGAAAGCTGACGCCATGCGCTTCATTGTTCCCGCTGTCTTGGTTCTCGTAGCTCTCATCCATGCTTTGCCCATCATGGGCGTGCTCGGTGCGGCCAAGCTATCGCAGCTTTACGGCATCCCGGTAAGAGAAGGAACCCTTGAATTGCTATTGCGGCACCGAGCCGTCTTGTTCGGGCTTCTAGCCACTTTTCTGGCGTATGCAGCGGTCCGTCCAGAGCTGCATCGAATCGCGTTGGGAGCCGGCTTCGTGAGCGTAATCTCGTTCCTGGTCTTGGCGCATCCCTCCGCCTCACCAAACACTGCACTCACAACTGTGGTGCGCGTTGACTGGGTCGCGCTGGGGCTACTTATGATTGGCGCTCTTGCTCACTTCAAGCCTAGCAGGGTGATCTGAAAGCGCAGTTTCTCAGTGAAACGGCCACGTCGCGAGCAAAGATCGGGTGCAAATGTGGTTGGTAACATTGCCGTCGTCGCGGCAGCGGCCGGCGTCTTCACGACGCAGCGCGATTGGCCGGACATTGCCGTTGCGCTGATCATGGGTGTGCTCTCGCTTTCCGGAGCGTGCCAGATCCTGCGTCACGCGCAGAGCGACCTCACCAAGGCCCGCACCGGGGCACACGCCGCACACGAGGCGCACGCCTGATGCCCGCCCTCTTGGCCATTGCACGCCGCGCGCGCTCCGCGTCGTGCGCCTTGCCGGTGCGCTGATCCTTGGCGGCATCCTGCCACAACTCGTCACCGCGCAGCAGACCACACTGCCGACCGACAGCACGGTCGGCGTCACCGTGCGTGTGAAGGGTGACACCATGGGCATCACGACGGTCGCAGCGGCCATCGTGCGCAGCGGTGCGCTCTCTTCGCGGACTGACGACCGCAGGCATGCCACCCTCCGTCTGCTGGTGGCACGCGCATGATCGTGGCCGCGAAGATCGGGTATCGTCCGGATTCCGTGGCGGTCGCGCTGCGCGCCGGCTCAGTCAACACGATCACGCTGATGCTCATCGCGCAGGCCGTCAGCGTCGAGGCGATGATCGTCACGGCCACGCGTGGTGAGCGACGAGTCGAGGATACGCCGCGGCAGGTCGCGAAAGGGTCGTGTGAATGTGGTGCTTATACGAAGAAGGCCGTGGCATGCCGCCACGGCCCCCACAATTGCCTAGCGGTGTGGTTACGGCCGGACCGCGACGCTCAGCAGGGCATCCTTGGTCTGGGCCAGCAAGCCGAGCTTGGTCGCTGCGCCGGTATCAAGGTCGATGGAATAGAGCACGGACTTGCCTGAGGCCGACGTCGCCAACACTGCGTACGCGATACCCGAGCTCACGCTGATGTCGAAGCCTGCCAGCAGACCTGCGTCCACGCCGAGTGCACCAACGGTGACGAGCCGGCCTGAATTTGGCCCAGACGTGGCGCTCGCTGCTCCGAACTCAACGAGCACGTCTTGCGCAACATCAATCGCGTAGAGTTCCGTTCCGGTTGCCCTGTTGGCGTCGTTGTTGGTGTAGCCCGTCGCCGTAACATCCGCATTTTTCCCGAAATTGACGTCACCGGCGCTGTAGGCGAGTGGGGCATCAACGATGGTCGCACCGGTCTCCACGTTAATGCGGAGGTTCTGGTTCGTGTTGCTATGGATGCGCAGGCGATCCACGACGGGATTGAACCCGACACCGAAAGAGGTGCCGTTCAACGCTACCGATAGCATCACGGGGTTGCTTACCACCCCGGTCACCGGGTTGATGACATACAATCGACTTGCGCTCGTCACGCCGTAGAGCTTGCCGATGTCGCTGACACCGTTGGTGCCGAGATCGCTCGGCCGGAAGTCGATACCGATGACCGACTCGCCGGTCATGAGCCCAGTGATCGGGACGAGACTGGTCGACTGATTGGGTTTGCCACTTTCGAACGAAACCAATTCATTGTTGCTGGTCAGACCAATCAGCGCTTCGCCTGAGACCTTACCACCAGAATTGACGGAAAGTGCAGTCGCGGCCGTGGAGACATCGGTTCCTGTTGGGTCCTCAGCGCAGGCGGCGAGTGCCATAGCGACGAACAGCAGAGAGACACGCATAGTCATGAAATATCTGGAGGTGAGAAAAAACCAGGTTTGTAAATAGCATACGCCGCTCGGCGGATTCCAGATCTCTCGACGTCTGATGCTCTTTCGCTTGTCGGGAATTGCGGGATCGTGAGGTGACAGAGCCGGATCCGAGCGGCATCGTGTGGGCATCGGACGCGAGACGATAGCGCACGCGCGCCTCCTTGCGCTGCGGAACGAGCGCAATCAGCCCTGAGAGATAGGGACGCGGCGTGGGCGCGAAGTCGACGACGAGAGACGGGAAAATCACGACGTTCGTGAAAGCCCGGGTCGAACACGACGGTCGCGATCCGGTCGGCAGCAGGGGCGCGCGCTGGGGCCGGCGGACATTCTCGTGCGAGCAGTGATTCGGCACCGTCCGCGTGATACCACTGGATTGCGCGTCACACCGCGATGTCCCGGAGGCGTGCATGTGGCGCGTGTCTGGAACCGCACCTGGTTTACCCCGGGAGCAAACGGCTCGATTCAAGAGGTGTCCGCTGCAGCCTTGATGAACGATTTGACGGATAGCGATGGGGGAGACGCCGGCGCGAGTGAGCCGTGAGTCCAGACTCTTGGCGAGCGCGTGACCGCAACAATTCGCGATTGCCGCCTCCGGTTGAACAGTGGATCAACGACGCGCATCCGTGGCGCGGATGATCATGTCTACTGCGCGGAGCAGGCGGTCGATCCGGCGGTTGGTACTGCGTTTTTTCAGACAAGAGCGTCAATTCGTGCACAAGTCGTGACGAGAAACGCCACTGTTACGTCGCACTGGCCGCAGAGTGCAATCGGGAGCGTGTGGCGCAAGAATTCATACGGATTCGATTAACGCGATTGAATGAACACCCATACGTGTTCACAGTTGACACTATCCGACTGAGGTCTGATGAGTCTTTTCTATTTGCCGATTCACATGGGTCCAGCCGCCGAGAATGCGGGAGCCGCGCGTGGTGACGATAGCGACACTGCGATGAGGCTGTATAATCACGCTGCCCTCATGTCCGACCGACGATGCCTGCTCATTGGAGTCGCGGCCGCCGGGCGCGTTGCCGCACGGACGGTGTGTCCGGGATGAAAGGGACGGGCAGGACGGCCCGGGCGGAACCGTCGTAACATGGTGAACCGTCGGCACCACTGAGGCACGATCACCGGCATGCGGTCGTGAAGTCTCGAGACCACTGTGTTCGGCGCCGTCGTGTTCAGCGTGCACGACGTCACCCATGCATCACCGCGAAAACTCGGCTTGCTCAATATGGTCTTCGTGCGCGCGTTCGCGGAGCGCGTTGCCGATCTTCGTGTCCTTTGCCCAGCTGGAGATCAGACCCCAGCGCAGCAGTCGATCCGGCGCTCAGCGCGCTCTGCTGCCGTGTCGCGGTCGCGCCGCCACGTGCGGACTGCTCGAAGGACATTGACCGCTGCGTTCGATGACGCGTGCGACCGGACGCATTACGCAGACGCTGGTGCTGGCGGACTGGACATCAACAGTGAGTAGATGACAGCAAATTCGTTTCCATGGTCGACAGCCGTTCTAGATTGAAGCAGTGTGCGATGTTCTGTATCGAGGTCTCCGCATCCCCACCCAGTCATCCGACATGCCTCTCACGATCCCCGGTGCCAACTCCGCGCGTTGCAGTACGCGCTTCGCCGCCGTCGCGCTCCTTGTGCTGAGTGGCTTCGTGATCGGCTGTACCAGGGCAACCAGCAAGATGGTGCCGAACACCAATCCGTCCGAGCCGGCCACGCGGACGGAACCAGTGCGCAGGGTTGCTATCGACTGGACTGCCGTCGACGCGGCCATGGGACGGCCCGGTGTCGCCCAACCCGGTGAGGTACAACGCTACAACTTCCCCCGAGGCGACCTGACGGTCGTCGTCCGTGACCCACGCGGCGACGTGACTCTGCGACCCGCACTGGCGCTCAGTGGCTGGCTCGCGATGCATGGAACTGGTGCAGACAACACGGTGATGGCCATGGGCGACCTGGTGGTGACCGAAGCGGAGCTGCCCGCGGTGATGACGCGCCTGCAGCAGGGCGGGGTGGAGCAGACGGCGGTGCACCACCATGTGATGCGCGAGTCTCCGCGCGTCCTGTACATGCACGTCAGCGCGCATGGCGATGCGGTGAAGATCGCCGAGACGGTCCGGGCCGCCGTCGCGCTCACGAAGGCCCCGGCACCGGCTCCAGCGGGACCGGCTCCCGCCATCGACATGGACACCGCCGGCGTGGCCAAGGCGCTCGGCCATGCGGGCCGCGCGAATGGTGGAGTCTTTCAGGTGAATGCGCCGCGCCCGGAGACGATTCGCGACGGCGACATGCCGGTCCCCGGATCGATGGGGCTGGGCACGGTCATGAACTTCCAGCCGACGGGCGGGGGCCGTGCCGCGATCACTGGTGATTTTGTCCTCCTCGCGCGTGAGGTGAACCCGGTCATCCGTGCGCTGCGCGCGGCGAACATCGAAGTGACCAGCCTGCACAATCACATGCTGACTGACGAGCCGCGCCTCTTCTTCATGCATTTCTGGGCCAACGACGACGCGCTGGCACTTGCGCGCGGGCTGCGGTCGGCGCTCGACCGCACTGCGCAGCGTGCTCGGTAGTTCCCGCTCTGCTTTCCATGCTCGCGTACCGCGGGCAGGGAGACTGCGTTCCACTCTGCCACGCACCTGCGCGACCGCTGTGCGCTAGATGGCACGCGACGCCTCACCAGCTCTTGCCGCGACGAGACCATGAAGGCTGCGTTGCTGTGCGCCCTTGCCGCGCAGTCGCGCGTGCTATTGATGGACAAATCGCTTACCGGCATCGATGCCGTTTTGCGCGACGAGATCGCGCGTGGCCTCTTTGCGGATTCTGCGACGGCGAAGATGACGGCCCTTATCGCCTCACGCGACATCGCGGAGATCGAGTTGGTGCTGAGCGACGTCGCGATCCTGACGGCGGGTCGCGTGACAGTCGCCGATTCCCTCGATTGAGTGCAGGCTCGGTATCGCCGGGTCACGCTGCTTGTGTACGCCGCGCTCGTGCTACTCCTCCTCGGTACGGCGCTCGTGATCGCTGGTCGCTCGAGTCCTGCGAGCGTCGGTGTCGTGTTCGGTGCCGCGCCCGCGTGGGGCGTCGTGATCACGTTGTCGACGAGCGGCGGAGGTTGAAGATTTACCGTGCGCGAGCGGTAGATCGTCGCTCTGTTCATGATGGCGCGTATGGTGGCGCTATCTGGATGCAATTTGTCGTGTGCGGACGTCGTCGCGTCTCGGGCGCTTCGCACCGATTGAGGGAGGAGTTGCCGTCGTTCTGTTTTCCTCGCTCATGCTCGAAGCGCATGTTCCCGAGCCACGGATGCTGGCATCGCGATTCGTACTGGTGAGCCACACGCCGACCTTGACCGTGGATGCGTTTGCTGTGCGCGTAGGTATCGCAGCTGCCTGGGATCGGTTTGCGCCGGCATCGCTTTCACGTGAATCGTCGTGCTCATCAACACGAAGCGCGCCAGCGAAGCGAACTGCGCGGGAAATGACGCCGTGACGCGTCTGTCAGTGCTCGCGCAGTAATCGATTACGCCGTATACTCGACTGACGTCGATTTGAAATCTCACCCTGTTTATCACGTCGAGAGGCACCCCATCGTGAGCGAGGAACCACGCCCGCCCGCATCGGATTTTCTTGGGCAGACGCTGCCATATCCGGCGCGACAGTCAGACATGTTACAAAGTCCAGATAGCGACCTTTCGAATTATCGCCCAGCAGGTAAGCTCGGCGGCAAAGTGGCTCTCGTCACGGGCGGTGACTCGGGAATCGGGCGTGCGGTCGCCATTGCGTTCGCGATGGAGGGCGCCGACGTAGCAATCCTGTACAACGTGAACGACGGTGATGCGAACACCACACGTGAGATGGTGGAGGCGCAGGGGAGGAAGTGCCTCGTTCTGAAAGCCGACGTGCGCGAGGCAGCGCAGTGCCGCGACGCCGTGGAGCGCACCGTTGCCTCGCTCGGTCGGCTCAATATCCTCGTAAACAATGCGGCCTATCAAGTGGCGCAAACCCGATTCGAGGACATTACCGAAGCGCAGTTGGATCGCACGTTCCGCACGAACATCTATGGGTACTTTTTCATGGCGCAGGCAGCGCTGCCGCACCTCACGAGCGGCGACGCCATCATCAACACCGGCAGTATCGTCGGACTTACCGGGCTCGCGATTCTCGTCGATTACACGGCGACGAAGGGCGCCATCCACGCTTTCACCAAATCGCTTGCGCTCTACCTCGGCCCGCGAAATATCCGCGTGAACTGCGTAGTGCCCGGACCAGTGTGGACGCCGAATATTCCGGGCACCATGCCCATTGAAGAGGTTCGTAACTTCGGTCACGAGGTGGCGCTTGGCAGGCCAGGCCAGCCAGAAGAGCTCGCGCCTGCCTACGTGCTGCTTGCGTCCAGCGACGGCAGCTTCATGACCGGAAGCCTGGTGCACGTGACCGGCGGCCGGCTTTCGGCGAGCGACTGAACGATGGACGCATTCACGCCTTCGGAAATGCGCGCATCAGCTGATACGTCAGCTCCGCATTACCAAGAGGGTAGCGTCCGCGCGTTGCTGGACACTGACTTGATTACGCCCGCAACGAGGGCGGTCCTGCTTGAACGGCTCGCGCCGCACGCCGATTCCCCACCGCGCTTTTTCGATGCACGCGAGTGGGCGACGCTCTGCGCTATGTGCAGGCGACTGATCCCGCAGCCAGAGCGGGCCGCGCCGATCCAACTGCCGGCGGATATCGACGAGCGGCTTGCAGACGACAAGGCAGACGGTTGGCGTTACGACGTATTGCCGGCCGACCCCGAAGCGTATCGCCGTGGTCTGCGCGGCATTGACGAAACCGCCGAGTCGGTGTTCGGGGCGCCGTTCACAACACTCGACGCGACGCAGCAGGACGTCGTGCTGCACGCCGTGCAAGCTGGGACCGCACCGGGTCCCACGTGGTCAGCACTTCCACCAAAGCTCTTTTTTGAGGAACTGCTGGCGGAGATTACCGAGAGTTACTATAGCCACCCGCTGGCGCAGGAGGAGATCGGCTTTGCGGGAATGGCGGATGCGCACGGATGGCAAACCGTGGGACTCGGCGCCCGCGCGCCGTTTGAGCCTGTCCCCAGAGTCAGCCCCGCGACGGCAAGCGCTGTGACCGTGAGCGCAACCATCCCCCACGTCGTTGTAGATGCCCAACATCAGGACGCCTTCGTGGCGGGTTGCGAGCCAGGCGCGTCGGCATGGCGATACGCCCCGAGCGAGGAGGTTGACGCAGTGGTCGTCGGCACTGGCGCCGGCGGCGCGCCGCTTATCGCACGGCTGGCGCGCGCCGGCCTGAAAGTCGTCGCGCTAGAGGCTGGGTGCCGTTGGGATCCCGCCAAGGACTTTGCAACCGACGAACGCGCGCAGTCAAAGCTCTATTGGTCTGATGAGCGGCTGAGCGCCGGGCGAGACCCTACACACTTTGGCCGTAACAATTCGGGCATCGGCGTTGGCGGCTCCACGCTCCATTACACCGCGTACGTGCCGCGGCCGCAGCCTGATGACTTCCGCCTGCGCTCCGAATTCGGCGTCGGGGCGGACTGGCCGCTCACGTACGCGCAGCTTGAACCGTACTTCGAAGAGGTTGAGCGCACGCTCGGGGTCTCCGGCCCCGCGTCGTACCCGTGGGGGCCACCACGTCGGACCTCATACCCGCTCGCACCACTGCCATTGAACGGCGCGGCGCAGCTCATGGAGCGGGGGTGCGCAACGCTGGGCATCCAGACGTCGCCCGCCGCCAACGCGGCGCTCTCCGGCTCGTATTACCAGCCCGGCATCGGGTGGCGGGCGGCGTGCACGAACCGTGGCTTCTGCGAGGCCGGCTGTACGACTGGGGCAAAGGCGAGCATGGATGTCACGTTTCTGCCGCTTGCCGTCGCGGCGGGGGCCGAGATCCGGGCGGAATGTTTCGCCACTCGCATCGAGACGGACGCGCGCGGACGAGTGACCGCGGTGGTGTACCACCACGGTGGCGTGGAGCACCGGCAGCGCTGCCGTGCCGTCTTCCTCTGCGCGGGCGCTGTGGAGACGCCCCGGTTGCTCCTGCTGAACAGTCTCGCCAACGACAGCGGTCAGGTGGGGCGCAACTTCATGGCCCACGTCGGGCTCCAACTCTGGGGCCGGTTCGCAGACGAGATCCGACCGTTCAAGGGGATTCCAGGCGCGCTCATCTCGGAGGACATGCACCGGGCGCGCGATGCCGATTTCGTTGGTGGCTACCTGCTCCAGAGCATTGGCGTGCTGCCGGTCACCTACGCGTCGCAGGTCGCGCGTGGGCGCGGGTTGTGGGGCGAGCCGCTACGCGCGCACATGCGCACTTACAACCACACAGCCGGCATCAACGTGCTCGGCGACTGCTTGCCGTACGACGAGAACTTTCTCGAGCTCTCCAACGAGCTGGATGCAAGAGGTTTGCAGAAGCCGCGCATTCACTTCTCGCTCGGCGAGAACGAGTGTCGCATGCGCGACCACGCTGAGCGTTCGATGCGCCGCATCTGGGCGGCTGCAGGTGCCGCGGACGTGTGGACCTATTCGCGGACGGCGCACACCATCGGCACATGCCGTATGGGCACCGACCCCGCCGCGGCAGTAGTCGATGCGGACTGCCGCGTCTTCGACGTGCCGGGGCTGTATGTCTGTGACAACTCCGTATTCCCCAGCGCGCTCAGCGTGAACCCCGCGCTCACGATCATGGCGCTTTCACTCCGCACCGCTGACCGTTTTCTTGCCCGCGCACGCGAGGGCGTAGCCGCATGACCGACGTCAGCTTTCTCGAGATGGTGCGCGACGCGCACCGCGACGGCAACTATGCCGGTGACGAGCACGGCGGCGGTGCCGGCGCGTCGGGGGTGGGGCTTCCCACCGGGTCACCAGGCAACTTCTGGTTTGCAACCGGCATCGAGTGTTCCAACCCCACCATCGACCACGGCCAGACGCGACGCGACCTACTCGAGGAGTGTGGCCACTACCGCTACTGGCGCGAGGACCTCGGACTCGTGAAAGAGCTCGGGCTGAAATACTTGCGGTATGGGTTGCCGTATCACCGTGTGCACCTTGGTCCAGGCAAGTACGACTGGGAATTTGCCGACCTCGTGATGGCGGAGATGCGACGGCTTGAGATCACGCCGATCCTCGACCTGCTGCATTTCGGTGTGCCCGACTGGCTCGGAAACTTTCAGAATCCCGAGCTGCCGGTGCACTTCGCCGACTATGCAGACGCAGTGGCTGAGCGCTACCCGTGGATCAGGTGTTACACGCCGGTCAACGAGATCTACGTGACTGCGCGCATGAGCGGAAAAGACGGGTTGTGGAACGAGCAGCTCACCACCGACCGCGGGTACGTGACGGCACTGAAGCACTGCGTCGCTGCGAGCATTCTCGCCAACCATGTCATCGCAAAGCGTCGACCCGACTGCATCATCGTGCAGAGCGAGAGCGCCGAGTTCACACATGAGGCGCGCGCCGAACGGTCGCCGGAGATCACGCTCCGCAACAAGTTGCGCTTCGTCGCGCTCGACCTGCTCTACGCCCATGCGCCCGACGCAGACGTCTGCCTGTACCTGATGGACAACGGGATGACGCGCGAGGAATACGCGTGGTTCATGAAAGGGGAACCGCCCGGCTATCAGGTGATGGGAAACGACTACTACGGGCGGAATGAGCGCATCGTGTTGCCCAACGGCGACACGCAGACCGCGGAAGACGTGCTCGGCTGGTATCAGATCACGAAAAGTTACTATGACCGTTACAGGAAGCCGGTCATGCATACGGAAACCAACGTGTTCGATGCTGAGGAGGCGCCAGCGTGGCTTTGGAAGCAGTGGATCAACGTGCTACGAATGCGCGCGGACGGCGTACCGGTGCTTGGTTTTACGTGGTACTCTCTTATCGATCAGATCGACTGGGACGTGGGGCTTGCCGAGCGCAAGGGGACCGTAAACGCGTGCGGGCTCTACGATCTCGAGCGAAAGCCGCGGCCGGTGGCTGACGCGTACCGGGCGCTGCTGCGAGAGTTTGGCCGCATTACCATCGTGCCGCACGGAGAACTCTTCGAGATTACGGATGCCAAGGCACGACTCAAGATCGAGGTATGATCCTGTCGCATGAGCCGGTCCTGTCTGCAGCAGCGATCGCTTGGCTACGATCAAACGATGCGCGGCTGCCGCAGGATCGGATTTGAGAGCCTTATCGATGAAGCGTGACGAGCCCGTGGCGCACAGTTCATCGTGGCCAACAGCTCCGATTTACCACGCTGAGTCGACGGACGACTTCGATGCGATGCTCATGGCTCTGTCGATGATACGTTGCACATCGGCACGCCACGGGTAGGCGTATGTGATCGTGTTTGCGAACGCGTAGCGGTCATCGAACGTCAACTGAAGTCAGTTCGTCGCTCATCATTGGCGGTACATCCCCGTCGCGACACCGGCGACTGTGCCGTATTCGTGATGGGCTGTGACGCGGAGCGAGAGTCTGCGAGGCAGGCCGCTCCGACCTTGCCATCGCGATCGTAAGTGCGGTGCGGAGCAGATTGTGCAGAATGACGCCTGAGCGGACGGCCTCACGGACCTTTCCGCATATGGGCCCACTGTGGCGGGTCCGATCTCCAATTCCCAACCCCCGACTTTGCGATGAAGCCAAACGACAAAAGTGGATTGCTCTCCACCGCCGAGCGGCCGCTCCGCGTGCTCTTGCTCTCGGGTTCTGGCCGCCGGCAGTACAACTGTCCCGGTGTGGACGCCAAGTCGCGCACGTTGATGCTGCGCATGGCCGAGCGGTTGCCATCGGAATGGGAAATCGACTACGAGGATCTGGGAAACGTGTATGGACGTGCGCGCATCCAAAGCTGCAATGCCTGCGTGAGTACGTCGATGGCGCTCTGCGTGTGGCCCTGTAACTGCTACGCAAAACATGATGACAAGGAGCCGGATCTGCTGTGGGACCTCGACCTGTATGCACGGCTGGACCTTGCTGATGCATGGGCGATCATTGGACCGCACAACTGGTACGGCCCAAGTTCCAACCTCAAGTTGTTGTTCGATCGGTTGGTATGCGCCAACGGTGGTAATCCCTGCGAGGAACTCATCGACCACAAGGATCCGGAAAAGGCGATGGCACTCGAGCATGCGCCAGAATGGGAAGCGCTTTCCGTAAATCACCTCGAGGGGCGCACTGCGGCATTCTTCAATTACGGTGACGAAGGCGGGGACGAGATCGGGGACGATGGTCGTCCGACCAAACTGCGGCACAAGGAATATTTCGATCCAGCCCAGGAGCCGTTCGTCAATTTGCGCGACGCATACGCACCGCTCGTGTGGCAATGTCGGTATTCCGGCATTGAGGTGCCTGACGCGCTGTGGAGCTATTGCACGACGGGCAAGGGTCGGATGTACAGCGAGAACCAGTCGGAGAACATGGTGCGGGAAGGGGAGTTCATGCGCGCGTTCGACGCGTGGTCCGTGCGCTTTGAGGCGTACGTTGCCGCGAAAGGAAAGGTCGAGCCAGGACGGTGGCGCGCGTTCGGATTCGAGGCGCCGGGACACCGGTGGGCCGACGCGAAACTGAAGTGGCGCGGTATCCGGATGGGTTTGGGAATGGCACCGCCAGGATCGTCGCCCGCAGAGCAGGAGCGGCTCGAACTGAACAACGACGCAACACTCAACCCCATGCAGAGTGAAGGCGAGAAGCTACGCCGGTAAGTGCCTGCCGGCTGGCGACCACAGATCGACAATGTCAATTTGCCGAAGCTTATGCGCCTGGAACGCGTGGACCATCCATGTCTCAGGCCTCGGGCATTTCATCTCGCCGGATTCCAACAGCGCGCACACAATTGTCGACCTTCCGCGCGGAGCGCAACTAGCTGAATTCCCGCATCGTGAGTACGACGCTGTGCGGTTTCAGCCAGAGCCGTTCGCTTCGATTGACAAGAATCGTGCGAGGTGTCGTCGCATTCAAGCGCGTTTTGTGTGCCGACCGCGGTGACCGTGGCGACATCGCATCCGCGGAGAACCGCCTGGCTCCGTGCATCGCGTGGTCGGCGTCGACTCTACGGTATGGGGCAGTGCGAGTGGGGTCGTGATTGCTGACGCGAGGCCGTGAACACACAGTGCGGCGCCACCGCTCATTGGCGATCCGCCGCACCGGCCTACGAAAGGAATTTTTGGAACTACTCCCTGCTCAGCGAGAATGCGATGCGTTGTTTTGCGTAAGAACGCTCGCTCCACCGCACGCTCGCCAGGTAGGTTCCAATAACCTACCTGGCGTGCATTCAACCTCAAGCTTTACATATCCGAGGATCAAGCCTACCACGTTTCACGATACTCACGAACGAAACAACAACCGACCGGGGCCGCTCGCGAGCGAATATCGTGAGGCGTGGCAAATCAATTAGCAGTTCGCGCTCTGCGTCTTGGCGACTCGGCGACGCCACCGCATCGCACCAAGGCCCGATAACCCAGCCGCTAGCAAAAGGAAAGAAGCTGGCTCCGGCACAACTTGCGTCCCAAACCCACCACTGAAACCGCCGCTGCCGAAATCAGCCTCGCCACAATTGTTTGATACTCTGCTGCGATCGAGCGTCACTGCTCCCGTCAGCGCAATCGCGCGTCCGCACAAGATGCCGGCGCCCGTGGTCATGGTAATGCTCTCGCGAGCAAGAAGATTGCCCATGAAGGACGTGCCAGTGCCCAACGTTGCCGAGCTACCAACCACCCAATACAAACCATTGTTCGCTCCGCCGTTCAGGACAAGCACGGATGCAAGGCTTGCCGTCGTCAACGTGCTACCGATCTGAAAGACGAAGAGAGAATTCGGATTGCCCCGGTAATCAAGCGTCAGAGTACCCGTCAGCTGCGCTGAAGATGAAAACGAATACACACCAGGTGTGAGTAGCAAGCCGCCAAGGTCGGATCCGCTGAGATCACGTGTTCGTGGAAATGCAGAGAACAATGTAAATGCAGCGTTCGCATCTGTCTGGGCTCGACTTGCGACCGCGTCGCCCGCATGCACTGTTCCTTCGAGCGTAATTAAGCCACGCCCGGTGATCGCGTTACCTGGAGACGATCCTAAATTTCCTCGGATAGTCGTCGGACCTGTATTTGTAACGGTAGAGGCACCAAGCACACCAAAAGCTTTCGCCGAGCCTAGCGGACTCTGCGCACCAATGTGAGACGGAGCTGCAAGCAATGCAATCATCGCACACGTGACCGATGGAACTTTCACTCTGCTCCAAGCGCTTTTCGTCATCTTCATCGGGTGCATCTCCCAGTCGTAAAGAGTTGTGGGCGCGCCATGTTGCCAGTTACGGGCGACCGTAAAAGACGACGGGAGCACTATTTGTGCCGCGGCTTGGATAACGCTGAGCGCAACTGGCGGTCAAAGTGCTGGACCGGCTTTCGCCCTTAGCACGAAACGCGCCACTCGACAGCCATAGATCGCAAAGCGCTGCGGCGTGCCGGAGCGCCGCTGAGTTCTGTGGCGAGTGTACCACACATACGTGGTTGCAGCGATACGATATTTGTGTCAAAGCGCGTCTTGTCTGGCTTTCGCAACCACGATCACGTGATGGGGACTGTCTTTTAGCGCAATCAGGGAGCACACACGGGACTACGGCACAGGGCTCGGGCTCACGATCGCTTGAAATCTTGCCTATACAGTTCGTGGCGATCAGACGGTTCCCATTGAATTGGGTGCGAGCAGCACACTTACAGCGCACTTTTTCGCCGCGACGCCGATCATTACGAGACGGGTATGCATTTGCGCCCACTCACAGGGTGCAGCGTGGCCGCTGAGGCCTACGGGACGGTATCTGTATGGTGCCGTGGGAGGTGTGCGGCAAAGCAAGTGCCCAAGTCGTCCGTCGACGTGACCACGAGTCGCCCACCATGCCTGGTCACGATTTCATCCGCGATGTAGAGCCCTAACCCGAGATGCGGAACGGCGTCATCGGCATTGCCATGCCGCAGTCGCTTGAACGGTCCAAAGAGCGTGGGCAGTTCAGCAGCGGGAATCGTCGGGCCGGAGTTTCGTACCTCGACAATGACCTCCGCGTCATCCCCGCGCACGACAACCTGCACCGGTGTCGTGGGGTCACCATGCTGCACCGCGTTCCCAAGCAAATTCGACAAGACCTGACCGATGCGCGGTGCGTCGAAACTGCCGCGCAGATCACCGGTCATTGCCACCGCATACGTGTGCTGCGGACTACTGCTCCGAAATTCGTCGACCGCGTCTTCCACCACACGGTGCAGGTCGACGTCATGCGGATTCACCGGCAGCCCTCCGCCCATGCGGCTGCGCGTGAAGTCGAGCAGGTCGTCGAGCATCTGCGTCATTCGCTTGGTGCTGCGGACGGCGCGCGCCATGAGCGGGGCGTAGTGTGCATCGAGTACGTTCGCATCCGCCACGGCCTCGGTCACGATTGATACGGTGTGCAGCGGCGTCCTGAGGTCGTGGCCCAACACCGCCACGAAGAGGTCTTGCGATTGCGTCGTGCTGGTGTGAAACCTCCCGACAGACTCCGCGATGATCTCGTCGATGGCTTCATGAAATCGCGCGAGGTCATCGATGTGAACACGTGTCAGGACGTCCTGTTCCGCCGTCCAGAGCCGTAGCACACTGGCACGCAGTGCTCGGAATTCTGCAATCATTTCGACCATGGTGAATCCGCTGTCGGCGCGGGCAGCGCCATGCGCCTTGGCCGATGCCGACGTACTGATCGGCGCATGGACTTCCTCGCCCTGCGACTTCCTGCGCTGGTCCTCGGCGGTCTGCGGCGTGCGCAGGTCGGCGATGATGTCGGTCAGCATCTCGGCCGCGTGGTCGCGCAGCGCCGTCAGGTTCATGTCGGCGGCACCAAGCAACGTGCGCGCGAAAGTGACCCACTCCGCGAGCACGACGTCCATGCTCGTTTCCAAAAAATCGGCGAGTCGCTGCGGTGCAACAGGCACGGTTGTCATTCGGCGGTCGGGAAGGGGACGGGTAGCAACGTGTGATCGCAGCGGTTGGAGCTGGGCTGCGGCGGTGTGTAACGACTCGAGAGACCTGTCCCTGAGTTACGTAGATAACGAGCTTTACGTAGCACGTCATGCTGAGCTCGCTCTCGGCTGGCGTCCCCACCTGGCAGTGGTTCGCGCGTGCGGCTCGCCGGTTCAGACGGAGAGGGGTATTCTGCAGCGATGCCATCGCTGCTTCCCAACCTGCCCATGGATGCCCCGCAGGTGCGGACCGCGCTCGCCACGCGCGCGACGCCGTTGAACACGGCTTCCGTGCGTGATCCTCGCACGGCGCCTGGAATCGAGTACGTGCTGTACTGGTCGCAGAGCACCCGCCGCATCTCCGGCAATTGGGCACTGCGCGCCGCGGTCCGTGCTGCCGACCGACTCGGTCTTCCAGTGGTCATTCATCAAGGGATCGATGCGACCTACCCCTCGGCCAATGCCCGCCATCACGGCGCGCTGATGACCGCCGCGCACGAACTGGCGCGGGATGCCGTGGCGGCGGGCTACGTCGTCTCGGGCGCCGTCCGTCGCACCGGTCGGGGGGCAGGGCCACTCCGTCCAGCTGATGATCGCACGGTGCTCGTGCGGCTTGCCGAGGCAGCCGCCCTGATCGTCACGGACTGTCTGCCGACCGCCGGCGTACTGACCCGGGCGACGCAGCTCGCGGCGCGAGTGCCGTGTGCCGTCTGGGCGGTGGATGGCTACACCACGATGGGGGCCTTCACGACACGCGAGACCCCAGCACATGCCGGTGGTCCGCGGGCCGCCTTCGATGCGGCCATCGCGCAATGGCTCACGGAGGTCGAGGACCGGGTGCCACGACATCCGGTGCACCATGGCGACGATGCCGCCCGCGCTGCACTCGTCGAGCACATCGCCGCCACCGTGGGTCCGCGCGCCTGGACGATGTTCGAGGACCCGGCATTCGTCATTCCCGGTGCGGCGCAGGCATGGGGCATCGCCTTGGCCAAGGCCAGCGGGTCGGACGCGTCGGTGATTCTGCCGGCGGGCGCATCGGTGGGCCGAGCCGTGGGTCTGGCGACGCTCGCGGATTTCGTCACACACCGCCTGACCGGGTATCAGGCTGAGCGCATGGACGCTGCGCGCGATACGACGACGCATCTGTCGCCGTTTCTTCACTATGGCACGCTCGGCCCGGTCGAAGTCTGTCGGGCCGTGCTCGCAGCGGTGCGCGAGGGGCCAGACAGCGAACGCAGTGTACGACAGGCGAGTGCGGCCGGCGTGGTGGATCAGGTGGCCGTCCGCCGCGACCTCGCGTTCTCGCTGGCCCTGGGGCTGGCGCAGGCCAACGGGGTCACCGATGCGGCCGAAGTGGTGACTCAGGGCATCCCTGCGTGGGCGCGCCGGACGCTCGACACTCGCTCCATGCCGAGCGAGCACGCCGCGTGGAATGCTGCGGCACTGCGTCGAGGCGAGAGCACCCATCCGCTCTGGAACGCCATGCAGACGTCACTCCTGCATCACGGGCGGCTTCACAACTACGCGCGCATGCAGTGGGGCAAGGCCATCGTCCGATGGGCGCCCGATGCGGACACGGCGTTGACCTGGCTGTTGCACGAGAATGATCGCCTGGCACTCGACGGTCGTGACCCGAATGGCATCATGGGTACACTCTGGTGCCTCGGCTGGGGCGAGCGGCCGTTCCCGTCGCAGCCAGGGTTTGGCACAGTGCGGGCGATGTCACTGGACCGGGCGTCGCATCGCTACGACCCTGACGCGTTCATCCGGCGGGTGCAGGGTTTGACCGAGCTGACGCCAATGCAGAGTTCATTGTTCGAGTGACCTGCCCGTACAGCATGTAGGGGCGAGCGCCACTTCTCGTATCAATTATCAAACGACGTTTCGCCATTCGTTCGTCATGCCAATCGTGATCTGCCCGAGAATTAGAGGGAGCTGAAAACTGGGACAAGTGTGGTCGAATCACTGGTCACACAGGTCGTCATGCGCATTCAGCCAGCAGCTTTCGTGCGGACTGCAGGCCGCCGCGCGTCGGACCGGCGCACGGACCGATTTTTTACTCGTCGTGGTTCGGAGTGAAGGCGATAGCGCTGGTCAGCGCGTGCCACTGCACGGCGCAGCTGCCAAGAATGCAATTGATACGAAATGGCGCGCGTCCTTGCACTGTGATCCGCAGCACTCCCGCACAAGCTGCGGTGATGAATGCCGGCGCGATGATCGCGAACCTCAGTTGGACCATCACGTGGGCCTGGCACGGTACCGTCGGCGCGTAGATCGAGGGTACGCCGCCTACGTCGGCGCGATTGGCCTGGCGGGTCGCGCGCTTCTGGGTGCCCTGTCCCGGCGGTAAGCGCAATTCGTGGTTGTTGAAGCCGACTTACTCTATCTTTCTCTTCATGACCGATCTCGTCCGTGACAACCTGCAGGCTGCCTTGAGCGCGTCGTTCACCCTTGGCCGGGAGCTCGGCGGCGGCGGCATGAGCCGAGTCTTTCTGGCAAAAGATGCGGCATTCGATCGCGACGTCGTGGTCAAGGTGCTCTCGCCTGAACTCGCACAGGCGCTCTCCGTCGAACGGTTCGGGCGTGAGATTGCATTGGCGGCTGCCCTGCAACATGCGAACATCGTCCCCGTGCTCTCCGCCGGGACGACGCAGGACGGGTTGCCGTTTTACCTGATGCCGTTCATCGAGGGGTCGTCGTTGCGCGATCTGGTGGCCGGCCAGACCCAGCTGCCCATCGCTGATGTCCTGCTGGTGCTGAACGATGTGACACGCGCCCTCGTGTACGCGCACGGTCGTGGCGTCGTGCACCGTGACATCAAGCCCGACAACGTGATGCTCTCCGGCGGTGCGGCGCTGGTGACGGATTTCGGCATCGCGAAGGCCATGAATTCAGCTCGCGCATCGCAGGTGAGCGACAACCTCACACGCGTCGGCACCTCACTCGGCAGCCCGGCGTACATGTCGCCGGAGCAGGGCGCTGGTGATCCGGACACCGATCATCGCACCGATCTGTATGCGCTGGGTGCGATGGCGTACGAACTGCTGACGGGTCGGCCACCCTTCGGCGATCGACCAGCGCACGCGCAGTTCATTGCGCATGTGATGGAAGTACCGATCCCCGTCGCGACGCTGCGCCCGGATGTGCCGGAGCCACTCGCGCACCTGGTCATGCAGTGTCTCGCGAAGGAGCCGTCGGAGCGCCCGCAGCAGGCCACGGACGTGCTCGAACGTCTCGCTGATGCCACACTTGCGGCGCGCAGCGGCACGACCGGGCAGCACGGTGCGCCGAATGCCTCGCAGCAGACGATGGGACCGCCAGCCGGCGCGCGCGTGAAGCGTGTTCGTGGCGTGCGACTCGCGATCGCGGCCGGGCTGATCACGGTCGCTGCCGGTCTCGCCTGGATCGTCAACGACCGGATGCGCGCACCAGCGGGCCCCGATGCGACACTGGTCGCGGTCATGCCATTCACCGTCCGCGACGCCTCGCTCGCCGTGTGGCGCGAAGGCATGGTCGACGTGCTGGCACGCAGTCTGGATGGTGCGGGAGCGCTTCGCACCGTCTCGCCGTCGACGAGTATCGCGCAGTCCGGATCCCGGGCCGATGTGACCACCGCCACCGCGCTTGGCACCAAGGTCGGTGCGGGGCTCGTGATTTTCGGAGAGCTCAGTCCCGTTGGTCGCGATTCCGTGCGTGCGCGGGTCGCTTTGGTCGATGTGAAGCGTGCCGTGGTCCAGCAGGAGATCGACGTCAGCGGGGAGGTGACGCGCGTCGATGCACTGGCGGACTCGGTCGCAATCCAGCTGGTCCGCGCCCTCGGCAGCACCGGGGCACTCGCGTCGGGTGCTCGCGTGACATCCATTGGCACGTCATCGCTGCCGGCGCTCAAGGCCTACCTGCACGGCCTGCAGTTCTATCGTCGCGGCATCACCGATTCCGCGCGTGTCGCATTCGATGCCGCCGTCGCGATCGACTCGCTCTTTGCGTTGGGATGGCGCGGGGTCGCGTCCATCTACATCCGAACGGGGCGCGAAGCGATGCCGGAAGCGCAGGCTGCCCTCGATCGAGCCATTCGCTTGCGACGAGGCGGCAGCCCACGCGACAGCTTGCTGTTGCACGGTGACTCGCTGCGTCTGGCCGTGGTGCGTCGCACCCCCACGGCCACCGATGCGCTGGATGAGATTCCCGCGCTGACCGCGCTGTTTGCAACACTCACCGAGGCCACGCGCCGGTATCCCGGCGATGCTGAACTCTGGCTGGAACTCGGCGATGCCGGCTATCACTTCGGTGAATTCGCCGGTCGCAGCGACACCATCGTGCTGCGCGATTTCCGCCAGGCCATCGCGCTCGACTCGATGCTGCTGGTGCCGTACGTGCACGCGATGTCGCTTGCGCTGCGAGCGGCTCGTTTCAGTGATGCGGCAGGGTTTGCGCGTGAGATGGTGAGGCTCTCGGCAGCTCCAGAGCAGGCGCGTTATTATCGCGTTTTGGCCACCGTGCTGGATTCAGCGCCCCGGTTCAGTGCAGCGGCGCGTGCTGCGCTCGATACGCTCCCGGCCAGATATGTCGCTGGGGTCATGCAGGCGATCGGCGTCGTGCCCGAGGCAACGTCGCTGTCGCAACTGCTGGTCGTGAACCAGCTGCAGCGTTTGTCGCTAACCCCGACGCTCGCGGATTCTGCGGCGTTCGGCCGGGCGCTTTTGTTGCTGCAGGCGCAGGGAGGCAAGGTCTTCTCGACCGGGTCGCCATTGGTCCTCGCCGATCGTGTGCAATTCGCACTGGCGGGTCTCGTTTCAACACCGCCGGTGCACGCGGAAGTGTCGGAGGCGCTGGCGCGTCAGCCGATCTCTGCGTCGGATCCGGCCGAGGACGATCTCGACGGCACGATCAGCTGGCGCCAACTGCTGGCGGAAGCGACCGTGCGGTTCCGCAGCGCGGGCGTGCCGCACGCGGGTATCTGGCCCTGGCGCGCGGCGATTCTGCCGAGGCGTTGCGCGACTTGCTGTCGTTGCCGATGGCGATGTGCGAGGGAGCGCCATGCGCGGTCTTCACGACGGCGCGCCTTCTGGTGCGTGCGGGCCGTGACGCCGACGCAGCACGTTTCCTTGATCGGGCATTGCCAAAAAACATGTCGTCAGCGCTCACTCCGGCGTTGATGATGTTGCGCGCGGAGGTGGCCGAGCGGATGACCGACCGTGCGACCGCGCGGATCTGGTTTCAACGAGTGGTGGCGCAGTGGGGCACGGGAGCGACGACTGTGCAACCGGTGGTGCAGGCCGCACAGGCAGGCCTGACGCGCATGAAATAGCTTAGCGATTCGTACTGCGAGAGCCGCGTTTGGCGTGGTGTGGCATTTTGGAACCGGCCGTCGCGCGCGCTGATCGCGACCACGGTGTTCGATATGTCAGGCACCATCGTGCAGCCGACTGCTTGCATCACGCACGCGCGCGCCGCTGCCACATCACCTGCGCTGCCAGCACCAGCATGCCCGTTCCCGCCACGAGCGTCACGGCCAGGGGGTCGGACCGATTGGCTACCATGATCCCCGCCAGCGCCCAGATCACCGTGCCCGCGTACGCCGGTGATCGCGTCATCGTTCGCTGGACCGTCATCGCCACGACGAGCGCCAGCGCGATGCAGATGAACGCCCAGCCAAGACCGTCCGTGAGCAGTCCGTAACCGGCGGCCGTGCTGCCCAGTGAAACGAATGAGGCGGCCGTGAGCCAACCGGCGTAGATCGCGACGGGTGTGCGCAGCCACCCGCGGTCGCTGTCCGGCGTGCGCGCGAGCGCGACGATCGCGCTCGCGGCCATCACGAAGATCAGCACCGTGGCCCAGATCGGACTGCGGTTCGCGATGGCCAGCCACGGCGTGCCCGACGCAAGGCTCACGATCAGCGGTATGCGCGCGCGATCCCATGTCGCGTCGGTGCGTCGCTTCAGCAGTCCGTAGGCGGCCGACACGAGCAGCCAGCCGTAGATCAGCCCCCAGATGGAGAACGCGTAACCCGCCGGTTGCACGGGCGGATCGATCTGCGGAATGGGGAGCTGCTCACGCGTGAAGCCGCTGAACGGCGAGGTAAATGCCGGTGACGTCACGAACGTGAGGGTGAAGCACAGCGTGAGCCACGCCAGAAGTCGTGTCATGTGAGCGCGTCGGGGTGAGATGGAACCTTCGGCGTATACATAGTCACGCCGTCAGCGCGAAGGGTACCGACGCCGGCCCGCGCCGGAAGTCGCAGCATGACATCAGGTTAGCACCAACATATCCGTCGTGATGCTTGCCTGCGCCGATCATCCGGCATTGCTTCCGCAGCGTGCCGCTCGTGCCAACGCGTGCGGTTCACCTCGGACGCCGACGGTACGTGGACATTGCTGTCATGGGTCACCTCGGGTTGCCCAATTTCGCTGCCGAGATCTTCGATGAGGGTCTCGTGGTCGTCCAGAGCCAATTTTTCGCCTCGTATCCATGCCCGACAGCGCACCAGCCGCCGCTGCACTCACCCGCAACAACGTGCGGGTGTCAGGTCGTGGGACGCAGCCCATGCTCTTCGCGCACGGATTCGGCTGCGATCAGGCGATGTGGCGCTTCGTGGCACCTGCATTCGAGGAGACGCATCGAGTTGTGCGCCTCGACTACATCGGATCCGGCAGCTCCGACATCAGCGCGTACGATCATTCGCGATACGGCACACTCGACGGCTACGCCAGCGACATCCTCGAGGTGTGCGCGGCGCTCGACCTGAGCGACGTCGTCTTCGTCGGGCATTCGGTCAGTGCCATGATCGGCATGCTCGCCGCAATCCGGGAGCCGCAGCGTTTCGCGCGGCTCGTGCTCGTGGGCCCATCGCCCTGCTACCTCAACCATCCGCCGGCGTACTCCGGCGGCTTCAACGAGGACGACCTGCGGGGGCTGCTCGACATGATGGAGAAGAACTACACCGGCTGGGCGGGTGCGCTCGCACCGGTGATCGTCGCCAACGCGGATCGGCCGGAACTTGCGCAGGAACTCGAGGCGAGTTTCTGCGCGATCGACCCGGTGATCGCCGGTCATTTCGCCCGCGCAATGTTTCTCTCCGATCATCGCGTCGACGTGCCGCGCGTGACGACGCCCTCGCTCATCATGCAGTGCGCGCACGATGCGATTGCACCAGCGAGCGTTGGCCAGTGGCTGGCGCAGCACCTGCCGAACAGCACTTACCACGCGCTGCAGGCGACCGGACATTGTCCGCACCTGACGCATCCCGCGGAAACGATCGAGGTGTTGCGGCGCTACCTCGCGGCGCCCCCAGGCGCTCCGGTCGTCGCGACGGCTGCATGACGCTCCCGGCATGACGCTCGCGCCATATGACGACGCAGCTGCGGGCCTCCTCTCGTGCACCCTCGCTGGTCGGATCATCCGCGCGAACAGGATGCTCGTCCGCTGGGTGCAACACGACACCAGCCTCACGGGCGCGGCCCTGCATGACCTGCTCACGCCGGCCAGTCTGTTCTTCTTCGAGATACAGCTGCGTCCCCTGCTGGCGCTGGGCCGCACGGTGGACGGCGCGTTCGTGACGCTCCGGTGTCGTGACGGGCAGCAGCTTCCCGTGCTTTTGAACGCCGTGCAGCCCGCCGGGGGCGACGAGGTGCACATGGCGATGCTGCTCGTGCGGGAACGCGAGGAGTACGAAGCGTCGCTGCGGCAAGCGCAGCACGCAGCGGAGCAGGCACTCGTGATCATGGCCGCGAGCGCCCGCGCGCAGAAGATGCAGGCCGTCGGTCAGATGGCCGCCGGTATCGCGCATGAGTTCAACAACCTGCTGACGGTCGTGCGGGGCAACATCGACTTTGCCCAGCAGGAAGTACGCAGCGCGATGCCCGAGGCAACGAGCATCGGTGACGACCTCGATGCCGCACTGCTGGCAACGGACAAGGCCACGGACATCGTGCAACACCTGCTCGCCTTCACCGGTCGTCAGGTCGTGACCCGTGCAAATGTCTTTCTCAACGATGTCGTGAATTCGGCCTCGCACCTGTTCGTGCACGCCTTTGGCCGCGACGTCAGCTGGCAGACGCGGCTCGAGCCCGAGCTCTGGCCGATCACGGCGTCGGCCGACCAGATGCAGCACGTCGTGACGAATCTCGTGTTGAACGCGTCCGACGCAGTCAGGCAGTCCGGCCGCGCCGGCATCGTGATGGTCTCGACCGAGAACGTCGGCGGCTGGATGATGCCCTCGGGTCGTACCGCCGACGGGGTGCGGCTGGTGGTGACGGACGACGGCACCGGCATGACGCCTGACGTGTCTGCACAAGCCATCGACCCCTTCTTCTCGACCAAGGGCATTGGCAACGGGACCGGACTCGGGTTGTCGATGGTCTACGGCGCAGTGTCCGCGCTCGGCGGCTCGCTCGTGATCGACAGCGCGCCCGGCGCTGGCACACGGGTCGTGGTCACGCTGCCGCGCGCGGGCTGAGCGCGGTCTCATTCCTGCTACGCCGCCGGATATGCCTTCGCCAATGCCCGTCCCGCCCATGCCGACAACCGCACCCGCACGTCGGGTCCCGCTGGCGCGTGCGACACTGCTCGCGACACTGTTCGCGACACTGCCCGCTGCCTGTGACTCGGCCCCGGCCAACATCGTGACGCCGATTGATTCGGCCGCACCCGTCCTCACGCGGGCCGTCGTCCTTGCGGGACTCAACGGGCCGTGGGACATCGCGTTCACGCCCGACGGCACCATGCTGTACACGGAGAAATGTCGCGGGCTTTCCGTGCGGCACGCCGACGGGTCGATCACGCGCCTGTTCGGGACCGCCGGATCGACGCTCGTTGCCGCCGATCTCGCGTGCGAAGGCCAGAGCGGCATGCACGGCGTCGCACTCGACCCGCAGTTCGCCGTCAACCGCCGCGCGTACGTCTTCATGGCGTCCACGCAGTCGACGCCGCGTACGAATCGCGTCATGCGGATCGTGCTCAGCGCCGATCTGCGCTCGGCCGCTGGCCGTACCGACATCATCAACGACCTTGCCTTCAAGCATGTCGGGAATGCGCACGGTGGCGCTGGCGCGCACAGCGGTGGCCGCATCCGGTTCGGTCCCGATGGATTCCTTTACGTCACCACCGGCGACAATCACGACGGGCAGATTCCGCAGAGTCCCACGATGCTCGGTGGCAAGGTGCTGCGTGTCACGGTCGATGGCGTGGCCGCACCCGGCAACGGTGCGCCGGCCGGCTTCGACCCGCGGATCTACACGTACGGCCACCGCAATGTGCAGGGCATTGCGTTCCGACCCGGCACCGGTCAGCCGTTCGTCACTGACCATGGCCCCAGCTACACCGATGAGGTCACGGGGCTGCGAGCGGGTGGCAACGCGGGATGGGACCCCGCGAACAGGCCAGGGCTGCGATGTGCTGACGGCTACTGCGGCTACGCCGGCAGTCCGGCCAGCATGCCGATGACCGACCTGTCGCGCTTTCCTGATGCCATGCGCCCGTCGTGGACGAACGACGACGCCTCGCAAGGGATCGGGCCCGCCACGTTCCTGACCGGATCGCTGTGGGGCTCGTGGAACGGCAGCTTTGCCGTGGGCATCATGGGAGGCCGACGCCTGGTGATTCTCGCACTCGACCAGGCCGGCATGGCACGCAGTGTCACCGAATCGGGACTGCCGGCCACACGGTACCGTGGTGTGACACAGGCGCCGGATGGCTCGCTGTACATCGCCACCGACGCCGGAGAGATCTGGCGGGTGACCCCCGGTCGCTAGCGACCACGCACAGCGATCGGATCGGTCACGCCGATGAAAGGTGCGTGTGACCTTTTGCAGCGGCATCATCCCGCCGAAATGGCGACCTGCCGTGGTCGCATAACGGTCTTCCACTTCGCCACTGGGCGTGTGGTGCTGAATTAAGTGCAATATCACCGCAATGCCGGTTGCCATGCACCCGACAGCGACCGAGACTATACTCGGGCATGCTCGGCTCAGCTCTCAGTGACGTCAGGCGGCTATGATGCGCGTTGCACGTCGGGCGGACTGCGACGGCTTCACTCCGGTACAATTAATGTCGACCAATGCAGACGACAGCGCTTCGCCGCCGATCCTTGAAGATCAGGTAGTCAGTGCGACGGACTTGCACGCCGCGGCCACGCTGACCGAGGCGCGCCTGCGCCGGAGTGAGGCCAGTCTGGCCGCGGCCCAGCGCATCGCGCGTCTGGGCAGCTGGGAGCTGGATCTGATCGACGTCGGTGATGTCACTGAGGGCGCGTTACGCTGGTCGGATGAGGTGTTCCGGATCTGGGGGTACGCGCCCGGTGGGCTCGAGGTCACCTATGCGAATTTCCTGCTCGCCGTGCATCCCGATGATCGTGAACTGATCGGCGATGCCGTGGCAGCGGCACTGAAGGAAAGCCGCGCGTACGATCTCACATATCGAGTCGTCCACCCCGATGGGAGCGAGCGTGTCGTTCGAGAACAGGCAGAGTTCGAGTTCGACCCTGTCACCGGTCATCCCACGCGATTGATCGGCACCGTGCTCGACATCACGGATCAGCAGCGGGCGACGCAGATCATGAGGCGTACGCTCGAACGGCTCCACAATGCTCAGCAGATCGGGCGGATCGGCGATTGGGAATGGCACGTGGAGACCAGGAAGATTCTGTGGTCCCCACAGATGTTCGAGATCGTCGGTCGAGCACCGGCGCTCGGCGCGCCTCGTGATTTTGCCGCTGCAGAACAGATGCTTGACTTTGCGAGCCTGCAGACGCTGCGCGAACATGTTGCGCACATCTTGGCGACCGGTGACGCCGCCGACTTTGAATTGACGGTCGTGAAATCGGACGAAGTACGGGTGCCGGTGCACGTGAGAGCGGTGGCAGTGACCGATCAAACTGGTCGTGTCACCAGTATTTGCGGCACCTTTCAGGATGTGGCGACGCGTAAAAGCGCCGAGGCGGCCATCGAGCGTACCGTCCGGCGCCTGACGGAGGCGCAGCGCATCGGAAAAATCGGGGACTGGGAGTGGGATGTCGCGAGTGGCGAGATCACCTGGTCGCCAGAGGTCTTCGACATCTTCGGCCGCGATCCGCAAACGGGACCGCCGCCGAGTTTCGAGGCGCAGCTGGAGGCGTACGAGGAGTCCAGTCAGCAGATCACTCGCGTGAGAGTCGCGCTGGCGCTCGCATCCGGCAAGCCGCAGGAATACGAGCTGGTGGCCGTGCGTCCAGATGGTGAGCGTGTGAATCTGCTCGCGCGTGCTCATGTTCGGATTGGAGACTCTGGCGACGTCATCGGGATGTACGGCACCGTGCAGGACATCACGGAACGGAAGCGCGGGGAGCTGCAGGCGCTCAGGCTGGCGAGCATCGTCGAGTCCTCGGACGACGCCATCATCGGGGTGACGCTCGATGGCGTCGTCACCAGCTGGAATCGCGCCGCGGAGACGATCTACGGATATCTGGCGGAGGAGATGCTCGGCACGCCCGTCGTGCGACTCTTTCCGGCCGCGCGGCGGGACGATGAGGCCGAGATCTTCGGCCGGGTGGTTCGCGGAGAGCGGGTAGCACACTTCGAGACGACCCGCGTGCGAAAGGATGGTCGCGTGATCGATGTGTCCGTGATGATTTCCCCGATACGTGATACGAATGGGGTCGTGATCGGCGCGTCGAAAGTGGTGCGCGACATCTCCGAGCAGCAGCGAATCGAACGCCAGTTCCTGCGCGCCCAGCGCATGGAAAGCATCGGCACGTTGGCGGGAGGCATCGCGCACGACCTGAACAACGTCCTGACGCCCATCATGCTGTCGGTGGAGATGTTGCGGATGACGGTTCCCGATGCAGCGGATCGGGAGCTGCTCGACTCGATCTACCTGAGTGCACAGCATGGCGCAGACCTGGTACGCCAGGTGCTGACGTTCGCGCGCGGCGTCGAGGGGAAGCGGGGTGAGGTGCGCGTGGACCACCTCGTGCGCGATGTCGAACGGACAGCGCGCGACACTTTTTTCAAGTACATCGATGTGCGGACGTCGGTGCCGGCTGACCTCTGGTGCGTCGTCGGTGACCAGACGCAGTTACAACAGGTGCTGGTCAACCTGTGCGTGAATGCGCGTGATGCGATGCCCGACGGCGGGACGCTGACGATCGCCGCCGAGAACGTCACGCTCGACGCGATGGACGCCGAGCTGTATCTCGAGGCCATTGCGGGACCCTATGTGCTGCTGCGCGTCGAGGACAGCGGCACCGGCATCGCCCCTGCCGACATCGAGCGCATCTTCGATCCGTTCTTTACCACCAAGGACGTCGGAGTCGGTACGGGTCTAGGTCTCTCGACCACGCTGGCCATCGTCAAGAGTCACGGTGGCTTCGTTCGCGTCTGCAGCGAACCTGGCACCGGCACGTCGTTCCACATCCATCTTCCTGCACATGTGGACGGGCTTGGCGAGGGCCACAGCGTAGTCAAGGCACCGCCGCGTGGAAATGACGAGCTGGTTCTCCTGGTCGATGACGAACCTTCGATCCGCCTGATCACGCAGAAGACACTCGAGGCGTTCGGCTATCGTGTCGTGGTCGCGCCGAACGGGGTTGAAGCGGTGGCGATTTACACAAATCGTCGCGACGAAATTGCCGTGGTCCTGACCGACATGATGATGCCGGTGATGGACGGGGCGGCGACGATCCGGGCGCTGCGGGCGATGAACCCGGACGTGCGCATCGTGGCCACGAGCGGTTTGATGAACCACCTGACTGGAACCGGCGCCGGTCTGGGGGTCACGCACTTTCTGGCGAAGCCGTATGCGGCAGATGCGCTGCTCACGGTGCTGCATGACTGTGTGCACAACCTGCAGTGAACAGGGGCCGCGCGCATGGCCGCCGCGACGGTAGCCGCGCGCTGACGCGAGCGCCGAGCGCGCCAGTGCATGTGTCGATCTTCCTCGACGCCGACTGGATGATTGCGCTCGCACGATTGACGACTGATTGGCCGGTAGCGCCGTGTGACTTGACGCCGATCCGACACGCCTCGCGCAGATCTTCAGCTAGTTGTTGATCAACGCGGCCAAATACACGCAGACGGACGGCCAAATCAAACTGTGACCTTGCCGCTGGCACCGGCATCTGTGCCCGATGCCCTGCAATGCGTGCCACAGCCTGTCGATGCCGTTGATGTCGCGACGGCGCGTCGACGCATTCCGGTGGTCGATGACAATGTCGACTCCGCGGAGACCATGCTGCTGCTGCTGCTGGCGTCGGCGGGGCATACGGTACGTGCGGCGCGCAGCGCGGATGGCCTGGAATGAGCAGGATGTCATCGAATCGAGGGCGTCCCCGATCAGTGACGAACGCGAGGGTGCTGCCGCGAACACTCGGCAGGCGGCTGAACCGCTGCATCCACACGGTGCGCTGCCGCGAACACCGCAATGTCCCCGCTCCGCTCCCTTGCTTCCGGAATGCGACCATGCCGGTTCGTGCCATAGCTAACATTTGTAGTTTTGCGCTCATCTCGTTGCTCGCGGCATGTACCGCGCTCACCAGTACGACGCGCATCGAGCCCGGGAAGGCATTCCGACTTGGCGGCGGTCAGCCTGGAGTGTTTCTCGTTCGGGGAAGCAATACAGGATCCGTCGCGGTCGTCGTGTTTTCCGAAGTGGCCGGAAAGCGCGACAGCATCGTCACCCTCGCGCCTGGTGCGCCCGTGGACGCCCGGTTTGAAAGCAATGCAATGGCGATTTTCATGAACACCTCGTCAACCCGCACGGCGATTGTTGCGATCAAGGTGACAGGCGACATCAGCGCGCTGCGAATGGGCTACGAGCCGAACGTGAAGCGCTGACAGAGTGCGCCGCGCTGGGCAACCTGGTTCATCGAGTTGCCCGGCCCATGCACCAGCTCGCGAATCAGCGGCAGCGGGTCGTCGTCATTTCAGAGGCTCCGACACGAAGCCCCTGCCGTCCGCGTCACGTGCGCGTTGACCATTGGTCTGCAGATCGCGCGCCGACACCGCTAGATAATGCCGCTGACAGTGCATGCAGAGCTTCCGGCGTTGCGTGCATTGTCAGCCGCATCTGACGAGTCAAATCAGTATGCGCGCTCTCCCTCAGCGCATCGAGGATTCTTGATGGCGTGATCCCGTCTGCTGGTGATGCGGAACGTTCAGACCGTGCTGCGACGACGGCGCGCGATCCCCGCCAGTGCGAGCAGGCCAGTGCCCATCAGCACGACGGTGGCCGGCTCCGGCACGACGCCGACATCGACGTCAGGATTCGGGCTGTTGAACGTTATGTCGTCGAACACGTACCGGTTGCCGATATTGGTGAATGACACCGACTGGGCAATGCCGGCGAAGCTCACGGACGCTTCGACAAACGGGCAGAAAGCGCTGGCGGGGTATCCAGGGCACATGCCCGATGGGGTCGCGAGCAAGGCACGCGAAGCCAGCATGGCACCCGTACCGTTCAATCCGCTCCATACTGAAAAGCTGCCGATGTTATCCTGCGATGCGTAGAAAAACGAAAATCCAGTCACGAATCCCTGCGTGCGATTCATGAACGACTGACTTTCACCAATGAAGAATAGCCCGGCGCGCTGTGAACCTGCATCGCCGAGGCCACCGCGCGAAGCGCCTGAGCAATTTACCGTAAGGCTGTTCAGGCAGATGGCCCGAGCGCCACTTGAAAACTCGACACCAAAATTCGTGCCGCTGGTGCCATCGGAGCTGGTACCGCCATTGTAAAACCCGTTGATGGCCGCATTGCTCGACGGGTACGTGCGGTTAATCCCCTCGAAGTTGAGGACCTGCGCCTGCGCGGCGGACGCGACGCATGTTGCTGCAGCAACAGCAGTCAAAAATCGCTTCATGTGCATCTCGATGTTGAATTGGACCGGGAAACCATCGTGTTTGACCGGGCTCAGGTGCAGAGCGCATGCCAAGTTCGAAGTCTGTCCTGGAGTCTGGTACGTTACGGCGTGCGACGGCGGTAAGTCGTTGTCTCACCGACACTTCAGCGGTTTTGCTCGGCCACGGGAGTGGTGCTCGTCGGCCGCACGATCCCTACCGGAATCATCAGTTGTTGCATTGGCGACACATGTCTGTTGGCAGGGCAATACGGTGACAATTTGTACAATACTGGCTGTATCGCTTGCACTGTCATTGAATTGCCAAATTCGTGCTGCGGCATGATGACAGATTTCATGCGCGTCGAGCGCGCGACGGTCGCCACTTCCACACCGCACCAGGAATACCATCCATGATGCCTCTGACCAATCTCTTGCACGTCGTCTCGGCTCTGGCGCTCGTCATCACGGTCGCCCGCGCCGGGCCGCTTGGTGCGCAGGCACCGTCGTCTGTGTCGCAGCAGTCGTCTGGCCCGGTCATCACCGCCGCCGGCCCATCGTTCGTGGTTCAGGCACCGACGTTCATTGCACCGGCGCGCATGGAGATGAAGGCGCTGTTTGAGATCGACGCCGGCGGCGGTGATACGCTCAAGGTGAACGAGCAACTCGTCACCATGGCGCGCTTCTTCAACATCCACGTGCGCAATGGTGTCGCCGAGAGCCGACTCAAGGCGGCCGCCGTCTTCCATGGCGCAGGCTGGACGGCACTCCTCTCCGACTCGGCATTCGCGGCACGCTTCGGAGGCGCGCAGAATCCAAGCCGCAAGCTCGTGCAGGAATTGCTGGCGCATGGTGCACAGCTGGTGCTGTGCGGACAGACCGCCGGCGCGCGGAGCATCAGTCGCTCGGAGTTGTTGCCCGGCGTGAAGGTGTCCACGTCGGCAATGACGGCGATGCTGGCGCTGCAGAACGACGGGTACCGCTACATTCCGTGGTGAATGATTTCGGGTGAAGTGGACAAATTAGGGTGATAATGCAAATAACCGCTCCATGTGCACTTCGTTGCCAACCGCGCGACGCATGCTCGACGAGCGTTCAGCGCGGCTCACCGCCCGTCGCGCGATCGACCCAGCCGGATGGGCCAGGCGGGTGCCAGTCCGGCGTTGATGCCCCAGCGTCGGTCAGTCGCAAGGCCTCGGGCGACATCGACGCGAAGTGCGGCCCACGTCAGACCTGCCAGTTTGATGCGAAGCCCGGCGCCGCCATCCACGTACGTCTGTGCGCGCATCGCCACATTCGCGGACGACATGATCCGCGCTGCGTCGAGAAAGACGCCGGCACCGATCGTGACAGGACCGCGCGTCAGAACGTCGCGGTCACCGGCGGCGCCACCGTGCACGACCGCCCGCGCCGTGCGGGCTGTGGGCAGTACGCCGCTGACGATGAATGGATGCGCCCGGAGCGGAATGTCGCGCGCGAGATCACCACCCGCGATTGGTTGAAGGCCGATGGGTGTCGCAGCTCCGGTCCAGTCGGCTCCGAGTCGGAACGACCAGATGGTGCGCCATCGATCGGGCGGCGGCGTCAATGCGGTGCGAATGCGCAGCCGGTCATATGCCGCCGACGCGTGGAGTGGCGCCGCGTGCTCGACCTCGGCCAGCAGTGCCATGCGATCGCGCTCGTCATGCAGGCCCACGCCTGACGAGAGCGCAATGAAACTACCGCGATTGGCCCAGGTCTCGATGCGCGCTCCGGCCAGCACCTCGATGCCCGGGTGCGCCCAACCGGCGATGTTGATCGCCGACGCGTCGCGTCGTTCATCAATTTCGCGTCCGGCAAAGCGGTACGTTTCCCAGCTGCGCTGTAGTCGCACGATGACCGGTACGCCGAGTCGCGCAGGGATGGCGAGCGAGAGCACGACGCGCGGGTCGGCGTTCTGCCACCGCCATTGCGCCGTCCAGCGCTCGCCCCGGCCGAGTGGCGAGTGGACCGACAGGCTGGCGTCACGACGAATCCCGGCATCGAGTGCTGCGCCAACCAGCAGCTGCGGCAGTGGCGTGACGACTGGATGCTCGAGGACTGTCGCACGCACTTCGACGGCGGCGCCTTCAACGGCGGTATACTCGACGCGCGACATCACCAGCGACGGAATGTCGGAGAGTCGACGTCGGGACAATGCCAAACGATCCGACGTGAGCTCGCGTCCAGTGCGGAGGCTCATCGCGTCGTGCAGCACGCGGAAGCGCGTATGCGACGAGCCGTCGATGCGGACCAGGTCCAAGGCAGGCAATCCGATGCTGTTCCACGCCTGTAGTGCACCGCGCGCATCTCTGGCGAGATAACGACTGCTTGCAAGCAGCTGCCAGCCCAGCGTGTCGTGCGGTGCCCGCAACACGTACGCCTGCGCCAGCTGCACGGTCTCGATGGTCCTGCCCTGACGGAATCGGATACCTGCGAGTTCGCGCAGCAACAGTGGCTCCGCCGGGCAGTGTGTGGCAGCGAGTTGGAGCAGGGAATCGGCGGCGTTCAGACGCTGCGCCGACGCGGCATCGGCTGCCATGTCCAGCCACGGCGTACATGGCAGCGAATCGAGCGTGGTTTGCGTCGTTCGCTGCGGGGGTGGCGTCGGTGTTGACGACGTCGATGGCTCTGAAATGGTCGGCGCGGTCGGCGCGGGCCGTGCGAACAGCGCCCAACGATTCGCGCCGCGCCAGCGCCGCATGAACTCTGCGGTATCGACAGTCACAAACGGGGCAACCGCCGGATCGTGAAAGGTGATCCGGCCGTTTGACATGCCGAGCAGCACGACGTAGTGGTAGCGATTCGTCGACATGCGAATCAGTGCGATGACCGGCATGCTGTCGGCGAGCGACTGCTGGAGCTGTTCCGCGGTTGCGGCGGTCGCGCGGACCGACCACGCGCGCGCTGCCATGGCCGTCGCCATGTCGGTGGTACGAATACCGCCTTCATCGCGACGGACCAGACCTGCGAAGTCCTCGGCATGCACGCCGCGGCGGCCCCACCATCGCTCGATCATCGCGATGGCGGCACCGCCGCAGAGCAGCAGCGATTGCGACACGTACGGAACCTGCAACGTGGCAGGTCGTCGGGAATTCGTGGCCTCGCGTTTGACACCCGCGAACCGGCCGGTCGAACATGCCGTGCACAGCGCGAGCAGCCCGTGCACCAGCCACCGGCCAGTGTGCATTGTGCGGACGTGCTGGATCAGCGAGTCAGCAGGATGAGCAAGAGCAGAATGATGATGATCGCCGTGGTGCTGATCACGACCGTCGAGTCGCCGCCAGCGAGAATTTCGTCAGCGAGGCGCTGCGTGCCCGCCTCGTCGAGAGCGGCTATGCGTGACGCAACGCCATCAGCGCTCAAGCCCATGGTGCCGGCAACCGCGAGGGCCCGATCCGACGTCAGCGCGGTGCTCACGACGGAGCGGCTCCGGTCCTGACGCGTGACGACGGCCGCATTGAGCGAGCTGACGTCAATGGTGCTGCGGGTCTGTGCGGCAAGCGGTGATGCGAGACTGAATGCAGCGACCGCCGCAAACAACGACAGGGACTTGGAATGTGACACGAGTGCTCCATTGGTGTTGTGCCTGCCGCTGATCCATGATCGTTCTGCGTGCGGGACAGGCGGTGTGCGAACCCAGCAGTTGCATGGGTCATGCCGTACCATGGCGAACGCTGCCTTAGATGACGCTCGTCAGGTGTGCGCCTTGGTGCGGTCGGGAGTCGTACAGTGGCAAGTTAAGCACCCGTTTGCCAGAAACAGCCCGGTTGAGCGTCGGATCCGGGTTCGCCCCCGCTCGCGACCCGGTCCCGTGCTCCGGGGTTTCGAGTTCGCGAGCAGTGCGAGTATCCTCGCGAGTATGTGTCGCGTGATCAGAACTTGTACGCCAGCCCTGCCTGGATCTGGTACGGATCGCCGGTCTTGCGCAACACGCCCGCATTCTGGTTCACCGTATATCGGTACCGGCGCGTGGCCTGATCGAAGCCCGTCACGTTGAGCAGTGACTGCGAACCGCCCAGTGTCTGCACGCTGCCCCATTGGCTGTTGAGCAGGTTGGCAAAGTTGAAGATGTCGATCGTCAGCTCCGCTGCCTGACCGCGTGCCGTCCCGATACGCTTGGCAATGCGCAGGTCGAGGCGCTGCTGCCATGGATTGTAGATCGCGTTCCGTTGTGCAATACGACCGAGATTGCGACGCAGGTAGCTGGCGATGATGCTGTTCGGATTATCCATCAGCTGTTGCATGCCGGTGGCGACGGTCGCCGGCGTATTCGGATTCGCCGGATCGAAGATGAAGGCGAGGTCGTTCGGATTTGGTGTTGCATCGCCATTGATGTCGCGGCTCACGACCAGCGAGAACGGCCGGCCGCTGGCACCGACATACCGGGCACTGGCCCGGAATCCCCAGATTGCCGGCAGCGAGCCGAAGACGACGGCCTTGTGACGGAAATCGCTGTCGGACTGGCCCCACAGCCTGGTCAGGTCGTTCGGATCACCGCTGTTCGGTGTGTTGGTCGCGGTGGTCGAGACGCAGCAGTTGTACGAACTGTTGTCACGTGTGCTGTTGAGCGTGTACGACATGTTGATCGAGGCATCGCGGTACGGACTCAATCCAAGTTCGAGCACCGCCGAGCGCTGATCCAGCTTTCCCAGCGGGACAAGTTCGAGCACGCGACCGACCCGTGTGGTGGCAAAGCTGTTCGGACCGAATACGTTGCCAGCGGCCGTGATCGTGGCAGCGGGCACCCAGACCGGCCGGTTGCCTTCGTTGTCGAGCGTGAAGAATGGCTGCGCGACGCGGTTGCGATCGATGTAGTGATAGTTATTCCAGGCGTTTGCGTAGAAGAGCGAGCCGCTGAGCGTGATACGGTCCGTGATTCGCCGCTGGTAGCTGACGTTCGCCTTCGCCGTGCTCGGCGTCTGGAAGTCTGGATTGATGAAGTCCACGCGCGTGGTGGTGGCGACACCCGGAATCAGGCCGGGTATGGTGGCTGGGTCGGCGCGGAACGCGTTGTAATCGGGTGCTGGCACCAGCGCACCGCGCACGTCGATGCCTGCCTGCTCCACACCGCTGTTGAGGATGTGGTTGACGTGCGCGTAGTAATGTGGCTGCGCGCTGAACAGGCCCGCACCCATGCGCAGCAGATTGCGCCCGTCACCCGTCATGTCCCACACCAGTGCGGCCCGAGGCTGCACGTTGTTCCAGTCTGTGGGTGTGTTGTCCGTGCGGAAGCCGAGTGCCTGGTCCGCCGTTGCATTGAATTTTGCCGAGGTGAGGAAGCTCGTGACGTCCCACCGGAGGCCGAGCGTTGCACTGAGTCGCGGCGTCGGATGCCACTCGGTCTGCACGAATGCCGCTGCGTCCAGCACCCACTGGTTTGCCGTTGGCGTCGCACTGAGCAGCGGCACATTGCGCCGGTAGCGATCAGCGCGACCCGCCTCGAGATCGGCCAGGCTGTTGAAGTTGTACTGCCCACCCGTTTCAATGGAGAGGTAGGTCTCGAGGTTGGTGAGCGAGTTGTCGAAGCCGAACGTGATGTTCTGGTTGCCGCGCTGCCAGTTCGTCGTGTTCAGCAGCTGGTACTGCGTCTCGCGATTGCGTTCCGGAGCGAAGCGATGGCCGCCGAACTGCACCGTGGTCTGTGCCGGTGTGCCGTTGGGCAGCAGCGAGTTGATGAGCACCTCACCACGCGGCAGGATCGAGTTGGGCACGAATGCGCGACGTGCGTAGCTCACCGCAAGCTTGAGTTCGTTCTGCAGCGTTGGCGAGAACGAGGAGCGCAATGAAGCCAGGCCCTGGTTTTCGAGCGAATTGAAGCTGTGCCGTGACTCCTCCAGCAGTGCGCGACCCTGATCACTGAGCCCATTCTGCGGATTGTTCCATCGCGAGAAGTTGTTGCGTAACGTCAGCAGGTGCCGATCGTTCAGGCGCCAGTCCAACCGGGCAAAGGCGGTGCGCGCGAGCGGCGTGCGCGCGTACGCGCCAGTGGGTGCGGTGGAGCGCATGCCGTAGCGTCGGCCGAGAATGTCGATCAGGCGGGTCAGCGAATCCTTCGACAGACGAGCGTCGATCTGGTCCTGTGGCGTGCGCAGGTCGAGCACGAAGTACGGTTCCTGCTGGTTCTGCTGATCGTAGACCACGAAATAATGCAGCTTGTCACTAATCAGCGGTCCGCCCAGTGATCCACCCCACTGCGTGATCTGCTGCTGTCGCAGCGCGCGAGGCCGACCAAGGAAGTCTTTCGTGCCGGAGAGCTGTTCGTTGCGATGATAGGCGAAGATGCTGCCTTCACGCACATTCGTACCGCTCCGCGTCACCGCACTGATGGCGCCGCCGCCCTGTCGTCCCATGGTCACGTCGTACCCGTTCGTGACGATCTCGAACTCCCGGATGGCCGCCAGTGAAACGGTGTACGGGCCGCTGCCGACCTGTCCGCCGCCGAGCTGGTTGCGTGCGCTGACGCCGTCCACACGGACGTCGGTGGACGTCGTGCGCGCACCACCAATGTTGAAGCCGCTGCCGCTCGTGGTCGGTGCAAGCAGCGCCAGGTCCGTGAATTGCCTGTTCTGGACCGGAAGCTCGGCGATCTCATCCTGTGAAATCTTGGTGCTGGCACCGAGTCGTGCGCGCCGTGCGCCTGTGGCGACCTCTACGCGCACCACCTGCGCCTCGAGCTGCTGCACTGCGGGCTCGAGTCGGAACGTCAGCTCGGCACGGTCGCCCTGCGTGAGGCGGAAACCTTCCTGCACCTGTGCGCGCAACCCAAGGCGACGAACGGAGACGCGGTACGGGCCGCCAAGTGGCAGGTGCAGGAAAATGAAGCGGCCGTTGGTGCGCGACGTCCCTGCGGCGGTGTAGCCAGTCCCCACGTTCCGGATCTCGATCGACGCGCCAGGCAGCGGCTGGCCCTGCGCATCGAGTACACGTCCGGCAACCGAGGCATCTGTGCCCTGTGCTTTCAGCACCGCGGCCGATGCGACGAGCAGGAAGAGAACGTGAAGCCATCCGTGACGGCAGCGTGTGAACAGGTCGACTGGGAAGATGCGCATGAAAGGCTCACAGGAGACGGTTTGCCAGCTCGTGAGCCACAAGAACTACCCGCGCCTGGTCTCGGTCTCGCGATGAGTTGTCACATCGCGGTCGGCGTCGCGTCACGAATCATTCACGGCGGTGTTGCGGCTTCGTGCCCATGAACTCGAGCGGACCGGTCGGCGCGTCGATGTCGGCGCGCACCAGTCGATTGACAGCTCACGGACTCAGCTGATCGTGTCGAGCGTCGCCCACTTCCAGTCCTGACCTGCCTCCAGCTCTTCGCGCCCACGCGCGCTCACTTTATTGTTCCGGTGGCCGAATTCTGCGCACGGAGGCGTGAATGGCAGCGACGAGAGCGCCACAATCTTCAGCGGGTCCAGTCGCCGCTGGCGGGGCGACAGCGGGAGGCACCGTCAATCTTTTTGACGGCGCAGGCGACGTGCGCGCGCTTGGCCGCATGCATGACTGGGCCTCCACGCCGCTCGGCGCACTGGAACGGTGGTCACCGACGCTGCGTGCGGCCGTTCGCCTGGTGCTCGACGCGCCTGTGGCAATGTGCCTGCACGTCGGACCTGAGTTCGTGGCCATCTACAACGACGCGTATCACACTGTGCTTGGATGTCGCCATCCGGCAGCACTTGACGCGCCGGCCGCGACGCTCTGGGCAGGCGCCTGGCCTGAGATGCAGGCGCACTTCGCCTGCATCGTTGCCGGCGGACCAGCCGTGGAGCTGCGCAACGTGCAGTTCGTGCAGGTGCCGCTCGACGGTGCCGTTGCGGCAGACTTGACCGTGCATGTGGCGCTGAGCGCCGTGCGCGAGGAATGCGCCGACGAAGCGGGCTGCAACGTGATCGCCGTGCTCGCTCACGTCTCCGAGGCGATCAGCCGCGAGCGCGCCGAGGCGGAACGACTGAGTTTGATTCTCGACAGCGAGCGACAACAGATGCGCGCGCTCATCGAGCTGATGCCAGTGCCGGTGGCATTCCATCGAAGTCCGGATCATCGGATCGAGATCGTCAATGGGGCACTCAGCAAGATCAGCGGTGGACGCGACCTCACGGGCCTGACGCCGGCGGAGGCGTATCCGGAGGTGGTGGGGCAGGGAATCCTCGAGCGCTACGACGAGGTGCTGGCGACCGGCATGCCGTGGATTTCGCGGGAGACGTATGCCCGCTTCGACCGGCGTGGGCAGGGCCTGGAAGACGCCTGGTTCGATCTCCGCTACGAGCCGGTTCGCACTGCCGATGGCCGCATCATCGGCATCCTCAATTTTTCGGTGGATGTCACCGAGCAGGTCGTCGCGCGACTCGGGGTTGAGCGCCTGTTGCGCGAGTGCGAGGCGGCGCGAGCGCAGGTCTTATCCACGCTCGAGAGCATTGCCGACGCGTTTTATGCACTCGACGCGAATTATTGCTTCACCTACGTCAACCGCATGGCCGAGCAGCTGTGGGGGGGGGCGAGCGACACGCTGCTCGGCCAGAGCATCTGGACGGCGTTCCCGGCGGGCGTTGGCACCGAGATACACGCGCGCATGGACGAGGCGATGCATGAGCGTCGACCCGTGCATTTCGAGGCAAAGGCGCAACTGCTGGACCGATGGGTCGATGTCAGCTTCTATCCTGACGACGCGAGCGGCGGCCTGGCCTGCTACTTCCGCGACGTCACGCAGCGACAGCACGCCGAAGCGAAGTTGCTCGAGTCGCAGGAGCGTTACCTCTCGCTGGTCAATGCCATCGATCAGGGATTCTGCACGCTCGAGGTGCAATTCGACGATGCGGGCACACCAGTCGACTACCGATTCATCGAGATCAGTCCGTCGTTCGAGCGCCAGACCGGCATCGTGGACGGTCTTGGTCGCTGGATGCGCGACATCGCACCTGACCAGGAACGCCACTGGTACGAGCGCTATGGCCGCGTGGCGACGACGGGTGTCCCGGAACGCTTCGAGGCCAACTCCACGCCGCTGGATCGGTGGTGGTCCGTGTATGCATTTCGGGTCGGCGATCCGTCGCTTCGCCACGTCGGCGTACTGTTTCACGACATCTCGCAGCGCAAGCATGCCGAGGCCGAACGCGAGCGATTGCTGCAGTTCACGGTCGCGGCGCGCGCGGAGGCGGAAAACGCGAACCGTGCGAAAGGTGAATTCTTGACGGTCATGAGTCATGAACTGCGCACGCCGCTGAATGCCATTGGCGGATATACCGAGTTGATGCAGCTCGGCATTCGCGGTCCGGTGACCAAGGAGCAGCTCGGGGATCTCGCGCGCATTCAGCACAGCCAGCAGCACCTGCTGGGTTTGGTGAACGAGGTGCTGAACTACGCGAAGCTGGAAAGCGGCTCAGTCACATTCGAGCTCCGCGATGTCGCCGTGCGCGAGTCCATGCTGGCAGCGGAAGCACTCGTGTCGCCGCAGGCGCATGCGCGCGGATTGACGATTTGCGTCGGCGAGTGTTCGTCGCACCTCACAGTCCGCGCCGACCCGGAGAAGTTGATGCAGGTGCTGGTCAATCTGCTGGCGAATGCAGTGAAGTTCACCGACGCCGTGCACGCGGGCGTGTTGCAGGCTCGCATCGATGTGTGGTGCGAGGCAGAGGGCGCCTTTGGCGCGTACCGGGTGCGCGATTCCGGGATCGGCATCCCCGCCGACAAGCTCGCGTCGATCTTCGAGCCATTCACGCAGGTGACGTCAGGGCTCACGCGGCCGCACGATGGCGCTGGACTGGGACTGGCGATCAGCCGCGATCTGGCGCGTGGCATGGGCGGAGACCTGACGGTCACGAGTCAGGTCGGCGAGGGCAGCATCTTCACGGTGACACTGCCGCTGGGTCAGGACCTCGAAACCGCTGTTTGATCAGTCGGAGTACGGATAGTCCGGGTCCGACAATCGTTTTGCCAGGGAGAGCCCGTCGGCTCCAGCCAGGTCATGCACCATCTCGACCAGCCCCTGACTGAGGTGGCTCCCGAAGCGCACCAGGTTGATCACGCGGTGACGCTTGCCCAGCAACCAGACCATCGCGGTCTTGTCGGCCTTCGCAATGTTGCAGGCCAGGCAGCAGAGCACGAGGTTGTCGCGACGGTCGTAGGCAGTCATCCCGCGACGCGGGGCAACATGATCAAGCGTGAGGTCGCGCGCGGTGACGCGCTTCGCGCAGTAGGCGCAGGTGAGACCATGCTGTTTGACCAGCCAGACGCGTGTCTCGGCATACGCAGCGCGGCCCGTCGGCATCGAGGTCAGCGGCGAGGCAGCATGCGCGCCGCGTCCGCGCGCGCGTGCACGCGGCTTGGCGCCGCTCGCCGCCGCGGTGGTACTGCGTCGTGCCGGCGGCGTGTCGTTCGATGAAGGCATCAGGTAAGGCAACAGGTGATTCGGTTCAGGCGGTTGGTCGGTATGCGGCGTGACGCGGCGCCGGATGGGCGCGGCGATCGGAGCCAGCGGGAAAGTTATGCGACGGTGACATCGCGGGAGTGCGGCGTCCTCGAGAGGGCGGCAGTCCGCTGTGAGTGTCGACCGCTGCCATGGCAATCCGCAGCCGACCCGCAGCCAGCCCGTGGCGTGGCACGGCGTCGCGGGGCACCTTCACAATCTCACTCCCGCGAGGCTGATTCGAGCGCATGATCCATTCACGAATTGCCCGTATCATGCACGATGCCTGCGGCCTATTGGTCATTGTTTCGGCACCGTTCCTCTCCGTTCCGCTGCATGCACAACGCGTCGACTGGCCCAGCGCCAGCGGTGATGCCGGTGCGATGCGCTATGCGCCCGTCGCAGACATCGATCGAGCAAACGTCAGCCGACTGAAGGTGGCCTGGCGCTGGAGTACCGGCGAGAAGAGCGTGGTCGCCGCACCTGACCGCAAGGCCGCACGACCCGGCCTGTTCCAGGCGTCTCCGGTGGTGATCGGCGACACGCTGTATGTCTCCACGCCATATGCGGCCGTCGCGGCACTCGATGCGACGTCCGGACGTGAACTCTGGAAGTATGATCCCGAAGTCTGGCGCATGGGCCAGCCGTCGAACGGCACTGGCTTCGTGCATCGCGGCGTGGCCACGTGGTCGTCGGCGAAGGAACGCCGGATCTTCATCAATGCGCGGTACCGGCTCATTGCGCTGGATGCGGCGACCGGCCGTGTGATCCCGTCATTCGGCGCGAACGGCGAGGTGGACCTCACGGCACAGTTGCGTCGCCCCACCAACCGTGCGCACTACACCAACACGTCGCCACCGGTGGTGTACGGCGACCTCGTGATCGTGGGCAACGGCGTGGGTGACCGCCTGCGCTACCGCAACGATCCGCCAGGCGATGTGCAGGCGTTCGACGTGCGCACCGGGCGGCGCGTGTGGAGCTTTCACACGGTGCCCGATTCCGGCGAGTTCGGATGGGACACGTGGGAGGACGGCTCCTATGCCTACATGGGCCACACGAACGTGTGGGCGCCGATGAGTCTCGATGCCGCGCGCGGCCTGCTGTTCCTGCCTGTGTCCACGCCAACCAACGACTGGTACGGCGGCGATCGCAAGGGTGACAACCTGTTCGCCGAATCGGTCGTGGCGCTGGATGCGCGCACGGGGCGACGCGTGTGGCATTACCAGATCGTGCATCACGGCCTCTGGGATTACGACCTGCCCGCACCGCCGGTGCTGGCGACGATCCAGTGGAAGGGCGCACCGCGTGACGTGGTCGCGGTGCCGTCGAAGACCGCGTGGATCTATGTGTTCGATCGCGTGACGGGTGCGCCGATCTGGCCCATCGTGGAACGGCCGGTGCCGGCGAGCGACGTGCCTGGCGAGCGCGCGTCGCCCACGCAGCCCATGCCAACACTGCCCGCGCCATTCTCCCGCCAGGAAGTGCGCGAATCGGACCTGATCGACTTCACGCCCGAGCTGCACCGCCGCGCGCGCGAGCTGTTTGCGCAGTACCGCAGCGGTCCGATCTTCACACCGCCCTCGCTGCAGGGCACGATCACCATGCCCGGCGCGATCGGCGGCGCGGGGTGGGGCAGTACGTCATATGATCCGGAGACGCACACCCTGTTCGTGAAGGCCACGAACAGCCCCGCGCTCTATCGCATCCAGCAGGGCCAGCCGAACGACACCATCGGCTTTACCTATACCGCCGATCTCGTGCACAGCGGACTTGGCGTGACCGTCGATCCCGACTCCGGGAAGGCCGATCACCTGCCGCCTGAACAGCTTCCGCTGATCAAGCCGCCGTACGGCACGATGACGGCAATCGACATGGACACCGGACGTCGACGCTGGCAGGTGACGCTGGGTGACACGCCGTCGATCCGTCAGCATCCCCTGCTCGCGGGCGTGACACTTCCACCGCTGGGTGTGGCAGGTGCACCCGGCGGCACAGTCACGAAGGGTGGGCTGCTCTTCGCCACCGGCGGCGGCACAGTGCTCTACGCGCTCGACACGCGTGATGGTCGCGTGCTCTGGCAATTCGATCTGCCTGCGGGCCGCGGCTACGCGAATCCGGTCTCTTACCGCGGGGCCAATGGCGTGCAGTACATCGTAATTGCCACGGGCGGCGGCGACGATGCGGAACTCGTCGCTTTCTCACTGGATGGCGCCCGCTGAACCGGGGTGCCATGCGGCACCGTGTGCGCGCTCACGACGACGGGGGCCGCACCTGCCAGAGGGAAATCAGTCCGCGGGCGTGGCGGCACGAGACGTTGCCGCCGACAGCGCCAGCTGCACCTCGCGCACCAGACGCAGCGGCGCCACCGGCTTGGCGAGATAGCCATCGCAGCCGGCGCGGAGCGCATGCTCGCGATCGGCCGGCAGCGCATGCGCGGTGAACGCCAGGATGATGATATGCTGTGTCTCGGGATCGCTCTTGAGCGTCCGCGTTGCGGTCCAGCCGTCGATGTCCGGCATGCCGACGTCCATCAGAATCAGCACGGGCTTCTCGAGTCGTGCCAGTCGCATGGCCTCGGCGCCGGTCGTTGCCTCGATGACGCGATACCCCGAATGACGAAGCATCGTCGATGCGATCATCCGGTTGTCGGGGTTATCCTCGGCCACCATCACCAAGGGTGCCTCGCCAGCGGGCGGACCTGCCGCATCGTTCAAGAAAATTGAGTTCATCACGGTCGTGTGGTCACGCGAGTGGGAAACGTGGGGACGTGGAATGCATCGGGAATGAACACCGCGGGAAAGGCACGTTTGACCAAGCCGTTCCCGCATGTGATGCGTTCGGACGCTGGAATCATGCGGAGACCGGTAACGTGAAGACCAGCGCGCGGCGCGACTCGTGCGGCACGGCGGTCACGTCGCCGCCAATCACGCGGGCCATCAGGCGCGCGTGAGGCAGTGACAGCGCTGGCGGGCGTGCTGGCGGAAGCCCGGGACCGCGCGTGCGATCGAATGGCACGAAGACCGCGTCGACTCTCGAGGCAGCGATCGGCTCACCGCTGCTCTCGATCAGCACCTCCACGTGATCGTCGGACACCGCGACGTCCACGTTCACCTGACCGTCGGCGCCTGCGGTATCGAGTGCATCGCGCAGCAGCTCGGCCACCACGGCTTCGTGCTTGTCGCTGCTCTGGCGCAAGTCCAGCGTGGCCAGGTGGAAGCCGAACACCTGCACCGCGCGCATCAGCGGCGCCAGGCGCGGTGCCACCAGCGCGCTGGCGTGGTGCGATTTCAACGACTTTTCGATCACGGTCAGGTCGGCCAGCAGGTCGGCGGCCTGCGCGTACGGGGCTTGCGGCGCCACGGCGTGGCGCAAAGCCTCGGTGCCGGTCAGCGTGTGCAGGCTGGCGGCCAGCCGCGAGTAGATGCCGACCAGCGCGCGGCGGTAGGGTTCGTCGGCACGGTGCGGGTTCTGGTCGGGTGAACGTTCTGCCAGCGCCTGCATGGCCGCACTCACGGGCGCCAAGGTGCCCGACATCGACAGCTCGGCACCCAGCTGGTGGATCTCGGTGAGATAAAAGCGCAGCGCCACTTCACACTGGCGGCGCAGGGCCTGGCGCAGCGTGGCGGCCGTGACGTTGGGGTTGCCGTCGCGGTCGCCGCCGATCCAGTGGCCCATGCGCAGGAAGGGCGCCACGGTGTGGCCGGGCAAGGCGCGTTCGACTTCACGGTACAGCCGCGGGATTTCGCGCAGAAACGTCGCCTGGTAGTACGACAGCGCATTCTCGATCTCGTCGGCCACGGTCAACCTGGTGGTGCGCAGCATGCGCGTCTGCCACAGCTGCGTCACGCGGGCTTGCAGCAGCGTTTCGTTGTCCGCACGCAAACCCGGCGTGACCAGATCGTCGCGTTCGGCCAGGTGGCCGGCCACGGCGCGTTCGGCGTCAAGAATGCTCTGGCGCTGCACCTCGGTGGGGTGGGCCGTCAGCACCGGCGAGATGCAGGCCGAGGCCAGCATCTGCGCAATATCGGCCCCGCGGTGGTCAGCGCGCTGCAGGCGCTGGAAGGCCATGGCCAGCGAGCCTTCCTGGTGTTCACCGGCGTGCTCGTACACCGCACGGCGGCGCAGGTGGTGGCGGTCCTCGGCGATGTTGGCCAGGTGGCTGAAGTAGCTGAACGCGCGGATGACGGTCACCGTCTGGTCCGCTGACAGGTTCTTCAGCAGCCGGTCCAGCACGCGCCCGGCACTGGCGTCGGCCTTCAGCCGGTAAGCCACCGACAACTGGCGCACACGTTCGATGAGCTCGAACGCCTCGGCGCCTTCTTGTTCGCGAATAACGTCGCCCAGGATGCGACCCAGTAACCGGATGTCATCCACCAGCGGCCGGTTCTTGGCTGTGGCGACTGCTTTGCTGTCGGCGGGACTGGGTTTTGCGGCGGCGCTGCTGTCGCTGCTGGTAATTTCAATCATTCGCTTCGCGCCGCACGTGCCGCCCGTGCCGTCCGTGGTCGGCGCGCCGGGCG
>ENA-OFCX01000089-OFCX01000089.1-metagenomes-genome-assembly--contig:-NODE-89-length-47585-cov-5.395140_pt1 | contig 47585 bp, 41 predicted proteins | sample MGYA00153384_OFCX01 | MGnify analysis MGYA00153384
CCCTGCGCGCAATGCGCTTCGGGATTCGCGCTTGGGAGCGGCCCGGCGCGCTCATGCCGGCCGGCCCGTGTGTTGGTGGATGGGTTTCATGGCTTGATGCGCCATTGCAGGACGCGCACGAGTTGCAGCTTTCACAGGTCGATCTCCCCTTCAAAGACGGTTTCGGCCGGGCCGGTCATGAAGACGTGGCTGTCGCCGCCGGCCCATTCGATGCGCAGCCGGCCGCCGCGAGTGTCGACGTCGACCCGCTCGTCCAGCAAGCCGAGGCGGATGCCCGCCACCGCCGCCGCGCAGGCGCCGGTGCCGCAGGCCAGCGTCTCGCCGGCGTCGCGTTCCCAGACGCGTAGACGCACCTGGCCGCGGTCGACGATCTGCATGAAGCCGGCATTGACACTGCGCGGGAAGCTCGCGTGGTGCTCGATCAGCGGGCCTTGCACGGCCACCGGCGCGCATTCGACATCGGCCACCAGCTGCACCGCGTGCGGGTTGCCCATCGACAGCACGGCCACCTCGACGGTGTCGCTGCCAAGGTGGAGCGGCCAAAGCTCGAGGCCGTGGTCCAGGCGCGGTGTCATTCCGGCCGGCTCGAACGGAATGCGCGGCAACGCGAACACCGGTGCGTTCATGTCGACCGTGACACCACTGCCGGGCTGCAGGCGCAGCTCAAGCAGGTTGTTCATGGTTTCGACCCGCAGCACGGTGCGGTCCGACAGGCCGCGGCTGCGCACGAACTGCATGAAGCAGCGTGCGCCGTTGCCACAGTGCTCAACCTCGGCACCGTTGGCGCCGTTGTAGATGCGGTAGCGGAAGTCGACGCCTGCGGTGCGGCTTCGTTCGACCAGCAGGATCTGGTCGGCGCCCACGCCAAAGCGCCGGTCGCCGAGCTTTTGCAATTGCGCGGTCGACAGCGCCAGCGGCGCCGCGGTGGCGTCGAGCACCACGAAATCGTTGCCAGCGCCCTGCATCTTGGTGAACCGCAGTTTCATCGGCCGGATTATCGTCGTCGGCCGTGGTGCGTCGGGCGGCGTGCGCCGGTGGCGCGCGGCCTTGGTCCGTAGAGCGACGATTCGCCCGGCGGACGGGTCTTGAAGCGCTTGTGCACCCACAGGTATTGCGCCGGGTTGCGGCGGATCTCGGCTTCGATCCAACGGTTCATGCGCGCCGTGTCGGCCAGCGGATCGGCGGTTGGAAAGTCGGTCCACGCCGGCTCGAAGCGCACCCGGTAACCGCGGCCGCCGGGCAGTATTTCGGCCACCACGGGCTGCACCACCATGCCCAGCGCACGCGCCATGCGCGAGGGCGCCAGCAAGGTCGCGGCCGGCACACCGAAGAACGGCACGAAGGCCGCGTCGCGCCGGCCGAAATCCATGTCGGGCAGGTTGAAGAAAGCCGTGCCCTGGCGGATGGCGCGGATCAAGGGCCGCGACGATTCGGCGCGCGCATAGATTTCGGCATTGCCCAGCCGCAGCCGGCCGCGGCGGATCGCGGCGTCCATCACCGGGCTGCTCTGGGCCTGGTAAATCGAGGCGCCCTTGCGATTTTGAAACAGCAGCACGGCGGCGCCGGCCACGTCCATCGCCATGAAATGCGGCACCAGCCACATCACCGGCCGCTCGCTGCGTTCGGCCAGCGTGACGTCGCCCTCGACCTGGATCAGGCTGCGCAATCGCGCCCGCCCTGCATAGAACAGCAGGCCGCGCTCGACGACGCTGCGGCCGAGCCAGCAAAAGTGCTCGCGCACCAGCTCGCGCCGCTGTGCATCGGTCTGCTCCGGCAGGCACAACTCGAGGTTGCGCAGCGCCACCGCCCGACGCTCGCCCGCAAACACGTGCAACACGCGTCCCACGAGGCGCCCCACGCCGGCCAGCAGTGCCATCGGCAGCCAGTGCAGCAGCCACAGCGCGAGCAACAGCAATCGAGCGACCAACGGGTGGGTCTCCGGAACGAGGGGATGGGTTCAAGCGGCGTTGCCCGGCCGGGCAGGGGCTTCGCCGCTGCGGGGCTGCTTGTAGCGGTTGTAGCCCCACAGGTACTGCTGCGGGCGCTGGCGGATCAGGTCCTCCATCGCCCGGTTGATGGTGCCGGCTGATTCTGCCTGAGCCGTCGGGGCGGCCGTGGGGGCCTTGGCGACCCCTGGCAGCGACGACAGGTGGATCACGTAACCGGCGCCGCCCGGCAGCCGCTCGCCCCAGACCAGCAACGGCACCGCGCCGCTTTGCTGCAGCAGCCGCGACGCCAGCGTCATCGTGTAAGCGGATCGACCAAAAAATGGTGCCCATACGCCCATGCCGTCGGGCGGAACCTGGTCGGGCAGCAGGCCGACCGCCTCGCCGCGGCGCAGCGCGCGGATCATTTGCCGCACGCCGGCCAGCGACGCCGGTGCGGTGCTCATGTGCGGTCGGTCCCTGCCTGATTGCATGCGCTCGCGCAGCCATGCCTGCCGCGCCGGCCGGTACAACACGGTGAGCGGTCCCTGGCTCGGCCCGAACTTTTCGGCATAGGCCTGCGCAGACACTTCGAAGCTGCCCATGTGCGGCGTCAGCAGCAGGATGCCGCGACCCTGCGCGTGCGCTTGCGCTGCCAGCGCAGCGCCAGTCCAGCGAACTCGGGGCTGCACCGGTTGCGTGCCCGGACGCAGCCAGAGAAAAGGCAGTTCGCACACCAGCTTGCCAGCCTCGGCAATGGCCGGCCGAGCCAGCGGCCACGGCACATCGGCCTGTGCGGCATTGGCCTTGAAGCGGCGGCGGTAAGCCGGCGAGGCCAGATAGATCAGCCAGCCGAGCGCTGCGCCCAGACCGTGCGCGAACCACAGCGGGCGGCGCGACAGCCAGCGAAGCAGACTCGACATTTTTCTATAATCGACGTATCGCCGAGTTATGAACTACTTGCGGGGCGATGCGTTTATCCGTCGATTCACGGCGGACGCCGGGACGTATCTTCGGACACGGCTCAAAAAATCCTGCTAAAGCGTTCGCCGCTCCTCCAGGGGTTTCAGGCCGGCAACGCGATGTGTGCAACCTGAAACATTCTTACCCATTGGAGCTGCAGCGTGTCGAACGACTTTCTCTTTACATCCGAATCCGTCTCCGAGGGCCACCCCGACAAGGTGGCCGACCAGGTGTCCGACGCGATCCTCGATGCGATCTTCAAGCAAGACCCGCTGTCGCGCGTCGCGGCCGAGACCTTGTGCAACACCGGTCTGGTGGTGCTGGCCGGAGAGATCACGACGAACGCGCATGTCGACTACATCCAGGTCGCGCGCGACACCATCAAGCGCATCGGTTACGACAACACCGAGTACGGCATCGACTACAAGGGCTGCGCGGTGCTGGTGGCCTATGACAAGCAGAGCAACGACATCGCGCAGGGCGTCGACCACGCCAGTGACGACCACCTCAACACCGGCGCCGGCGACCAGGGCCTGATGTTTGGCTATGCCTGCGACGAGACGCCCGAATTGATGCCGGCGCCGATCTACTACGCTCATCGTTTGGTTGAAAGACAGGCGCAATTGCGCAAGGACGGCCGCATGCCGTTCCTGCGCCCCGACGCCAAGAGCCAGGTGACGATGCGCTACGTGAACGGCAAGCCGCACAGCATCGACACCGTGGTGCTGTCGTCGCAGCACGATCCCGACCAGAGCGAGACCCCGCACAAGATGAAGGCCTCGTTCATCGAGGCGATCATCGAAGAGCTGATCAAGCCGGTGCTGCCACCCGCCTGGCTGAAAGAAACCAAGTACCTGATCAACCCGACCGGCCGCTTCGTCATCGGCGGCCCGCAGGGCGATTGCGGCCTGACCGGCCGCAAGATCATCGTCGACACCTATGGCGGCGCCTGCCCGCACGGTGGCGGCGCCTTCAGCGGCAAAGACCCCAGCAAGGTCGACCGTTCGGCCGCCTACGCGGCGCGCTATGTGGCCAAGAACATCGTCGCCGCCGGCCTGGCCAAGCAGTGCCAGATCCAGGTCGCCTACGCTATCGGCGTGGCCCGGCCAATGAACGTCACGGTCTACACCGAAGGCACCGGCCTGATGAGCGACGACCGGCTTGCCGTGCTGGTGGGCGAACACTTCGACCTGCGCCCGAAGGGCATCATCCAGATGCTCGATTTGTTGCGTCCGATTTATGAGAAGACAGCCGCCTACGGCCACTTCGGCCGCGAGGAACCCGAGTTCACCTGGGAACGCACCGACAAGGCCCAAGCGCTGCGTGCAGCGGCCGGGCTCTAAGCCCGGCGGTTGCGCAGCACCTCGGGGCGCGCCATCTGATCGAGCATGAACACATGGTGCTCGCTCGGCGTGCAGGTGAAGTGCGTGTGCACCTCGATGCGCAGGCGGTCGCTCACCACCAGCAGCGGCGGGCTTTCCAGCGGCAGCGCCTACATCATCAACTGCTTGAGCGCGCGCTCCAGGCTCTTGCCCGGCGCTTTGTACTCCCAGGCGAAATGGCCGCGCTTCCAGACGTCGGCGAAGCCGTCGGTGCGGGTGGCACTGCTGCCGGTCTTGGTGACGCCGCGCTCGAAGCAGTAGTCGTCGGGGTCGGCCGGCTCGGGCACGCCGAGCAGGCGGCACAGGTCGATGAAATGGGCCTGCGCGCCGGCGCGCTCGTTGAGGTTGTGCGCGGGCGAGCCCGGGCTCCATTTGCGGCTGAACTCTTGCGGCTGCATCAGGTGCGACTTTTTGAGGTGGTGGCGGGCGTTGCCCGGCATTGAAGCACGGGCCCGCCGGCGCGCTGCTGCTGCACCTGCCGCGCCCGACGTGGCGGATCGAGGCCGAAAAGGCCCGCACCAAACCGCTTCGAGGCCCGCACGCCACGGGCGAAACGCATGCCGGGCCGTTGCGCGTTGCCGCTGCGGAGGCGCGCGCACGCGTACGTCCTGGATTTCATCGGCATCGGCATCGGCTGCCGCATTCGGTCGGTCGCGGCCGGCGCGTGGCGCGCCGGTCTCGGCTTCGCATCGGGAACGGGGCCGGCGAGATGTTGTTCGACCGCCAACTCGAGGCCGGCCTGGTGCGCCTGCGCGTGTGGCTGGGGCGCGGATGACGGTCGCCGCCGATCAGGCGCGGGCTGACAGCAGCAGGTCTGCCACCTCGGCGAAGCCCGCGCCGCGCGCTGTCGCGGTGAGGTAGGCCGGCCAGACGGTCAGCTGGTCGGCGAAGTGCAGCAGATTGGCCACGCCCACGCTGAGCGGAAAGTGGCCGAACATGCGCTGGTCGTTGGTCGAGTCGCCCACATACAGCCACCGGTCGCGTTCGACATCGAGGTCGATGCCGAGGCGCTGCTGCACGATCCAGCGCGCGCCGCTCAGCTTGTCGTGGGTGCCGAACCAGCCGTTGATGTGAATCGAACTGACGCTGGCTTGCATGCCGGCCGCATGCATGAGCCGCACTGCAGCGTCGATCTGCGCCGGGCCCATTTCGTGAAACTCGCTGTGGTCGAGCGCGATGTCGGTCACGCGCCCCGCGCTGTCCTGCGCGAGGCGCGCACCGGGAACCTCGCGCAGCAGTTGCGCGGCCACCTGCTGCAGCCGAACGGCGCCGGCGGTACGCGTGGCAGCGTCCTGCGCATACAGCGTGACCACCTCATCGCCTTCCAGGTGCATCGCCACGGCACCGTTCTCGGCCACGATCGCATCGAGCGGCCACTGGCGCACGAACGGCTGGCTCCAGCCCATCGAGCGTCCGGTGATGGCGTACACCGGCAAACCGTGGTCGCGCAGGCGTTGCAAGGCCTCGAGCGCGTCCGCCGTGATCGCGCCCTGCGTCGTCAGCGTGTCGTCGATGTCGGTCAGCACACCGCGCACCCGGCGAAGTTGGTGGCCGGGCATCGAGGCCAACCGCTGCATCTGATCGCGCTTCATCGGCAAAGTCTGGCACACGCCCAAGTTCATCACCGCGACCACTCCCACCGCCACTGCCACGAGCCACGAGCCACGAGCCACGAGCCACGAGCCACGAACCACGAACCACGAACCACGAACCACGAACCACGAACCACGAACTACGAACTACGAACTACGAACTACGAACTACGAACTACGAACTACGGCAAGGGCAACGGCGACGACAAACGCGACGTCAACGCTGCGCAACGTGGCGCGCAAACAGGGCGGGCGCGCGGGGCCTGTTCGATGCATCAACGTGGCGGCTTGTCTATACTCTCGATCATTCCGAGGAGCGCTGCGAGACCGTTTCGTGCATTCATTGCACAGGCAAGTCCTAGGCTCGGAATAGATCGAACCGCGCTCACCCCCTGTTCTGGTGCGGTGAGCTTGCAGCTCTGCACAGCCGCGCCCGATCAGGGAGTCCAAACCTGAACCGGAGCCACCCATGAATGCTGTTGTAAAACCTCTGCACCCGATCGATTACGCCATTGCCGACCTGTCGCTCGCCGACTGGGGCCGCAAGGAGATCAAGATCGCCGAAACCGAGATGCCCGGCCTGATGGCCATCCGCGAAGAGTTCGCGGAGAAGCAGCCCCTCAAGGGTGCGCGCATCACCGGCAGCATTCACATGACGATCCAGACCGCCGTGCTGATCGAGACATTGCAGGCGCTCGGCGCCTCGGTGCGCTGGGCCTCGTGCAATATCTACTCGACGCAAGACCACGCGGCTGCTGCGCTGGTGGTCAAGGGCGCGCCGATCTTCGCCTACAAGGGCGAGACGCTCGCCGACTATTGGGATTACACGCACAGCATTTTCGAGTTCGGCAGCAAGGGGACTGACGGCGAAGGCCCGAACATGATCCTGGACGACGGCGGTGACGCCACGTTGCTGATGCACCTGGGCAAGCGCGCCGAAAAAGACCTGGGCGTGCTCGACAAGCCCACCAGCGAAGAAGAGACCTGCCTGTATGCGTCGATCCGCGCCAAGCTGGCGGTCGATTCCACCTGGTACACCCGCAAGGCCTCGCAGATCATCGGCGTGACGGAAGAGACCACCACGGGCGTGCACCGCTTGAAGGAAATGTCGGCCGCAGGCACGCTGATGTTCCGGGCCATCAACGTCAACGACTCGGTCACCAAGAGCAAGTTCGACAACCTGTACGGCTGCCGCGAATCGCTGGTCGACAGCATCAAGCGCGCCACCGACGTGATGATCGCCGGCAAGGTTGCCGTCGTGGCCGGCTACGGCGACGTGGGCAAGGGCTCGGCGCAGGCGCTGCGCGCCCTCAGCGCGCAGGTCTGGGTGACCGAGATCGATCCGATCAACGCGCTGCAGGCTGCGATGGAAGGCTACAAGGTCGTGACGATGGACTATGCCGCCGACAAGGCCGACATCTTCGTCTCGGCCACCGGCAACAAGCGCGTCATCACGCACGAGCACATGCTGGCGATGAAGGACGAGGCGATCGTCTGCAACATCGGCCACTTCGACAACGAGATCGACATCGCGTCGATCGAGAAGTACGAGTGGGACGAGATCAAGCCGCAGGTCGACCATGTCAAGTTCCCTTCCATCGACGGCAACGAAGGCAAGAAGATCATCCTGCTGGCCAAGGGCCGACTGGTGAACCTGGGCTGCGCCACCGGCCACCCGAGCTTCGTGATGTCGGCCAGCTTCGCCAACCAGACGATCGCGCAAATCGAGCTCTACACGCACAGCGACTATTACGAAAACGGCAAGGTCTATGTGTTGCCCAAGCACCTCGACGAGAAGGTCGCGCGCCTGCACCTGAAGAAGGTCGGCGCGGTGTTGACCGAGTTGACGGAAGAGCAGGCTGGCTACATCGGCGTGCCGAAGTCGGGCCCGTACAAGCCCGACACGTATCGCTATTGAGCGGACGGGTCGCTTCACGCCAGGCATCGGCGTGGCATCGACGGTGTCGGTGCCACGCACCTTTTCGATGACGCCCACGCACAGCCCAGCCAGCACGGCCACGGTGCGCGCCGACCAGTTGCTGGTCGGGCGTGGCGTGGCGGTGTCGCGGTCGCAGGCCCAGCGGCTGATCGCTGCCGGGGTTGAATGGCGCGCGCCGTCAGCGTCGGCGACCTGGCACCGCGTCGGCAAGAACGGCGATGAGTTGCCGCCCGATGCCGAACTGCGCCTGCTCGACGACGCCGAGCGACGCTGGGTGTCGCGCGCCGGCCTCAAGCTCGACGGTGCGTTGTCACGATGCGCTTTGAAGGTCGATGGCCTGATCGCGCTGGATGTCGGCCAGAGCACCGGCGGCTTCACGCAGGTGTTGCTGGCGCACGGCATTGCCAGAGTCGTCGGCGTCGATGTCGGCCGCGGCCAGTTGCACCCGTCGCTGCGCGGGCACAAGCAGGTGACGGCGATCGAAGGGCTCAACGCACGCGCGCTGACGGCCGAGGTACTCGGCGCGGCCATGCCGGCGGGTGGTTTTGACGTGGTCGTGGCCGACCTCAGCTTCATTCCGTTGACCACCGTGCTGCCGGCCTTGCCGTTGTTGATGGCGCCCGGAGGCACGCTGCTGGCGCTGGTCAAGCCGCAGTTCGAACTGCAGCCCAAAGACATCGGCAAAGGCGGACTGGTGAAGAACCCAGCCTCTTACGCCCAGGTCGAACACAAGTTGCGCGAGGCTTGCGGCGCATTGAAGTTGGACGTGACGGACTGGTTCGACAGCCCGATTGCGGGCGGCGACGGCAACCGCGAATATTTCATCCGGGCGCAGCGCCCGATCCTGGAAACACGCACATGAATGGCACCTCCGCCTTACCGCTGAGCCTCGAGTTCTTTCCACCCAAGACACCCGAGGGCACGACCAAGCTGGCCGCGGCGCGCGCCGAGCTGTACGAGTTGCGCCCGGAGTTTTGTTCCGTCACCTACGGCGCCGGCGGCAGCACGCAGGACGGTACCTTCGCCACGGTGCAGGCGATCCTGAGTGAGGGTGTGCCGGCCGCGCCGCATTTCTCGTGCATCGGTGCCAGCACGGAATCGATCCGCGAGCGCCTGCGCCAGTTTCGGGACGCCGGCATCGGCCGCATCGTCGCGTTGCGCGGCGACCTGCCGAGCGGCTATGGCGGCGGCGCCTCGGGCATGGGCGAATTTCGCTATGCGAGCGATCTGGTTGCCTTCATCCGCGCCGAAACCGGCAGCCACTTTCACATCGAGGTGGGCGCTTATCCCGAGATGCACCCGCAAGCGCGCTCGCCGCAGTCCGACCTGCAGGCCTACGCCTCCAAGGTGCGGGCTGGTGCCAGTTCGGCCATCACGCAGATGTTCTTCAACACCGACGCGTATTTCCGTTTCGTCGACGATGCCTACGCGCTCGGCGCCGACATCCCGGTGGTGCCGGGCATCATGCCGATCACCAATGCGAGCGGCATCATCCGCTTTGCCGACGCCTGCGGTGCCGAGATTCCGCGCTGGATGCGGCTTCGGCTGCAGGGCTTCGGCGACGACACCGCGTCGATCAAGGCGTTCGGTCTGGACGTCATCACCGACCTGTGCGATCAGCTGCGCACCGCCGGCGTGCCGGGGCTGCACTTCTACACGATGAACCAGAGTGCCACCACGCTGGAGCTGTGTCGCCGTCTGGCGCTGCGCGGCACGCCGCGCTGACGCAGCTCGGTCAAGTCTGTTCGAACATCACGCCGTCTTCGGTCAGCATCGCATCGAGCGGCCAGTCCGTCGGGCCGCTGCGCAGCATCGGCAAAAAGCCGTGCGTGTAGCTCACGCCGACCGTCACCGGGCGCGGGTCGAGTGCCGCCAGCGTGCGCTCGAAGAAGCCGCCGCCGTAGCCCAGCCGCACGCCGCCCGGGCCGAAGCCGAGGCACGGCACGATCAGGATCGCGGGCGAGAATTCTTCAGTGCCTTTCGGCTTCGGGATGCCGTAGGCGTCCTGCTCCATCTCGCAGCCGGGATACCACACATGAAAGCGCAGCGACTCCGATTCGCGGTGCGCCACCGGCAACCCGATGCGGCGCACCACGCCGTCTGGCGCGCCTTCGGCCCAGCGGTACAGGGCCGGCAGCGGATCGAACTCGCCCTTGATCGGCCAGTAGGCGCCGATCGATGCCTCGCGTCGCCCGATCAGCCAGACGCGCAGCACGCTTTGCAGTTCAACCGCGCGCTCGAGCCGGTCCGGCAACGCCTGGCGCGCGGCAATCAGCTTCTTGCGCAGCGCGTCGCGATCGGGATAGGCGATCGGCGGCGGGTCCGATGGCAGCATGCAGGCTCCGGTGTCAGGCGAAGGCGCGATTGTGCAAGACTGCCGCGTGGCCACGCCTCCTGAGTTCGTCCGGCATTGCCTGGAGCTGTTGTCGCCGCTCGGCAGCGTGCGTTCGCGCGCGATGTTCGGCGGGCACGGTCTGTATGTCGACGACCTGTTCGTGGCGCTGATCGCGTTCGACCGGTTGTACCTGAAGGTGGACGCACAAAGCCGCGCCACCTTCGGGGCGGCCAGCGGCCGGCCTTTCAGCTACGAGGCGCACGGCCGCCGCATGACGATGGGCTACTGCAGCGTGCCGGACGAGGCGATGGATTCGCCGGCCTCGATGCAACCCTGGGCGCGCCTGGCGCTGGCGGCGGCGCTGCGTGCCAGGGCCGCCACGCCGCAGGCCGCCAGTTCCAGGGCGCGAAAGGTGCGCGCCACACCCCGCAGCAGCATGACGTGAAGCACGCGCCGTTGTCGCATCGGCCGCCATTGCAAGGTGGCGCCGTTGAGGCCGTGTGGTTCGATCACGGCAGCGTCTCGCGCGTGCAGCCGCACGCTCTGGCCGGCCTCGAGCCAGTGATCCTGCGCATCGCCACGGCGCGTCAGCCACACCCGACCCTCCAGCACGCGGAGCTCGCCCATCGCCGAAGGCAGGCTCATGGCCGAGCGCAATTGCCATGCGTGGTCGGCCCGGTGTACAAACGGTGTCGTATGCGTTGGCATCATCAATCTCCTGCGGTCTCGAAACGCTATGGTCGCGCGGCAGCAAAGAAATATCCAATGAGAATGCGGTCGCGAATTGATGCGTTTTTTGCATGAGTGTGCTGCGCCAGCGCCCGTTGTCGCTGGGCAACCTGCGCGCATTCGAGGCGGTTGCGCGTCGGCTCAGTTTCAGCGAGGCCGGCATCGAATTGAGCCTCACGCAGTCGGCCATCAGCCGCCAGATCAAGAGCCTGGAGGACGAACTCGGCGCGCCGCTCTTCGTGCGTGGCACGCGCCATGTCGACCTGACGCCCGACGGGCAGATGCTGCTGCGCAACGTGGCACCGTGGCTCGCGCGGCTCGACGCCGGCGTGCGCCAGAGCCGTGCCGCGCGCGGGCGCCTGCGCGTCAACGTGACCACGTTCGCGTCGTTCGCGTCGCTTTGGCTGCTGCCGCGCCTTGAGGCGTTCCAGCGGTTGCATGCCGACCTGGACATCCGGGTCTCGGCCAACGACACGCTGGCCGACCTCGACGACCCGGACCTCGACGTGGCGCTGCGCTACTGCAGCCCCGAGCAGGCGCCGCCGGGCGCGCTGGCGCTGTTCGACGAGATGCTCACGCCGGTGGTGAGTCGCTGGCTGGCCGAGCAGATCCGGTTCGGCCAGGCGCCGCTGCTGGCCTGCGCCGCCGATCTGGCGTTGCACACGCTGGCCGAAGAAGACGACAACCGGTCGAGCACCGAATTCCTCAGCTGGCGTCATTGGCTGGCAGTGCACGGCCAGGCCGGCCTGCAGCCCAAGCGCTGGCTGTACCTCAACTTCACCTATCAGCAGGTGCAGGCCGCGCTGGCCGGGCAGGGCGTCGCGCTGGCCCGCATCGCGCTGGTATTGCAGGCGATGGAGCGCGGAGATCTGGTGGAGCCGTTCGGACCGTCGGGGCGCATCCGCAGTCCGTTTTCATACTGGCTGATCGTCTCCGACGCGAGTCGCCTGCGCCCCGAAGTGCGCCTTTTCTGCGAATGGATCGAGGCCGAGGCGGCTGTGACGCGCGCGGCAGTCGACGCGGTCCCGGTGCGGGCCCGTTGAATTCATCCGCCGGACGTCGCGCGGGCGGCGCTCAGGTGCTGGCGCAGGATTCGATGCTGTACGGCACTCAAGAAAACCGATGGATTCGTCGTCCTGGCCAGGCGCAAACCACAGCGATGCCGAGTGGCATCGCGAGGATTTGCAACGACGCCAGGGCGTCAAAGACGCGGTTTTGTGTGCTGGACAGCGTCGAACACTGCACTGGAAGCGATCACCCCGCCGCCCAGGCACACCTCGCCGTCGTAGGCCACCGCCGACTGGCCCGGCGTGACGGCCCATTGGGGCTGGGCGAAACGCAGTTCGAAGGCGGCGGGCGACGCAGTGCCTTGATCGCGTTCGCGGAACTGGCAGGCGGCGTCCTGCTGGCGATAGCGCGTTTTGGCCGAATACGAGCCCGCAACTGGCGCCTGCCCGGCGACCCAACTGGCATCGTCGGCGGTCAGTCCATGCGACTGCAGCCACGGATGTTCGTGACCCTGAACCGCATACAGCACGTTGGCCGCCATGTCCTTGCGCGCCACGAACCAAGGCGAGTGCTCGGCACCGCCCTTGGCCGCGCCGCGCGGTTTCAGGCCGCCGATGCCGATGCCCTTGCGCTGTCCGAGCGTGTAGAAGCTCAGGCCCACGTGCTCGCCGATCGTGCGGCCATGATCGTCTTTGACAAGGCCCGGCTGGTTGGCCAGGTAGCGTTCGAGAAATGCGCGAAACGGCCGCTCGCCGATGAAGCAGATGCCGGTCGAGTCTTTCTTCGCCGCGTTCGGCAGGCCGATTTCGGCGGCGAGGCGGCGCACCTCGGTCTTGGGCAACTCGCCCACGGGAAACCAGGTGCGTGCGAGCTGCGGCTGCGTCAGGCGGTGCAGGAAATAGCTCTGGTCCTTCAGCGGATCGAGCCCCTTGAGCAGCTCGAAGCGGCCGTCGCGCTCGCGCGCCCGGGCGTAGTGGCCGGTGGCGATGTGGTCTGCACCGAGCCGTATCGCGTGGTCGAGGAACGCTTTGAACTTGATCTCGGCGTTGCACAGCACGTCGGGGTTGGGTGTGCGGCCGGTCTGGTATTCGCGCAGGAATTCGGCGAACACGCGGTCTTTGTAGTCGGCCGAAAAGTTGACGTGCTCGATTTCGATGCCGAGCACGTCGGCCACGGCGGCGGCATCGACGAAGTCGGCATTCGAGGTGCAATAGCCCCGGTCGCCCGGGGCGCCCGGGTCGACGTCGGCGCCCGCGCCCGCGCTGACGGCAGGCCGGTCGTCGTCCTCCCAGTTTTTCATGAAGATACCGACCACTTCGTGGCCCTGGCGCTTGAGCAACCAGGCGCTGACCGCCGAGTCGACGCCGCCGGACAAGCCCACCACCACACGGCGCCGCTGCGTCGACATTCAGTTCTTGATCTCGGGCGCGTAAACCGTGGCGTCGGTGCTCACCAGGTCGAGCGGATGCTGCCGGCCAGCCAGCCAGTCCTCGATACAGCGCAGCACCAGAGGGCTGCGGTGGCGCTCTCGGCCGGCCCGCAACTCGTCGGGCGTCAGCCACAGCGTGCGCACGATGCCGTCGTCGAGCGCGCGCGTCGGGTCGGCTGCGCCCACCGTGCCGCCGTAGGCAAAGCGCAGGTAGGTCACGTCTTCCGACGTGGCCGGACGCTGGAAGCGTGACAGGTAGACGCCGACCAGCCGGTCCGGTGTGAACACGCACGCGGTCTCTTCCAGCGCCTCGCGCACCACCGCCTGCAGCGGCGACTCGCCCGGGTCGAGATGGCCGGCCGGGTTGTTCAGCCGCAGGCCCTCGAGCGTGTGTTCTTCGACCAGCAGGAAGCGACCGTCGCGCTCGATGATGGCGGCCACGGTCACGCTCGGTTTCCAACGCTCGTTCATCTGGTCATGTTAGCGAGACGACACTGCTGCTTGATGCGGCCGGGCGCGCCGGCCTGCATGGGGATTCGCAGACCCGTGCAAACGAGGTGACAGCGCAACATCAAAGCTGAGCCAGAATGTGGCAAACACGAAACGAAGCGTTCGAGGGAGAGAGCTATGTTGATCGGGGTTCCGCTGGAAACGGTGGCAGGCGAATCACGTGTGTCCGTCACACCTGAAACCGCCAAGAAACTGAAGGCTCAAGGCCACGAGATCCGGGTGCAGTCGGGTGCTGGCGTCGCGGCCAGCGTCACCGACGAAGCCTTTGTGGCCGCCGGTGCCGAAATCACCGACCGCGCCGGTGCCCTCGGCGCCGACCTGGTGCTGAAGGTGCGCTCGCCAAGCACCGAAGAGTTGGCGCTGATGAAGAGCGGCGCCGCGCTGGTGGGCATGCTGAACCCGTTCGACGGCGATGGACTGGCCCACCTGGCCGCTGCCGGCCTGACCAGTTTCGCGCTCGAAGCCGCGCCGCGCACCACGCGCGCGCAAAGCATGGACGTGCTGTCGAGCCAGGCGAACATCGCGGGCTACAAGGCCGTCATGATCGCGGCCGACAAGTACCAGCGCTTCCTGCCGATGTTGATGACGGCGGCCGGCACCGTGAAGGCAGCGCGCGTCGTGATCCTCGGTGTCGGTGTCGCCGGGCTGCAGGCGATCGCCACGGCCAAGCGCCTCGGTGCGGTGATCGAGGCGTCTGACGTGCGGCCGTCCGTGAAGGAGCAGGTCGAGTCGCTCGGCGCCAAGTTCATCGAAGTGTCGTACGACACGCCGGAAGAAAAAGAAGCCGCTGAAGGTGTCGGCGGCTACGCGAAGCCGATGCCGCCGAGCTGGTTGGCGCGCCAGCAGGTTGAAGTGGCCAAGCGCGTGGCGGCGGCCGACATCGTCATCTCGACCGCGCTGATTCCCGGCCGCGCCGCACCCGTGCTGGTCACCGAGGCGATGGTCCAGGCCATGAAGCCGGGCTCGGTGATCGTCGACATCGCGGCCGGCAAGGGCGCCGAGGGCATCGGCGGCAACTGCCCGCTCAGCGAAGCCGACCGCACTGTCGTCAAACACGGCGTGACGATCGTCGGCGAGACCAACCTGCCCGCGCTGGTGGCGGCCGACGCGAGCGCGTTGTACGCGCGCAACGTGCTCGACTTCCTCAAGCTCGTGCTGCCGAAAGACGGTGGCTTCATCGTGCCGATGGACGACGACATCGTCGCCGCCTGCCTGATGACGCAGTCCGGTGAAGTCAAAAGGAAATAGGCCATGGAAATCATCTCTCCCACCGTCACCAATTTGATCATCTTCGTGTTGGCGATCTATGTCGGCTACCACGTCGTGTGGACCGTCACGCCGGCGCTGCACACGCCGTTGATGGCGGTCACGAATGCGATCTCGGCGATCGTCATCGTCGGCGCGATGCTGGCCGCCGCGCTGACCGAGACCTATCTCGGCAAGACGATGGGCGTGCTCGCGGTGGCACTCGCCGCGGTCAATATCTTCGGTGGCTTCCTGGTCACGCGGCGCATGCTCGAGATGTTCCGCAAGAAGGACAAGAAGACGGAGGTGAAACAGTGAAAACGCACGCCGACGCACAGTGGGCCGAGCGCCTGGCCGGCCCCAAGCCGGCCCGCATCCCCGCGGGGGATCGGGCGACGCACTCATCGACCGAGGGGCGCCAATCATCATGAGCCTGAATCTCGTCACGCTGCTCTACCTGATTGCCAGCGTCTGCTTCATCCAGGCGCTCAAGGGCCTGAGCCATCCGACCACTTCGATTCGCGGCAACCTGTTCGGCATGATCGGCATGGCGATCGCGGTGCTGACCACCGCCGCGCTGATCCTCAAGCTCTCGGCCGGCGCCACCAGCGGCATGGTCTGGGTGCTCGGCGGCCTGCTGGCCGGTGGCGCCTACGGGGCCTGGCGCGCCAAGACGGTCGAGATGACCAAGATGCCCGAATTGGTGGCGTTCTTCCACAGCATGATCGGTCTGGCGGCGGTGTTCATCGCGGTCGCCGCGGTCGCCGAGCCGTGGGCGTTTCAGATCGTCGCCAAGGGCGAGGAGATTCCGGCCGGCAACCGGCTCGAACTGTTCCTGGGTGCGGCCATCGGCGCCATCACGTTCAGCGGGTCGGTGATCGCCTTCGGCAAACTGTCGGGCACCTACAAGTTCCGCCTCTTCAAGGGTGCGCCGGTGCAGTTTGCCGGCCAGCACAAGCTCAACCTGGTGCTGGGACTGACGATGCTCGGCCTTGGCCTGGTGTTCATGTTCACGGGCAACTGGGTCGCTTTTTTCGGCATGCTGGCGCTGGCCTTCGTGATGGGCGTGCTGATCATCATCCCGATCGGCGGCGCCGACATGCCGGTGGTGGTGTCGATGCTCAACAGCTACTCAGGCTGGGCGGCCGCGGGCATCGGCTTCAGCCTGAACAACGCGATGCTGATCATCGCCGGCTCGCTGGTGGGCTCGTCGGGCGCGATCCTGAGCTACATCATGTGCAAGGCGATGAACCGGTCGTTCTTCAACGTGATCCTGGGCGGCTTCGGCGGCGAAGCCACGACCGCCGCCGTCGGCTCGGCCGAACAGCGTCCGGTCAAGACCGGCAGCGCCGACGACGCCGCTTTCGTGCTCGGCAATGCCGAGACGGTGGTGATCGTTCCGGGCTACGGACTGGCGGTGGCCCGCGCCCAGCATGCGGTCAAGGAACTGGCCGCCAAGCTCACCTCGAAGGGCATCACCGTCAAGTACGCGATCCACCCGGTGGCCGGCCGCATGCCAGGCCACATGAACGTGCTGCTGGCCGAGGCCGAAGTGCCGTACGACCAGGTGTTCGAGATGGAAGACATCAACGGTGAATTCGGTCAGGTCGACGTGGCGATCATCCTGGGTGCCAACGACGTGGTGAACCCGGCCGCTCACACCAAGGGCAGCGCGATCTACGGCATGCCGATCCTGGAGGCCTACAAGGCCAAGACGGTGATCGTCAACAAGCGCTCTATGGCCGCAGGCTATGCCGGTCTGGACAACGAGTTGTTCTACATGGACAAGACGATGATGGTGTTCGGCGACGCCAAGAAGGTCGTCGAGGACATGGTCAAGGCGATCGAGTAGCGGGCGTCAGCGCCGGCGCATTGGGTGCGGCGGCCGGGTGCGCCGGACTGGCGCCGTGGCGGTCGGCTGTGAAACCGGCCGCCCGATGTCGGCCAACAACAGCGTCGCGCGCACCAGGCCTTCCACCGCTTCACTCAGGTCGGCCGGCGGTTGCATCGATTCGATTTCCTCGAGCAGATCGTCGGCATCCTCGAGGTCGTCGGCGGCGAGGTGGCGGTACAGCAGCGCCAGCGGTTCGTTGAGCGCCTTCGCATCGGCGCGCATCAGTTCCGGGAACAGTTCCAACGCGGTGGCGAAGCCGGCGACCCACGGATAGACGGCGTCGATCGCGCTTGGTGCAGCGTCGTCGTGCTCGTCGTGCTCGTCGGCATCGCCGCCGTCGCCGTCGGCCCTGTCGCCAGCGCCAGTGTGGCCCTGCCATTCGCCGTCCTGTTCGATCGAAAAGGGCTGGGAAGCGGTTTCGTTCGACGCCTCCCCGGGGTCGTCACCGAGTTCGAACACCCACGGGTCGAACCAGCCGCGCCGGGCAATCGCCGCATCGAGTTCGGTGTGCCTGCGCAGCGCCAGGGCCTGCAGCCGGCCGGCGTCGAAGTGCCTGGGCAAGGGGCGCCCGTCGGCATCGGTGACATGCGGCATCCAGCGGCTGACAAGCACCGGCCGCGGCTGCACCAGCACGCCGCACAGGAAGCCGTCGAGCATGCACACATCCAGCGGCTCCAGCGGCGGCGGCACCCGGTCCAGCAGCGCCTGCAGTTCGTCCAACTCGTGCAAGCCGAGCGGGGCAACCAGCGCGGGTGCGTCGGCGCGCCCCGATGGACGCAGGGTGGGACGGGCGGACGGGCGGGTCGATGTGGGCATGGCCGATTGTCGCGGCAGCATCAGCTGCGGCCACACCGGCCACGGCCGCACCGGTTGCCGCAGTACGGGCGTCGGCAGCACCAGCCGCCGCACTACCGGCCACGGCAAGACCGCTGGCCGCAGACCGGCCGCGACAGCATCGTTCGCGGCAGCGCCGTCCGCCGCGGTACCGGTCGCGGTGGCACCGTTCGCGGCGGCACCAATGACTGCGGCGAGTGCGGCTGCCCCGCCGATGTCAGTGTTTGCCGCGCGCGGGCGGCCCAAGTTCACCAGCTGAGCGGATCGACCCGGTAACAGTCGCGCAGTTCGCGGTACAGCGCCGGATGCTCGGCGGCCAGGCGCGCGGGCTGGCTGTAGAACACCTCGGACGCGACCGCAAAGAACTCCGCCGGTTCGGTCGCCGCATAGGCACTCAACAGCGACGGTTGTTGCATCTGCAGGCGCTGCTGCAGAAGGGCGTATTCGTCGTTCATCACCTGCGACCAGCGCTGTTGCCGGGCGCGGCTGCCCAGCCAGGGCGCGCCGTCGGCCGGGCCGTGATCCTGGTCGAGTTGGTGCGCGAACTCGTGAATCACCACGTTGTGGCCGTCCTGTGGCATCGCTGCGCCGCTGAGCACGTCGTCCCACGACAGGATGACCTGTCCCTGCGACCACGATTCGCCGGCCAGCACGCGGCGCTGGTTTTGCAACACGCCGGCGCCGACGCCGTGCACCCGATCGACCACGAACGGCCCTGGGTACAGCAGAACCTGCCGCAGCCCCGGGAAATAGTCGGTGCGCCCTGCCGGCCGATTCAGCAGCAGCAGGCAGGCCTGCGCCGCCACGGTGACGCGCATCTCGTCGGTCACGGTCAGGCCCCGGCAACCGATGAAAGCCTTTTCCTTCAGAAACACCAGCATGTGTCGCTTGAGTTGAATTTGCAGATCGGCCGGCAGGCGCCGCAGGTAGGGCCAACGACGCCGCAGGATACGCCGCCAGGCCAGCGGAAACGGCTGGCGGCGCAGCCGCTGCCGGCGCCATTCGACCAGCCAGGGCTCGGCCACCAGCCAGGCGATCAACAGGACAGTCAGGGCGACAACGATCAGCAGTGGCACGGAATTCCTGACGGGCCGGGAGGCCCAGGTTGCGGATTAGTTGGGTCTGCCGGACTGCCGTTTCAAGACCCAGCGGGCCGGCCGCCGCAATCGTTGCGGGCAGCTGATCGGTACCGGTCGTTCGGCGGAACAGGCACCGAAACGCCCCGGAATCCGGCGCCGTCGAACCGCGGTGCAACCCTATGATCAATTGGACCGTCGATACCCCACCGCGCCCGCGCGGGCGCTGGAGGTGCCGCCGGTCGAGCCTGGTCACGGCATCCGGGCCGTCGCCCTCACACCTCAACCCGTTCTCGCACCGACCCCGTTTCCATGAACGACCCGCAAGACCCGCAGGCCCGCAGCCTGGTCGCCAGCGTCGTGGCATGGCACAACCGGCACCTGCTGGCACGCCGCATCACGCCGGCCGCGGTGCAGGGCATCGGCGTCGTGGCATTGCCCTTTGCAGCGGCCGACCAGATCGCGGGCAAGGCTGGACTGCGGCGCCTTTTCAAAGAGCGATTCATCGCCGGCATGTCGCCGCGACGCGTCGCGCAATGGGCGCTGCGGCACGGCCAGTACGACAGCCCGTTGGCGCCGGGTGCGCCCCAGCGCGATGTGCCGGTCGACCCGCCGCGACAGGTTGACGTGCCAGCGGGCAGCGTGGCCATGCGTTTCGTCACCACGGCGGCCATCGAGGCTGGCGGTCGCCGCACACGCGTGCTGCTGGGAGCCGCCCCGGCGGGACGGCCGGCCGCGGTACTCGGCGCGCGGCTGCACAGTCCCGGGCGCTGCGCAGCGGCATTGGCACTGTGCGTGGGCGTCGTGCTGTTAGCTTATTTGCTTTTGAAACATGCGCCGAACGCCGGCGCCACGCCTGAGCCCGTCGCTGTGGCGCAGCAAGGGACCGTGGCTTTTGAGGCGGCTTCGATGCTTGCCATCGATGGCGAGTCGGGCCCGACGCCGCATGCAGATCTGCGCCGGGTACCGGCGGTCATCACCCCATCGGTCACCGCCAGCGCCACCGACACCTTCAACCACACCTTCAGCGACACCGCTTCCGGTCAGGGCACCGACACCAGTACCGACGCACGCGCTGATGCACGAGTCGACGCAAGCACCGACACAAGCACCGACACAAGCGCCGACACAAGCACCAGCGCCACCGCCGCCCACTCGATGTCGCTGGACCCGAGCAGCAGTGCCATCAGCGTCCCGCCCGCAGCGCATGCCGAACGGGCGAGGGCGGATCGTCCCGCGAGCGCACCGTCTGTTCCTCCGCGTGAGGCGCATGGGCCGCCGGCGGCCAGGGCGATGGCGGAAGTGGCGCCGGCGGCGCTGCCTGCGCAGCCCGGCGCATCGATGCTGGCTCCGCCTTCCGCCGCGCTGTCGCGGGCTGTACCGGCGCCTCAATTCAGCGCTTCCAGGGCCGGGCAGCCGATCCGGCCGTGGCTGTCGGAATCGCAAAAGCGCGCCGCGCGCGACGAGTCCGCGCGCATGCGGGCGGCGCTGGCCCGGTCGGAAGTCGGCAGACCCGTGACCCCTGCCCCGCGTCGCACGCTTGCCATTGAGTCGGCGACCGACGTACCGGCGCCGGCCGTACCGGCGCCCCGCCCTGCCGTGCTGCCTTCGTTTGCGCTGGTCACGCCGGTCACTCCGCGGCGCGCCAACGCCGAAGCGGCGCTGAAAAAACTGGACGCACTGGCCCGGCAGATGCCAACGACGCCAGACATGCGGGTCGAACTGATGAAGGTGCCGCAGGCGTGGCGCGCTGTCTGGTGGCCGTTCGCCGCACGCGCCGACGCAGAGCGGGCGCGCCGAAGGTTGCAAATGCGCGGGGTTCCCGCCGAAGTGCTGGAATTCTGAGCCAGCACCAGATCAGTGACTGCCGCAGCGAATCGATTGCCGCGCGGATCCAAGCTGCTTGGCGGTGGCAAAGGCGGTGGGTCGAGCGGGTCAGACCATCGTTGCGCCGCCTTCCTCGACCACCAGGAAGGCGCTCATGAGCCCGTCTACGCCGCCCAAGCCGCCCACGCCGCTGACAGGTCGCCTGCAAGCCGGTTCGATGCAGGATTCGTTTGCGCAGCCCCGGGCGCATCGGCGCCGCTGGCGGATGTTCGTCGTCGTCATGCTGCTGGCGTGCGCATTCAAGGCGATACAGGCCGACCAGCGGCTCGAGGCGCTGCGCGGCGCTGCAGGCACACGCACCACGAGCCTGGAATCGGGCGCCCGTGGCGAAGTGCCGGTGGTGCGCCTGCTGGAGCCGGCCGGCATGCTTCATGAACCCTGGCGACAGGACTACGGGAAGGATGCAGGGCTGGCAATGGGCGCTTCGCTGCGGTTGTCGTTGCTGGCCGTCACGCTGGCCGAGTTGTTCAGTCGACCCGACGCGGTGTGGCCAACGCCGTGGTGCTGGCCGGCTGGATGCTCGGTGGCGCGGATGGCTTTCCCGTCCAGGCGACGGTCCGACTCGCGTGGGAACCGGCGCCCGAGATGCAGCCGATGGCGCCGCGGCAACTGCCCGATGTTTTGACAATTCGGCACGAGCTGAGTGGCGACGACACCGCAGCGTTGCTGCACGCTGCAGCGCCACCGGTTCGTGACTTGCTGGTCACGCTGTTGTCGGGCGTCACCGACGCAGAGGCGACCGGATTGCGCTGGCGTGATCTGGAGCTCGCCGCGCCGACGCTGCGCCTGCCCGATCGCACGGTGTCGCTGCCTCGCCCGGCACGCGCCATGTCCCATGCCATCGCGGCGGACCCTGCCGGCGCCGACACCCGGCTTGTCGGATGCCGGGACGCCGTCGACATCGAAGCGAACGTGATTCGTGCGGCTCACGATGCCGGGCTGGTGCGCTCCGGCGAGGTGGCTGCCGCGGTGCTGCACCGCACGCCGGTGGCAAAGCTGGTGCGCCAGAGCGCGCGGTTCGGTGACCTGTCGCGCTGGGTCGGAAGTCTTCCGCGCGAAGCGTTCGACGCCTGAGGTGCATTGGCGCCCGACGGCGCGAAACCGCCGGCCGAGCGCATCGATCCGGTGCTTCTCGCACTGCGCCGCTGTGCTGCGGCGGCCTGAATAAGGCTCAGTGTTCAGAGACCGCGTTCGAATGGTTGCGTCGGAATCGAACGACGATTCGGGTCGCTGTCGCGCCGCGGGCGCGCAAGATCAGACCGGCAGCGCCTCGTCCAGCACTTCGATCCAATGCTTCACCGGCGTGGGCGTGCCGGTCTGCAGATGCTGAATGCAACCGATGTTGGCAGACACGATCACCTGTGCTTCCAGCGGCGCCAGGTTTTCCAGTTTGCGGTCGCGCAGCGCGTAAGCCAGCTTCGGCTGCAGCACCGAGTACGTGCCTGCCGAACCGCAGCACAGATGACTTTCAGTCATCGCCACCTTGACGTCGAATCCGAGCGCGTTCAAGTGTGACTCAACGCCACCGCGCAACTGCTGACCGTGCTGCAGCGTGCACGGCGGGTGAAAGGCCAGCCGCCTGGCCTTGATGGCGCCGAGGCGCGGCTTGAGCAGTGGCACGAGATCGGGCAACAACTCCGACAGGTCGCGCGTCAGCTCGCTGACGCGGCGCGCCTTCTCGGCATAGTCGGGGTCGTGCGCCAGCGCGTGGCCGTATTCCTTGACCGTCACGCCGCAGCCCGAGGCGTTCATGACGATGCATTCGACCTGACCGGTCGACACCTGCGGCCACCAGGCGTCGATGTTGCGGCGCATGTCGGCCAAGCCGCCCTCGCGGTCGCTCAGGTGCGAGCGGATCGCCCCGCAGCATCCGGCGCCGTCGGCCACCACGGTTTGGATGCCGGCCGCGTCGAGCACGCGAGCGGTGGCGCTGTTGATATTGGGCGCCATGGCCGGCTGCACGCAACCCATCAGCATCAGCATCTTGCGCGGGTGCTGGCGGGTTGGCCAGCGGTGCGCCTTGGCGCCGGCCGGCCCCGGCACCTTGTTCTTCAAGGCACCGGGCAGCAAGGGCCGCATCAGTTGGCCGATCTTCATGGCCGGGCCGAACATCGGCGACGTGAGGCCTTCCTTGAGCATCCAGCGCGCCGTCTTTTCGACAGCCGGCCGTTCGACCTGCTGCTCGACGATGCGACGGCCGATCTCGACCAGGTTGCCGTACTGCACGCCCGACGGACAGGTGGTTTCGCAGTTGCGGCAGGTCAGGCAGCGGTCGAGGTGAACCTGCGTGCTTCGCGTGGCGCGTTTGCCTTCGAGCACCTGCTTGATCAGATAGATTCGACCACGCGGGCTGTCCAGCTCGTCGCCCAGCAGTTGATAGGTCGGGCAGGTGGCAATGCAAAAGCCGCAATGCACGCATTTGCGCAGGATCGCTTCGGCCTCGTCGCCGTCGGGCGTGCCCTTGAATTCAGCTGCCAGGTTGGTTTGCATGGACTTTCATTCGGGTCGGGTGGGCAGTCACAGCCCGGCGAGGTTCAAAGTCCCGCATACAGGCGGCCCGGATTGAAGATCAGGTCGGGGTCGAAGGCGCGCTTGAGCTCGCGATGGATGCGGTCGAGCGGCGCCGTCAGCGGGGCGAAAGCACCGGCCGATTTGTCGATCGCGCGAAACGCCGTGGCGTGGCCGCCGAGGGTCACGGCGGACTGCCGCACTTCCGAGGCCGGCACGCTGCTGCACAGCCAGCGCTGCGCACCGCCCCACTCGATCAGCTGCTCGCCCACCAGCGTCAGGGGCGGCGCGGTTTGCGGTAAGCCGAGTCGCCAGAGGGTGGCACCGCGCTCGACCGCCTGCGCCGCTCGCACGAAATAATCGTCGGTCTGGTCGCGCACGCCAACCCAGAACGGCCCGGCCAGATCGGGTGGCACGAGCTCGCCACCGAGTGATCCCACGGCCGCCTGAACGGCCGCCACTGCGCCGCGCAGGCGCAGCACCAGCCGGCCGTCCCACCAGGCGCTGGCGTTGATCGGCAGCGGCTGGCCGCCCCACAGGTTCAAGCGCTCGAGCGCAGTGGCTTGATCGAGGTCGAAGCTCAAAGTGGCGTTGCCCGGCGTCGACGGCAGCACCTTCAACGACACCTCGAGGATCAGCCCGAGCGTGCCCATCGAACCCGCCAGCAGCCGCGAGACGTCGTAGCCCGCGACGTTCTTGATGACCTGTCCGCCGAAGCTGAGCACTTCGCCCTTGCCGCTCAGCAAGGTGGCGCCCAGCACGTAGTCGCGCACGCTGCCCACGGCCGCCCGCGATGGTCCGGCCAAACCCGCCGCGACCATCCCGCCGACGGTGCCGCCGGCGCCGTGACGTGGCGGCTCGAAGGCCAGACACTGGCCCTGCTCGCGCAGCGCCTGTTCCAGTTCTGCGAGCGGGGTGCCGCAGCGCGCCGTCACCACGAGTTCGCTCGGCTCGTAGCTCGAGATGCCGCTCAAAGTTCGCGTGTCAAGCAGCTCACCGTACGGCGCCTCGCCGTAAAACTCCTTCGTGCCACCGCCGCGGATGCACAGCGCCGATCCGTTGGCGCGGGCCGACTCCACGCGCTCGACGAAGGCCTGCAGACCGGGATCTTCAGACAGCATGAACAGCGTTGCTCAGAAACGCGGCAGGTCGGGGAAGGGCAGCAGCCCCTTCCGGACGTGCATCTTTCCGTACTCGGCGCAACGCGACAGCGATGGAATCACCTTGCCCGGATTGAGCAGCGCCTTCGGGTCGAACGCCGCCTTCACGGCCAGCATCTGCTCGCGCTCTGCAGGCGAGAACTGCACGCACATCGACGACAGCTTCTCGACACCCACGCCGTGTTCGCCCGTCACGGTGCCGCCCATCGCGACGCTCGTTTCCAGGATGTCGGCGCCGAACAGCTCGCAGCGGTGCATCTGGTCGGCATCGTTGGCATCAAACATGATCAGCGGATGCAAGTTGCCGTCGCCGGCGTGAAACACGTTGGCGCAGCGCAGCCCGTACTTCACTTCCATTTGCTGGATCGCCAGCAGAATGTCGGCCAGACGCTTGCGCGGGATGGTCGAGTCCATGCACATGTAGTCGGGGCTGATGCGGCCCGATGCCGGAAATGCGTTCTTGCGGCCGCTCCAGAACTTGAGCCGCTGCGACTCGCTCTGGCTGACCTCGATGCGGCTGGCGCCGCACGATTCCAGCACCTCCACCATGCGGCCGATTTCTTCTTCCACCTCTTCGGGCGTGCCGTCGCTCTCGCACAGCAGGATGGCCGCGGCGCTCAGGTCGTAGCCGGCCTTCACGTAGTCCTCGACCGCGGCCGTCATCGGCTTGTCCATCATCTCCAGGCCGGCCGGGATGATGCCCGCGCCGATCACCGCAGCCACCGCGTCGCCCGCCTTGCGAATGTCGTCGAAGCTGGCCATGATGCAGCGCGCCAGTTTGGGTTTCGGCACCAGCTTGACCGTGACCTCGGTCGTCACCGCCAGCATGCCTTCGCTGCCGATCACCACCGCCAGCAGGTCGAGCCCGGCGGCATCGAGCGCCTCGGAACCAAACTCCACCGGCTCGCCTTCGACCGTATAGCCGCGCACTTTCAGCACGTTGTGAAGCGTCAAGCCATATTTCAGGCAGTGCACGCCGCCCGAATTTTCGGCCACATTGCCGCCGATCGTGCAGGCGATCTGGCTGCTCGGGTCGGGCGCGTAATAAAGGCCCAGCGGCGCCGCCGCTTCACTGATCGCCAGGTTGCGCACGCCGCACTGCACCGTGGCGGTGCGGGCACGCGCGTCGAGTTTGACGATCTTGTTGAACTTGGCCAGGCTCATCGTCACGCCCAGCGTGTGCGGCAATGCGCCGCCCGACAACCCGGTGCCGGCGCCGCGCGCCACCACCGGCACGCTCAGGCGGTGGCAGGTGCGCAACACCGCCGCCACCTGCGCCTCGGTCTCGGGCAGCACCACCACCAGCGGCTGCTCGCGGTAGGCCGTCAGGCCGTCGCACTCGTACGGCACCGTGTCCTCGGCGTGCCAGAGCAAGGCGTGCGCCGGCAGCGTGGACGACAGTGCGGCGACCACCTCGGCCTGTCGCTGGCGGCGCTGCGCAGCGCCCGCAACCGCAGCGGCTTCATCCAACTTCAATGGCGCGTTCATGTGCATTCTCCAGACAGTCAAGCAGATCAATGATTCTCTGCCTTCACTTGACTCAATGTAGCGCGATGTGCCCCAACCTTGTTCAGCCGCGGGATTCGCGCGTGGGCAACTCTGTTGTACCTTGCGCGGTGCCAATCCGGCCAAGCGGGGCCCAAGCGGAGGTCGAACCGAGTCGATTCGGGGGACTGCCAGCCCTCCGAGCCCGAATGGCCCGAATGGCCCGAATGGCCCGAATGGCCCGCCTCAGGCCAGCAGCACGGTCAGCACGCCGGTGTAGCCGTACAGGTGGTGCCGCGCGATTTCACCCGCCGCGAAGAAGCCGACCAGCGGCACATCGCCGAGGGCATGCCGCACGATCGCCATTTCGGCCGATGGCGCGCCGAAATGCGGCCCGCCGCGACCGGCGCAACTGACGTAGACGGCGCCGACGATGCGGCGCGGCAAGGGTTCGGCGGCAGCGGCACCGGTGCCGGGCAGTCGTTGTGTGGCCAGCGCTTCCGACAGCGGCAGTTCTTCAGGCTCCAGGGCCTCGCGGATCTCGGCGCAGATGCGCATCAGGTCGCGCCGCGCCGCCTCGGTGTCCCGATGACAGAACGCGACCTGCATGCCGGGCTCGACCGCGTCGCCGATGGCGATGCCGCGCAAGCCCGGGTCCAGCCCGACGAGGTGACGCACCCGCGTGTCGGAGCCAAAGGCGCCACGCCGCGCCAGCGTGTCGAATTCGCCGGCCGACACCTTCGCCGTTGCGGTGCTGCCGTCGCTCAGTCCGACCAGCGTCTGCCGGATGCGCGGCAGCGCCCGGCGCGGATCGCCAGGGTCGGCCCCGAGGTCACGCAGCAGGCAGTCCAACGCAGGCTCGTCGTCCAGCCGGGTGATGACGTTGCGCTCGGCCTGCGTCACGTTGCGCAGCGGCCCGATCGGCTGGCAGCCCTGCGTCACACGCGAAACCAGCCCGATGTCGCGGCTGAATGCCACGCCCGACAGGCCGCCGCTCAGGGCATCGTCGGCGATGTGCAGCGCGCCCGCGGCCAGACCGCCGAACAGATAGCCGGTGCTGACGCGGTCGCTCATCTCGCGGATCATGTCGGCCAGGTCGGGCGTGCCGGCGCTGGCGTGTACCTGCGCAACGTGGGCGGCAAAGTCGCCCATTGGCCGCGCGCCCGAATAGATGCGGAACTGCCCTCGCGGCGGGTCGCCCAGCATCAGCGACAGCGCCGGTTCGTCGAAATATTCGACGCCGCTGGCGCATACACCCGCGCCGACCGCGCCGACCCAGGCCACGCCCGGCCAGCGCGTGCGCAGTTCGGCAAGAAGGGCCACTGCCGCATTCGTGAAGTGCGCGGTCAGATAGATCCAACCCAGCGTGGGCGTGCTGGCATTTCCGGGCTCGCGGCGCTGGGCCTCGATCTGCGCGGCGGCCAGCGCCAGCGCCATGCGCCAGTCCGGATGGGTCGCGTGCCCCTGCAAAAAATTCTTCATCGCCAGTCGATCGTCATGGTCGCGTCGCGGCTTTCTTGCTTGGCGCCTTGCCGCTCTTGCGGGCGGCCGCGGGCTGGGTCGCAACCGGCTTGCTGCCGATCGCCGCGCCTGCGGCGTCGATGCCCTGACGGACCAGGTTCCCGGCGATGTCCGTGGCCGCGCTGGCGGCGTTGTCCTTCATGGCCGACGTGGCGAGCTGGGTGAATTGTTGCGTCAGCGCCCCCCACCATTGCATCGGGTCGACCACGGACGGCGGCGGCGTTTCGGCGCGGTCTTTGGACAGGGTGTCGTTGGCATCTTTCGCCTTCTCGGGCGGCGTGCTGCCCGGCATGCGCAGTTGCATCGAGTCGCGCAAATCTTCCATCTGCACGTTCATCGTCTTCAGGGTCGACAAGGTCATGCGCTGCACTTCCATCGCCTGGATCGTGGCACCCAGCATGCGAGCGTTCTGTTCCAGCCAGAACTGCACGGTGCGCAGTTCTTCAATGCGCTTTTGCAACTCTTCCGGGTCCAGCGTGGGCGCGACCCATTGTCCGATCGTGGGCAATGCGACTCCGGCGTTCTTGACCAGACCTTGCAGAAAATCGAAGCCCGGCACGAGCTTGGCGAAGCTGTTGTTATCGGTCATGGCGTGTCCTCAGCGGCGCGGCCGGAAATTCCGACCTCGAAATTTGATTGTGCATACATCGGGCAAGCACTGCCAGTTGGTCAGCAACCCGGCACCAGCGGCGTGCAGCGCCTCGATCATTGATGGTGCCCTGGCGGCCGTGCGCGCCATTGATCGCCATCACAGGCCTCGCGCACTCAGCCGCTGCGCACCGACCGAGCGCCGACCGTGCGCCGATTCAGCGCCAAAACAAGGCGGCTCGCCGGGCGTTTACAACGCTGGTTGCAGGTCGATGCGCAACACGCCGTCGCGCTGCTGCCAGCGCAGCTTGCCGAGCACATCCATGCCCAGCAACGGTTGCGGGCCCAAAGCGGGCAGCGCGACGACTTGCAGCCTCTCGACCGTCACGCCGCCCTTGAGCACCAGATCGGCCCGCACCAGGCGTCCGGTCACGGGCCCTCCGGCCGTGCTCGACCGGACCTGCCGGATCGTGGCCAACCCCAGATCGTCGGCGAGCGCGCCCGACATCGCGGTGCCGGTCGCGCCGGTGTCGATCAAGAAGTCGACCGGGCGACCGTTGATCTGCCCGGGCCAGTGGTAATGGCCGTCGCCCGAACGCGCGATCTCGATCGTCCCGCCGCGAACCGCAAAGCGGGTCTGGGCCTGGCGATGCATCCACCACTGCACCGCCAAGAACAGCATCAGCCCAGCCAGCAGCCAAACGGTGACGATCTTGAAGTTGCGTGGCAATTCGCTGTGCATGGGATCAGTGTCACCGATCGCTGCGCCGGCCCGCACTCGCCGCGCGCGCGGCCGGACAGAATGTGTGGTTGCCACTTTCAAGGTCCACGCCATGCGCTTTCATTCCGTCCTGCTCGTTCTGCTGGTGTTCCTGGCGCCTGCCGTGCCGCTTCGGGCCGAACCGATCGGAGAGGTCGACACCGTGTTCAAACTGATCGGCCCCGACCACAAGATCGTCGTCGATGCCCACGACGATCCGAGCGTCGCCGGCGTGACCTGCTATGTCTCGCGCGCCAAAACCGGCGGCATCTCGGGCGCCGTCGGCCTGGCCGAGGACAAGTCCGAGGCCTCGATCGCCTGCCGCCAGGTCGGGCCGATCTCGTTTCCCAAGCCGATCCGCGCGCAGGAGGAAATGTTCACCGAGCGCATCTCGCTGGTCTTCAAGAAATTGCGCGTGGTGCGCATGGTCGACCGGCGACGAAACACGTTGGTTTACTTGACCTATTCGGACCGCGTGATCGAAGGCTCGCCGCAGAACAGCATCACCGTGGTGCCGGTGGACCGCAGCGTGCCGATCCCCGTCCGGTGAGGAATGAGGTGAGGCGGCTTCAGTCGAGGTGGAAGAAGCAGGGCAACGGCTCGACGACCGGTGAGCCGTCAGGGTGGGTCTGCATCAAGTCGCCCATCCAGGCCCACCAGCGCCGCATCACGGCGTGCTGCGGCAGCGTGTCCATCGTGTGATCGGCGCGGCGCCGCAACACCCCGAACAGCACGTTGCGTGGCTCGTCGAGAAAGATGCTGTAGTCGCTGATGCCGGCCTGTCGCAGCAGTTCGACCAACTCCGGCCAGATCGCATCGTGGCGGCGCCGATATTCGCCGGCCTGCCCGGGATTGAGATACATCCGGAAGGCGATTTTTTCGGTGGCGCCTTGCGAGTCGGGTTTTGCGTCGATCGGGTTCATTGCGGACCTTCGGGCTGCGCCTTTAAGTGGTCGACCTCGGGGCAGCCTCGCGGGCCCATCAGCCGCCTGCGCCCTGCTCCCTCAAGAATTTGCCTTGAGGGCGGACCTCGCATGCTCACGCGCCGCCCGCTTCGGCGAGCGCGCGCCAGCGGTCGCGGTAGCCGGCCAGACCCGGCACGCTCCAAGCCACCACGGTCTCGCACGGCTTTAGCGCCGGTCGGTGGCCGAGCGCCTCGTAAGCCAGCGCCGCGGCGCCGGCTGCCGACCCTTCCGCCATCGGATTGCACAGCAAGCTCTGGGCCGCTCGCAGTTGCGCCAGCAGGCCCAGGAAGGCCGCGTTGTTGGCCAGCCCGCCGTCGACGATCACCGGGTTGTCGGAGCGGATGAGCTCCAGCACGGTGTCCGTCATGCAGGCCAGGTACAGCGTGCCGATCGCAGCGCGTTCCAGGTCGCAGGTCGGCACCGGCCCGATCAGGCGTCCGGTGGCACCCGGGTACGGCCCGCCGGCGGCGTAGCTCGGCAGCGCCATCTGGCCGCGCCGGATCGCCTCGGTCACGGCCACGGCGTCGACCGGGCAACGAGCGCCCTGCGTGATCAGGTCGTATTCGCGACCGCCCATGAAGCGCGCGGTTGCCACCGGGTCGCCATCGACCGTCACGTTGGCCAGCATGTCGCGCTGCGCGTTCAGCGCGTCGAACCGGCACTGCGGGTTGAAGACGATCACCCAGGTGCCGGTCGACACCACCGTGCAGTCGCGGTGCCCCAGGCTGCGGTAGAGGTACAGCGAGGCGTTGCTGTCGTGCACGCCGTTGTGCACCGCGAGGTCGACGCCCGGTTCGCCCGGCCCGGCGGTCATGTGGCGGTGGCCGAGTACCGCGCCGGCGCGCTCGAACGGCGGGAAGCGGCCGCGCCAGCCACGCGCGTCGACCAGCGAGCTGAAATCATGGCGCAGCGGCGACCACAGGTGCGAGTGGCAGCCCAGCGAGCTCAGTTCCGACACGGCCCGCCCGCCGAGCCGCCACGACCAGTATTGCGGCAGGCACAAAATCGCATCCGCGCGCTGCAGCGCCTCGGGCGCAACGGTTTCGATCCAGTAAAGCTGCCGCGCCAGATTGAGCCCGGCCGGCAGGTGCGGCGTCTGGCTCTCATCGAAGTTCGGGGCGACTTCGGCGAAGCCCGCGTCGATGGCAGCCGGCGGCTGTGATTCGTAGTCGAGGATCGGCATCGTGATGCCGTCGGCGCCAACCAGCGCCGCGGTGCATCCGTGCGTACTGACCATCACGCCGCCCAGCGGCCACTGCTGCAGCGCGCGCGACAGTGCCTCGTTGATCCAGCGCCACAGCAACTCGGTGTCGAGCACGCGGCAAGGCGCGCCGCCCAGGCTGGCATCGAGCCAGACCGGGGTGCAGCGCTCGTGCCCGAGGATGCGCAGGTCCGGCGCGAAGACGAACATCTTCGCGTTGGTTTTGCCGAAATCGAACACCGCCAGCGGTTGCTGGCCTGTCCCGTCCGCTGTCACGGGCGCGGGCCCGGCGAGCGCCGGGCCGCCCCCAGCCGGCCGGGCCACCCGCCCGGCGGGTGGCGCCGCGTCGTCGCGGCGCCGGGTGCCCCATCCATCAGAAGTCGAAACCGCTGATGTTGTCCTTGGTGAACACGTACGGTGCACCGAGCAGGATCTCGCTGCCGTTGATGACGCGCAGCTCACCCAGCTTGCCGGCCTTCACCGAGGTGGCGCCGGCCTTGAGCGTGCCGTCGGCCGTGGCGCGCAGCACGTGCATGGCCGCGTACCCCAGGTCGACCGGGTTCCACAGCACCGCCGACTTGATGCAGCCTTTGTTGATGTAGGGCTTCATCGCGTTCGGCGTGGCCAGGCCCACCATCGCGACCTTGCCGCACTTGCCGGCCTGCGTGATGGCTTCGGCCGAGGCCGGGGTGGCCACGCTGGTCATGCCGAAGATGCCGGCCAGCTTGTCGCCGTGCTTGTTGATCAGTGTCGATGCCTGGTTGAACGACAGGTTGTTGTCTTCCTGCGCCTCGACCGTCTCGAGCCACTTCATCTTGGGGTGGCACTTGACCTGGTAGGCCGACATCTCGGCGATCCAGCGCGCCTGATTGGGCGTGGTGAAGGTCGAGGTGACGATGGCGAAACCGCCCTGGCCGTTGGTCTCTTTGGCCAGCGTGTCGACCAGCGACTTGGCGATGCCGTTGAACTCGGCCTGGTTGACGAACCACTGGCGCGCATTCGGCGTCGAGTTGGCGTCGTAGCCGACCACGTTGATGCCTTTGGCAAGGGCCTTTTTCAGCACCGGGGCGATCGCCACCGGGTCGTTCGCGGCGAACAGGATGCCGTCGACGCCGCTGGTGATGTAGTTGTCGAGGAACGTGACCTGCTCGTCGATGTTGGCCTTGGTCGGGCCGTCGGTCTTGACCTCGACGTTGCCGAGTTCCTTGGCGGCATCGGAGATGCCCTTCGAGGTGGCGTTGAAGTAGCCGATGCCGATCAGCTTGGGCACGTCGACGACCTTGATCTTCTTGCCGGCGCGGGCCGGTGCGTTGGTGGGTGCGCCACCGTCGTACGGCTTGGCCACGGCCGAGCCGGGCGTGGCATCGCAGCTCAGCGGGTTGGTCGGCAGGTCGTCGGCGCCGGTCCAGGTGGCGGCCATGGCACCGCTGCTGGCCAGAGCCAGACCGAGTGCGGTCAAGAGGGTGTTCAGTTTCATGTTCATCTCCGTTTGGTTGTGGTCCGGGCTGGGGGTTGTCGGCGAAGCCCGGGGTGCTGTTCTGCCTTAACCGTCGCCGTCCCGATTGAAGAGGTTGCTGATGAAGATCGCGCCGATCAGGATCAGGCCGATCACGATGATCGTGCCGTCGCCCTTGACGCCGGCCAGCGACAAGCCGTTCTTGAGGGCCTGCATCACCGCCAGGCCGAGCACGGTGCCGATGATCGTGCCGCGGCCGCCGAAGATGCTGGTGCCGCCCAGCACGACGGCCGTGATGACGTCGAGCTCCAGGCCCGACCCCATGTCGGAGCGCGTGGTCGACACGCGCGAGACGAAGATCACCGCCGCCAGGCCGGCCATCAGCCCCGAGGCGCTGTAGATCAGCAGCTTGGTGCGGTCGGTGGCAATGCCCGAAAAGCGCGCCGCCGTTTCGTTGGCACCGATGGCATAGGTCGAACGGCCCCACGTCGTGTAGGCGAGCACCACGCCGGCCACCACCGCCGCGAACCAGAACACCCAGAGCTGATTCGGCACGCCGAGCCATTCGCCCTGCGCCAGGTCGAGGAACCACTCCGGATAGCCGCGCACCGAGCGCCCCTGGCTGATGCCCTCGGCCAGCCCGCGGTAAAGCATGAGAGTGGCCAGCGTGGCGATCAGCGGCGGCACGCCGAAGCGCGTGATGATCAACCCGTTGACCAGCCCGGCGATGACGCCAACCGCTACCGCCACGGTCATCGCCAGCGGCAACGGCATGCCCAGGTTCTGCCAGAAAACGCCCAGCAGGATCGCCACCAGCCCGAAGATCGAACCCACCGACAGGTCGATGCCGCCGGTGATGATGACGAAGGTCATCGCCAGCGCGATCAGGCTGACCTCGGTCATCAGCCGGCCCTGGTTGAGCAAGTTGTCGAGTGTGAAAAAGCGGTCGGACTGCGAGGCCAGCACCGCCAGCGTCAGCGCCAGCAGCAGCGCCAGCACGGTCTCGTGGCGCAGCAGTTGGCGCAGCGACAACGGGGTCTTCCTGGGCACGGCCAGGGGTTTGGGCGAGGGCAGGGCGGTCATCGGGGCCTTAGCGAGAGGCGCGCCGGCGCGCGATGTCGGCCAGCACGGTGCCCAGGATCAGCAGGCCCTGCACGGCGCGCAGCCAGTAGGCCGACACGTTGAGAAAGATGAGCGACGAGTTGATCGTCGCGAACAGGATCGCCGCCAGCGTGGCGCCCACCACCAGCCCGCGGCCGCCGAGAATGCTGACCCCGCCGACCACGGCCGCCGTGATGATCGTCAGCTCGAGGTTGGACGGTACGGTCGACTGGATCACCTGCAGTTGCGTGGCGAACAGCACCGAGGCGACGCCCGCGATGGCGCCATGGATCGCGAACACCATCACCACGGTGGGCCCGGTGCGGATGCCGGCGGCGCGCGCCGCCTCGGCGTTCGAGCCCAGCGCATAGATCGAGCGACCGTGCACCGAATAATGCATCCAGGCCGCGGCCAGGATCGTCATCACCACCATGAACCAGACGGTCGACGGAATGCCGAACCAGCGAAATTGCGCGATCATGAATTCGGGCGGCAGGTCGGAGATCCAGGCGCCGCCGGTGACACTGATCAGGCCGCCCTTGAGAATCGAGTACATGCCCAGCGTGACGACGATCGACGGCACGCGTCCATAGGCGACCAGCGCGCCCATGAAGGCATTCACCAGCAGCCCGATCACGACCGGTGCGAGCCACGCCATCCAGACCGGGTAACCGGCCACCGCGATCGACCCCGACACCATCGCCAGAACGCCGATCAGCGAGCCGACCGAGACATCGATGTGGCCGCAGATGATGACCATCGACATGCCGATCGCGGCCACCGCGATGTATGCATTGCCAGCGAAGATGCTGCGCACGTTGGCAGTGCTCAGGAACATCGGATTGACCACGCCGACGACGATGAACAGCACCACGATGGCAGCCAGCACCACCAGCTCCTGGCTCCAGTGGCCAGCCTGCGTGCGCAGGCGGTGCACCAAATTGAACCGAGGCTCTGCGCCCGACGGGTCCGTCGGTCGATCCCCCGAGGGCATGCGGGTCGGCGCGGGAGCGGCCCAGTGCTCCTCCCGCGCGCTCGAAGAGGGTTGTCCAGTCGGCGTCATCAGGCGGCTTTCACGCGAGAGTGTTCGTGCACGCGCGTCATCGCGGCGCCGACCTGGTCGGCGGTGGCCTCGCCGCGGCCGAAGCTGGCCACCAGCCGGCCGCCGTTCATCACCAGCACGCGGTCGCTCATGCCGAGCACCTCGGGCAGCTCGCTGGAGATCATCAGGATCGCCAGCCCCTGCTGCGCCAGCCGGGTAATCAGCAGGTGGATCTCGGCCTTGGCACCGACGTCGATGCCGCGCGTCGGTTCGTCCATGATCAGCACGCGTGGCTTGGTGGCCAGCCACTTGGCGAGCACCACCTTCTGCTGGTTGCCGCCCGACAACTGCCGCACCGGTTGTTCCGGGCCGCGCGCACGAATGCCGAATTCATGGATCGCCCCGGTCGCCAGCGAGTCTTCGGCCGAGCGGCTGATGAACGAGCCGGTCGACAGCGTGTGGATGACGGCCAGCGAGACGTTTTCGCGGATCGTTTGCGGCCGGATCAGGCCTTGCAGGCCGCGGTCTTCGGGGATGTAGGCGATGCCGAGGTCGCGCGCCATCGCCGGGCCGGTGATCGCCACCGCCTTGCCGTCGAGTTCGATCCGGCCTGCCGTGGCCGGCGTGATGCCGAACAGGATGTGCGCCAGCTCGGTGCGGCCCGACCCGACCAGCCCGGCAATACCCAGAATCTCGCCGGCATGCAGCGTGAAGGAGGCGTCCTGCACCCGTGTTCGGTACGACAGGCCCTCGACCTGCAGCAGCGGCTTGCCCAGCGCGGCATGGCTCTTCGGGTACATCTGCTCGACCGGGCGGCCGACCATCAGCGACACCAGGCGCTCGTGGTCGACCTCGCCGATCGGGCGGGTGGCCACCAGGCAGCCGTCGCGCAGCACCGTCACGCGGTCGGCCAGCGCGAAGATCTCGGGCATGCGGTGGCTGACGTAGACGATGCCGACGCCGCGCGCGCGCAGGCCGCGCACCACGTCGAGCAGGCGCTGCACGTCGGCCTCGGCCAGTGCCGCGGTGGGCTCGTCCATCACCAGCACCCTCGGCGATTGCGACAGCGCGCGCGCGATCTCGACGCGCTGCCGGTTCGCCACCGACAGCGTGCCGACCTTGGCATCGACGTCGAGTTCGAAGCACTCCAGCGAGTCGAGCAACTCGCGCGCGCGCAACCGCAGCGCGGGCCAGTCGATGGCGCCCAGCCGACGCCGCGGCGCGTGGCCGAGGAAAATATTCTCGGCCACCGACAGCTCGGGAAACAGCAGCAGTTCCTGGTGCACCGTGGCGATCCCGGCGGCGCGCGCCTCGCGCGGCGACGCGAAGCGGCGCACCTCGCCGTTTACCTTCAGCTCGCCGGCGTCGGCGTGCTGCACGCCCGACATGATCTTGATCAGGGTCGACTTGCCGGCGCCGTTTTCACCCAGCAGCGCATGCACTTCGCCCGGCCGCACATCGAAGCTCACGCCGTCGACCGCGCGCACGCCGCCAAAGGACTTCGAGATGCCGATCAGTTCGAGGGCAGCGCTCATCACACAGGCCGGTGCGGGTGGCTCAGACGATGCCGCCGCCGACGCTGGCGACCGCCGGTCGCTGCTCGGCGACGCGCGCACGGTAGCCGCTGGCGCGGTAGACGCCCACCGGGTCGGCTGCGCCGCCGGCGTCGATGCGCACGCGCTGCAGCAGCGGCGTCACGTCGGTCTCGAAGCCGCGCTTGAGCAGCTGCGTGGCACCCAGCACGTCGTTGTCCTGCTGCGCTGCATCGAGCGCGGCGCGGTCGACCAGCAAGGCCTGCGCATGGCTGCGCTGCACCGCGCCGGCACTCGTCATCAGGCTCTCGATCGGATCGGTCACGTTGTGGCTCTGGTCGAGCATGTAGGCCGGGTCGAACCCGGGCAACTTCTCGTGGGCCGCGGCCACCAGTTCGTTGAACACCAGAAACAGCCGATAGGGCGCGACGCTGCCGGCGTCGAGGTCGTCGTCGCCGTACTTGCTGTCGTTGAAGTGAAAGCCCGCCAGCTTGCCGGCGGCGATCAGCCGCGCGACGATCATCTCGATGTTGACGCTCGGCGCGTGGTGGCCGAGGTCGACCAAACACTGCGCCTGCGGGCCAAGCGCGCAGGCGGCCAGGTAGCTCGAGCCCCAGTCCTGGATCACGGTGGCGTAGAAAGCCGGCTCGCTGATCTTGTGCTCGAGGAACATGCGCCAGTCGGCCGGCAGCGCGGCATAGATCTGGCGCGTGCTGTCGAGGTAGCGGTCGAAGGCGCGGCGAAAATGCTGCTGGCCGGGGAAGTTCGAGCCGTCGCCGATCCACACCGTGATCGACTTCGAGCCGAGCTGGCGGCCGATGTCAATCACCTCGAGGTTGTGCGCCACGGCCTGCGCGCGCGTGGCGGCGTCGGTGTGCGTCAGGCTGCCGAACTTGTAGCTGTGGGGCTGGCCTTTCTGGTCGGAGAAGGTGTTCGAATTCATCGCGTCGAACGACAAGCCGAAGGACGCGGCGGTCTGGCGCAGCTCGGCGTAATCGCTGCACTTGTCCCACGGAATGTGCGGCGACACGCTGGGCGTGGCGCGCGACAGTTGCTGAATCACACCGCAGTCTTGCAGCTTGTCGTACACGTGGCGCGGCTCGCCGCGGCCGGGGAAGCGCGCGAAGCGGGTGCCGCCGGTGCCCACGCCCCAGCTCGGGATCGCCACCGCGAACGCCGCGACCTGCTCGCGAATCGTCTCGATGTCGATGCCGCGACGCGCCAGCTGTTCGCCCAGGTGCTCGTAGTCGTGGTGCACATGGCGCGACAACTTGTCGTTCTGCGCGGCGATCAGGCTCTTGTCGATCAGGTTGCTCATGTGGCGTCTCCGATGGGGGTCAGCGCGATGGGTCCGGCGCCGGGCCGCCCCAAGCCGGACCGCGCCCCTTGGGGGCAGGAGCGCAGCGACTGGGGGGCCTAATCAATACCCCCCGCAATATTGAAAATGCATCGGGTCCTTGTAGGCGCCCGACCAGCGACCGCCCCAGACGAAACCGTGGCTTTCGATCAGCGCCACCAGTGCCGGGTCCATGTCGCCGGGCGTGCCCATCGCATTGGTCCGGTCGTTCAGGTCGAAGGCGATGCCCCAGCTGTGCGTCGAAGGCTTGGACTGGCCGCGTTTCATGCGCCAGGTGTAGCCGCCCGCCGTGGTCTTGATCGCATGCCACAGGCCGCGTGCGTGGATGTCGGCGAACAAGGCTTCGTACAGCGGCACCAGCAACCGGTGACACCGCAGGCTGCGCGCCGACACGCGGGTGTCCCACGTCAGCGGGATCGGCAGTGGCAGCCGCGCGCTGGCGATGAAGGTGCTTTCCCACTTCGCATTGGCCTGGTTGTCGGCGGTCGGGGGAAATTGACGGATGTCGCCGAAAGTGGCCGCGATGGCCTGCATGCCCACCGGTGCCGGCGGGCACGACATGAATCCATTGCGCGGCCGGGTCGGGCCGGAAGGTGGGCGCCGGCGCGGCCGGAGATCACGCAGCGGCGGAAGGTGAACGGCCTGTCCGTCCTCCAGACCGTCGACCAAGGACAGGCCGTTGTAGTCGGCCAGCAGCGACGCCAGGCCGCGGTCGCCGAGCCGCAATTCGGCAATGCGGACGAGCGTGTCGCCGGTGTGGCAGATGTGGGGTTTGCTCAATCGATGCTCCGGTTGAAGTTCACGCTCAGGGCCGTGGGCGCTTGCTGCCCTTCTTCGCCGCGGGTCGCCGAGCCGTCGCGGCGGCTTTCGGCTTCGTTTTGGAAGCGGGCGGTGGCGGTGCGGCTGGCGGTGGCGGTGTCCGTGCAGCGGGCGATGCCGTGGCCGTGGCCTTCACCCGTGCCCGCGGTGGCCGGTTGGCGTACCCGCCGGGTTCGCTGCGTCCGGGTTGGATGTGTTGCACCAGTTCGAGCAGACGGGCCGCGATGCGCGGCCATGCCCGGTCGGACAAAGACTCGAGCCCGAGGGCTTGGCAGAACAGCGCGAGCAGTTCGATCTGGCCGAGCAGCACGTCGATTTGGGTGGGCTTGACGCACAGGCTGTCCATCGCCTGCGCGTAGCCCACCACCAGCTCGTCGAAACGCTGGCGCCCGGCGTCGCCCGCGTCGCCGAGCGAGCCGTCGATCAACATTTCGACCATCAGCGCATCGGCCTGCATCACCGCGTCCCACAGGCCGGCGCTGCGCGCGAAGCGCTGCGCGGCGGTCTGCCGACACTGCTGGGCCAGCGCAATCGCCTCGTCGCGCCGCTGCGGACTGTCCCAGGGCGTCAGAGCGTCCAGCGCGAGCCGGCTGGCCGCCAGATGGGGCACGAAACGGCCGCTGGCCGGGCTGCCCTCGGCGCTGCGATAAGCCTCGATGCTTTGCGAAAGGGCGTCGTGCATCGCCTGCCGCACGCTCGCCTGGGCGGCCACTCCGAGGCCGCCCCGCAGCAGACGCCGCGCGTGCAGGCTGGCCATGCGCTTCCAGGCATCGCCGCGCAAGGCGCTGCGGTCGCTGTTTTGCACGGTCGCCGTGGGCCCGGTGGCATCGGGTTGTGCGGACACCAGCCGGTCGAGTCCGTCGAGCCGCTGCAGCGCCAGTTCGATCAGCCCGGCGGCAGATGGTGAATGCGGCGCGCGTGGCGTCGCCGCGGCCGTGCCCGGGGCTGCGCTGGCGGTTTCGGCGGCGGCGTCGGTCGACGCGGTCGGTCCGGAAAGCTCGGCCTCGCCCAGCTTCTCGCCCAGCCGCGCTTCGATGTGAGCGAGCTGCTCGATGTCGCGGATCGGCACCTGCCCGAGCTTGTCTTCGGCCTGGATGGCTGCGATGTAGCACTCGCGGGCGCGCTCGAGACGTCCCAGGTCGCGCCACGTGGCCCCCAGCGCGGACTGCAGTTGCGCAAGTCCCAACCAGCCCGGCGGGCAACGCTTGCGCAGGCGCTCGTCGATGTCGCGCGCGCTGGCGTCGATCTCGCGCGCATTCATCGGGTCGCGCCGGCGCGACAGCTCGGCGCGGGTGCGCGCCAGGTCATCGAGCAGTTCATTCGGCGACACGTACATGCCGCCGTCGCCAGCGCCACCGTTGTCGTCGGCACGGGGTTCGGCCAGCCAGCCCGGGTCGCCATAGGCCTGGAAGGCGCCCCAGGTGATGTCGTCGCGGTTGGCTTCCCAGACCGCCAGCCGCGCCTGGAACATGGCGTCGCCGAAGTTCAGCCGGCGCTGCAGCAGTTGCTGGTACAGGGTCTGTCCGAACAGCCGGGCGTACTCGTCGTTCACCGCCCAGCCGGCCACCACCACGCAGCGCACGCCGATGTCGATCAGCTCGCGCGCCACGCTGGCGGCGAGCTTGTTGCCCTCCCGGCCGAAGTCGACCTGCCCGAGGTGGCAGCAGTTGAGGAACACGAACTCGGGCACCACCTCCATCGCGCCGATCTCGGCCGCGGTGACGAGCAACCCGTCCGACAGCACCACGCCGCTGCGCCGCCGGCCGTCGGCGTGCAGCAGGTCGTAGATGCCGTGGGCCGAGATGTGCAGGATGCGCCACGGCTGGCGGTACAGCGCCGCGAGCACGTTGCTGGCCGGTTGATCGTCGCCGATCACCTGCTCGACCCGGTAGCCCATGCCGCCGAGCAGCGTGACCACGGCCTCGGCCTCCAGCTGCGCACCGGCCAGCGCCGGCGGGTCTTCGGTCGGCCTTGGGCCAGTCGACGGGAATGCCGCCGCGAAGCCTTCCACCGACGGGTTGCCGACGACCAGCGCGGTGCGCGCGATCGCCTGTCGCACCGAGCGGCGAAACGCGGTCGACGACAACTGGCGGACCACCGCGGTGCGCAGCGCCAGCGGGCGCTTGTCGTCGTCGCGACGGGTCGGGTCGTCGGCCAGCATCAGTTCCCACGGCAGGTTGGCCGTGGTGCTGTCGACCACCAGCACCACCCGGTCGAGCTGGCGGGCGGCGTCCTTGAAGTCGTGCGGCACCATCAACTGGAACAGCATGCGGCCGAAATCGGGTTGCCACAACTTGACGTGGATCTGCTGGCGCACCAGCTTCTCGATCAGCCCCGGCTGGCGCTGCTGCACCACCGATTCGGCGCGCGCGCGCTGTCCGACGTAGAGGAAACGCAGGCGGTCGGCCACCGGCGTGGTCGTGGCCGGCTCGGGCGCCTGGTTGCCCAAGTTGCCGCGGCCGCCGCGCACCGGCTCGTAGCACCCGGGCGGGCACTGGCCTTCGCCGCGGTCGGCATCGGTCACCATCAGGCGCGGCCAGTAGCTGCTGCCGTGCGAGTCAAACAGGCGTTGCCGCACGCCTTCGCCCTGCTCGAGCTCGCTGCGGCAGACCAGCGTCGTGCCCTGCAGTTCGGCCTTGGCCGACAGCCGCGGCGCCAGGTAGCGCAGTGCGTACACCGCGGTGATGGCGGTGTCGAGATAGATCTCGACGATGTCCAGCCGCGCGATCCGGATGTTCAGCCGGGTGGTCTCGAAAAAGCGCGCGTTGGCCTCCATCACGCCGTGTACCAGGGCCTCGACCGAGGCCGGCACCGTCAGATTGGCCGATGAGTTGTAGCCCAGCAGCAGCGTCGCCAGCGGCACCTCGCGGTCTTGCTTGCCGAGCACGTCGACCACCTGCAGCAGGTAGCGCAGCGCACCGGTGCGCACCGACTCGGTCAGGTCCGACATGCTCAGCGCGCCGTCGTAGGGGCCCAGGCCGGTGACGATCGCGCCGCTCAGGCTGCCGCGCTGGCGTTCCATGGCGTTTGGCGCGCGCAGCACCACCGCTGCAGTGCCGCGCGGTCCGGCGTAGAGCCCGAGGCTGTGGCGTTCGCTCAAATCGCCGGCCAGCAACTCGCGGTCGATCAGCGCCTGCGGACCGGCGATCGGGTCCTGCTCGTAATGGCCCACCATGATGGGTTGCGACAGGAAGCGCAGGTCCATCGCCTTGACCGTGACCTCCATGCGACGCTTCGGGCGCGGTGGCACGCGGTTGCGCAGCGAGCCGCCGAGCAGCGATCGCTCGAGCGCGTCGGGGTCGTCGGCGGTGGGCGGGCCGGCGTCGTAACTCACCGGCGTCGGTTGTTCGATCGCCCGCGAGGCCGGCGGCTGGGCCGGCATTCGCGCCGTGGCGCCGGAGGCCAGCCATTCGGTCAGCGCCGGGAAGTATTCGGCCGTGGCGGTCAGGTCGCCGTGCGCGGCCGGCATGTAGAAAAAGCTGCCGATGCCGCCGATGCGACCCGACTCCCAGGTCACCGTGCCGTCGCCGCGCGTGGTGCCCACCATCTTGAGGCGGCCGTCGACCTCGCGCACGCCGCACGGCGTGTTCGGTGCGACGCCGAACACGTAGGCGCTCTTCGGCTCGTAGTCCAGCGGCAGCGACGGCTTGTCGGGGCCGTCGGCCGCCCACAGCCAGGCGGCCGAATCGAGCACATCCTGGGCGGGCTGGCCAACCTTGCCGTTGCCGAACCAGAGGTCGCGGGTCTTGGTCTGGAATTCCTGCCAAGTGGCTGCCTGCTGGTAGTCGTACAACCCGCCGCCGTCGGCCTGGCCCTGGAAGATGTCCTTGAAGCCGGGCTTGGGCAGCAGGTTCAGCGCACCGCGAAAGCCGGCCACGATATCGAGCACTTGCTGCATGTCGTGGTGCAGGTCCAGCCGCACCAGCGTGCGCAGGGTGTCGCCCTTGCCGAGCAGGTTTTCCACCATCGAATGCGCGCCCTGGTGCGGCGTGCCGAGCATCAGCAGCCGCGCGCCGTCGCGGCGCATCAGCGCGTCCATCACCGGGCGCCGCTTGTGGATGGTGGCGCGCACCACCAAGCCGCCCATGCTGTGCGCCAATATGCGGATCGGCTGCTGCGTCTCCTTCATCAGGCGGTCGAGGAACTCGCCGAACCGTTCGGCCAGCACGTCGAGCGGCTGACGCCAGTCGTACGGAAAACGTTCGACCCGGTGGCTGCCGGCGAGGTGCTCGCACAGCTTGCCGTAGAACTTCGCGAACAGGTCGTCGGCCTCGACGCCGGGTCGACCCCACTGGATTTTCTCGAGCCCGCCGGTGGCGATGTCGAGCGGGTCGAACCAGACCCTGTCCTTCACGCCCACCTGCAGGTGCGAACCCATCACGCCGGGCAGCACCACCACCACCGGGCGGTCGGCGCTGCTGGCGTCGCGGCTGGCCGCGGCCGCGAGTGCCGCCACATAGTCGCCTGGCGAGGGCAAGGCGCGAAAGGCCTCCAGCCGCAGCGGGTCGGCCACCGTCAGCCAGTCGCGCAGCGCGGCGCGCGTGTCGATGTTGGTGAAGTAGCGGAAGTGCGAGACGTCGGCGCCGCGGTCGAACAGCACGCGCGCGTCGGCCTTCGGCGCCACGCCGGCCAGCATCGCCGTGGTGTTGACCACCAGGTCGTTGTCATCGTTGTCGAACAGCAGAAAGTCGGTCAGCAGCACGCCCAGCCGTTTGAGCAGGTTGCCGCCTTCGATGTCGCCGGCGATGACGGACATGCTGATGCCGCTGCGCACCGGCGCGTCGCGCAGCAGTCGCGCCATCGGCGAGTCGGGCAGCATGGCCTCGATGCCCGGCACCAGGTGCGGGTTGGTGCGGTTGCGCGCGATCTCGAGCACGACGCGCTTGAACGCCGAGTAGAGCGGGCTGCCGAAGAAGAATGGCACCTGCCCGATCAGGGTCAACATGCCCGACAGGAACACGTCGAAGTTGCCGCTGGCCAGCTTGGTGCCGTTGGCCGGGCTGGCGGCACGCACGTAGCGTTGCACGACGATCTTGCGATCGCGCAACGCGCCGGCCAGCGTGCGCAATTGCTCACGCTGCACAGCGTGCGCCGATTTCAGCTCGCCGATGACGCGCCCGGCCTCGTCGGCATCGGCGTCACCGGTGCCCTCGAAGGCGTAGGCATAGCCGTCGATCAGGGCGTCGAAGTCGCCCAGGCACAGCAGGTCGGCCACCAGCCCTCCGCGCGAATGCGACACCAGGCTGACGTGGGCACCGCGTGGCAGCGCCTGCACCAGCGCGATCGCGTTCTCGATGGGGCTGAGCGACAGCGTGGCGTGCTCGAAGGCGTAGATGCCTGCGCTGTAGTGGCGTTCGAGCGCCACCCACAGGTCGCGGTCGCCGGCGCGCAGGTCGCCGAAGCTGCCGACCGTGCTGGACGCGGTGCCGTGCACGAACACCAGCATCGGACGAGTCTGTTGCGCATCGTCGACCGACGCCTCGTCGAGCTGCGCCGGTTCGAGTTCGGCGGCCGCCGCGCCAGCGCCGCCCCAGTGGTACAGGCCGGGGCCGATCGGCAGGCGCCGCTCGATCGCCCACATCAGCGCCTTGGTGCCGAGCCAGCTGACGCCGAGCTCACCGGCGTGGCCACCCCATTTTTTCAGCTGGTCGAGGGCGGCGTCGATGATCGGGTTCGGTGCGCCGCTGGTGACCAGCGTGTAGACCTTGCTGACCAGCCCACCGGCCGCCTCGGCCAGCCCGCGTCCGGGCGCGGCGCCCTTGGCGCGCAGCCGCTCGAGCAGCACCTCGCCATCCGGCCCCAGCAGCTCGGGATGGGTGAGGTCCAGCGTGGCGCGCAGTCGCTCGGCGCTGGTGATCAGGATGCTGCCGTCGGTCAGCTCGAGCACGATCACCTCGCCGGCTGCCAGCGTGTGCTGTTGCTGCGTGACGCCGTCCGGCGCGCTGCGCGCCGAGGCGCTGACGTCGATGGTTCGCGTGGCCTGCAGGTAGCCCGGCGGCAGGAACTCGTCCTCTGGATGGCCGACCGAGCGTGCCGCGGTGGTCAGCAGGGCGGGCAGGCGGGTGCTGGTGGCGCGCCCGGTGAGCTTGAGCTGGACGTCGGAATCGGCCATGAAAAGTCTCCGGGGATCTCTATTTTTTTGAGTGCAATCGGCCGGCGCGGCGCGGCGCCTGTGTTGTCGGCGCCCGGAACAGGGGCGACAGAAGGGCGATTTTGAAGGCCGCAGCGCGTGGGTTCAGCTCAGCACCGCGCGCTTGCGTGCCGCGGCGCTGCCCACGATCTGCGGCGCCTGCGGATACTGCAGCGACGGCAGGCTGCCAGGCGTGATCGCGGCGTGCCAGTCGGCATAGGAGGCGCCGGGCTTGAGCGACTTGAGCGCCTTCAGTGCGTAGTAGGTGAAGGCCCCGGTAGCGCGTCGCTGGATGGTCGCGTCGTAGCTGAAGTTGTTCGGGCCTTCCTTGCAGCCCGACAGCAGCAGGTCGCCCGCCGGGCGCGACATGGCGCCGCTGAACGGCGATGCGCCCGAGGTGACCGGGACCGACGCGACCGGCTTGCCGCTGGCGCCGCGCGGCAACTGCTCGGCGGGCAGCCAGTTGCCCATCGGCAGGAAACGCGGACGGAGCAGGTCGTCGGAATCGGCGTCGGCCCCGGCAGCACGCGTCACGGTGCCGGAGTGGCAACTGTCAGCAATCAGCACCAGCCGCACGCCGCGCCGGCGGGCCGCGAACAGCGCGTGGATGTCGTCGTCGATCAGCGCGCTGCCGAGGGTCTGCACGTCGTACGGGCACAGTGCTTCGTCGAGGCCGTCGAGTTCGTCGCCATTCAGGTCGGGCACGTAGGTGCCGTGACCGGAGTACGTGATGACGACCAGGTCGCCCGGCTCGGCGGCGCCGATCACCGCCTTGAAGCCCGCCACCATCGCCGCCTTGGTGGCCTGTTCGTTGAGCAGCCGCGTGACGGTGAAGCCGCGCGCGGCCAGCTCGGCGGCCCAGTCGTTCGCGTCGTTGACGCAACCGCGCAAGTCCATGTGGGTGCCGGGGTAGTCGTTGATGCCGATACACAGCGCGTGGTGAGCCAAATCGATCTCCTGTGGTTGCCCTGCCGGGCGCAGGTCAGTCTAGGCGCGCGCGGCGCTGGTGCGGCATCCCTAACTTGACGGGTGCAGCCCGCGAGGGCGGCGAAGTTTCGGGTTCGGCCGCGCGCCTCAGTGTTCGACGATCAGCGGTGCCGATGACAACGCGGACCGCATGCGCTGCGCCGCACGACGGGCTTCGCTGCGGCTGACGTACGGGCCTGCCCGCAGACGAAACCACGGCGCCTCGTCGAACAGCATCAGCAACGGCGCCAACCAGGCGAGTTCGGAAGCGAGGCGGCGCTGCAGTTGTTCGGCGCCGTCGCGCTGGCGGAACGCACCCAGCTGAATCCAGTGACCCGGAGCCGGTGGCTGGGGCGCCGCCGCCGGGGTGGCTGCGACCGTTCCCGTGTCGCCGCTGCCCGCAGGGGCCGGCGCCGCGTCCGGCCCGCTCACCTTGGCGGTTTGTGCCAGCGAGACTGGAGCGGCCGTCACGGGATCGGCCGGCGTCAGCGCTTCGGCAGGCGCGACCCCAGACGGCGTCTTCGGCGCGACCGGCGGAGCGGAGGTGTCAGGGCTGTCCGGCGCGGCCGTCGGCGCGCCGCGGCGCCAACGGCCGCTGCGGATGGCGTCGAAGGTGATGCGCTCGAGTTCGACCGGCGCGACGCCGCGCAGCAGGTCGAGCTTGAGCGCCGCGGTGTAGCTCAGGTCGATGATCCGGCCCGGATGGAACGGGCCGCGGTCATTGATTCTCACCACCACTTCGCGTCCGTTGGCCGGGTTGCGAACCCAGGCATAGCTCGGCAGCGGCAGGGTCGGGTGGGCCGCCGTCATCGCATGCATGTCGTAGATCTCGCCACTGGCAGTCGGCAGCCCCTGGAACTGGCGGCCGTACCAGGACGCCAGACCCTGTTCGCGAACCGGCAGGTCTTGCGTGATCGGCACGTAGTCGCGCCCGAGCACGCTGTAGGGCTTGTTCGGACCGCCGAGCCGGACGGCCTCGATGCGTGGCACCGCGTCGGGCACCAGCGCCAGGTTGGCCGGCGGGTTCGGGGCCGGGCCGTCGCGCTGCGCAGCGGTCGGCAGTCGGTTGGCGCATCCGGCCAGCAGTGCGGTCAGCAGGGTGACGAACAGTGTGGCGAGCAGCCGGGCATGGGCCGGGCGCGGCGTGCGCAGGGTCGGGCCGATCGACGTGCAGGCGGTCGACCCTGCCCGAGCCGCGGCATGGCCAGCTTGCGATCGACGGCCAGACATCGAGATGCGCATGAACATCGATGTTCCCATGCGCGGCGCTGGCGCGCGGGCGACCTGATCGCTGCGGCCGACGCGCTCGCCCCCCGTCCGCGAACGGGTGGCGCTTTTGGCGGACAACTTTCAGGCCAGCAGACCGGCGCGCAATTGCGCGGGGGTCGTCACCTGCCACAGTCCGCGTGTATCGGTCACCGCCTGATGTCCATAGCCCCAGGCCACCAGCGCCGCCGGACAGCCGGCGGCACGTGCCGCGCCGATGTCGGCCGGGCTGTCGCCGACCATCAGCAAGCCGGCGCATTCGAGCTCGAGCCGGCGTGCCAACTCGTGCAGCATGGCCGGAGCGGGCTTGCGATGCGCCTGCAGGTCGGCGCCCATCACTTGGCCAAACAGCCCGAGCAACCCGGCCGCCTGAAGCACCGCGCGCGCCAGCAGCGTCGGCTTGTTCGTGACGACCGCCAGCGGCAGGCGCGGCGCCAGCTCGCGCAGCAACTCGGCGACGCCGTCGAAGACGCGACCGTGACCGAGCGGATCGGCCAGCGTGGCGAGGTCGAAATCTCGGCGCAACTGCGCTGCCAATGGGACTGCCGGTGGGACTGCCGGTGGGACTGCCGGTGGTCGTGTCGACTGTGGCGCCAGCGGCGCTGCCGGGCCGGTTCCGTCGCCCTGCGCGGCGAGCGCGCGACCGATCAGCGCGTCGGGCCCGTCGCCGATCCACCGACGCACCTGTTGCGGGTCGAAGGTTTGCAGCCGCGCCTGCCGCAGCGCCGTGTTCAAGGCATGGGCGATGTCGGGCGCACTGTCGACCAGCGTGCCGTCGAGGTCGAAAGCCACGGCCAGGACGGGCGGCCGCATCACGGGTTGCCCGCGGCCGGGCCGGCCCGGGCTTGCGCGCCGTGCAACGATCGCAGTTCGTCGAAATTCAGCCACGCCGCGTTCGTCAATTTCCGGCCCGGCTCGCCGGGCAATGGCCGGTCCGCGCTGCCCAGACTGGGCAGCACGAGCGCTGCGGCGCTGAAGTC
>ENA-OFCX01000091-OFCX01000091.1-metagenomes-genome-assembly--contig:-NODE-91-length-47559-cov-10.324015_pt1 | contig 47559 bp, 51 predicted proteins | sample MGYA00153384_OFCX01 | MGnify analysis MGYA00153384
GCCGGCAACTTCATCGAAGCCACGCGCGAGACCTGCTTCTTTCAAGTGGGTGAAAGCAAGTATGGCAAGCCGATACTGGACCGCGTGCTGACGCCGCGCACGCCGCTGGACGAAGCCGCCAAATGCGCGCTGGTGTCGATGGACAGCACGCTGAAGAGCAACCTCAGCGTGGGCCTGCCGCTGGACCTGCTGGTGTACGAGGCCGGCTCGTTGAAAAGCAACCAGATCGTCTGCATCGACGAACAGAACCCTTACTTCCAAATGATCCACAACACCTGGGGCCAGCGCTTGCGGGAAGTCTTCGAGAGCATCGATGACCCGTGTTGGGATGGCAGCGACAGCACCCACCCGTTGATGAGCCCGCTGCAGCGGCACGAGCCGATGCGCAAGATCACGCACCCCGGCGAGCGCATCGTTTGAGCACCCGGGCTGGCGACCGAACCATTGCCTTCAGCCACGCCAACAGCTTTCCAGCCGGCACCTACCGCGTGCTGTTCGAGGCCTGGCAGCAGGCGGGCTGGCGCGTGATTGCGCTGCCGCGTATCGGGCACGACCCGGCCTACCCGGTCAGCAACAACTGGCCGCACCTGCGAGACGAGTTGCTGGCATTCGTGCAGGCCCAGGCGCCCGGCGAAAAGGTACACCTGGTGGGGCACTCGCTGGGCGGCTACCTCAGCCTGCTGGCTGCCAGCAAGCGCCCGCTGCTGGCGCGCAGTGTGGTGCTGCTGGACTCGCCGGTGATTGCAGGCTGGCGCGGGCAGGCACTGCATCTGATGAAGCTCAGCGGCACGACGGCGCGGCGCGGGCCGGGGCGCGTGTCGATGGCGCGCCGGCATCATTGGCCCAGCGCCGAGGCGGCTCACGCGCACTTTGCGGCCAAGCCCGTGTTTGCGCGCTGGGACGGACGCGTGCTTCGCGACTACATCGCCTGCGGCACCGAACCCGACCCGGCCGGCGGCGTGCGGCTGGCCTTCCACCGCGACGTCGAAACCAAGCTCTACAACACCCTGCCGCACCACATCGGCCGCGTGCTGCGGCGCCATCCGCCGGCGTGCCCGGTCAGTTTCATTGGCGGGAAGCTGTCGGTGGAAGTGCGCCGGGTGGGCACAGCCGCCACCGAAGCCGTCACCCGGGGGCGGGTTCAATGGCTGCCCGGCACCCACCTGTTCCCGATGGAGCACCCCGCGGAAACTGCTGCAGCGGTGTTGCGGATCATCGGCAGCATCTGAGCCGCTCGACGCGCTGGACGCGCCCGCTGCGCTTGCAGCACCCGCGGCGCCTGCAAGGCTAGGCCAGCGCCTCGATCCGCCCGCCGCGCGGACCGTCTTCATCGACGCTCCACGCTGCCAGGTCGATCCGTTTCATCCCGTGCGACTCGAGCGAGGCGCTGAGTTTCGACACGTCGTTGGCGACCAGCGCGGCATAGCTCGCCTCAACCTCGGCAAGCTCGCGCTCCAGCGCATCGACATAGGCCAGCGCATAAGGCGTCGGCCGACCCTCGGTGCCGTTCACCGCGCCATAAGCGGTGTCCATATGCTCACGCAGGCGCTCCTCGCCGGTGATCGCCCCGCCCTCCTTGGTGGCGACGAGCAATTTGCGCAGTGCATCGGCCTTGGCGGCAACCGCCTTGGCCTGCTCGCGAGTCGCAGGCGGCGCGTCCGCCTTGGCCGCCAACGCCGAGCTTTGCGCCCGCACCGCATTGATCTGCGCGTTCAATTTGCTCATCCGCAGGAACAGTCCCTTGACCCGCTCGGCGGCGTCATATTGCACCTTGCGGTCGGCGATGGAGAAGGTCGCGCGTTTATCGAGCGTCAGCACCAGTGGCGCGGTCGAGACCTGACCATTCTTGGTCAGGCGGACGGAATAATTGCCCGGCATGATCCGCTGCCCAACGGTCGACGCACCGGCGAGCGAGGCGGCAGGCGGCACCATCGGTGGCTTGGTCCGCATCGACCAGGTGATGCGGTTGAGCCCCTTGCTCTTCTTGGCCGGGAGCGACTCGACCACATTGCCGGCCGCGTCGAGCACTTCGAGCTTCATCCGCCCGATCACGTGGCGCTGCTTCTGGAAGTAGGTGATGACCGCGCCCGACGGCGGGTTTTCGCCGAAATAGGTCGTGTCGCCCTCGGCCCAGCCACCGCCGGCCTCGATCCGCATTTGCTGCGGCACGCTGCCGATCAACGTGGCCTCGGACGCCAGGGTCGCGGGCGTCAGCGCCCGCAACGGGCTGACGTCGTCGATCACCCAGATGCCGCGACCATGGGTCGCGAGTACCAGATCGTCCTCGCCACTGGGAAGCGCGATGTCGCGCACCGCCACCGCCGGGAAATTGTTCGGCCTGAAGCGCGCCCAATGCGCCCCGCTGTCGACCGAGGTGAACAGCCCCATCTCGGTCCCGAGATAGAGAATGTCGGCCCGTTGGCGATCTTCGCGGATGACATGGGCATAACCCTCGACCCCGGATCCCGGCGTGATCAGCGGCGTCCAGCTCTTGCCATAATCGCGGGTGCGATAGAGCCGCGGGGTGAAGTCGCCGGTCGTGTGGCGATCGACCGTGACATAGGCGGTGGCGGGGTCATAGCGGCTCGCCTCAACCCAGCTGATCCAGCTGTCCGCGGGCAGTTTGAGCGCCTTGGTGACGTTGGTCCAATTGGCGCCGCCGTTGCGGGTCAGCTGGACATTGCCGTCGTCGGTCCCGACCCAGATTTGCCCTGCCGCGCGCGGGCTTTCGCTGATCGAATAGATCGTGGTGTGCATTTCCGCGGCCGAATTATCGACCGTGATCCCGCCCGATTCCTCCTGCTTTTGCATCAGCGGATTGTTGGTCGTCAGGTCGGGCGAAATCCGCTCCCAGGTCGCGCCATGATCGCGGCTTCGCGACAGGAATTGCGACCCGATGTAGATCGTGCCGCGCTCGTTGGGCGACAGCGCGATCGGCGTGTTCCAATTGTAGCGCAACTTCTCCTTGAAGCCCGGTCGCGGCATGATGTCGGTCTTTTCGAGCGTCTTGCGATTGATCCGCCCGATATTGCCGCCCTGCGCCTCGGCATAAGCGAAATTGGGGTCGGCCGGGTCGCTGAACGTCCAGAAGCCGTCGCCACCGTAGAGATTTTCCCACCGGCTGTTGCTGATCCCGCCGGGATATTCCTGGTCGCCGACCCAGCTCGAGTTATCCTGCAACCCGCCATAGACCTGGTACGGGTCGCGATCGTCGGTGCTGACATGGTAGAATTGGCTGATCGGCAGGTTCAGCCCGTGGCGCCATCGGCTGCCGCCATCCTCGCTGATCCACAGCCCGCCATCGTCGCCGCCGATCATGTGCTTGCTATTGGTCGGGTCGATCCACAAGGCGTGCCAGTCGGCATGGCTCCCGCCGCCCGATCCGGTGAAGCTCTTGCCGCCATCTTCCGACGCGATCACCGAATAGCCCATCTTGAATACGCGCTGGTCATTGTTGGGGTCGACCACCATCCGGCCGAAGTAGAACGGCCGCCAGACCATGCCCTGGCTGCGGTCGCGTTCCTCAAAGGTGCGGCCGCCATCCTGCGACACGTACAGCGCGGAACGGACATTCTCGACAAACGCATAGACCTGGCGCGGATTGTTGGGCGCGAAGGTGATCTCGACCCGGCCCCACGGCTGCGCAGGCAGGCCTTTGGCATTGCCCGCGTTAAGCTCGGTCCAAGTGCGTCCGGCATCGCGCGATTCCATCATCCGGCTGCCCGAAGCGGCCTCGGGCCCCTCACCGCCGGAGCGGAAGGTGTAGCCCTTGCGGCGGAAGTCCCAGGTGCCGGCGAGCAAGCGGTTATGGTCGCTCGGATCCATCGCCACGGTCGAACAACCGGTCGACAGATTGGCGCCCTTGATGATCAGCGCCCAGGTGCGGCCGCCGTCGCTGGTCTTGTACAATCCGCGATCGGCGCTGTCGGACCACAACCGACCCGGCGCGCAGACATAGACCGTATTGCCGTCCTTGGGGTCGATCAGCACGCGGGTGATCCGCTCGCTGTTGGGCAGGCCGACCCAGTTCCAGGTCTCGCCACCGTCGACCGATTTATAGACGCCATTGCCGACCGAGACCGAGTTGCGGGTCCAGCTTTCGCCGGTCCCGACCCAGATCACCTTGGGGTTGCTCGGGTCGATCGCGATATCGCCGATCGATTGCACCGGCTGGCGGTCGAACACTGGGCGGAAGCTCATCCCGCCATCTTCCGACTTCCACACCCCGCCCGACGCTGCACCGACGAACAGGGTGGTCTTGCCGTCGGCTTCGCGGTGCGCGGCGAGGGCGGCGATTCGGCCCGACATCTGCGCCGAACCGATGTTGCGAATGCCGAGCCCTGACACCGAACTGGTGTCAGCGACCGGCGCGGCGCTGCTCGCGGCGAGCGTCGGCGTGGCGATGATGAGGGCGGCGGTGCCAAGCAGGATCTTGCGCATGCGGATTACTCCTTGCTCGACGAGGGCGGGGTGGCGGCAGCGGGTTTCGCCGGATCGCCGGGAAGCGCAAACAGGCTCGCCGGGGCGTCGACGTTGGCGGTCACTTTCTCGACCACCAGCCGCGAGCGCGAGTTTGAATTGTCCCCGTTCCAGGCGTCGATCGCCATCGGGAAATAGACCCCGTCAACCTTCTCATAATCTCCGAGCTCGCTGTTATTGACCGACAGGATGCCGCGTTGGCGGCGCATCTCGGTGACCTTGATCTCGAGGAAGGTGTCGGGGTCGAGCAGATAGTCAAACTCGTCACCATCGGGTTGGACGACCTTCAATTTGTACGATTTGGTGCCATCGAAATCCTCGAAACCCTCGGCGGTCACGCGGCTCTTGTTGGCGGCGGCGGACAGCAGGGTGCCGCTGACCAAGGCCTGGTCAGCCATCGCGCGGCCTTCGTCACCCGACATTTTCTCGGCGTCGCGCCGACCGGCGAACGGGTTGATCTTCCAGCCATTGGCGCCGTCGAACGCTTGGACGATGGTCAGCCCCTGTACCGTCAGATCGTCGCGCACCGCGTCACCCGCCGGCTGGCGAAGCCGCACTTCCTTAAACTTGAGTTCGAAGTCGCCTGCGGTCAGCAGCCGCCCTTCGACCTGCAGCGACTTGATCGCGGCAAGGGCAGCAGCACCGCCACGCGCTTCCAGGTTTTTGGCGACCAATTGGTCGGCGGTGAATGATTGCTGCGCGGATGCGGCGGTTGAGGCCAGTGCGATCGCGAGCAGGCCCAACGTCAGTTTCATCATCGACGACTCCCCCTGTGTTAATGAACATCATGGGAGTGGCCTCGCGCCTTGGCAATCATGCTTTCGACAAACCGCCTAACGCCCATTGACAAAAATGTCAGTAAAGCGTAGTAATTGCACCGTGGCTCAACCCTCATTCCAGTATCCGGTCGGCATCCTGCCCGCCGACATCGACCACATGGGTCATGTCAATAACAGCGTGTACCTGAAATGGGTGCAGGAAGCGGTCATTCGCTATTGGGAAAGCCTCGCTCCGCCAGAAGCCGTCGCCCGCCACCTGTGGGTCGCGCTGAGCCACGAGATCAATTACCACCGCCCGACCTTCCTCGACGACATCGTCGTTGCCGACGTGATCGCTGAAAAGGTCGAGGGCGCCAAGGCGCTGTTCACCACCGTGATCAAGCGCGGCGAAACCGTACTCGCCGAAGTGAAGTCGAGCTGGTGCTGCCTCGATGCGGTGTCCAAGCGCCCCGCCCGCCTCGCGCGCGATATCGCGGCGCGCTTCCTCCCCGAGGGCTGAGGATAGGGTTAACTTTGCGTTAGGCACGACTCGGCCACTGTGCATGATGCGCGTCCGGAACGATCGGCAACGCGTTCCTGGTGCGCTAGCGTGAGCGCCGGCCCTTCAGGCCGAATGGGCCGTGCAACGAATCGGCCCCGGGGAACAGGGGAAATCCAATCATCCGTAACCTAGTGATCGGCGCGGCCGCGCTGGCCGCCGCCATGTCGGCACCCGCCGTCGCCCAGCAAAGTTCAATGAAGCCGGGCGCGATGTGGAGCGCTGGAAGGATCGCGGTCGAAGAAGGCCAGATGCAGAATTACATGGATTATCTGACCAAGACCTGGATGGCCAACCAGGAATACTCCAAATCGCAAGGCTGGCTGCTCGACTATCATGTGCTGCAAAGCATCAACCCGCGTGATGGCGAACCCAATATCATTCTCATCACTAGCTTCGCCGACATGCCGACGGCGGCCGAGGCCGATCGACGCAGCGACATCCTCAACAAGCGCATGAGCCAGGACGATCATGCCGCTGCGGCGGCGAGCGGCGGTCGCAACAAGATGCGCAATCTGATGGGCAGCGTGCTGTATCGCGAAATGGTCAAGCGCTGATCTTCGGCAGTGCCGGTGCGCCGCAGTTGCGCGCGCACCGGCACTGCGCCATCACGGCGCCATGCGCACCGACCAGCAACCGCTCCGCCTGACGCTTTACGCCCCGCGGGGCCGAATGGGGCGGGCGATCACTGCCGCGATCGAATCCGCGAATGACATCATTGTCGACGATGACCATGGCGACGTGCTGGTCGACTTCTCCTCCCCCGACGGGCTTCGGTCGAGCCTCGATCAAGCGATGAGCGCCGGCATTCCAATCCTGGTCGGGACGACCGGCCTGACCGAGGGCCATCACGAGTTGATCGCCGACGCGGCGACCGTCGTGCCAATTCTCGTTGCGCCCAACACCTCGCTTGGCATTGCGGTGCTGACCGACCTGGTCGAGCGCGCCGCTCGCGTGCTTGGGCCCGACGATTGGGATGTCGAGATCGTCGAAATCCACCACAACAAGAAGAAGGACGCACCGAGCGGGACCGCGCTGCATCTAGGCAAAGCGGTCGAGGAAGGTCGCGGCTTCAATGCCGAGGAGGAGATCGGCCGCTGCGGTACCGGTCCCCAGCGCGAGGCCGGCCTGATCGGCTATTCCGCAGTGCGCGGCGGCACGGTGCCCGGCGATCATGACGTCCTGTTCCTCGGCCGCGACGAACGGATCATCCTGTCCCACCGCGCCGAGAATCGTGCCATCTTCGCGGCTGGTGCCCTTGCCGCCGCACGCTTTCTGCACGGCAAGCCGGCGGGCCTTTACTCGATGCGCGACGTCGTCGATTCGCTGTGAACAAGGCCGACGCGTTCGAATTCTACCGCCGGCTGGCGGAGGGCGATCCGTCGCCCCAGACCGAGCTTGAATATGTGAACCCTTACACGTTGCTGGTCGCGGTGGCGCTGTCGGCGCAGGCGACCGACGTCGGCGTCAACAAGGCCACGCGCCGCCTGTTCGCCAAGGTCACCACCCCGCAGCAGATGCTCGACCTTGGCGAGGAGGCCCTGCGCGACCAGATCAAGACGATCGGCCTGTTCAACACCAAGGCCAGGAATGTGATCGCCGCCGCGCGCATCCTGGTCGACCGGCACGGCGGCGTCGTCCCCGCCGACCGCGACCTGCTCGAAACCCTCCCCGGGGTCGGCCGCAAGACCGCCAATGTCGTCTTAAACGTCGCCTTCGGTCACCCGACGATCGCGGTCGATACCCACATCTTCCGCGTCGGCAACCGCACCGGCCTGGCCAAAGGCAAGACCCCGCTTGGCGTCGAATTTAAACTGGAAAAGATCACCCCCGCGCCGTTCATGGCGCACGCGCACCACTGGCTGATCCTCCACGGCCGCTACATCTGCAAGGCGCGCACCCCCGAATGCTGGCGCTGCCCGGTGGTCGACCTTTGCGCGTTCAAGCCCAAGACACCGGCGCCGAAGAATGCAAACATCCGCTCATCCTGAGGAGGGACTGAGCGAAGTCGAAGGCTCGTCTCGAAGGGCTAAAACCAAACCCGCCCCAGCCGCTGGCTAAGCCCGGTCAGCAATTCATATTGCGACAATCCCGACGCCTCCGCCGCCTCTGGCAACGCATAATCCAAAGTCACCCAGTCGCCCTCGGCCAAACCCGGCGCACCCGAACAATCCACCGCCACCAAATCCATCGACACCCGCCCGATCAGCGGCAGTCGTGCCTCGCCCACGCTCGCACCGCCAACCCCGGCGAAACAGCGCAGATAGCCATCGGCATAGCCGATGTTCAAAATCGCCGCCTCGGTATCGCGCCCGGCGGTCCAGGTCGCGCCATAGCCGATGGTTTCGCCCGACTTGACGGTCCGCCGTTGCACGACCTCAGCCTCGGGAAAAGCGACCTGCGCGATATGCCCGGCCGCCTCGGAGCGCGGCACCCCGCCGTAAAGCGCCAGCCCCGGTCGGACGAGATCGAACGCATAGTCCGGCCCGAGGCAAATCCCCGCGCTGTTCGCCAAGCTGCGCCGACGCGCCGGCACCGCATCGGCGACGCCCCGAAACCGCTCGAGCTGCACGCGGTTCATCGCCGAATCTTCGTCGCCGCAGGCCAGGTGGCTCATCAATGTGTCGACCACCAACCCCTCGGCCAGCCCGACCTCCTCCACCCTCAGTCCGAGCCGGTTCATCCCGGTATCGACCATCAGGTCGCACGGCCGCCCCGGCGCAATCTCCTTCCACCGCGCCACCTGCCCCGGCGTATTGAGCACCGGTCGCGCCTCGCTCGCCAGCGCCGTCGCGACATCGGCAAGCCCAATCCCGTGGAGCACGCTCAGGCTCGCGCCCTCGGGCAGTGCGCCAAGCGCATCGGCCTCGGCCCACGTCGACACGAAGAAATCGCGGCACCCCGCCCCACCCAGCAGCCGCACCACCGCGCGCGCGCCGAGCCCATAGCCATCCGCCTTGACCGCAGCCCCCGCGGGAGCCCGCGCGAAACCCTGCAGCCACCGCCAATTGGCGACGAGCGCGGCGGAATCGAGCCGAAGGCGGAGCGCGTGATGCATTAGACGAGCCGTAGCCAGCGCCTTATTCCGCGTCGAGCGCCGCTTTCGATTTTTCCCAATTCCGCCCGTCGAAGCGTTCGATGGCCAGCTCGATCGGCGCATCGAGGCAATGCGCATTGACGCTCCACGCCTCGGGATGACTGCGCGGCTGGTAAAAACTCTTCACCCCGCACACCGAACAAAACAAATGTTCCGCCGCTCCGCTGCCGAAGCGATACGACGTCAGCGCGTCGCCGCCCTGCTCGAGCGTGAAATCCGAGTGCGGAACGATGATGTGCAGGAAGCCGGTCATCGAGCAAATCGAACAATTGCAATCGAGCGCCGACACCGGCGGATCGGGCAGCCGCGCGACAAACCGCACCGCCCTGCAATGACATCCGCCACAGGCCGCCGCGCCCATTTCTCTTCCCCTCGCATCAACCGTTTCGTTGTTCGCAAGCCAACGTCCGTTTCTGTTAGGCTTTCATGTAGTTGGCGTACAAGGGGTGGGTATGGAAGATAACAAGGACTCCGAGGACGTCGAGCAACTGCTCGCTACCCCCGGCCTAGCCGATGCTTTGAAGAGCGATCGATTCAAGCAATTCCTCGACCATGTGCCGGTGGCGATTGCCGTGGCGAAACTTCGCCCGTCCGAGGAGATCACTTATTGCAATCTGGAATTCGAGCGGCTGACTGGCCTCGCAGCGGCTCAGATCCAGGGTAACGACTGGAACGTACTTCCCGGCGTTGCGGCACCGCATCACGACGACACGCCGTTGGGTGACGCCGTTCAAAGCGACGAAGAATATATCGGGACGTTCACGATCGATCACGACGGCCAACGGGTCGATGTGAATGCCTGGTCGAACACGATCGAGAGTGACGACGGCGTCCCGATGTTCCGCCTGGTGGCGTTGGCCAGCACCGGACAGCGTAGCCAAAATGCTGGCGAACAGCATGATCAATTGTTGCGCGACAAGGATGTCTTGCTGCGCGAATTGCAGCATCGTGTGAAGAATAACCTCCAGATGATCACCGCGCTGATCCGGATGGAGGCACGCAATGTGGCTGACGGGGAAACCGGGGAGCGGTTCGACCGTCTGGCCGGCCGAATCAATTCTCTGGCTTTGCTCTATGACCTGTTGTCGGGAGAAGGCGCAGATGATGGCATCGACCTTGGCGTCTATCTAAGCCAGGTCGCGTCGTCGGTCATGCAGGCCCATGCGGTCGAGGGGATTCGCCTGGAGCTGAAGGTCGACACTTGGCCGGTCTCGATCAACGTCGCCATGCCGACCGGCCTGGTGGTCAACGAACTCATGACCAACGCCCTCAAGCACGCCTTCGAAGGACGCGACGGCGGCACGATCACCGTGTCGAGTCTGGTCGACGACACTGGCTGCCGCGTGGTCGTTGCGGATGATGGCGTTGGCCTTCCGGAAGGCGCGACCTGGCCGCAATCGGGCAAGCTCGGCGCGGTGATCGCGCAATCACTGAAACAGAATGCCAAGGCCAGACTCGAAGTCACCTCCGCGCCGAACGAGGGCGTGCGAGTCGTCATCTTTTTCGCGCGAGAAGCGGCGGAGCCAGACGCGATATAGGGCGTGATTTAGCGCGCTCGCGCCTTCACCGTCCGCAATACGCGTCGTTCAATCACTCCACCGTCACGCTCTTCGCCAAATTCCTCGGCTGATCCACGTCCGTCCCCTTCAGCACAGCGACATGATACGCCAGCAACTGCACCGGCACCGCATAGACCAGCGGCGCGATCAGCGGATGCACTTCGGGCATTTCGATCGTCGCCATGCACCCCTCGCCCGCTTCGGCGATGCCCTTGGCGTCGCTGATCAGCACGATCCGCCCGCCCCGCGCGCGCACTTCCTGCATGTTGCTGACGGTCTTCTCGAACAACGGCCCTGACGGCGCGAGGACGATCACCGGGACGGCATCGTCGATCAATGCGATCGGCCCGTGCTTCATCTCGCCCGCGGCATAGCCCTCGGCGTGGATGTAGCTGATCTCCTTGAGCTTGAGCGCGCCCTCCAGCGCCATCGGATAGTCTGGCCCGCGGCCCAGATAGAGCACGTCGCGAGCCGGGACGATCAGCGGCGCAATTGCCGCAATATCCTCGTCATGCGCCAGCGCATCGCTGATCGCCTCGGGTGCTTCCTGGAGACGCTGGACGATCTCGCGCTCCTCCTCCGCCGTCAGCCGCCCCTTGGCCCGCGCCAGGTTCGCGGCCAGCGCGGCAAGCACCGCCAGCTGGCAGGTAAAGGCCTTGGTCGATGCCACCCCGATCTCCGGACCCGCATGCGTCGGCAGCAGCAGATCCGCCTCGCGCGCCATCGAGCTGGTCGGCACGTTGACCACCACCGCGATCGTCTGGCCATGCGCCTTGGCGTGGCGCAGCGCGGCGAGCGTGTCGGCGGTCTCGCCCGATTGCGAGATGAACAAGGCCAGCCCGCCCGCCTCGAGCACCGGGTCGCGATAGCGAAACTCGCTCGCCACATCGATGTCGACCGCGACGCGCGCGAACCGCTCGAACCAATATTTGGCGACCATCCCGGCATAATAGGATGTCCCGCAGGCGACGATCGTCACCCGCTCGATCGAGCCCAGGTCGAACCCGAAATCGGGCAGCGCGACCTGGCCCTCGAACGGCCGGACATAGCTTTGCAGCGTCTGCGCGACGACGATCGGCTGCTCGAAAATCTCCTTGCGCATGAAGTGCGCGTGATTGCCCTTGGTGATCGTGTCGGCGCTCGCCCCGCTGGCCACGATCTCGCGCTCGACCGGCTGGTTGGCGCGATCGAAAATCTCGACGCTGTCGCCGCGCACTACTGCCCAATCGCCTTCGTCGAGATAGGCAATCCGCTGGGTCAGCGCGGCCAATGCGAGCGCATCCGACCCAAGGTAATTTTCGCCACTGCCATAGCCGACCGTAAGCGGCGCCCCCATCCGCGCACCGATGATCAAATCGGGATGATCCTTGAACATGAAAGCGATCGCGAACGCCCCGTGGAGCCGCGGCAATACCGTCGCCACCGCCTCCTGCGGGCTCGCGCCATGCTCGACCTCGCGCGCCACCAAATGCGCGACGACTTCGCTGTCGGTCTCGCTCAGGAAGGTGCGCCCGTCGGCGATCAGTTCGTCGCGCAGCGGCTTGAAATTCTCGATGATCCCGTTGTGGACCAGCGCCACCGGCCCGGCGATATGCGGGTGCGCATTATCGACCGTCGGCGCGCCGTGGGTCGCCCAGCGGGTGTGCGCGATCCCGACCGAACCGTGCAGCGGGTCGGCCTCGAGCTCGCGCTTCAGATTGTCGAGCTTGCCTTCCGCCCGCCGGCGATCGAACTCACCGTCCCGCACAGTGACGATCCCGGCGCTGTCATAGCCCCGATATTCAAGCCGCCGAAGCCCGTCGAACAACCGCCCCGCAACCTCGTTCCGCCCCACAATCCCGACAATTCCACACATATGGCCAAACTCTCTTCATAAACTGTAGGGCACTCGAATTCCCGGCATGTCGGCCGGAAAGTCCTTGGTGTTGCGGGTCACGAGTATCGCACCGTGCACCTGAGATGTGGCGAAAATATAGGCGTCCATCAGCTTCATCCTTGACCGGAACCGGATGTCGGCCGCGGCGATTGCCACGCGATCGTCAATCTCCACGATGTCGAACGGTTCGAGCAGGCCGGTGATCACGTCTCGCTGTTCCGGAGGCTCCCCCGCCAATATTTCCGTCCATACCACACGGCTGATTCGAACATGGCGATAGCGCGACAGCTCGGCGATGGCCGGCGCCCGATCCCGCAGCCAATCGATCAGGATATTGGTGTCAAAGAACGGGGCCGCCATGGCTCAGATATCGTCGTACGGACGACGGTCTTCCCGCATGGCCCGCTGATACTCCACCGCATCGCCGATATCGTTACGATCCTTCCAATAGCCCGCACCCTTCAGGATCCAGTCTTTGCTGCGATCGTTTTGCACAAGGTAGAGCTTGATAGCGTCCCGAATCTCGGCGGCACGCGATTTGCCCTGAGCCTTGGCGAGCGCATCGAGCTTGCGAATATCGTCGTCGGGTATGTCGGCCAAGATTCGGGTCATAAGCGAATGATATCATCAAATGATATCATTGCCCAGCCTCCTTCGCCATCTGCCGCGCCCGGAACCGCGCCGCCCAGCCCTTCATCCCGCGTTGCTCGGCGCGCGCCACGGCGAGCTCGTCGGCCGCGACATCCTTGGTCACCACGCTCCCCGCCCCGACGATCGCGCCCGCGCCGATAGTGACCGGGGCAACCAAAGCGCTGTTCGATCCGATGAACGCGCCCGCACCGATCACCGTCGCATATTTGCCATAGCCGTCATAATTGCAGGTGATCGTCCCCGCCCCGATATTGGCGTTGTCGCCAATGTCGGCATCGCCGAGGTAGGACAAATGATTGGCCTTCGCGCCCTTGCCGAGCCGGGCCTTTTTCATCTCGACGAAATTGCCGATTTTGGAGCCTTCCTCCATCACCGCACCGGGGCGCAGCCGCGCGAACGGCCCGACTTCGCAGCCGGTCGCGATGGTCGCGCCCTCGATATGGCTGAACGCGCGGATCACGGCGCCGTCGGCGATCCTGACCCCCGGCCCGAACACCACATGCGGCTCGATCGTGCAGTCGCGGCCCAGCTTCGTATCGGCGGAAAACCACACGCTTTCGGGATCGATCAGGGTCGCGCCTTGCTCGAGCGCTTCTTCGCGCCGGCGCCGCTGCCAGTCGAGCTCGAGATGCGCCAGTTCCGCCCGGCTGTTGACCCCGGCAGTCTCGAACGGCTCGCCCTCGATCGCCACCGGATGCCGCCCCGATCGCGCCGCAATATTGACCACGTCGGGCAGATAATATTCATGCCCCGCATTGTCGTTGCCGACCTCGCCCAGCCAGCCGAACAAATCGCCCGCGTCGACCGCCATCATCCCCGAATTGCATAATTTGACCGCGCGCTCCTCGGCGGTCGCGTCCTTATATTCGACCATCCGCGCGATCCGGTCGCCGTCTCCAAGGATCACCCGGCCATAAGCCTTCCCGTCGTCGGGCGAGCTCGCCATCACCACCACGCCGGGGTCGTCCGCTTCGCCCAACCGCGCCAGCATCCGCTGCAGCGTCGCGGCGGTCACGAACGGCGTATCGGCGTACATGATCAACACCGGCCCATCGAACCCGTCCAGTGCCGGCACGGCCATCTGCACCGCATGTGCAGTGCCCTTCTGCTCGGCCTGGACCGCGGTCGTCACGCCGCGCCCGGCAAGCGCCGCCTCGAGCTGGTCGCGGCCCTTGCCGACCACCACCACCTGCCGTGCCGCCCCGATCGCCTCGACCGTGTCGAGCAGGTGCAGCAGCATCGGCTTGCCCGCGATCGGGTGGAGCACCTTGTGCGTGTCGGAGCGCATTCGCGTCCCCTGCCCGGCGGCCAAGACGACGACCGCAAAGGGGGGGATGACGACCGCGAAGGGTGGCACGGCGACGGGGGGCGACGAGTTCATCGTCGCCACTTGGCATGGAGCATCGGCTTATTCCAGCGCGCGGGCAGTTACGCCTTGGGCTTCGTGGCGCGCTTGGCGGCGGGCTTGCGGCGGGTCGATGGTCGCGGCTTGGCGGGCGAACGCGGCTTGGCGGTCGTTGCCCGTGGCTTGGCAGCAGTTTTCGCCGCAGCCTTGGGAGCCGCAGCCTTTCGCGTCGCCGTCTTGCGCGCCGCATTCTTGCGCGCGCCAGCTTTCTTCGCGGCGGGTTTGCGCTTTGCCGGCGTCGTCTTGAGCCCGACCGCTTTCTTCGCGCTGTCGGCGGCCTTGGCGACGGCTTCCTCGGCAACGTCGACCCACTTGCCCGACAGCACGCGCTGCGCGGCGTCGGCGACGGCTTCGGCGATCAGGGCTCCAAGCTTCGATGCGCTGCCCATCATCTGGGTCGCGGCGCTGCTGGCGGTGTCGGCGGCGTCCAGGCCCGCATCGCGGATCGCGCGGCGTGCCTTGGGGCTGGCGGCGATTGCGGCAGCGGCGGCGGTCAGCCCGGCGGCGAGCATTTCGCGGCTCATTGCTGCCTTGGCAATCTTGTCCATGGTCGATTTATTCGCGCTCTTGGCACCCGTCGATTTGCCGGTGCCCGATGCTTTGCTGGTGGTCGCTTTGGCCATAACCCACTCTCCCTGTTGCATTGAGATACCGCACAGACGGTCCAGCGGGTCAAGCGTTCCGCTTGGGCTCAATGCGGGTTGGATATCACTTCACGCGGCGATCCGTAAATGGGGCCCGTAAATGCCGACACCTAATGGGGCCGATCCGGTAATGCCGACACGTAAATGCCAAACACGTAAATGCCGAGACGTAAATGGGAGCCGATGCAGTGACGCATCGACCCCCAAAAACATGGTCAGCGGCCGGAGTATTCCAGCCCGGAAAGACCTTGGTGTTCCGTCAGGAACACATCCTCCGAACGAACTTCTCCGACCCCTTAACTGAACCATGAGACATCGGATCACCTCCTTTCGCTGTGTTATTGGTAGGCACAACATGTAGCGGTCGCAGGCGCAGATCAAGGCTTGTAATAGAATAATTGCAGGCTAATCTCCGCAACTTCGCGCTGCGCCTGGCGATACGGCCGTGCCTGTAGCCGGGCCTTATCCTCAAGACTCATTGAACGATCTGTCCAGCAGGGGCTTCGCTTTTTCCAAGTCAGCCAGCGAAGCAATGGTTATTTCCAGATCGCCAGTACCGAAGTGCCCGATCTTTCGAACATCACGCGTAAAGCCCAGCTCAAGACTGACAGTGTCTGGATTGACCTTCACGAATGCCATTATGCGTTCAAGCTGGTTACGCACTTCCACACACGCAAAGTTTTTAATCCGCCGATAGCCAACGTAACATTCCGTTGGCTTTACCGCCACGTCGTCGCCCAAGGCAGTGAGGTAAGAGTCCAATGCGTCGTACAATTCCCGGACTTTTGGTGGCGCTTCGGCAATCTGCTGAGTGACTGACTTAGTCTTTGACTTGACCATAGACTTGGACGTGTTCGCAACGCTCGCGAGATTTCCGGCAGTTGGAGCAGAGGCCGATGTCAGCTGCTCGAGCAAGAGCAACTCACCCTCAAACTTCCGGTAGCGAATGAGGTCGATGTTACGATTCATCTGTTTGACGGCGTGCTCATCATATTTCGTGAAATCACCGGCGATGCAGATTAATCGAGGGCCGCTCCAATCGACCTTTTTCGCCTCTTCCATGCCAAACCGATTAAGAACCAGCCATTCGAAATCTTTTCGGTGCCCGACCAACCAATTTAGATAAAACAGTCCTTGATTAATGACGTTCTCGTTGGACGACCGCTTGTATTCTATAATCACGGGCGTCCCGTTTTCGTCGATGCCTAGGGTATCCATTCTGCCGCCCTCGGTATGAAATTCAGAGGCAAGAAAACGGACGCCGAGCAAGGCTTCGAGATTACTTTCAAAAGCATTTTGAAGAGCACGTTCCAACGCAACCGCACCACCCGAAAGCTGTGAGACGTTATTACTGGTTAAGCGGAACAGCTTAAGATCGCTCATTTTGCCTCCGGATTGTAACTGCCTGTCCAAGATCGGATCAAACGAGCAAGGAGATCATCTAGCTCACTCGCACGCTTACTCTTGCGGTGACCCAGTTTGGCCCGCAGTGCCTTGAGATCGTTAAATTCCCTTATCTCTTTGACCTGCGCTTCGGGCTGATCGATGGAATAATGGTAGAACGGCCGACCGGGCTTCCCGCCACTGCGCTTCACAATAAATTCCCCTGATTCCGCGCTCCTTCATCTTCCCGCTTCGCTCGCTTCATGTTCGCCGGATCGACGAACGGCATATCCGGCTTCTTGCCTTGAAACAGTTCGGCAAGCGTGATGATCTGCAGGCGGGGGTAGGTGCGGCCGAAGCCGTCTTCGAAGCGGCCGACGGCGGCGGCTTCCTTGATCATCGGGCCGGTCGGCATGACGGCGCAGATGAACACGCCGATCGGCGCTTTCTCGCGCTCCATCGCGCTGTGAAGGTCGCGGATCATGGTGACCGAGACATTGTTGCCGCCCTTGACCGACACCAATGCCTTCTCGGTCTTCTTGCCGTCGGGCTTGAAGTAGATGATGCCGTCGATGCCGCCGTCGGCGCCCTTTTTCTTGCCGCCGAAGGGGAGCGCGTCGACCATCGACACGGCCCACCACTGGAACTGGTATTTGTCGCGCTCGGCGAGATCCTGCGCCGAGGCGAGGTCCTTGGGCGTGCCCTCGACGGTAAATTCGATACCGGGGAAGGCGTCCTTCATCCGCTTTTCGATAAGGCTGATGGCGAGGTGGGTGGCGTCGATGCCGATCCACTCGCGGCCTAGCTTCTGCGCGGCATGGACCGCAGTGGCGCAGCCGCAGAACGGGTCGAGGACGATGTCGCCTTCGTTGGACGAGGCGGCGATGATGCGTTCGAGCAATCCTAATGGTTTTTGAGTTGGGTAGCCCAATTTCTCGGCTTCATTGGACAACCATTTAACATCGCTATCGATTGCAAGTGAGCTGCCATATAGCGCGCCTTCTGTGCCCGGTTGAAACGCCCAGATATCTTGCAGAGCCACCCCGGTCGTCGGTCTCTGCTTATATTTCGGCCGACCCGACGGAGAAATATAGAGTTCCCCGAGACTGTCGAACGCCTCGATCTGCGCGTCGCTGCCGTCGCCAGTCTTCGACTTGAACAGGATATTGTAATTGGCGTTCGAATTGAACGGCGGGTCGAGGTAGATCAGATCGACGCGGTCGCTGGCGATGTGATCGCGCAGCACGTCCAAATTGTCACCATAAAAAAGCTTGTTCACGCACACCCCCTGATCGGCCTTGTTAGACTAACGGTTGGAGGCGGCTGGGCAAGGCCCGGTCGCACCCATTTCCACCCGCCCACAAAAACTTCTTCCAAAATAGGATTTCGTCTGCTTGGCTCGTCACGGCGACTCGTGCGCCTGGCTGTTTGAAATCGTTGAGGAATGGACCGAGGATGCCTGCCAATCCGCGCCCGGAAAAGCCACATGGTCAGTGTGAACATTCGTGAACATTCGCTGTCGCCGTCGCCCCGGCCAAGCGCGCCACGCCGCCCAGACAAGGCCGCCATCGACCTGAAAAGGAGGAATGCTTAAGTTTACAAAACGTCCCGGAAAAGCCGACGAACTAGGTAACTTTTGTCACTTTAAGGGTTGCGCCGCGCGCGTCGCGAGCGAGCTTATTTGACCAGTTTGTCGACCTTGGCCTGCAGCGAGGCGAGCTCGGCGCGGAGTGCTTCGAGTTCGGTTGCCGGATTGCTGTCGTCGCTCTTCTTCGCCGCCCCGCCCGGCACGAACGCGCGCGCTGATTCCTGGAACATCGCCATGTTGCGCTTGGCCAGGTCGCCGAACATCGCCGCGCCGCCGAACGGGGCCGCGACCGCGTCGCGCATCGCGGCATGATTCTTCTGGAACATGTCCATCGCCGCGTCGAGATATTGCGGCACCGCGGGTTGCATCTGGCCGCCGTAGAGCCCGATCAGCTGGCGCAGGAAATTGACCGGCAACATGGTCGCCCCGTCGCCGCGCGATTCTTCCTCGACGATGATCTGGGTCAGCACCTGGTGGGTGATGTCCTCGCCCGACTTGGCGTCGATCACTTCGAAATCGCGCCCCTCGCGGATCATCGCGCCCAGCCGGTCGAGCGTGATGTAGCTCGAGCTTTCGGTGTCATACAGACGCCGGTTGGCATATTTCTTGATCGTGACCTTGCCCGACGTTTTCACCATGACCCGCTCCTGCTGCAGCCGCGAAGCCTAGCACCCCGCCCGACCGCACTGCAACACGAGTCCATTTCCGCCGCAATCGACCCTGTTGCCCCGACGCCGGACCACCGCTAGATGGGCGCCCAGGCATCCGTAGCTCAGCTGGATAGAGTACTGCCCTCCGAAGGCAGGGGTCACAGGTTCGAATCCTGTCGGGTGCACCATTTCCAGGTCCAGGCAGCAGCTAGGCGCTTGGCCAGCTCTCCACTATTTCGACGAACCGGCTCAGCCACTTATTGGTCTGGTGCCCGTCGACGACCCGGTGATCGATCGTCAGCGTCACATACGCCATCGGCCGGATCAGGATCGCGTCCTGCCCGTCGATCTCGCGCACCACGACGCGTTTCTCCAATTTGCCGACCCCGAGAATCGCCGCCTGTCCCGCGTGGAGGATGATCGGCGATGCGAGCAGGCTGCCCGACACGCCGTGGTTGGAGATGGTGAAGCTGCCCCCCGACACGTCGCCGCCGGTCAGCTTGCCGTCGCGCGCGCGGCTCGTCAGGTCGCCCAGCGCCGCACCAATCTGCTCGACGCTCAGCGCGCCCGCGTCCTTGACCACCGGCACCACGAGGCCTTTGTCGCCAAGCGCCGTGCCGACCCCGATGTTGATCGTCGGGCCAATCGCGATCCGGTTGCTCTCCCACCGCCCGTTGATCGCCGGCGCCACCGCCATCGCCTCGGCCGCAGCCTTGACCAGGTAAGCGGTGTAACTCAGCTTCACCCCGCGCTCGCCAAGCGCCTTCTTGTGCGCCGCGATCGCCGAGAAATCAGCCTCGAACAATGCGGTGACATGCGGCGCTTCAGATATTGCGCGAACCATATTCTCGGCGATCTTGATCCGCATCCGGTCGTGCGGGATATCGCTGGCCACCGGCCCGTCAGCGACCGCCCGATCGACATCGTCACGCGTAATCCGCCCGTCGCGCCCGGTCCCCGTCAGCCGCGCCGGATCGAGCTTATGGTGGAGGACAGCGCGTTTCACGGACGGGGACAGCCGGTGCTCGCCGCCGGGGTGCTCCGGCGAAGGCCGGAGCGCTGGACGATCGAGCGATGCCGTCTCCGTTGCATCCATGCTGTGCAACGCTCCGGAATTCGCCGGAGCACCATTGGCCTCGATCCGTCCCAACACCGCCCCCGGCACCGCATCCGCATCCGTATCGAGCAAGATCTCGCTCAACACCCCCGCCGCTGGCGAGGGCACTTCCTGGGTGACCTTGTCGGTCTCCAGCTCGACCAACGGATCGTTGACCGCCACCACATCGCCAATCCGCTTGAGCCAGGCACGGACCACCGCCTTGGTCCCCTCCTGCTCATCGGGAACGAGAATCTCGACCGCCATCAGAAACCCATCAGCCGCTCGATCTCGGCGCGAATCCCCGTCACGCTCGGCAGCACATGCTCGAGCAGGCTCGGATGATGCGGGCTCGGGATGTCGGGCATCGTCACCCGCGCCACCGGCGCGTCGAGGTCGAGGAACGCCTCGTCCGCGACCACCGCCGCAATCTCCGCCCCGAACCCGCCGGTGCGCAAATCCTCATGCACGATCAGGCACCGCCGCGTGCGCGACACACTCTCCAGCACCATCTCGCGATCCCACGGCATCAACGTCCGCAAATCGATGACATCGGCACTGATCCCCTCGGCAGCCGCTTCGCACCGCGGCACCATCGCGCCCCACGTCACGATCGTGATCGCGTCGCCCTCACGGGTCTTCTTCGCTTTGCCGAACGGGACGACGAACGCATCCCCCGGCCACGGCCGTCGCGCCCATGCATCGTCGAGCATCGCGCGATGTTCGAAGAACAGCACCGGGTCATGCCCGCGCAAACTCGACCGCAGCAGCCCGACCGCATCCTCGGCATTGCTCGGCACCGCCACTTGCCAGCCCGGATTATGGACGAATTGCACTTCGTTGGTCTGGCTATGCCACGGGTCGCCGCATTTGAAGAACCCGCCGGGAACGCGCAGCACCATCGGCGCGGCAAAGCGGTTCGCGGTCCGCCAGCGCATCGTCCCGCAATCGTTGATCTGCTCGGTCGCGGGTTCGGCATATTTACGAAACTGGATCTCGGGCACCGGCAGCAATCCGGCCAGCGCCATCCCCACCGCGCGCCCGACGATCCCCTCCTCGTTGAGCGACGTATCGAACACCCGGTCGATGCCGAACTTGTCCTGCAGCCCAAGCGTCACCGCATGGACTCCGCCCTTGGGCCCGACGTCCTCGCCGAACACCAGCATCTTCGGGTTCGCCGCCAGTTCCTGGTCGAGCACCCGGCGGATCGCGGTCACCATGTTGATCCGCTGGCCCTCGGGCGCGGCGGTTTCGCTAGTCCCGTCGAGGCTCAGCCCAGCCCCGCCGCCAATGTGCGCCGCCTCGCCCTCGAAGAAGACATTGCGCGTCACCCGCTCGGGCGGCGACGGGTCGCGCGCTTCGGCCTCGACCCGCGCCGCCTCGACTTCATGCGCGACGCTCGCCTCGATCATAGGCCAGTCGAGATCGCCCGCAAACGCCTTGAGCTTGGGCAACGGATCGCGCGCCCACTCCGCCGCGACCTCGGCCTCGCTCTTGTAGGTTTGCGTGTCCTGGAAGCTATGCCCTTCCAGCCGCGGCACCGTCAGCCGGATCAGCGCCGGGCCATGGCCACCCCGAACATGAGCCACCGCCTCGCCGATCAGCACCGCCGCCTGCGCCGGCTCGGTCCCGTCGCCGTTGAAGATCTGCAGGTTGCGGAAGCTGGCTAGGTTGGCGGCAATGTCGCGTCCCGGGGTCTGGTAATCCGATGGCACGGAAATGCCGTAGCCATTGTCCTCGATGTAAAATAGCATTGGCAAGGATTGCGTAGTCGCAATGTTTAGCGCAGCCCAAAATCCGCCGGTCGCACAGCTCGCGTCACCGCCAAGCACCACCCCGATCGACCCGCGCGCCTGCTCGCCAAGCACGCGCTCCTTATACGTCACCGCCTGCGCCCAGCCCGCGGCCGGCGCATATTGCGCCCCGACCCCGCCGCACATCGGCAGCGCATGCGCCCCGCCCGGGTTGGGATAGTTGAACACAACGCCAATATCGCGCCCGTCGGAATAGCCGCCGCCGCGCCCCATCCCCGACCCCAGCGCATCGGCCAGCGGCACGCCGAGCGCGAGCAGCATTGGCCGCGACCGGTAATAACCGCAGGCCGCATCGCCATCGCGGAGCTGCAGTCCGAGCAGCACCTGCGCCATGTCGTGCCCGCGTGCAGAAAATTGGTAGAGTATCTTCTTTTCTGGAACGAGCCGCGTTTCCTCGAGTTCGTCGAGCGCGCGGCTGGTGCTGACGAGCCGCGCTACCGCGCTCCAGTCGACCCCGTCATCTATATTTGGCTTGATCGCCTGGTCGCGCTCGGCCACGTCACTCACTCATCACATCGATGACGGCGGCGACGAACCGGTCGACCGCATCGTCGGCCATCCCGAGGATGTTGAACCGCCCGGTGTCGGCCATGTAGATCGCATGATCCTGCCGCAGTTTGAGCACTTGCGCCGGGCTCACCGGCAGCATCGAGAACATGCCGTTCTGCTCGGCGATATACGCCAAATCGGGGTGCGCACCGGCAATCTTCGCGCGCAGTCGAAGCACCCGCGCGCGCATCGAATCAAGCTCGGTCAGCCAGTCGGCGCGGAGTCCATCATCCTCGAGCACGATCCGCACCACCGCCGCGCCATGATCCGGGGGCATCGACCACATTTCGCGCGCGATCTGCAGCACATGGCCCATCGCCACCTTGCTCGCGGCGAGCGACCCAGTCTTGATGAACAGGCAGCCGACACGGTCGCGATAAACGCCAAAATTCTTGTCGCAGCTTTGCGCCACGATCACTTCGTTGCAGGCGTCGAGCACGCCGCGCAATCCTGCGGCATCCTCTTCAAGTCCGCGACCAAGCCCCTGATACGCAAGGTCGATCACCGGGATGATCTCGCGCTCGACGATCGCCGCCGTCACCTCGTCCCATTGCCGCGCATCGAGGTCGGCCCCGGTCGGATTATGGCACCCGCCCTGCAGCAGGATCACGTCGCCCGGCCGCGCCTCGCCGACCGCGGCGATCAGCGCATCGAACCGCAACTTGCGCGCATCGCGGTCGTAATGTTCGTACGTCACGACTTCCAGCCCGGCGCCGACCGCAATCGGCACATGGTTGGGCCAGGTCGGCAATCCGATCAGCACCCGCGCCTCAGGATTGGCCGCCGCAATCAACATCATGCCGAGCGACAGCGCCCCGCAGCCACCCGGCGTCTGAAGCCCCAAAATGCGCTCATCGTCCGCATGCGGCCCAAGCAGGATCGGCGCGATCAATTTGGGGAACGTCACATCGCCCGCACCGCCCAGATAGGCCTTGCTGGTCTGGCGTTCCCACAGCAATTTCTCCGCCGACTTGACGCTGCGCATCACCGGCGTGACCCCGCTGCCGTCCTTATACACCCCGACCCCGACGTCGATCTTCTCGGGGCGCGTATCGGCATTGGCGAGCGCGATCAGCGCGAGCAGGCTGTCGCTCTTTACCGGGTCGAGGTCAGCCAGCCGGCGGTGGCTTGTGGTGGTCAGCATGACCCGACCCTAGCGCAGGATCGGCAGGTCGTCATGCGTCATAATCGATCGCCACGCCGTCCCCCGCCGGGACCGACTGGCAGGTCAATATATAGCCGTCGGCGATTTCCTCGTCGGTCAGTCCGTAATGCGCCGCCATCTCGACCTTGCCGGTGATTACCTTGGCCCGACACGTCGCGCACACCCCGGCCTTGCACGCGAATGGCGCTGCCAATCCTGCCCCACGCGCCGAATCGAGGATCGAGCTGCCGTCAAATTCGATCCGCCGGGTCCGCCCGTCGAGCGTCACCGAAATCGACTGGCCCGCGGCTTGCTCCTGGAACGCCGCCAGTTGCGCGGTCATGGCTTCGGACGGCCGGCCGGCGGTGAACCGCTCGATGTGGATCCGCTCACGCACGATTCCGCGCTCGACCAGCACGCTCTCCGCCGCGTCCATCATCGGCCCGGGGCCGCAAATGAACCACGCGGCAATGTCATCGGGCTCGACCACCAGTGCGGTGATCGCCTCGCCGACCCGGCCAGTGTCGAGCATGCCGTTGAACAGGTCGATTTCGCCCTCCTCCTCGGCGAGGAAGTGGAACAGCTCGAACCGTCCCATGTAGCGGTCCTTGAGGTCGGCCAGCGCCTCGAGGAAGATTACCGACTGGCTGTCGCGATTGCCGTAGAATAAGGTGAACCGGCTGTTCGGCTCTTCGCTTAGCGCGGAGCGGATCAGCGACATGATCGGCGTGATGCCCGATCCGCCCGCGATCCCGACATAACGCCGCGCCGCACTCGCATCGAACGGCATGGTGAACGACCCGACCGGGCTCATCACCTCGATCGAATCTCCGGCGCGCAAACTCTCCGCCACCCAGTTGGAGAATAACCCGCCCTTGATCCGCTTGACGGTGACCTTGACCAGCCCCTCGTCTGGCGCGACGCACAAGGAATAATTTCGCCGCACTTCCTCGCCGTCGATGTCGGCCTTGAGCGTCAGATGCTGCCCGGCCTTGAACCGGAACGCGTCGGCCAGGTCGTACGGCACGTCAAACCGGATCGACATCGCCTCGTCGGTCTCAGGCACGATCTCCGCCACCCGCAGCACATGAAAATGTTCAGCCATTTACCACTTCGCGTCCGGGTAGGTGCGCGGGATGTGCTGCATCACCGCCAGCAGATGCCCGAGATGCTCGCTATGATGGCCGCGCCGTCCGCCCAGGATCGGACGCTGATCGTCGGGTGGGCCGAGCTTGGCCTCGGCCAGCACGCCCAAGATCGCCGCCTTATACTCGCTCTCGAACCCGCGCGGATCGGGGACGCACTGGCGCGCGATCAATTCTTCCATCACCGCGTCGACTTCGAACAATTCGGGGATGAACCGCCAGCACCAGTCGAGCCCCTCGGCCATCCGCCGCGCGCTCTCATCGGTCCCGTCGCCCAGCCGGATCGTCCAGTCGGCGGCCAATTCGCGATGGTAGGATACCTCCTTGACCGCCTTCGCCGCGAGGCCGGACAGGAACGGATCGGGACTGTCGGCCAGTTCGCGATAGAGCAGATGCTGGTAGGTCGAGAACAGCAATTGCCGCGCGATGGTCCGCGCGAAATCGCCATTGGGCTGCTCGACCAGCCAGCAATTCTTGTAGTCGAGCCCGTCGCGATGGAATGCCAGTTCGTCGCCGTCGTCATTATTGGCCTTGTTGAGCAGATGCGTCGCCTGCCCGATCAGGTCGAGCGCGAGGTTGGCGAGGCTGAGGTCGACTTCCAGCCCCGGCGCATGCCCGCACCATTCGGACAGCCGCTGCCCGAGGATCAGGCTGTCATCCCCCAGCCGTACCAGATAATCGTAATAGGCATCCTCAAGCGGGTAATTGCCCGGCGCAATCGTGCCCTCGTCAAACGCGCCACCATCCGGTGCGTTCTTCGCGTGGCGCACATCCCTTGGTTCGATCACCGGCAGGCTAGGCATCAGATATGCTTCACCACGTCGGGAATGTCGTAGAATGTCGGGTGGCGATAGACCTTGTCCTCGGCCGGCTCGAACAACGGTCCGCTATCCGCCGGATCGCTCGCCACGATTTCGGCGGATTTCACGATCCACAGCGAGACGCCTTCCTGCCGCCGGGTGTAGGTGTCGCGGGCGTGGGCGATCGCGAGCTTCGAGTCAGGAGCATGAACGCTGCCAACGTGGCGATGCGCCATGCCGCCCTTCGAGCGAATGAAGACTTCCCACAATGGCCAGTCATGTCCGCCTCCTCCGGCTTGAGTCACGCCGCCGCCCTCGCCGCGCGCTTGGCCTCGTGCGCCGCGGCGGCGTCGCGCACCCAGGCGCCGTCGTTCCACGCGTCGCGGCGATCCTTCATCCGTTCCTTGGCGACCGGCCCTTCGCCGCGCACCACCGCGTAGAATTCCTCCCAGTCGATCGCGCCGAAATCGTAGCCGCCCTTGGCTTCGTTCCACTTGAGGTCGGGGTCGGGGATCGTCAGCCCGAGATATTCCGCCTGCGGAACCCCGATATCGACGCATTTCTGGCGCAATTCGTCATTGGTCTCGCGCTTGATCCGCCAGCGCATCGAGCGCTCGGTGTTGGGGCTGCTGTCGTCGGGCGGGCCGAACATCATCAGACTCGGCCACCACCAGCGGTTGAGCGCGTCCTGCGCCATGCGCCGTTGCTCGGGCGTGCCGTTGGCCAGCGCGATCATGATCTCGTAACCTTGGCGCTGATGGAAGCTTTCCTCCTTGCACACGCGGACCATCGCCCGCGCATAGGGGCCATAGGAAGCGCGCTGCAGCGGCACCTGGTTCATGATCGCCGCGCCGTCGACCAGCCAGCCGATCGCCCCGATATCGGCCCAGGTCAGCGTCGGATAATTGAAGATCGTCGAATATTTGGCTTTTCCCGAATGCAGCGCATCGATCATCTGCTCGCGGCTCGTGCCAAGCGTCTCCGCCGCGCAATACAGATACAGCCCGTGCCCCGCCTCGTCCTGCACCTTGGCGAGCAGGATCGCCTTGCGCCGCAGCGACGGCGCGCGCGTGATCCAGTTTCCCTCGGGCAGCATGCCGACAATCTCGCTATGCGCATGCTGCGAAATCTGCCGCACCAAGGTCTTGCGATAGGCCTCGGGCATCCAGTCCTTGGGCTCGATAAATTCGTCTGCGGCCACCCGCGCCTCAAACGCCGCAACCAGCGCCGGATCTTCGGGGGCCTCGATCGAGGCGACATTGTTGGTGAGTTCGGTGGTGTACATAGGGGTAATATAGCGCGTCACCCGCCGCGCTTCAAACGCTTCGCTTGATTAATGACTGGAAGACCTTGCGGCCGCTGCCTGAAAGGGCGGCGGCTTCATTGTGGTTGGCGGGCGGGCGATTGCGCCATAAGGCACGTTTCAGTGCTTGGCGCGTTGGCGGCTCGCATTCGAACTTTCGGGAGTTTCCTACATGGCCGCCACCTCGCTTCGTCCGCTCTCGACCTTCATTGGGATGGCCGCGCTGGTCCTCACCGCGACTTCCGCGCAAGCCGCGCCCGACATCGGCAAGCGCGCCTGCGCCCAGGAAGCGCGGCGGCTGTGCCCCGCGGAAATGCGCTCGTTCAGCCGCAAGCGGGTCGAGGCGTGCATGATCGTCAAGATCGACCAGACCTCCGCCGTCTGTCACGCGACGATGCTCAAGATCAAGGCGCAGCGCGAAGCGGTCGGCAAGCGCTAATTGGAGCAGGCCGGGGACATTTCGCCCGGCGCGGGCCATCGCCCGTGGATCGGGTTCGTCATCATGTGCCTCGGCATGTTCATGGCGGTCCTCGATATCCAGATCGTCGCCACCTCGCTCCCGACGATCCAGAAGTCGCTCGGATTCGCGTCGGACCAAATGGTGTGGGTGCAGACCGCCTATCTCACCGCCGAGATCGTCGCGATCCCGCTGACCGGTTATTTGACCGGCGTGCTTGGCATCCGCTGGCTGTTCGTCGCCGCGGTCACCCTGTTCACCATCGCCTCGGCAGGGTGCGCGCAAAGCCAGAGTTTCGAAGCCTTGATCGCGTGGCGCGTCGTCCAGGGGTTCGCCGGTGGCACGTTGATCCCCGCGGTGTTTTCAGCGGTGTTCCTGCTGTTCCCACCACGCTCACAGGGCCTTGCCACAACCATTGCCGGAGTCGCCGCCGTCCTCGCCCCGACCGTCGGTCCGATCGTCGGCGGCTGGATCACCGAGAGCTGGTCGTGGCACTGGCTGTTCCGAATCAACATCGTCCCCGGGATCTTGGCGGCGGTCGGCGCGGTTTTCGCCTTGCGCGGCAAGCACATGAACGAGCGTTGCCGCCGCTCGTTCGATCCGCTGGCGCTGATCGCGATGGCCGCATCGCTGATCGCGCTCGAGCTCGCCCTGAAGGACGGGCCAACGCTGGGCTGGGGCGTTGCACACGTGGTCGCCTTGCTTGCGACGAGTGTCGCCTGCGGTGCCTATTTCATCAACAAGACTTTGCGCTCGAAGTGGCCGCTGGTCGAACTCACCTGCTTTGCCGATCGCAATTTCACCATCGGCTGCATTTTGAGCTTCATCCTCGGCATCGGGCTGTTCGGGTCGACCTACATGATGCCCTTCTTCCTCGGCTTCGTGCGGGATCATAATTCGCTCCAGATCGGCGAGATCATGCTTGCCACCGGCATCGCCCAGCTCGCCGCCGCTCCCTTGGCGGTGTTCCTCGAACGCAAATATGACGCGCGCTGGCTGACGATGGCCGGCTTCGCCCTGTTCGCGCTCGGCCTGCTGCTCAGCGCCAACCAGACGTCCACGACCGACCGGGCCGAAATGATGCTCCCCCAGATATTGCGCGGCGCCGCGATCATGTTCTGCATTGTCCCGCCGACGCGGATCGCGATGGGCCAATTGTCCGAGCGCCTCGTCGCCGACGGCAGCGGGCTGTTCAACCTGATGCGCAACCTCGGCGGGGCGGTCGGGCTGGCATTGATCGACACCATCATCTTCAGCCGCAGCGCGACCTATGGCGCGGACATCGTTGCCAAATTGCGCGCCGGCGACGTCAACACTGCGGTTTCGATCGGTATTCCGCGCGACGCCTTCGTCGAGCAGGTTGGCCAGCCGCTCGACGAATTCACGCAGGAAATGGTCCAACCATTGGTCAACAAGGCGGCGCTGGTTCACGCCATCAATGACGCTTGGCTGGTGATCGGAATCCTCACCGCTCTCGCCGTGTTGCTGGTGTTCCTGGTCCGCAAATTACGGCCGCAGCAGGATTATTCCGCCGACGAATAAAAAACTACGCGCGCGCCGACCGGGGTCGACACGCGCGCATACCAACAGTGGCCGGGAGAACAGGGAAACGCCCGGCCGCCGCGTGGATTTTTTACGGCATCAACACGCTGTCGATGACGTGGATCACGCCGTTCGACTGCATGACGTTGGCGATGGTGATGTTGGCGGTGCCGCCCTTCGCATCGATAATCTGCCAGCCATGATGACCCTTGCGGAACTTCAGGCTCTCGCCCTGCACCGTCTTGAGCGTCGCGGTGCCACGATGCTTGGCGGCCATGCTGGCGATCTGCCCGGCGGTGATCCGGCCCGGAACGACGTGATAGGTCAGGATCGTGGTCAGCGTGCCCTTGTTCTCGGGCATCACCAGCGTCTCGACGGTGCCGGCGGGAAGCTTGGCGAACGCCGCGTTGGTCGGCGCGAAGACGGTGAACGGACCCTTGCTCGACAAGGTATCGACCAGGCCAGCGGCCTTGACCGCTGCAACCAAGGTCGTGTGATCGCGCGAATTGATCGCGTTCTGGACGATGTTCTTGGTCGAATACATTGCTGCACCACCAACCATCGGATTCTTGGCCGAAACGGCGGCGGGGACAGCGATCACCATTGCGGCGGCGATCAGTGCGAGAGGCTTGTTGGACAACATCGAAAATTCTCCTCGTGCGGCAGGCCCGTCGCGGGCTGCTCGACAGGAGATACGTCGCCGTCCGCGCGGCGGATGCAGCTAGACTTTACTCAGCAATCCCGACGCGATCACGGCGCCGGTCGGCTTGCCAGTCGGCGATCCGCCCATTGGCTCGATGGTGATCGCAAGCTTGGTCCCCGGCTCGATTACCGCGCCCATCTTGGCCTCGGCGACATACATGCCTGGCCCGGCCGCCTTGAACGTCCCGAGCGGGATCGGCGGCTGGTCGCCGTGGATGGCCCATAATTGCGCGCTATGTCCGGCCGGAATCGGCATCTCGCCGGGCATTTTAACCATCCCGGCGGCTGCATCGTAGAGCGCCGGCTGGCCATTAGATCCGTCGGCCGCCGCCATCGCCGCAATCATCGGCGCAGCTGCAACTTGCACCGGCGCCACCGGCACCGGCCGGAACGCCACCGCCGTCATCGCCAGCGCCGCCACCGACGCCGCCAGCGCGGCGGGTTTCCACGGATTGCGCGGGCGGATCGCCGCCACCGCCCGGCCGCCGCCGATTCGCGCTTGAACTCTTTCTAACACCCCCCCCGGTGCGTCCCGCTCCCAAACGCCCGCAAACAGCAACCCAAAGTGATCGCGCCATTGCTCGACCTCGCGCGCGAATGCCGGCTCGGCGATCATCCGCCGCAGCGCGCCTGCCCGCTCGTCGCCATCGAGCACGCCCAGCGCCAGCTCGGCGGCGGTCGTGTCTTCGGTCATGGCAGGCTCAGTCGTCACTCAGGCAATCCTTCAATCGTATCAGGCCGCGTCGGACCCAGCTTTTCATCGTTCCCAGCGGAACGCCCTCGCGCTCCGCCAATTCGGCATAGGTCAGCCCGTCGAAGAAAGCGGTGCGGATCGCCCCGCGTTGCTTGTCCTCCAGCTGGTCGAGGCACAGGTGCAACCTGTGGTCCTCCCCACTCGTCACCAATCTATCCTCCGCCGACGGCTCGGGGTCGGCGACGTCGGGCGCATCGTCCAGCGTCACCGCATGCTTGCGCCCCGCCGATCGCCGCCAGTCGATCGCCCGGTTGCGCGCGATCGTCGCCAGCCAGCTGATCGGGCTCGCCCGCCCCGGCTCGAAGGCTCCGGCGCGCCGCCAGATGGTCAGATAGACCTCGCTCAACACATCCTCCGCCGCCTGCCGCTCCCCACAGATACGCAGGCACACGCCAAAAAGCTTCGCCGAGGTCAGTTGGTATAATGTCGCGAAGGCCGCGCGGTCCTCCGCCCCGGTCGCCACCAACGCCTCGACCAGCCGCGTTCGGGCGGCGTCAGTAGCGGGTTGCGGGGGAAGCGGCGCGATCACGAGGGTGGGCTTATGGCGAGAATGCGATCAGTGCAACGTCACCCCGGGCTTGACCCGGGGCCCACCTCCCGTCACCCGCCACGTCGGAGATGGGTCCCGGCTCGGGGTCCGGGATGACGGGAAGAGACGGCATGACCGAACAAACAATCCTGCTGACCATCGACGCCCACGTCGCGCGCATCACCCTCAACCGCCCCGATCGCCTCAACAGCTTCACCAAGGCGATGCATGCCGATATCGCCGCCGCGCTCGACTCCGCCGTCGATGCGCGCGTGATCATCCTGACCGGTGCCGGACGTGGCTTTTGCGCGGGGCAGGACCTCAACGACCGCGCAGTCGCTCCCGGAGAGCCCGTCGATCTCGGCGCAACGGTGGACGAAAGCTGGAACCCGCTGATCCGCCGCCTCGCCACGATGCCCCAGCCGGTCATCGCCCGCGTCAACGGAGTCGCCGCCGGTGCCGGCGCCAATATCGCGCTCGCCTGCGATCTCGTCGTCGCCGCCAGATCCGCCAGGTTCATCCAGAGCTTTGCCGCGCTCGGACTGATCCCCGACAGTGGCGGCAGTTGGCACCTCCCCCGCCTGGTCGGCCAGGCGCGCGCGCTCGGCCTCGCGCTTACCGGCGAGCCGCTACCCGCCGAGAAAGCCGCCGAGTGGGGCCTGATCTGGAAATGCGTCGACGACGATGCGCTCGATGCCGAAGTCGACGCGCTCGCCGCCAAGCTTGCCGCCCTTCCGCCGCTCGGCCTCGCCGCGATCAAGTCAATCATTCGCACCACCGGCGCGCGAACGCTCGACGAGGAACTTGATCTCCAGCGCGACGAAATGCGCCGCCTCGGCTTCACCCACGATTATCGCGAAGGGGTCGCCGCGTTCCTCGAAAAGCGCCCGGCAACATTTACCGGCAACTGACGAAGATCATTCGGCCGCGTAGGTCAGCGTCAATCCCCACCGGTGCATGACCAACGCGCGCGGCTCGATATCGATTTGCACATCAGCAAAATCGATCGTTCCAAGGTCGTTGGGATTGAGGATGAAAGTCTGCGAGTTGCCCTTCGCAAGGTCGATCGTGAAGCGCTGTGAGGTGATCTCGTAGATCGGCAGCGAGAAAGTGATCGACCGCGGCGTTCGCGGTTCATCGCCTGCCAGGCTCCAGCCATAATCCTGGGTGTAACCGGTCACTGGCTCGCCCGCATCGAAGCCGATGGTGAAATCAACCGCGGCGATCCCGCCCCCCGACGGCGCGGTGACGTGAATCACCATTTTCTCTTCGGGGACGGTAACAATCGGCCCTGCTGTAAACACCGCGGGAACCGGTTTGGGAGTTGTCGTCAGGCGAAGCGACTTGCCTTCGGCTCGCCATGTCCCGTGCGACATTTCGTCGAGCGACCCGGCGGCAAGGAAATAGTCGAATGTGCCGTCGGGCTTGAGGATCAGCTCCGATGCCATGTCCGGCCCTTGGTGAAGGCGATAAGCCCCCGCCAGACCCGGCGCCACCGCGGGTCCAGCCGCCGCCGCCGGCCCGGTCAACGCCAGGATTAGAGCGCCTGCCGCAAGGGCCCATGCGCGGAGCAATTGGTGAGGATTGGCTGCAGCCATGAGGCATCTTGCGGCACGCACAGACCTGCGGCAATCCCCGCTGGCCCAAGTCGCCACGACTGGCAGCCCGGCGACCTAGCGCCTGACCTCGCCGCCGGCCAGCGCGGCACCGACCGCGTCGGCGGGCCGCGCCAGGATCGAGTAGACCTGCCCGGCCGCAAACACTGCGGCCGCCGCTGCGAGCGCGGCGGCAAAGCCATATTCCATGATCCGTCCCTGTATCCGGCTGCGCTCGTTGGTCGGCAGCGATGACCGTCCGACGGTGCGACGCTCCGGCGTCGGGCGATCCTTGCGCTGCGCTGCAGATGGCGTTTCACAGACGATCGAGTCGATCGACAGGACATCCTGGCTTTTGACCCCGAAGCGGTGCTGCTTGGTCCACATCACCCGCGCCACGACCAACACTGGGCCACGCCTGATTTCCAGATACGACCCGCGCACCGGCGGCACGCCAGCCTGCATCAGCATCCCGCGCGAAGAGATGTTGAGGATGCAAGCGTCATGCCATGTGGCGCCCGCCTTGATCCGTGCCCTGACCAGCACTTTATGTCGTGGTTCGCGCACCTTCATGCGCCGGAAACTGCGCGTCGCTCTCCCACCAGCCGCTTAAACAAACCGCCAAAATGGAGCCGATTAGAAAACGCTTACAATGGTGGATTTCGTCGCACCCTAAGTCTTTTGCGACCTTTGAGGCTTTACCAGCGCCCGCCAGACCGGCCATGACGGCGCAATGAAGACCGCCGAATTGCTCAATTACGCCCGCGACCAGTGGGTCGCCGGATCTGGCCAGCGTGCCGATATCCCAAGCGCGATCGATGGCAGCATCGTCGCCACCACGGGCTCGGGCGGGATCGACTTTGCTGCAATGCTGCACCACGCCCGCAGCGTCGGCGGCCCGGCGTTGCGCGCCCTCACCTTCCACCAGCGCGCGCGGATCATCAAAGGCCTCGGCCTCGCCATCCTCGCCGCCAAGGAGCCGCTCTACGCGCTCAACGTGGCGACCGGCGCCACCCGCAAGGATGGCTGGATCGATATCGAAGGCGGCGCCGGCACCATGCTCAGTTTCTCCTCCAAGGGCCGCCGCGAGCTACCCGATGCCCACGTCCTGCTCGACGGCGATCTCGAGCCGCTGTCGACGCGCGGCACCTTCGTCGGCCAGCATATCTACACGCCGCTGCAAGGCGCGGCGGTGCACATCAACGCGTTCAACTTCCCGGTCTGGGGGATGCTCGAGAAGCTCGCCCCGACCCTGCTCGCCGGGATGCCCGCGATCATCAAACCCGCCAGCAGCACCGCCTATTTGTGCGAGGCCGCGTTCCGAGTGATGATCGATACCGGCCTGCTCCCCGATGGCGCGGTGCAGCTGATCGTCGGCGGGGTCGGCGATTTGTTCGATCATCTCGGCGGGCAGGATGTGGTCAGCTTCACCGGCTCGGCCGCGACCGCCGCGAAGCTCAAGTCGCACCCCGTCGTATTGCGCGAGTCGGTCAAGTTCGTCGCCGAGCAGGATAGCCTCAACGCCTCGATCCTCGGCCCCGACGCAGCGCCCGGCACCCCCGAGTTCGACCTGTTCGTGACCGAAGTCGTGACCGAGATGACGGTCAAGGCGGGGCAGAAATGCACCGCGATCCGCCGCGCCATGGCCCCCGCCGAGCATCTCGACGCGCTTCAATCCGCCATCGCGGCGAAGCTTGCCGAAGCCTCGCCACGCATGGGGGCCTTGGTCTCGACCAGCCAGCGCGACGACGTCCGCGGCCAGATCGCCAAGCTCGTCGCCGCCGGCGCGCGGATCGTCTCGGGCGATCCCGACGCAGCGGTCGGCGACCAAGCCGGTGCCTTCATGCCGCCGATCCTGCTCCGTGCCGACGATCCGTGGGCGGCCGATGCGGTCCACGACGTCGAAGCGTTCGGCCCGGTCGCGACGATCATGCCGTACCGCGACCTCGCCGACGCGATCGCGCTCGCCAATCGCGGCATGGGTAGCCTCGCTTTGTCGCTGTTCACTCATTCGCCCGACGCCGCGCGCGAGTTCATCCAGGGCGCCGCCGCGTTCCACGGGCGGATGCTGGTCATCAACCGCGACAATGCCGCCGAATCGACCGGCCACGGCTCGCCGCTCCCGGTGCTCGTCCATGGTGGCCCCGGCCGCGCTGGCGGGTCGGAAGAGATGGGCGGGGTGCGCGGGGTCAAGCATTACATGCAGCGCACCGCGATCCAGTCGACCCCGGCGATGATCGCTGCGATCAGCGAGCAATATATCCCTGGCGGCCCCAAACATTTCGTCGACGGCCACCCCTTCACCAAGCGAATGAGCGAACTCCATATCGGCGACACCATGCGCACCGCCAGCCGCACGGTGACGATTCCCGACATCGAGCATTTCGCCGAATTCACCGGCGACAAATTCTATGCCCACATGGACGATGAGGCCGCCAAGGCATCGCCCATCTTCGAAGGCCGCGTGGCGCATGGCTACCTCATCCTGAGCTTTGCCGCCGGACTGTTCGTCTGGCCCGACCCCGGCCCCGTCCTCGCCAATACCGGGCTCGAGAATCTCAAGTTCCTGACCCCGCTCTATCCGGGCGATTCGATGCGGGTCGAGCTCACCGTCCGCTCCAAATCGCTCAAGAGCGAAGTGACCGGCGTGGTCCGCTGGGCGGTCGAAATCTTCAACCAGAAGGATGATCTGGTCGCGACCTACGATCTGCTGACCGAAAACCTGCCCTAGGCTGGAACGGCGAGCGCCCGCGACTCGTTGCACCCCCAACCAATGGGAGAGTTTCAATGAACATTCGCGACCTCATGACCAGCGACGTCCAGACCGTCTCGCCGACCGACACTGCCCAGAAAGCAGCGGGGTTCATGCTTTCGGCTGATACCGGGTCGATCCCGGTGTGCGATGGCGACAAGATCGTCGGCATGATCACCGACCGCGACATTGCCGTGCGCGGCGTCGGCAAGGGTCTTGGCCCCGAGTGCAGCGTGGCCGACCTGATGAGCAAGGATGTGGTCTGCGCCCGCGATACCGATGACGTGCTCGCCATCGCCCAGCAGATGAGCGACAAACAGGTCCGCCGAATGCCGGTGGTCGATGCCGACGACAAATTGGTCGGAATGGTCAGCCTCGGCGACCTCAGCCGTCAGTCGCAGGAAGATGCAGCCAAGACCGCCCTCGACGGCGTTTCGGCCGCCGGCGGCCAGCACGACCAACGTTAGATTGGGCTAAAGCCCCGCGATCGCCTGGTCGACCAGCGCCTTGTCGCTCTTGGCGTCATTGCGTTCGGCGATCAGGCGGCCAGCCGCAGCCGTCGCGGCCTTGGCAGCAACTGCACGGACTTCGTCAATCGCCGCGCGCTCCTCGGCGGCAATCTTGGATTCGGCCATCTGGGTGCGGCGCTCGACCAATGCCTCGGCATCGGTCTTGGCCTTGGCCACGATCGACGCTGATTCTGCGTGGGCGCGGTCGAGCATCGCCTTGGCCTCGCCATCGGCCGCCGCCGACTTGGCCTGATACTCAGCCTTAAGCGCTTCGGCTTCGGCGCGGAGTTGCTTGGCCTCGTCGAGCTGCGCGCGGATCTCGGCGATCTTGCCGTCGAGCGCCTTGGCGACCATCGCTGGCACCTTCTGCCAGATCATGATCGCGAACACCGCGATCATCGCCAGCGCGACCCAGCCACCGGGCGTCAGCCCGAACGCGGTCGGCTCGGCATGTTCGGCCACAGCGCCGATCACCAGCTTAAGCATTGCTCATCACCATCTTAACCGCCGCCGCCGCATCGGCCAGGCTGACCTCAACCTTGGCGACCTTGGCCGCGATATCCTTCGCCAGTTCGGCAGCAACGCCTTCGATGTCCTTGACCGCCGCACTGCGAACACCGCGGATGCGGACTTGCGCTTCGATCAGCCGGGCGTCGATCGATGCATCGACTTCGCCCAGCCTCTTCTCGGTTGTCGTCGCGCTGTCGGCTTTCGCCTTGGCGGTCAGCTTGGCCGATTCGGCGCGGCCGGCGTCGATCCGCTGGCGATACGCTTCCTCGACCGCATCGGCCTCGGTCCGGGCCTGGTCGGCAGCGGCAAGGTCGTTGGCGATCTGGGCATTGCGGTCGTCCATCGTCCGCTCGACCCTGGGCACCATCCCTTTGCCCACCACGAAGTAAATCGCGGAGAGGGTGATCAGCAGCCAGAACCACTGCGAGGAATAAACCAGCGCGAGCTGGGAAAGTTGAGGCATGTCGGGCTCCGTCCGCTGCCCCGCGCCACTGGCACGGGGCGTGTCGGACTTAACGGGCGTAGAGAATGATCATCGCGACGGCGAACGCGATCAGGCCGAGCAATTCGGCGGCCGCGAAGCCGATGTACATCGTCACGCTCTGGCCCGGCGCAGCGGCCGGATTGCGCAGCGCGCCCTGAAGGAACGAGCCGAACACATTGCCAACGCCGGCAGCAGCAACGCCGACGCCAATTGCCGCGAGACCGGCACCGATAACCTGAGCTGAAGCGAGATCCATGATATTACTCCGTTTGAAAAATGTGTGGGACTGGGTGGTTGGAAATTAGTGCAGGTTGACCGCGTCGTTGATGTAGATCGAGGTCAGCAAGGCGAACACGAACGCCTGGATCGCACCGACCAGCAGCTCGAGCGCGCTGACCCCGGTGACGAAGATGAAGCTCAGCACCCCGACCCCGTAGCCAAGCGGACCGCCCGCGTTGAACCCCTGGACGATGAAATTGCCGAACACGTCGAGCAGGATGTGCCCCGCGAACATCGCCACGAACGGACGCAGGCCAAGGCTGAAGGGCCGCACCATGAACGAGATGAACTCGATCGGCGCGATGAACGCCTTGACCAACACCGGCGCGCCCTTGGGCACGAACAAAGAGAAGAAGTGCAGCCCGTGCTTCCAGAAACCGACGCCGAGCACGATCGCGAAGCTGATCACGCTCATGAAGCCGGTGACGGTAAACTGGCTGGTGACGGTGAACGGATGCGCGCCGGGGACGATCCCGAACGGCATCGATCCGATCCAGTTGGCAAACAGGATGAAGACGAACACCGTGAACACCCAAGGAAGGTATTTGCGACCCTCAGGTCCGATCGACGAACTGGTGATGTTCTCGATGAAGCCGGTCAATCCCTCGACTGCCATCTGCCAGCGTCCCGGAACCAGCCGGCGCTGCATCCCGCCGAGCATGAACAAGGTGATTGCGGCGAGCACGACCAGCATCCACAAGGATGAATTGGTGAACGCGAACGGCGAGCCAGTCAGTGCATCGCTGCCAATGGGCGCGATGGTGAACTGGTGCATCGGATCGATTTTAGCCTGCGTGGACACGGAAGAACCCTGTTAAATTCAGTTTGAAAAGCGAAGGATCAGGTACGAAGTTTGGTCATGACCTGGAAACAGGCCGCGATGAACGCCGCGAACATAAGCCCGATGGTGATCCACGGCGTGGTGTGGAGCAATCGGTCGAGGCCATAACCAATGATGATCCCGCCGAGCGGATAGCCGATCATGATCCCGGCTGCCGACTTGGCACCATTGGTGGTTGAAACGCTGGACAGCGGGCCCTTAGTGCGCGCTTCCTCGATCGCACGCGCCTCGGAAATCCGGCGGTCGAGTGATTCCAGACCCGGGTCCTGTGCCGTGCGCGCGTCCTTAAAGTCGTTCGAACCGTTGTTCACGCCGCGAAATTACCTGCTATTGCTCGCCATAGCGAAGCAAAATCATTGAAAAACCGCGAGAAATTCAAGGCTCCTCGGCGGCGCCGTCGCTTTAGGAAGGCTTGGCCCGCAAGTCAACCGCGGCCCCGGTTTACGGGTGGCAATAAGCCGGGATTGCGATCGCCTGCCCCGCCCCGCGCCGCCGCCAGACATTGTCGGCCAGTAAATAGGCTTCGCCCACCGGAACGCCGGAAAGCAATTCGCATCCGACCGCGATTCCGACTTCCCGCGGGCTCGCGCCGCGTTGCCCCGCAAGACCGGTGAACAGCGAGCGGCGGCGGATGTTGACCGCATCGACTTGCACGCGGACTGCGGGTGCGGGCGCTTCTGCAAAGCCAAGATAGCCGTCGTACCGCTCACCGATCTGCCCGGCAGCACGCGCCGCGACAATCGCTGGAGAGGTCTGCGCGGGCAACGGCATTGCGGCAAGCAACGCTGCCCCCGCCAACCACAGTCGCAACTTCACTTCGCGCCGCCCTGCGGCTTGGTCGGGAAGGTATCGGGGTTATTCTTGATCAACGTGTCGACGTCGCGCTGCAGGCGGACCAGCACTTCCTGCTCGATCTTGACGTTGAGGTTGATTTCGATCGGCTTGTCGGGGGTCTTGAGGCTGACGCAGCTTGCCAGCGGAAGCATTGCCAGCGCCGCGAAGGCGGTCTTGATCGGGGCTCGGTTCATGGGCTTCACTCGCTCTTGCTTGTGGGTGTGGTGGAAATCTCGATCTTCTGGTTCACCGGCGTTTGCGTCTGGGTCTGGCTTTCCTCGCGGCGGCGCACTTCAGTGACGACGCCCGGGATCTGGTCGATCGGCACCGGCAGGACGTCGCGGATCACGTTGCGCGGATCGGTGACGCTCTTGGCGGTCGCGATCAGCGAGCGGAACGGCCCCTTGATCGACACATTGAACTTGAACGGCACCTTCTTGACCGCCGAACGAAGCAGGCGTTGGGTGCTGTTGGCCTGGCCCAGCGCGACCTGGTCGACCGTCAGGCGGGTGGCGAATTCGCCTGACAGGTCGCCGTCGAGCCGAACGATCATGCTCCGGTAGCGAAGCGAGCGCAGCGCATCGAACGCGAGGCCGCCGAAGAAGCCGAGGTTCGCGCGGCTGACCACGCCATTATAGGCCAACGTCCCGCCTGGGTCGCGACTGTCGAGCCGGCCACCGACGATCCGCCCGCCATTATCGTCGAAAATCATCGGCAGGACGCCGTCGAACAAGCCGCTGGCGGAAATTTCCTTGAAATCGAGCGTGTCGATGAACGCGTTGGAATCAAACCCGACAACCTCGAACGTCAATCGTTTGGGGGTCGATTTAGCGAAGTTGAGCACCGTCTCCTGAAGGATCAGCTGCCCACCCATGAACGGCCATTCGCCGCGCTCGACCTTGACCAACTGGCTCGACAGGATTTGGAAATGGATTTCGCCATTCTCGACCAGGATACCCGGGTTGATGCTCGCCACGGTGAAGGCCTGGCCGGGCGCGGTCTGCAGTTCGAGTAAATTGGTGAAGTGGATCGTGCCCTTGAGGCCGGTAACCGGCCCGAAGGTCGCAGCGAAATCGGTTCCGTCAGTAGAGAAGTCGCCGGTCGAGGTAACGCTGCCATCACCAAGCCAATTGATCCGGCCCTGCCCCGCGACGTTGCCGTTGACGAGGGCGATTACCCCCTCAGTCAGGCGCGTCAGTTGCTCGGGCTGGATAGCGTTGCCGAACCGGATCCCGGGGACGCCGAGGATCGCCTCGCCGTTGCCCGAAGACAAACGGTGGGTGATTGCCACATTGGTCACCAACGTCCCGCTCGCCGGGTGATGGAGCGATCCGGTCGCCTTGATCAAGTCATTAGCCAGCCGGAAGTGGAGGTCATTGCTGATCAACGGATAGAAACGTGGCGGACCGGCGAGATCGGACACGGTCGATGAGCCGTCGATCGCCAGCGCGCCACCGTGGAAGTTGAACTTGCCAGCGGCATCGCTCAGCTTGACTGGCACGCGCCCGATCAGCGCCGACGCACCGCCGAAATTGCCTGTTGCGCCGCCCTTGGCGAGCATCCCGGTCAGCGTTGCGGCGGTGATCTTGACCGGCGAGCTCGACCGCCCAAGCTGCAGTCCGAGCCCGTTGGCGGCAAAGCGATTGCCGCCGAAAAACCGCGCCTGGGCGGCCGCGAGCGCGAATGGTGATTTTCCCAGCGAACCGCCGAGCCGAAGATCGCGGGTCGCAGCACCGATCGTGACCGGCCCGCTGCCATTCTTGTACAGGATCGCCGGACCGGTAGCGCATAGTGGAACGCTCGCCGCGCCAAGCCGAAGCGAGCCGGCGGTGAGCGACTGGAAGCGCGCGTCGATGCAACCCCGCCCAAAGGCAAAACCGCCGCCCCTGCCGCCGATTGTCCCGCTGATCGGAATGCGCAGACCGCGAACGAACCCGCCCGAGAACGGCCCGTCGAGCACCGCGAGCGTATTGACCGCAGTCGATCCGCCTGGCCCCGCGCCAAAGGTTACCGGCGCCAGTGTCAGCCGCGACGTCCCCACCGCGTAAGGCGCAACCCGCGCCTCGCCGTTCATCGATCCACCCCCGCGCGGCTGGCGGAGCGCGATGTCGGCGCGGGGCAATCCGCCACCGCCCGTCGAGATGTTGCCGTCGATCCGCAATTTGCCGCTCGGCCAATAATAAGTCACGCCGTCGCCGCCCGCCACTTTGACCTGCCCGCCAGTCGCGCCCCGCACGTCGGCGGAGTTGATCCGCACCCCGCCTTCGCCGCGCAAATTGACCATCGTCAAATGGCCGGTGGCGGTGAAGTTGCCGGCAGTGCCGCGAACGGCCGCGGCAATCGCAGCCCCGATCTGCCCGAGCGGCGTACCCTTGGTCGATTCGAGCGGTGCGATTAGCGGCGCGACCATCACTGGCGCGAGCGTCGCGCTGTCCGCGCCATAGTCGGCAGACAAGGCGAGTTCGCCACGCCCGGCCCACAAGCGATACTTGCCGTCGAGTCGCGTCGCATCGGCGAAGATCGCGCCGAGCCGCCCGCGCTGGGCCGAGAGCTTGATCGTCCCCATCGCGTCGCTCGCGCTGCCCTGGAAGCTGATATTGGCGTTGAGATTGGCGAGCCCGTTGTCGCCCGCGCTGAGCGAAGATAGTGAAAGTCGCCCACGGCCATCGAACCGGCTGAACGCCTCGCTGAAACTGCTGTCGAGCTCGAGCCGCGGCAAAACCATCGCCATTCGGCTGGTGGGGCAGACGAATCGGTCGGCAGAAATCGGGCCGGTGACGTGCGGCCGCCGCGCCTCGACGCTGAGCGCGACATTGCCGTGGAGCGCATCGAGTTCGCACGCGCCCGTCGCCAGCTTTTGCGCTGCCAACGCCAGGCGGCCCTTGAATCCGCCGGTGAGGTTGCCGGCTCCCTTGACCGCAAAGCCGAAATTGCCGAACGGTGTTTTGAGCGCGATGGCGGTGTCGGCGACATCGACCGATATATCGGGCAATCTAAATGGCTTACCGCTCGGCGGCGGAAGTAATTTGTCGATCTCGCCCCAGCTCACCTTGCCGCTCGGCCGCAATTCGCCGCGCAGCCGGACCCCGCGCGCCGCGATCCGATAGACCTCGACCCCGCCATTCCACAGGATGCGCATCTGGATCCTGGCATAGCGCGCGGTGAGGTCGGGGTTGGCGGGGTCGCCGATCATCACATCCCGGATGACCTGGTTGTGGAGCCCGATCGACTCGATCTTGTAGGTCGCGCGGACGTTGCGGCGGGCCAGTTCCTGCTCGATGAAATGCTCGGCGAGCGGCCGCCGCTGGGTCCACGCGCCGATCAGCACCGCGACCAACACGCCTAGCGAAATCAGCGAAATCCACAGCAACGGGCTTCGACGACGAACGACAACCGCCCGATCGCCAGCAGGCGCGCGGATGCGGTCGTCTTGGTCGTCGTGCTGCCCGTCCACCATCCCCACCCTAACCAATCGAACACGCAGCCGTTCCGAACCGACGTCCAAACGCCCCGTTGCACGGAGCGGAACATGTTCCTAGCCTGCGCCACGATGGGGGACATTCCAACCGACAGCTCAGGCCATCGCGCCCGCCTCCGCGAACGACTGTTCGACGGTGGCGACAAGGCACTGCTCGATCATGAGCTAGTCGAATATTTGCTGACGCTGGCGATTCCCCGGCGCGACACCAAGGCGCTGGCCAAGCAGCTGATTGCGCGCTTTGGCGGGATCGGCCCGTTGCTCGATGCCGCGCCGCAAGCCTTGCGCGCCGAAGGGCTGAGCGAAGGGACGATCGGCGCGTTGAAGATCGCCGAGGCGACCGCGCTGCGGCTGCTCGAAACCAAGATCGAGGGCCGCCCGATCCTGTCGAGCTGGGATGCGCTCGGCGATTATCTGCAGGCGGCGATGAGCCATTCACCGGTCGAGGAAGTGCGGATCCTGTTCCTCAACGCCAAGAACATGCTGATCGCCAATGAGGCGATGTGGCGCGGCAGCGTCGACGAAGCATCGGTCCATGTCCGTGAGGTCATCGCCCGCGCCATCGCGCTCGGTGCAACCGCGATCATCATCGTCCACAACCACCCGTCGGGTGACCCCAGCCCGAGCCAGCAGGACATTCGCCTGACCCGCGACCTGATCGACGCCGGCCGCCACATGAAGATCGCGGTCCACGACCACGTCATCGTCGCCGCCCAGGGACGATCGAGCATGAAGGCGATGGGGTTAATCTGAAACGCGCAGCAAAAAGGGCCCGGAACCAGCGGTTCCGGACCCTTCCGATGCAAGCTGTTAGTAGCTTACAGCTGGTTCGACACGTTGTTGAACGTGGTGCCCAGCTTGGTACCGATACCCTTCATCGCGGCAATCGCGGCGACGGCAATCAGGGCTGCAATCAGGCCATATTCAATGGCGGTCGCACCCTTGCTGTTATTCATGAGCTTAATGAACTTGCGCATATCTGATCTCCAATTTCGTTTCACATGAGGGTCCACGACCTCAACCCGAATTCGCAGAAAGCGCCGGGCAACTCCCTTTCTGGCGGCAAATCCTTGCGATCATGTTTATGCGCAGCCTTTGCGGGCCGTTAACCACAATCATTTTCTGGCAGCGTCCATTTGCGAGTCGGGGCGGCCCCTGCTAGCCGCCCATCGCATGGTCCCTCGCTATTCCCGCCCCGCCATGACCGCCATCTGGTCATCTGAAAACCGCTACCGCATCTGGTGGGCGATCGAGGTGTTCGCGGCCGAGGCGATGGGCAATATCGGGATGATCCCGGCCGACGACGCCCGCACCATCCGCAAGGCTTACGACGCCGACGTACTCGGCGAGATCGACGTGCCGGCGATCGACGCGATCGAGGCGGTGACCCGGCATGACGTGATAGCGTTCCTCACCTGGGCGGGCGAGAAACTAGGCCCCGAGCGGCGCTGGCTGCACCAGGGGATGACCAGTTCGGATGTGCTCGACACCAGCTTGGCAGTGCAATTGCAGCAATCCGCCGACTTGCTGATCGCCGACCTCGAGGCGCTGCTGGCGGTGCTCAAGCGCCGCGCGTTCGAGCATAAATTGACCCCGACCATCGGCCGAAGCCACGGCATTCATGCTGAACCGGTCACCTTTGGGCTTAAGCTGGCGCAGGCTTACGCCGAGTTCGACCGCAACCTGGCGCGATTGAAGGCGGCGCGGGCGGACATCGCGACCTGCGCAATTTCGGGCGCGGTCGGCACCTATGCCAATATCGACCCGGCGATCGAGGCGCATGTCGCAAAGGAGCTTGGGCTGACCCCCGAGCCGACCAGCACGCAGGTCATCCCGCGTGACCGCCACGCGATGTTCTTCGCGGTGCTCGGCGTCATCGCCTCATCGATCGAGCGGCTGGCGATCGAAATCCGCCATCTGCAACGCACCGAAGTGCTCGAGGCCGAGGAATATTTCGCCCCGGGGCAAAAGGGTTCGTCGGCAATGCCGCACAAGCGCAACCCGGTGCTGACCGAAAATTTGACCGGTCTCGCCCGCGTGGTGCGCGCGGCGGTCGTGCCCGCAATGGAGAATGTTGCGCTGTGGCACGAGCGCGACATTTCGCATTCGTCGGTCGAGCGGTTCATTGGCCCCGACGCCTGCATCACGCTCGACTTCGCGCTGGCGCGGCTGACCGGGGTGATCGACAAGCTGTTGATCTACCCCGAGCGGATGCGGCGCAACATGGACCGGATGGGCGGGCTGATCCATTCGCAGCGCGTCCTGCTCGCGCTGACCCAGGCCGGGCTGAGCCGAGAGGACAGCTATTCGTTCGTCCAGCGCAACGCGATGAAGGTGTGGGAGAGCGACGGACAACTGCAGTTGCTCGACCTGCTCAAGGCCGATCCCGAGGTCACCGCGAAACTGTCCGACGCGGCGCTCGAAGGGTTGTTCGATCTCGATTATCATTTCAAGCGGATCGACTTGATTTTCGAGCGCGTGTTCGGGACGTGAGCGATCCGGCTGCGGCAATGATCCAGCCGATCGGCTTCCATCTCGGACTGTCGAGCGAATGGCTGGTAACCGCAGTTTCGGCCAATATCGGCGCGTTTCTCAATACCGATGTCGATACTGCGCTTGGCCAGCCGATTACGACCTTGCTGTCGAACGACACGATCCACGACATCCGCAACCGGATGGCCCTGCTGCGCGGCGACGACGCGGTTGAGCATTTGTTCCAGTTTCCACTTGCGGGGGCGGCACGGCCGTTCGATCTCGCCATCTACCGCAGCGGCAACGGATTTGGCATCGACGTCGAGCCGTGCGACGAACGCAGCTTCGGCGACGCTACCGGGATCCTCGCGGGAATGCTGGCGCGGGTCGCGCCATCCGACGATATCGCGCAATTGTGCCAGCAGGCGAGCAGCCAGCTGCGCGCGCTTACCGGTTTCCAACATGTCGTGATCAGCGCCGGGCAAGAGCATTTGGGCCAGTCGATGCGCGCCGGCCCGGTCCCGATCGACGTCACGATCGCCTGCGCCGATCCTGACATGGTCGTGTTCGATCGCCATGCCGCAGCCGTGCCGGTCTTGGTCGGGGAGACCGGTCGGATTCCGCAGCGGCTAACTCTACGCGCACCGACGGCTAAAGAGGTCGCCATGCTTGCGGCGATGGGTGCAAGCGCTGCTTTGGTCGTCCCGCTCGACCGCAACGGGCAATGCTGGGGCCAGGCGGCTTGCTATCACGGCACACCGCGCCACGTCAGTGCCGAGCGCCGCAATGTCGCGCGCTTGTTCGCGAGCATCATGTCGCTGCGGATCGAAATCGCCGAGCTTCGTCGCGGCGTCTAGCCGCCTGTCCGATCTCGACCTTCGATCCTAGGGGGCCTGGTTGACCTCAACCCAATAGCCGTCCGGGTCCTGAAGATAAATCTGTTTCACTCCGTCAGCCCTTGTCTGAGCGACGCGTTGCGCACCCGCGAAATCTCCCCACTGCACGCGATCGGCGTCCAATCCCGCAGTGACCGCCACCAGATCGTTAACCCGAAGCGCCAAGTGAAGCTGGCGTGGTGTCGAGACTGGCGCCGTCCGACCCCCGACTAGATGCAATTCGAATGACCCGGCACGCAGCCAGCGCGTCGTCGAGGTAGTGCTACCCGTCGGCAACCGCTCCAACCCGAAGTGGCGGGTGTAGAATTCTACACTTCGTTCAGGATTGGCGACATGCAGTGAGAGGTGGTTGGCGATGGCCTCGGTCGGCACGTTCGGCGCCGGAGGGGTCACCGGTGCGAGCAGTAGCGCAGCGAAAATTAGTGACATCGTCTCCCCCTAGTTAAAAATTCTAACGAGGGACCGTCTTTCACACAAGCGGCGATTAGCCGCCCAGCGTGTCCTTGATGCGCTTGAAGAAGCCCTTGCTGGCGGGGCATTCGTCGCCGGTTTCGGTGCCGCGAAATTGCTCGAGGATCGCTTTCTGCTCCTTCGATAGCTTGGTCGGTGTTTCGACCAGAATGTGGGTCACAAGATCGCCGCGGCCGCGCGCACTGAGCACGCTCATCCCGCCGCCGCGATGGCGCAGCATTTCGCCTGACTGGATGCCGGCCGGTATCTTGATCTCGATCTTTTGACCGTCGATCCCCGGGATATGGATCGCCCCCCCGAGCGCCGCAGTGATGAAACTGATTGGCGCGTCAGCGACCAGATTGGTTGCCTCGCGCTGGAAGATGGCGTGACGCGCCATGTGGACGAATAGATAGAGATCGCCACTCGCCGCGCCGCGAAGTCCCGCCTCGCCTTCGCCCGAGACACGAATCCTGGTGCCTTCATCGACCCCTGCAGGGATATCGACGTGCAGCTTGCGGCGTTTCAGCGCCCGGCCTTCGCCGTCGCAGGAGCGACACGGGTCGGCGATCACCTGGCCCGAGCCGCCGCAAGTCGGGCACATCCGCTCGACGACGAAGAAGCCCTGGTTAGCGCGGACCTTGCCGGCACCGTTGCAACTAGCGCAGCGCGCGGGCTTGGCATCGCCGCGCGAGCCATGACCGTCGCACGTGTCGCACCGTGCCAATGCCTCGACCTGAATGTCCTTGCCGACGCCGGCAAAGGCTTCCTCGAGCGTCAGCTCAAGATCGTAGCGCAGGTCGGCTCCGCGCGCGGCATTCTGCCGCTGGCCGCGCGGGTCCATGAATTCGCCGAAGATCGACGAGAAGATGTCGGAGAATCCGTCGAACCCGCCAGCCGCGAACGGGTCGCCGCCACCGCCGCCGTTCTGGAACGCGGCATGGCCAAAGCGGTCGTACGCAGCGCGTTTTTGAGGATCCTTGAGCACTTCATAGGCCTGGCTGATGGCCTTGAAATGCGCTTCCTTCTCGGTGCAGCCGCCGTGGCGGTCGGGATGGCATTCCATCGCCTCGCGCCGATATGCGGACTTGATTGCGGCGGCGTCCGCCCCGCGATCGACGCCCAGCAATTCGTAATAATCGGTTTCAGTCACAATCGAACAAACCCCACCCACCCGTTCGGGCTGAGCCTGTCGAAACCCTGTGCTCTTCTCGGTCGAGAAAAATACAGTCCTTCGACAAGCTCAGGACGAAAGGCAACTTGCATTGCCGTTACGCTTTGTTCTCGTCATCGACTTCCGAAAATTCGGCGTCGACCACATCCTCGTCGGCCGGAGCCGTTTCGGCCGTCGCTTCGCCCCCGGCGGCACCGGCATCGGCCGCGCTTGCCGCCTGCTGCTGCTCGTACATCGCCTGGCCAAGCTTCATCGCCGCCTGGGTCAGGGCCTGGGTCTTGGTGTTGATCGTCTCGGTGTCGCCGCCCTCGAGCGCGGTCTTGGCCTCGGCCAGCGCCGTCTCGATTTCGGTCTTCACTTCAGCCGACACCTTGTCGCCATGCTCGGCGAGCTGCTTTTCGGTCGAATGGACCAGGCTTTCGCCCTGGTTCTTCGCCTCGGCAGCGGCCTTGCGGGTCTTGTCTTCCTCGGCGAATTGCTCGGCTTCCTTGACCATCTTTTCGATGTCTTCGTCCTTGAGCCCGCCCGACGCCTGGATCTTGATCTGCTGTTCCTTGCCGGTGCCCTTGTCCTTGGCGTTGACGTTGACGATGCCGTTGGCGTCGATGTCGAAGGTGACCTCGATCTGCGGGACGCCGCGCGGCGCCGGGGGAATGCCGACCAGGTCGAACTGGCCGAGGACCTTATTGTCCGCCGCCATCTCGCGCTCGCCCTGGAAGACGCGGATAGTGACCGCATTCTGGTTATCGTCGGCGGTCGAGAAGGTCTGGCTCTTCTTGGTCGGGATGGTGGTGTTGCGAT